>Ga0302325_10006942_pt1 | contig 25282 bp, 19 predicted proteins | sample Palsa_T0_2_FD_201948 | JGI IMG/M metagenome (GOLD analysis project Ga0302325, IMG submission 201948) | Peat permafrost microbial communities from Stordalen Mire near Abisko, Sweden - Palsa_T0_2 | ecosystem: Environmental > Terrestrial > Soil > Palsa > Peat permafrost | place: Sweden: Abisko... | reverse complement strand
GATCGGTGAAAGTGGCGAAGAGCCAGGGCACACTCGTATAGAAAATAGAGTGGAACAAGTCCATGTGAAGAGAAACGGAAAGATAGCTGGGCAGCCACGTCAGCAGGAGAAAGAAAGTGTAGTTGTAGGCGCCCCATCCCAGTGCCAGCCCGTAAACCTTGCGCTGCCGCAAAAGGTAGCCCAGCGAAGTGCCACGTCGTGCTTTGACTTGGTCTTCCAATTGAGCCCCACCTTCGACAATGAACTGAAGTTCGTTCGGCGACAGTCCCTTGTCTTCGCTCGGATTGCGGTAGATCAGATAAAACAGCACAAAATAAAAGAAGCTGATAAAGCCCGTGGCGGCAAAGCTCCAGCGCCAGCCGAAATGCAACAGCAGCAGGCCGATCAACGGGACTCCAATGGCGGTGGAGAATTTTGCCGCGGCATCGGTGAACGCCGTGGCCAATCCTCTTTCCTCCTGCGTAAACCAGTACCCCAAGGATTTGGCATTCGCCGGAAAGGTGGGGGATTCGCTCACGCCCAGAAGCAAGCGCGCTCCGAAGAACCAACCGAGACCGGGTGAAAGGGCCGCTGCGAACGAGGCAACGCTCCACAAAAGCGCGCTGATTCGCCCCACGCGCCGCACTCCCAGCCAGTCCAGCAACACTCCGGCCGGCATCTGCATTACGGCGTAAGTCCAACTGAAGGCACTGGAGAGATAACCAAAAGCAACCAGCGATAGACCGAACGAGTGCTGAAGCGCGTCCCGCGAAACCGACAAGTTGATCCGGTCGAAGAAATTGACCAGAACCCCGAAAGCAAGCAGGAAGGCGATTCGCCATCGCCGGCGAGGCGTGCTTGAACTGCTCGAGACGGCTTGCCGCAAGACCGCTCCCCGAAGAGGTTTGGTGAGACGAAATGGTTTCGATCTACCAGAATAATCTCTTTCATGAACTGATGGGAGTGGGTCGTCAGCAAGCAATCCTGCAGCCTCGGCAAATCGTGGTCGCGGTTTGTTGGGCTACCTCCCGCGCGAGAAAGACATCGAATCAAACGACATCCCATCATGAGTTGGGGCCAAGGTCTTTTCGCTTCTGGCGGGATATGGGTTCCTCGCAGTCGCTTCCCGACCTGCGGCGCTACATCCGGATCAGAACGATGCAGGGAAATCTGCAGGGAGATACAGCGATTGCGGGCGGAAACTAAAGCCTTTAGGGGATGGGAAGGTGCCTAGAGGAATGGCTAAGGTCTATGATTGCCGAGGTTCGTGTTTCGCCTCTCACTCCGCGCAACCCGCAGCCGCAAAGCAGTACCGGGGAAGCGAAGGATGATTGGGAAAGAGGAAACAGAATGCGTATCGATTTCTCGGTTCGTGCTTTGATGCTTCGTTCACTGTCGCTTGTTCTGGTGATGCTGGCCCTGTCGGCGCCGTCATTTGGGCAGTTCAGAGTAGCGATCACAATCGGCCCCCCGGCACTGCCGGTGTATGAGCAACCCATTTGCCCCGGCGATGGTTATCTCTGGACGCCCGGGTACTGGTATTGGGACGACGATATCGCCGATTACTACTGGGTACCGGGCACGTGGGTGCTCGCCCCCGAGGTTGGTTTCCTTTGGACCCCGGGCTGGTGGGGTTGGGGTGGAGAGGCGTTTGTCTGGAATGAGGGTTTCTGGGGGCCGTCGATAGGTTTTTATGGCGGGATCAATTACGGATTCGGTTACTTCGGCGTGGGCTTCGTGGGCGGACGCTGGGATGGCGGCCACTTCTTCTATAACCGCGCGGTGATGAATGTGAACGTCACCGAGATTCACAACGTTTACAACACGACGGTGGTCAATAACACGGTTCGCGTGAGCTACAACGGGGGCAATGGAGGAATCACCGCGCATGCAACGGCGCAAGAGGAAGCGGCAGCCCATGAGAGACATCTTCCTCCGGTGGCAGCTCAGACTCAGCATATGCAAGCGGCCCGTGGCAATCCGCAACTCCGGGCGTCTGTAAACCATGGCAAGCCGCCGATTGCGGCCACGGAAAAACCGGGCGAATTTAGCGGCCGCGGAGTGGTAGAGGCGAAAGCCGCAGGAGCTCCTTACAAACCGGCAGAAAATCGTGGCGGTGGTGAGCCCCACCCTGAATCACCGGCAGCGCATCCGGCAGTCCATGCGAAAGATCTACCGCCGGCGGAGCGTCCCGCTCCACCCAACACGGGGAATCCGAAGCTGGATCAGAAATACCAGAAAGAGCAGCAAAAGTTGGCTGCGCAGCAGGACAAGGAACGGCAGAATCTCCAGCGACAGCAAGATAAGGAGCATCAGAACCTGGCGAAACAAAAGGCCGACGAGGCCCGGACGCAGCAATTGGAGCAGAGGCACCAGCAACAGACTCAGCAACTGCAACAAAGACACGCACAGCAGCGGCAGCAGATGCAGGCGCGCCAAGCTCCGGCGGCGCCTCGAAGATAGCAGGGTCGTGCTTGCTGAAAGCAAGGCGTTGATCCATTGAAGCTCTCGGCCGGGTGAGAGTCTCACCCGGCCGCCGTTTCGCTGGGCGCAGGTTCCTGTGATGCAGTCAATCCTCGCATCGTCGAGCCCTGAGGCGATGATTGCGAAGGTGTTAAAGTGGCCACTATGCAAGTTTGCGAAGAACGCAGCTCGAAGCAATTCGGACGAGCGAAGTTATGGAAATGGATCGGCCTAGTCGCTCTCGTGTTGTTCGCCGGCGCGGCAGTGGCGGCGCAGTTGCTGATCGATCGAGCCCAACCGATTCTCCGAACGCGGGTGATTGACGCTCTATCGAATCGCTTCGGTGGCAGAGTGGAACTGGCGAGTTTTCAGGTTTCCGTGCTCCACGGGATTGAGGTTTCCGGCAACGGCTTAAAGATTTTTGGCAAAACGGACCCCAACCCTTCTGAACCAGGCGTCCAAGCCCTGATCGTGGTGAAGGAATTCCGCTTTCATACCTCGTTGCGAAGTCTATTTCGTTCTCCCATGCACGTGGAGACCGTGTATGTGAATGGGCTGGAGCTGAACATACCGCCCAAGGAAAATCGTCAGGAAATCACGAAGATGGGTTCGAGAACGCCGAAGATGACCATCTACGTCGACCAGTTTGTTTGCGTGGATGCAAAATTGCTGATTAACACCTTAAAGCCGGGCAAGGCGCCGCTGGAATTTGCCATCGCAGACCTGAAGATGAAGGATGTTGGGCCCGGCCAGCCATTCCAATTTAGTGCCGCCCTGGTCAATCCGAAACCAGTGGGAAACATTCAGTCGAGCGGTCGGTTTGGACCTTGGCAACAAGACAGTCCTCGGGAAACGCCGGTGCAAGGAGACTATGCCTTCAACCATGCCGATCTGAGCACAATCAAGGGCATCGGTGGAATGCTCTCATCCACCGGCCAATACTCGGGAACTCTAGGCAACATCGTCGTGCACGGAACCACCGAGACCCCAGACTTTCGAATTGCCAGCAGCGGGCATCCGGTGCCGCTGCACACGGAGTTCCATGCCGTTGTTGACGGCACCAGCGGCGACACATATCTCCAACCGGTGAATGCAACATTCCTGCAAACTTCCTTTACCGCAAACGGATCCGTGGTCCGCGTCAGCTCGCCGAAGGGCCACGATATAGAATTGGACGTGGTCATCGATCATGCGCGGATTGAGGACTTGCTCAAACTGGGCGTGCACACCGACCCACCCATCATGAGTGGTCCGGTTGCGATGAAGACGCGACTGAGCCTTGGTCCAGGGGACGCGAGTGTGGCCGACAAGCTGAAGCTGGCCGGCACCTTTCGTGTGCTCGATGCGCACTTCGCAAACCAGAATGTCCAGGGAAAGCTCGACTCGTTGAGTCTGCGCAGCCAAGGGAAGGTCAAAGAATCGCGGGAGCACGCCGGGGAAAATGTACCGGTGGATTTGCGGGGCGTCTTTACGCTAAAGGACGGATTGCTGTCCTTTTCGACCCTTCATTTCCTAGTTCCAGGGACGCATGTTGACATGACCGGCGACTACAGCTTAAACGGACAAACCTTCGACTTTCATGGCACGGTTAGGCTGGACGCGACGGTTTCGCAAATGACCACTGGATGGAAGTCAATTCTTCTAAAGCCAGTCGATCCGTTCTTCAGCAAGGACGGGGCCGGTACGGAGGTCCCGATTCGAATCACCGGCACGCAATCGGAACCGCACTTCGGTCTGGACTTCGGTCACAAGGGCGAGCATCAGAACATCGTGAACAACGACACAGGATCGAAGCACGAATAGGGGCAGGGGAGGCGAGGCGCCGCTGGCATCGTGACTCCAGCCTTGATCGCTTTCGATTGCTCAGCACGTCTCGCACTGTGATACACGATTTCAATGAAGAACCAAACGAAAGCCGAACGGAGAATGGTTTCTAAGGATCTGACGAGCCCTCAGTCGGCCTTCTCCTAAGCAGGGCTGGTGGATCTCTACAGCGCAATTCAATACGGTTTGTTTGTGGCCATCGTCACCATCCTGGTAAAGCCCTTGGGTGGGTACATGGAACGGGTCTTCTCGAGGAAGCGGACCGTACTTGATCGTTTCTGTCTTCCGGTTGAGCGACTGATCTATCGCATCACCGCGGTTGATGCTGAAGCGGAGATGCCCGGCCAGGAGTATGCGAAGTGTTTTGTACTCTTTGGCCTTGCCGGCGCACTGTTGTTATATGCCGTTCTCAGAATGCAGCAGTTTCTTCCCTGGTTCTTCCCCCAGTACCACACCACGCCTTTATCCCCAGACCTGGCTCCAAATACGGCGATCAGCTTCTCGACGACCACTACCTGGCAGGCCTACGCGGGCGAGAGCACGATGAGCTATTTCAGCCAGATGGTGGGACTCTGCGCACAAAACTTCCTGGCCGGTGCTGCGGGCTTAGCCCTGGGGGTGGCCTTTATCCGCGGCCTAGCCCGGCAACTCTCCGGCACGCTCGGTAACTTTTGGGTTGATCTGACCCGCGCTCTGCTCTGGGTCCTGCTGCCGGGAGCATTGATCGGTGCCGTGCTGCTTGTCTGGCAGGGTGTTCCGATGAACTTCCACCATTATGCGGTAGTTACCACCGTCGAAGGCTCCCATAAGGTCATACCGCAGGGTCCTGTGACCGCGCTGGAGATCATCAAGAATCTCGGCAGCAACGGAGGCGGCTTCTTTAACGCGAATGGGGCTCATCCCTATGAGAACCCGACGGCGTTTACAAACTTTATCGAAATGTTGGCCATCGTTCTCCTGCCTGCGGCATTTACCAACACCTTCGGCAGAATGGTCGGCCAGGCTCGACAGGGATGGCTTCTCTACTCGGTGATGGTGCTTCTCTTCGGCAGCGGACTGATCTTCGTGCATCACTTCGAACAACCGGGGATTCCCCACATCGGAAGTATGGATTTACCAAAAAGTGGTGCCCCGTCTGGCGGGAACATGGAAGGCAAAGAGGTGCGCTTTGGGATTGGGGGTTCGACGCTCACGGCCGTCGTGACCTCAAACACGGCCACGGGATCAAACAACTCAATCGACGACAGCTACACCTCGCTCGGCGGGATGGTTTTGCTGGTAAACATGCTGCTCGGAGAGCTCGCATTTGGAGGTCTGGGAACTGGTCTCTACAGCATGGTCATGGCAGCTACGATCACAGTGTTTCTGGCGGGTCTGATGGTTGGGCGCACGCCGGAGTATCTGGGAAAAAAGATAGGGCCCGCGGAAAACAAAATGATCATGCTCTACGCTCTGGCCGCGCCCCTGGCCGTACTTCCACTCACCGCCATCGCCGTGAGCACCAAAGCGGGACTGGCTGGGTTGACGATCTACGGCGGCCCGCATGGTTTTACCGGGATTTTGTTCGCTTATACTTCCTGCTTTGCCAACAACGGCCAAAGCTTTGCCAGTCTGAGTGCGAACTCTCCGTTTTACAACCTCACTACGGCCTTAGCGATGATGGTGGGTAGGTTCGGCCTGGCGATTCCTGCATTGGCATTTGCCGATCTGTTTGGCCGTCAGAGAAGTACCCCTTCTTCGTCAGGAACTCTTCCGACCCATTCTTTGTCGTTCGGAGCGCTCCTCACAACCTGTTTGATAACCATGGTGGCCCTTAACTATCTACCTGCGTTGGCGCTCGGACCCATACTGGAACGATTGCTCTTCGGAAGATAAGTCACTCGATGAGCTTAGTTTGAGAGATCCGGGAATTTGCTTTCCTCTTGAAGCCCGATCTCAGGATCATTGAGAACGGCCTGAGCCTGCTGTGTCGTCGGCAACCATGGGCCGGTTTTGAAGCGATCATGGAGGTGAAACATCGCGTTCGGAAGTGCACGCCGAGCGGCACGCGTTCTGGTACTTTGTCTTGGTTTCTCTCTACTGCCGAGTGAGAAATCTCGGCAGCTCGCACAGACTGCAACAAGGCGAGTCGCAAACAGGCCGGGGAGTTTCGTGAGCTGACACAGAGAGTCCAACATAGCTGGAGTCGCGCATGCGCCTTGCGGCGTTGAGAACGGCTAGTCGTGCAGCACTACATTGAGCAACGAGCTATGGACCTGTAGGCCGCCCTCGATTCCTCCGGCGTAGTGGATGAACCCCAACTTTCTGAACCGGTTCATGAAGAAACTGACGCGCGAACGGGTTGTGCCGACCATCTCGGCCAGGGTCTCCTGACTGATCTTGGGAACCACGGTTTCAGGAATCCCCTCCTTGCCGAAATGAGCGAGCAATAGAAGAACGCGGGCCAATCTCTTTTCGCTGGAATTGAACAACTGGTCGACCAGATCTTCTTCGTAGCGGATATTGCGCGCCAGCAGGTACGCCACGAACATATCGGAAAATGCGTGTTCGTGGTGAAGGGCGTCCATCATCGCCTTCTTCTCCACCCGGAGAAGATCACAATCCGTCATGGCCGCGGCGGAGCCCATGCGCAGAACCTGACCTGCCAGGGAACCTTCGCCAAAGAAATTCCGCTCGCCCACGATGGCGATCGTCGCCTCCTTGCCAATCTTGGATACGACGGTGAGCCTCACTTTGCCCGTCTGGATGTAGAAGACGGAATCCGCCTCATCCCCTTGAGCGAAGATCACTTGCTTTTTGAGCACAGACACAATCTTCCTGCCATCACCAATCGTGGCAAGGAAGGTGTCGGGATCGAATCCGCGGTTTCTGTGCGCGGCCGCAGAGGATTTCATAGTAAGGAAATTATAGGTTCCTCCTGGGGTCTGAGAATGTGCTGTTTTGCACACTATTTCCAGATCAGTCCACAAGCACGCTTCGTCGGAAACTCGCCAATTTCAAATTCCCCATGATCGGTTTACGGTGCCGTGTGCTTCAGGCCCATTCGAGTCTGGATCATCTCCGCATGTGAGCTGTCTTGCTCAGACACGAGAGTCTGCACCTGTCATTCTTGTTTCTCCTGAGTGTGCAGACGGGGCCACGGAGGCTGATTCGTAGCCCTATTCCATCAGGTTGCTACGGGCCGGGTCGTGATCCACCGGCGAAGCGACCACATCCAGTCAATCGGCATTCTTCATCCGCGTGGCCCCGCGAACCTGCGGCGAACACGATTTGACCCTAAGAGTTCTCGAATATCGAATCCAGGGCACGCCTCAGGCGGATGAGAGGCGTTAGCCCGCAAAGAAAAAGAAAGGTCAGGTCAAAGATCATGCCGTTAATTCAACTCCTGGAAGTTCTCATCGTGGTGGGCGTTCTTCTGTGGCTGGTGAATCGCTTCATCCCCATGCAGTCCTCCATCAAGTCAATTTTGAACGGCGTTGTGGTGATCGCCGTGGTTTTGTGGCTGCTCAATGTTTTTGGACTGTTTCACTCCATTTCCCATATCCGTATCGGAAAAGGATGAACTGGGGCGCGGCCATTTGGAGGCACACGTCCCGAAACTCGAACTCTAGACAAAGTTACAAGGAGGTATTTGTGAAGATAAAGTTGTTATTCGCCGCCGCAATGGTACTAAGCCTGCCCGCTCTAGCGCAGACCAATTCTCAAACCACCGTTGACGTCGAGCGTGTGAGTCCGACGCCCACGTTTCGGGTCACCGTCATCAGCCGCAGCGTGCAAGCCATCAATTATGAGCACCGTAGCGGCAGCTCAAAGCTGGATTTTGCAGGCACCACCTTGATGCCCTCAGCAAATGGCGAAGCCAAAGTCAACAGCAAGCGGGGATCCATCGAAATCGAAGCGGAATTTGGCAACCTGCAACGGCCGACGACTTTCGGCACCGAATACCTGACCTACGTCCTGTGGGCGATTTCGCCCGAGGGCCGGGCCGTGAACCTGGGCGAAGTATTAGTTGGCGGCAACGATCGCAGCAAACTGCACGTAACCACGGACCTTCAGGCCTTTGCCCTGATTGTCACCGCGGAACCATATTATGCCGTGCGCCAGCCGAGCAATGTGGTCGTGCTTGAAAATGTGGCTCGCGAAGACACCAAGGGAACCAGCGAGGCGGTAAACGCAAAATATGAATTGATGGAACGCGGCGGTTACATTCCCACTGGCTACAGGTTCGATCCCGTGGTGCTGAATGCCCGGTTGCCATTAGAGTTCTTCGAGGCGCGGAATGCGCTGCGCATCGCTCAATCTGAGGGAGCGGAGCAGTTCGCCTCCGGCAGTTATCAGCACGCCGTCCAGTTGATGAACCAGGCGGATGGCTATGCCACAGACAAACACATGGATCGAAAGCCGCTGATCGCGGTTTCCCGAGAAGCGGTGCAGACCGCGGAAGATGCGCGTGCCATCGCCGTCAAGAAAGAGGATGAGGTGCGCCTGGCAAGCGAACTCCAGAATTCAGCGGACGCGCAAGCGCAATCGCGGCAGCAAGCGGATGATGCTCGCCGGCAGGAGGAGCAGGCAGACTCGGATGCGGCAAGAGCCCGGTCCGCTGCCGCTGACGCACAAGCTGCAACCGCGAAGGCTCAATCCGATATGGCAGCCAACCAGGTTTCGTCGGCTACGGCGCTTTCAGCAGCGCAGGCTGATGCCGAGCAATCTCGTCTGGCAGCACAACAGGCCCAGTTGAACGCGCAACAGGCAGATACCGACAAAGCGGCGATGCGCGCCAAATTGTCCGAGCAGTTGAATCGGATTCTCGAGACTCGCGATAGCGCTCGCGGCCTCATCGTCAGCATGTCCGATGTTTTGTTTGACACCGGAAAATATTCCTTGAAGCCGGGCGCACGGGAGAAACTGGCGAAAGTCGCTGGCATTCTGCTCGCCTACCCTGGACTCAACATTGAAGTCGGCGGTTACACCGATAACGTCGGCGCCGATGCCATGAATCAAACCCTGTCCGAGAACCGCGCGGGCTCGGTGCGCGACTACCTGGTACAAGAAGGCGTATCCACAAATTCAGTCAGCGCCAAAGGCTTCGGCAATACCTTGCCGGTGGCTTCCAACGACAACTCCGCTGGCCGGCAGCAAAACCGGAGAGTGGAACTTCTCGTGTCCGGCGACGCCATCGGCAACCCGGTCAATGCGACAACCGGCAGCTTGCAGTAGAGCAAGAATACGTAAAAACGATCGAGATCGATTATGGAGGCAACACCCATGAAACTGGTAGGGGTTCTCAGTACAGCAGTTTTGTCTTTGGCGCTCGGAGTCGCAGTTCCGGCGTTCGCCCAAGATCACGAGCAGGACGAACAGAAAGCTAAGCCTGCCGAGGACGAGAAAAAAGCGCAACCAGAAAAACCCGCCGCAAAGCAAGAGGAAAAACCCGCAGCGCAGCCGGAGAAGAACGCCAAGCCGGAAGAAAAGAATGCGCAGCAGGGGAACAACGCCAAGCCAGCCGAGAAGAGCGCACCGGAACAGCATGCCGCTGGTAACGGTAACCGCATTCCCGCAGACCGCTACAAGGCCAATTTTGGACAGCAACACACGTTTCGTGTCAGCCAGGCCGAGTACAGCAATCGCAGCTTCCAGTACGGTGGCTATTCGTTCGGATTCATTGGCGTGTGGCCGAGCAATTGGCTCTACACCCAAAACGTTTATGTGGTCGAGATAAACGGCATGTATTACCTGTGCAATCCGATGTACCCTGGCGTTAACCTTGAACTCAGCTTCACACTATAGCCAGTTTGTCCGGCTTGCGAGCGGGCGCAACCAGCTTAACTGTGATCGGCGCGCGCCCATATTCTTGGGCGCGCGCCACTTACTTTCCGGCGCCGCCGGCGAAAACAGAACTCGACTCGTGCTTTCGGCCGGGCAGCAAGACCGGGGTGAGTGTTTGCTCGTACACTTATTCCAGGCCCAGTTCGCTTTTCTATTCTACTGTTCGGTAATCCCGTAGCTCTCACGGAGTCTTTTCGCAGGAATCGCACCAGGTCACAAGCGTGTGCCTCCTAAGTCACCAAGGCCTGCCCAAGCTTCGGCTCACAATAAACTGTCTCATCGGGCAGGACTGATTCGAACGGCATCGTCAGATATCGTCACAGCGAGACTCCCAACTGCTTGTGAGGAGAGCTGTCATGGCCGCGAATCCGGTTAATTGTCTCAACGAATGTGGCGATTTAGCGCCAACTGAGGGCTGGGGCGACCGAAGTCAGAATTGCTTCCATGACATGCGCATTGTAGGCAACACCCAGTTGATTTGGAATGGTTAGCAATAGCGTATCGGCCTCCGCGATCGCCTCGTCTTTCCTAAGCTGCTCGATGAGAATATCTGGCTCAGCAGCGTAGCTCCGGCCGAAGATTGCCCGTGTGGTTTCGTCAAGGAACCCAATTTTGTCCTCTTCCTGAGAGCCTCGTCCGAAATAGCCGCGATCACGGTCATCGAGCAATGCAAAAATACTGCGACTCACGGAAATGCGCGGAGTACGCTTGTGACCAGCTGCCTTCCAGGCTGCACGAAAGGCGCGAATCTGGGCGGCTTGTTGGATGTGGAGCGGCTCCCCGGTCTCGTCGAATTTGAGGGTTGAGGTCTGCAGGTTCATTCCTAGCTTCGCGGCCCATGCTGCGGTCGCGTTCGAGGCAGACCCCCACCAGATTCGATCACGCAATCCTGCAGAGTATGGCTCAAGACGGAGGAGTCCCGGAGGATTGGGAAACATTGGACGTGGGTTCGGCTGAGCGAAGCCCTTGCCGCGCAGCAACTCGAGAAATTCTTCGGCGTGCCGCCGGCCCATCTCCGCATCGTCCTCGCCTTCAATCGGGCGATGGCCAAAATAGCGCCAACCCTCGATGACCTGTTCGGGGGAGCCGCGGCTGATTCCCAGCTGCAGCCGGCCGGCAGAGATTAGATCCGCAGCCCCAGCATCCTCGGCCATGTAATGAGGATTCTCATACCGCATGTCGATCACTGCGGTGCCAATTTCAATCTTTCGTGTTTTCGCACCTACCGCCGCGAGTAGTGGAAACGGCGATGCCAGTTGCTGCGCGAAGTGATGAACCCGGAAATAGGCTCCGTCCATTCCCAGACGCTCGGCCTCCACGGCGAGGTCAAGGGACTCGAGGAGCGCGTCAGACGCCGACTGGGTTCGTGACTGCGGTGAATGTGTCCAATGACCGAATGAGAGGAAGCCAATCTTCTTCATGCCATATAAGTCTCCCACATCGTCGATATCTATGGGTTTTCAATAGCGTCTGGGTGGCATGAGGTAGGCGATGGATTGATGTCGTAGGGCTGCGCCAGCCTGATGACGCAGATGCAGACGATACCCCAAGGTTTCTTCTCAGATACAGCGCACACCCTATAGTGCGAATTCTGCTGGCGAGTAATCTAGGTAAGCAATCCTCCAGCGCCGACTGGATGCTTGTACTCGGCCCGATGCCAGTCGGTTGACTGGCTGCCATCAGAACACAGAAGTCCTCACCTACTTCCTTCCCGAGAAGGTGCATTCGCGGGTATCACGTTCGACGGGGCAGGTGGAACAGGACGAAGACTCGACGAGAGCGATTTATGGAAAGGAAAGTGTCGTTTCGTAGCGCACGGACAGGCGGAGTGCACGCCACGGCCTCCACAGCGCATTTCATGGCGCCGCGGTGAATGCCGAGAGCGCAAAGGCAAGTGCGCAATGTAGGACCGAGACGCAGAACAAATCTTTAAAAGGAGTACAGAAAATGAAATGGCCGTTAAAGCTCGCGCTTCACATGTGCATGATCACTTGCTTGCTCACGGGAACCTGGATCGTGGCGAGCGCACAAAATAATTCACCACAGCCTGCTCCTGACAATACGAAGGTCAACGGGCGTGACCAAGATAAGTCGCAGCCAACCGCGGATCAGCAGAAGGACAACCGTTCTGACCGGGACATCACGCAGCAAATACGCCAATCCGTCGTAAACGACAAGTCTCTGTCTGCTTACGCCCATAACGTGAAGATTATTTCCGAAAACGGCATGGTAACGCTGAAGGGGCCGGTCCGATCGGATGACGAAAAGCGCGCGGTCGAAATCAAAGCCGCCGAGATCGTTGGCCAAGCCAAAGTAACGAGCGAATTAGAAGTAAAACCTAAGAAATAATAAATAAATGAAAAGGAGACTCAAATGTCAGGTAAAAATACCGCAGTGTTTGGCATCTATCCGCACCCCACAAGCGTAGAACGTGGCGTAGAAGCTCTGAAAGCAGCCGGCTTTTCCAACCGCGACATTTCTGTGCTGTTCCCAGAAAATGAGGGCACGAAGGACTTTGCCCATGAGAAGAACACCAAGGCGCCAGAAGGTGCCTCAACGGGCGCCGGAACGGGAGCAATTCTGGGCGGCGGGTTGGGATGGCTCGTCGGTATAGGGGCTCTAGCGATTCCGGGACTTGGACCCTTTATCGCCGCCGGGCCGATCATGGCCGCTCTGGCAGGAGCGGGCATCGGGGGCGCGGTCGGCGGTCTCACGGGGGCCCTCATTGGGATGGGAATTCCCGAATACGAAGCCAAGAGGTATGAAGGCCGCGTCAAAGACGGTGGAATTCTGCTTTCCGTTCACTCAGACAGCTCAGAGGAGGTAAAGCGAGCGAAAGCAATACTTGAAGGGACAGGGGCGCAGGACATTGCCTCGACCGGCGAAGCCGCTGGCGAAAAGACCGCCACCACTCGGGTTGCTTAGCACTGCGGGAATAGTCGGCGACATCAGAGGACCGGGACCAGAACACAATTACTCTCGGCGGACCGCCAAGAATGGAGTGCTGATCCTGACTGGAAAGGTGAGAACCGTGGAAGAGCGCCAGTAAGCGGAGCAGCTCGCGATAGCCACTCCGCATGTGCAACAGGTCCTAAATCAAATCGACGTCACGTTAGTTTCTCAAAAAAAAACGTGCCCACGAGTGCCGTGCTGGGCATCATAGGTGTGCTGCAAAATTCAAATCTGTGGAGTGGTCATGGCAAAAGAATTACGGGAACTTTCATAGACGAGTTGAAGGATCTGTACAACGCTGAGAATCAATTAGTGAAGGCGTTGCCGAAAATGGCCAAAGCGTCGTCGTCGCCCAAGCTACGTCAGGGTTTCGAGGAGCATCTCGAACAGACGAAAGGACATGTCGAGCGGTTGGAAGAGATTTTCCAACTCATGAAGGAGAGTCCAAAAGGGAAGAAGTGTAAGGCAATGGAGGGACTGATCAAGGAAGGCTCCGAGCTCACCGAGGAAGATTTCGAAGGTGCTGTATTAGATGCCGGCCTGATCGGCGCGGCGCAACGCGTCGAGCATTATGAGATGGCCGCTTACGGCACTGCCGCTGCTTTCGCCGACGTACTCGGAGAGTCCGAACACGCTTCGCTTCTCGAACAGACACTCGCGGAGGAGAAAGACGCAGACGGGAAATTAACAAAATTGTCCGGCGAGATCAATCTCGAGGCCAATCGCGATGTCGAGCCAAAGGCGGTCAGCCGCAAGATTGCCTAATTCGTTAACGTGCCCGGCGGAGTCTTGTTTGTTGGGATGTGGGCCAGCGATGAGCTGACAAGTAACTTAGAAAAGGAGAACTTATGAACAAGGAACAGGTTTCAGGCAAGGTCGATCAGGCGGTTGGAAAAGTCAAGCAAAGCGTTGGCGAAACGGTTGGCAACCAGGATTTAGCCAACAAGGGCGTTGTGGATCAGGCAAAGGGTGCCGTAAAGGAGACTTGGGGCGACGCCAAGGATGCCGCAAAGCAGATTCACGAGTCGCATAAGAACGCTGCTTCGGACAAAGCTGATGAGACGCGAGGAAAGATCAGCCAATCCGTCGAAGACACCAAGGAAAAGGTAAAGGACAAGATCGAGGACCTCAAAGAACGGCATACCGCGTGAAATTGTGATTCGCCTAGGGACGGTCGGGGTGCGGACGGTTTAAGCACCCCGACCCTAAATTTCATGAGCATCAGCGCAGTGCGAAGGGAGCAAATATGAGCCAATCCGCGGTTCCACGCCCGGTAATCGAACGGCAGAGTTCGCTGGCCGAGGTCCCAGTGAGGAATGAGGCATCCTCGTCCGGCATATCCTGGGCGGCGGTCATGGGCGGCGCTTTTGTTTCCGCGTCCCTAGCGTTGATCCTGCTCGCCTTGGGTACAGGGCTCGGATTGTCTTCGGTGTCGCCATGGTCAAATCTGGGCGCCTCGGCCTCGACGGTTGGGAAGGGAGCTGTGGTATGGCTGATTCTCACCCAAGTCTTGGCTTCGGCAATGGGCGGGTACTTGGCGGGCCGGCTGCGGACAAAGTGGACCCACGTCCATACCGACGAAGTATATTTTCGTGACACCGCGCACGGTTTGCTGGTCTGGGCCGTCGGGATGGTAATTACGGCGTCTTTGCTGGCGTCTGCGGCTACCTCTCTTGCTGGTGCAGCAGCGCAGCAAACTACCAACGGCACGACGGCGACGACTGGGGCGAGCGACGGGATGCTCAATCCCAATGCCTACTTTGTAGACACCTTGTTGCGTTCGAATGGCTCCGTTCCAGACCGCAACGACATTTCAGAGCGAGGCGAAGTGTCACGGGCGTTTGCCCACGCCCTGCGTCAACGAAGTGTTCCGCCCTCCGACAGTGTTTATCTGTCACAAGTGGTATCGGCACGAACGGGGCTCAACCAAACTGAGGCCGAGAAGCGCGTGTCCGATGTCATCGCAGAGGCTCAGCAATCTGAAGAAAGCGCACGGAAGGCGCTGGGACACCTTTCCTTGTGGCTGTTCGTGGCCTTGCTGAGCGGAGCCTTCTGCGCGAGCTATGCTGGAACAATCGGTGGCAGGCAGCGCGATCGCGTCGCTGGTTAGCGGTGAATCAAGGATTTCTTGCATTCTTTGAACTGTGTGTCACCCGAGGAGGCTTACAATGCGTTCGATCCTACTTCTGCTACTTGGTGTGCCCATTCCCATCGTCATCTTGATCGCACTCCTTAGTCATTAGCGAAGAATTTCCAGCCCTGTCAGGTCTCGTTCACTACCTTGATTTGCGGGGCGGGCAAGATTCTTAACGTCGCTTTGGGTGTGCGGGTCTCCGTTGCCTGTGGGTTAACGAGATTCATCCCGACTGACCTCTAGGGCCCGTCTAGTCTCCATCGGCGATTTCCCTTGCGTCGTTGAGCCACTTCGGAAGGAGTGAAACGGTACAGGCCGCTGCAAACATCACGGCGGAGAGAACGACAACAATGTAAACAGCGGTAGTTTTTCGACTGCTTATTGCTTCTCGAACTGGAACGAGCATGGCCGTCCCTCGATCCGGGTGCCGGTTCCTTTGGTGCCTTTGAAGTGGGCGTCGATGCTGTAGCTGTACTCGGTGCCGCGAGGCGTGTCGCGTCCGGGGACGTATTCCCTGGAGCCGGTGCGGCCGGTGGCATAAAGCCTGGCGGCGCCGTCGGCGTCGATCTTACCCTCAATCAGCAGGGAGCTGGGCTGACCCTCGGTGCCGTGCAGGCCGCGGAGGTTGCCGTCCTTGACGTCGCTGACGAAGCGGAAGGAATAGCCGAGGGCGTCGCGGGCCGACTCGCAGGAAACAGTGGTGAGCCACTTGCCGTCGAAGGGCTCTGCGGCGAGCGATACGCTGGGCACGATTAGCAGAATGAGAGCCGCCAGGAGTCGAGTTGTGGTCGGGATTGGGTTACTGGGCCGGGTCACAACCGTCACCCCTCGGAGGTGAATTATACGCAAAAGGAAAGGCAGACGATGTTTCCCCGTGATCGGCCTTCATGTATGTCGAAGGGACCCCACACCCTTCGCATGAGTGAGTGCGTTTGCTATTTCCTTATGCAGGTTGCTGCTTCGCGTCACGGCGGCAGCGCGGAGAGTCTTTCGCATCCACTGATTCCCCTCAGTTGGCGGTGAGTTTTTCACTCATTCTCCGCGACACAGTGAATTTTGTTGCGAAACTCGAACGGGTCGTGGCCTGCGCCTGCCCACCGCCGAAAGGCGTGAGCGCAGTTTCGGTAGAAGGAACCGCCCGTCCTGATGGGGACGAGCAGCCTAGTGTCGACAGCCGGTGGATACGCGTTTAGCGGAAGCGCCGGATGAAGAGGGTGTGGCGCTCCGAGCGATAATAGCCAACTACGTAAATTGTGGCTTTGCCCATGGTGGAGTAAATCACCTGGCGGATACGCAGAATGGCCGAACCCTTCGGCAACGCCAACATCTCCGCCAGGTGGGTATCGGCGGTGATGGCGTCGATTTCTTCGTCGGCATAGGCCAATTCCACGCCATAGTCGTGCTTCAAAGCGGCGAACAGCGAGCTTCTCCCTAACGCAGCGTTTACGAGTTCTGAAAACTCAGAAGCGGGGAGATAGCAAGTTTCCAGAGCAAAAGGCTCCTCTGCGGTCTGGCGCAAGCGTTCGATTTTTACCATGCGGCTGGCCGGGGCCAGCTGAAGACGCGCGGCAATCTCCTGCTCGTCGGCGATGATTTTGGCCACCAGCACGCGGGAGCGCGGCGCCAGTCCGCGGCTGGACATTTGCTCGGTGTAGCTCATCAGTTTGTTGAAGTGGATCTTGGGGGCGGCTACAAAGGTGCCGGCGCCGCGGCGGCGCTCGACGACTCCTTCGCTCTCGAGGCCGGCCAAGGCATGGCGGGCTGTCATCAGGCTGACCTTGTGGGTCTTGGCCAGTTCGCGCTCCGAGGCAACCGCGTCCCCGGGTTTCAGTTCGGTCGCCTCAATCCGCTTACGAATGGCGTTCTGAATCTTCTTATAAGCGGGTGTTCCGTCGCGGTGATTTCCAGACATAATCGTTTTTCCAGACTACCGGACGGCGAAACGGGAATGGGCACTCCGAGGGCGTGCCCCTCCGAGAGCGCATGTTTCCATGCGTCTTGTGCTATATAGCCTATTAGGAGATTTCTGTAAAGGAAAAACCTCACCAGCGGTGTCACGGCGGGTTCTTTCTATCCACAATTGCTATAGAGCGGACTCAGCCGGAGCCGCGTCCCTTCCAGCGTTCGGTGGTACGAAGATCCATGAGAGGCCATTTCATCATTGATTTCGCTGCTTATCCGAAGAAAGAAGTCGGCTGTTCGGGAATCGGCGGATTTCTGCCGGTGGCGTCCCAACGGTACGCACGGAAGTGATATAGAGCGTTGTGGTAAGCCGCTCCCAAGATTTCCACAGGCGAATGCATTTTTTTCTTGACCGGCATGGGCCATGTGCTATATAGCATAATCCGATTGTACTATTGCGCGCCGATTTGTAACGCTTCGGTAGAGATGCTCTCAGGAGGCTGTGCGATGAAAACAGTAGCGTGTGGATTTCTGGTTGTTCTGGCGCTGATTGGGATCGTGGGGATGCGGACACCCGCGCTCGGCCAAGAGGTAACAGCCGGCATCGTGGGCACAGTAACCGATTCGAGCGGCGCACCGGTCAACGGGGCCGTGGTCACAGCGCGGGACACGGAGCGCGACACGGTGTGGAACAGCACCACGAGCAATGCAGGCGAATACAACATCCCGCGGCTCCCGGTGGGAACCTACGAGGTAAAAGTTGTGGCTCCCGGGTTTGAGACCGTGATCCATCCACCGTTTGTGCTGGTCCTCAACCAGACGGCGCGGGTGGACGTGCAGCTCAAAGTGGGCACGGCCACTGCAACCATCGAGGTGACGGGCACGGCGCCGATTCTTCAGACCCAGTCTACCGAGGTGAGCACGCTGATCGACGCCAACACCGAGGTCAGCCTGCCGCTGGCTTCACGCGACTACCTTCAGTTGACGCTGCTCGCTCCCGGGGTGACCAATGTCGACCCGGACGGGATGCGACAGCCGCAAAGCATGACTGACTCCGGCCGGCCCTATATCAACGGCAACCGGGAGCAGGCGAACGAGTATCTGATTGATGGCGTTCTGAATAGCGAAGACAAGAATAACGAGGTGGGCTACACGCCGGGTATCGACGCCATTCAGGAATTCAATTTGATCACGCAGAATGCCTCCGCCGAATTTGGCAACTATCAGGGTGGAGTCGTAAGCGTCAGCACCAAGTCGGGCACGAACCGTTTTCACGGCGACCTTTTCGAGTTTTTCCGCAACGATGCGCTGGATGCCAACATCGCCTCCGCCGGGTGGACTGCAGGCGTCAAGAACAACATCAACAATTCAAACCCCGGATTCAACGCGCAAGGTATCGAGCTCAAACCTGAGCTGCGCTACAACCAGTTTGGCGGCACCATCGGTGGCCCGATCGTCAAGGATAAATTGTTCTTCTTTGCCGACTATCAGGGCCAGCGCCTGGTGAATGCGGGTCAGACGGGAGCCCAGTTGTTGACGGCGCAGGCGCGAACGGGAGATTTCGGGCAGCTTTGCACGGATTTTGGTGGAGCGTTCAATAGTGCTGGAATCTGTACCGGAGGATCCGCCCCAAACGGCGGGACGACACAGTTGGTTTACCCCACCGGTCCACCGCATGTGCCGATTCCCTTTAACAATCTGGCAAAAGCTGGGCTGACCGAAGACCCGGTAGCCGCAAACATATTCGGCAAGACCCAGTATTATCCTCTGCCGCAGGCCAATACGTTGGCAGCGAACAACTATTTTTATAACAGCGGAAACCATCTGAACAATAATCAGGGCGACTTGAAGATTGACTATGCCGCCTCACAGAAAGACCACATTTCCGGACGATGGTCACAAATGGACCTGAATCAGCCCACCTTCACCGGATGCATCTTCTGCAACGCCGGCGCTACCGAAGGCAGCGACGAACCAGTTCGCAATGCCGTGATTGATTGGACTCATGCCATCAGCTCCACACTGCTGAATGAAGCACGTGTGGGATTCAATGCAGTTCGATATGATTCAACGATCACGCCAACTTCTTTGCTGGGCAATATCAGCCAACAGCTTGGCATCACAGGTGGCAATGCTGAAGAACCAGGGTTGGTGCAGATATCAGTCCCTGGCAGCAACGGCGGGGAAGCGACTTTGGGACTGCAAAATCTCATCCAGGTTTTTCACGATACCCAAGCTCAGGTTGAAGACAATCTCATCTTCACGCACGGGCGCCATCAGCTCAAGGTTGGATTCCAGTATGTACGGGAACGCCAAGACTACATCTATGCCGGAAACGAGGGAGCCCTGGGCCTGTTGAGCATCGGTGACGCAACCGGGTCCGGTTTAGCCGACTTCTGGCTGGGCAACGTTGCGGGTGGAACAGGTTCGCCCAGGGATTTCGGCGGCCAGGTGAGCGATCCCGCCAAACTTCGGGGCAACGTATTTGGGGCGTTTGCGCAGGATGACTGGCGCGTCACGAATAATCTGACGGTGAATCTCGGCCTGCGCTTCGAAGACCACACTCCGCTTGCTGAAATAGACAACCGCGCGGTGAACTTTGGACTGTATACGGGCACCATTTATACCGCAACCGGCATTGATGGAACCACGAAGTTCCCCAACCAGGCCCTTTATAACAACTACACGGGTATCGGCGATTGGCTGCCGCGAGTAGGCATTGCCTGGTCCCCGGCCATGTGGCATGGCAAAACAGTAATCCGCGCGGGGTTCGGAATCTCCGAATTCATGGAAGGCGGAGGCAGCAACGAAGAACTCAACCTGAACCTGCCATTCGGCGTTCTGGAGCAATACGCAGCCGGCGGCCTCGACACCCTGGCCAATGGTTTCGCGGGTTCGACCAGCGCCGCCGCCTGCCCGCAAGGCATCGTTTTCAGTTGCTACGCGGGAAACCGAATCAGGGTATTTGATCAGAACTTCAGGCCTGCCGTGGTCAATCAATGGAACCTGACGATTCAGCAACAGTTCAGTAACTCGCTCACCTTCCAAATGGGATACGTCGGTCAGCGGGGCGCGCACTTACTGAACTTTGAAGACCTTGCTCAGTCGATCCCGTTGGACGCAGCAGGTAAGGTTGCGGGAGCCGGCGACCCCATCGTGACCCGGGTTCCTGGACCGTTCCTGGGCGGCGGAACGCCAGGATCGCTGTACTTGGCAGACAACCCTCAATTCAATGCTCCGAATTGCGGGACAGCCGGCAACCCGACATGTGGCGTCGAAACTCTTGCCGGGGCCAACATGTCGAACTCCGACCAGAGTTACAACGCGCTTCAGGCTGTTCTGCAAAAGCGCATGGGCAACGGGCTGCAAGGTCAGGTTGCCTATACCTGGTCGAAGTGCATGAGCAATTCGCCCGGATACTTCGGCACCGGCTGGGGCAGCACGAGCGCAATGAGTTCTGGTGGGCAGCCCGGCTGGGAAAACGACTACAATCCGCGTCTAAATTGGGGGCCGTGCTACTACGACCAGAGAAATATCCTGACCAGTTATGTCACCTATGCACTGCCCTTTGGACACGGCAAGCAGTTTGGCCATGACATGAACCCGGCGCTGAATGCCGTACTCGGGAACTGGGAGATCGGCGCGATTGTTACCCTGCACAGCGGAAACTCTCTGACCTTTAATAACTTCGGAGGATGGGGGGTGGGCGGAAACTCGGACAACACCAACGGCATCGGTCCCGAAACATTGGCCGATCTGCCAGACTGCAATGGCCCAGTCAAGATTCTCAACCAAAGAGTGCCGGCATCGGGTAACATTCCCGCATACATTCAGTATATTGATCCCTCTCCCACCAACCTCAGTCCGGCGGCCCCCAACACATTTGGGACGTGCACCCCGGGAAGTGCTCGTGGTCCGGCCTATGAGAATTTTGACCTGAGCCTGCACAAGGACTTCCTCATCACTGAAAGCAAGAGACTGGAATTCCGCATCGAGGCACTGAATGCGTTCAACCATCCGGTGTGGACCTTCTTCGGTGGACCTGCCAACGGTTCATTTGATCCAGGCACATTATCTTTGGTCAACAACGTGCCCGTGACCACCAATTCGAACTTCGGCGTACTTTCCGGTGCGCAGGGAGCAAGAGAACTCCAGTTTGGGCTGAAGTTCTATTTCTAAACTCCAAGAACTTCGTTCGCAGAATGATGCAGAGGCAGGCGCTACACGGCGCCTGCCGTTTGTCTTGTTGCCGCAGCGTTCGAGAATCTGCGGGGTTGAATCTCGAGGTTGCAAGACTCCGGTGGCCAATGATTTCGGCATATAATCGGCGCATGAGTGTGGGGTTGGAGTCTTCTTATCGTTTCTGCATTCGCTCTTTCGTGTGGTTGTGCCTTCTTGCGACCGCCAGGTTCGGTGCGGCGCAAACGCCGGCAAAGACGGCACCCGCCAGCGAGTCCGAGCGGGCTGTCAGCCTTGCCGAGAGCGGCCACTGCGCGGAAGCGCTGCCGCTGCTAAGAAAGTCGATCCGGCAGGCGGCCGCCGGCGACCTTAAAAAGCGGATCGGGCTGGATGGCCTGCATTGTGCCATGACCCACGAAACCCCGTATGAGTCGCTCGAGTTTCTGGTCGTGCTGAGCCGCGACTTCCCGCATGATCCGGAGGTATTGTACGCTGCAACCCACGCCTACTCTGACCTTTCTATGCGCTCTTCGCAGGATCTGGCGCGGGATGCGCCGTTCTCCTATGAGGTTCATGAGTTGAACGCCGAGGCGCTGGAGATGCAGGGCAAGTGGGATGAAGCGGGCGTCGAGTACCGCAAGATTCTGGAGATCAATCCCACTCTGCCGGGAATTCACGCGCGTCTGGGCCGCACGCTGCTGTCGAAGCCCCAACCGACTCCAGTGGAAGTGGAGCAGGCGAAGAAGAATTTTGAAGAGGAACTCGAAATCGATCCCAGGAATGCCGCAGCCGAATACGTTCTGGGCCAACTGGCAGCAGATGCCAACGATTCCGCGACGGCGATCCGCCACTTTACCCGTGCGACGAAATTGGATGCGACTTTTTCCGAGGCCTTCTTGGGACTGGGAACGGCGCTGAATTCGGCCAAGCGATTTGCCGAGGCAATTCCCGCGCTCGAGACCTACGAAAAACTCGCGCCGGATAGTCCCACTGGACACTATCAGCTGGCGTTTGCCTATGCAGGAGCGGGACGCCGCGATGATGCCAACCGCGAGGCCCTGCTGCAACGGCAAACTGCGGAAGCTTTGGAGGCGGTGAAGCGCAAGGCAGCCATCGCGCAAGAAAAACAGCAGGCCCCTGACTCGCAGGCCCCGGAGCCGAAATAGCGATGTCGTGGCAGTCCGGCCTCATTGCGAGGAGAGAGTTTCTGCGAGTCCTGGGAGGAACGCTGGTTCTCCCGGCTGTGTCGCGCTTCACGTCGGCAACCGATTCCGCTCCTTATCCTTTCTCCGAAGTACCTCCTTCTGCCAGCGGCGTCACCTGGGTGCACACGGCCGGGCTCTCGCCGGAGAAATATCTGCCGGAGTCGACCGGCCCGGGCTGCGCGTTTCTCGATTACGACAACGACGGCTGGATGGACATTTACCTCGTGAACAGCGGCAAATGCGACATATTTACTCCGGCCCACCCTCTTCGCAACGCTCTTTACCGCAACAACCGCGACGGCACCTTCACCGACGTCACCGAGAAGGCCGGCGTTGTGGGCGGAGGCTATGGAATGGGGGCAGCCGTGGGCGATTACAACGGCGACGGCTTTCCCGATCTTTACGTCACCCAATACGGACGCAGCATTCTCTATCGCAATAACGGCGATGGCACGTTCACCGATGTAACGGAGCAGGCCGGCGTAGCCGCTCCGGGATGGGCTTCGAGCGCCGTGTGGTTCGATTATGACAACGACGGCCGGCTCGATCTGTTTGTGGCACGTTTTGTGGACTTCGACAAATCGAAGCATCACAACTGCGGCGCTCCGAACATCCCCGCGATCAAGGGGATGAATGAATATTGCTATCCGCGCGTCTACACGCCGATGCCCAGCTGGCTGTTTCACAACAATGGAGACGGTACGTTTACCGACGTCAGCCAGAAGATGGGGATCTCCGACAACCCGGGGAAATCCTGGGGAGTGGTAGCAACGGACATTAATAATGACGGCTGGATGGACCTTTTCGTAGCCAATGATACGGTTGCGAATTTCCTTTTCATGAATCGCGGCGGCAAGCGATTTGACGAGGTTGGATTCACCGCGGGCGTTGCCTTCGGAGAAGGTGGAAAGGCGCGGTCCGGGATGGGCGTCGATTCCGCCGATTTCAACCAGGATGGCTGGATGGATTTGTTTGTCAGCAATCTGAACTATGAATTCTTCGGGCTGTACCGGAACCGGCACGATGAAACCTTCGACGATGTCGCCGCGTCTTCCGGAATTGCCAACGCCACCAAGCTGATGAGCGGCTGGGGATTGAAGTTTTTCGATTACGACAACGATGGTGATCTGGACTTGATCATCGCCAACGGACATCCCGACGACCTCATCGAGAAGATTTACGATAACGTGAAGTACCGCGAACCCCTGCTGCTTTTCCACGATTCAGGAAACGGATTGAAAAACGTGAGCGCCTCGAGTGGCGCGGAGTTCTCCAATCCAATCTCGGGGCGCGGACTGGCCCTCGGAGACTTCAACAATGACGGCGCAGTTGACGTTCTGGTCTCATGCAACAATGAGGCTCCGGTCCTCCTCCGGAATAACGTTGGCAGCCAGAATCACTGGCTGGGCCTGAAACTGATTGGCCAGAAGGCGAATATCGATGCTGTCGGCGCCCGCGTCACCTACCAGGCCGGCGGTGTGAAGAGAAATCGAATGAAAGTGGGCGGCGGCAGCTATCTCTCATCGCACGATCCGCGCCTGGTGCTGGGCATCGGCAAGAACGCGAAAATGGATTGGCTCGAAATCAATTGGCCTCAGCCCAGCGGACTGAAGCAGCGTTTCACCGATCTCCCCATCGACCGCTACATCACGATTCGCGAAGGCCAGGAAAAGGGAGAGTGACCTCGGCCCGAATCCGGTTGCGGAAAGAACGCGCAGACTAGTTGGGATAGGGTTTGCCGGGAACAACGATGCGAATCCAATGGTCGGTGAAGGTCGAGTGCTGCACCGGTGTCACAATTTTGGGCATGTGGCAGGTTGTACAGTTCTTCGTGCCTACGCGGCAGGCCGCCCCCTGGTGATCGGCGCTTTTCCTGGCGCTCGGCTGAGTGACGTGGCACTGCAGACAGTGTGAATCGTAGGCTGCCGCATCGTGCTCCAAGGGCTGATGGGGGTCGTGGCAGGCCACGCAGGTCAGCCGGGGGTCTCCCTTGCCCCAGCACTTGCTGTTCTCCAGGCGGTAAGGCGCGAAGCGGACATTGTAGACTCCGACTCCAGTAAATCCGTTGGCCACCACGTCTTCCCAGGTGCGATGGCAAGCGCCGCAGAAATCGACCGAATCAACCGGATCAAGCCGGCTGGGATTCATGATCATGGCCTCGCCCTGCTCACCCATTCCTGATTTCATTGCGGCCGCGTGATTGGCTCCGGGCCCGTGGCAGGCTTCGCAGGTCACGCCAAGCACGGCGGCGTTCGGATCGAATTCATCCTTAGCCGTAGAAGCGGTTGTGTGGCAGCCAAAACACCGGCGAGACTCGGCAGGAGTCAGGCGGCGGCCGGCAGCGTCTTCAATATTGCCGGGGGTGGCGAGCGAGTGTTCCGGAGTTATGTTCAGGCTTTGGGAAAAAGAATAGAAACTGAGCTGGCTTTCGTAGAAGCTGCCGTTTCGCTGGTAGATGTAGGTTTGGCCCATGTGGCCGACACCGAATGCCCAAAGCAATTCCGCGGAGAGCGACGCCGCTTCGTCGCTGACCGTCAGAACGCTTTTCCCGCCCTTAGTCACGATCTCCTCGTTGTATGTTCCCAGACGAAACGACATGTGGTCATGCTGGTGCAGGATCTCCGCATCTGCGGCTCGGGTTGCAGCTTGCTCCATCGCAGTAGGTGGCTGGGCCGCAAGCTTCGAGGCGTGGCACTTTACGCACGCGGCAGCGCCCACGTAGGCATCGCGTGAGGCGTCCCCTTTCGTAGGCCACCAGCCGGGCGACTTCACCCGCAGTTCAGTGGGCAGAGATATACCGCTGGGAGCGGAATTTTGA
>Ga0302325_10006940_pt1 | contig 25284 bp, 25 predicted proteins | sample Palsa_T0_2_FD_201948 | JGI IMG/M metagenome (GOLD analysis project Ga0302325, IMG submission 201948) | Peat permafrost microbial communities from Stordalen Mire near Abisko, Sweden - Palsa_T0_2 | ecosystem: Environmental > Terrestrial > Soil > Palsa > Peat permafrost | place: Sweden: Abisko... | reverse complement strand
GCGGCTCCCCACCGTGGACGAGCGCGATGTCACAGGCAACCGGACTCGAGGCTCTGACCCGAGCCTACGAGGCGTTCGGGAACGCCAACTACCTGCGCATCGCCAGTCGCGCGCTCCCGATCTTCACTGTCGGCCCTCCGGTCGGAGTCAACGTCAAGACGGCGCTCGGAACGCGCTACCTCCAATATTCGTTCGCACCGGGCGCGGCAATCCTGAACGCCTTCCTGCAAACGCTGATCGGCCTATACGACTTCGCTCACGTCAGCGGCAACCCGCTGGCCGCGCGCCTGTTCGCCGCCGGGGACGCCGAGGCACGTGCCGAAGTGCCCCAATACGACACCGGCGCCTGGTCGCTCTACCAGCCAGGCATCGAGGACACGCTCGACTATCACACGCTCGTCACAGGCTTTCTCCAGGAACTGTGCGAACGGACTGACGCGGCGGTGTACTGCACGACCGCTGATCACTTCGAGGCGTATCTGACGACGCCACCGGTGCTCCAGCTCCTCACCGCCCGAGCGCGGGTGCGCGAGCCAACGACGATCCGATTCAGGCTGTCTAAGTATTCGCACGTGGGGATCGTCATCACGCAGGGCGCTCAGACCACGTTCTCGACCAGCGCTGATTTCCCCTATGGGGTCGATGCCTTCTCGATCCCGCCGCTCACTGCAGCGGGCGTTTATACGATCCACCTCGCCGGGACCGACCTGGCGGGCAACTTCGCGCGGACCCAGGGCACGCTGCAAGTGTCGCGCTAAGCGTGCGCGCGGAGGCCGGGCCGACTGCGCGGGGTCAGCCAGGCTCGTAGACTCGCCCCGCGATGACAGCGCGGACGATCATCTACACGGGCAAGGGCGGCGTGGGCAAGACGTCGGTCGCGGCCTGCACGGCACGCCGCAGTGCGGCGGCCGGTCTGAGGACCCTGGTGATCTCGACCGATCCGGCGCACAGTCTCTCGGAGTGCCTCAACGCGGAGTTCGACGCCGATCCCGTCCAGATCGGAGACTGCCTGTGGGGCCAGGAGGTCAAGGCTCAGGAGGAGATGGAACGCCATTGGTCGGCCGTCCAGGACTGGCTCGGGGAGCTGTTCATGGAGCGGGGAGTCGATCGAATCTCGGCCGAGGAGCTGACCGTCCCCCCGGGGATGGACGAGCTGTTCTCGCTGCTTCGACTCCAAGCGCACCACCAGTCCGGAGGCTGGGATGCGATCATCGTCGACTGCGCGCCGACTGGCGAGACGCTGAGGCTGCTGTCGTTTCCCGAGGTCGCTCGCTGGTGGATCGAGAAGGTGTTTCCGATCGAGCGCCAGATCCTGGCGGCCGCGAGGCCGATCGCGCGGTCGCTGCTCGACATCTCGCTGCCCAGCCAAGCCGTGTTCGCTGACATCCAGCGCCTGTCGCAGAACCTGATTGCGATGAACGAGATCCTCCGGGACCGCAAGCACTGCACGATCCGCCTGGTCATGAACCCGGACAGGATGGTGATCGGAGAGGCGATGCGCACGTTCACCTACCTGAACCTGTATGGCTACCTGACCGACGCGGTGATCGTCAACCGGCTGTTCCCGGCCGGAGTGGGGGAATACTTCGCCGACTGGAGACGCGTGCAGGAGGAGCATCTGCAGCTCGTGCATTCGGCATTCGCTCCGGTGCCGGTGTTGTGCGCGCCGTACTTCGAGCAGGAGGTGGTCGGAGCGGAGATGCTCGATCGTCTCGCCGACGCCCTGTTCGAGGCGCACGAAGCAGAGGCGGTGCTCTACGACGCGCTCACGCAAGAGCTGATCATGTCGGAGGACGGTGCACGGCTGCGCCTGGCGCTCCCGTTCGCGCAGAAGGGAGACATCTCGCTGAAGAAGATCGGACTCGAGCTGATCGTGGGGGTCGACGGCCAGCGGCGAACTATCATGCTCCCGCCAGCGCTAGCCGCTCTTCGTCCAGCTGCCGCGACGTTCGAGGACGGCGCGCTCGAGGTGACCTTTGATGGTAAGCAACGATCCCCCAGGGCCGAGGTCGGGACCGAGCGGTGAGCCCGGTCCCGCCGAGGACGCGTTGAGTCGCCTGGAGGAGCGTCTCGAGCGGGCATCCGAAGCCGCCGAACGGCTGATCGCGGATGCCGCCGAGCGGGCCGCGGGCAAGCCGCCACCGGCCGGCTGGCAGCGGCCCGAATCAGATGATGATCGCCCACGGTCGCATCCGCGGGCGGCTGGTGACATTGAGCTGCTCCTCGGGCTCCTGCGCTCGCTCGGGGAACTGATCCCCAGCGAGCTCCAGCGCCGACTGGCGGAGGCGTTGCGGGAGGTGCTGTTGGCCCTCCGGGCACTGATCGACTGGTATCTCGAGCGGGCGGAGCGGCGGCGTGCCGAACCGGTCGTGGTACAGGACATACCGATCACGTAAAGAATCGCTGGGGCGATTGATCGCCGCGGAAGCCGCCCGCGGCGGGTGATCGGGGCGGTCTGGACTCGGCCAGTGACGCGCCCGACCCGGTGCTTACAATCGAGATGTGGCCCGCACCTGGATCCTGACCGGGTCGCCAGAGAACCACGCGGCGACTCGAGAGCACGGCTTCGCCGTGATCGGCTTGAAGGAGCGCAACCGCAACCGGGCGCTCGAGATCGAGTCCGGGGACCGAATCGTCCTGTACGCAACCCGTGTTATGGCCTTCGTCGGCAGCATCCGCATCGAGGGCGAGATGTACGAGGATCGCTCCCAGATCTGGCCCGGCAAACCGGGAAAGGCAGATTCCTACCCATGGCGTTTCCCCACCTCCCCGGAGATTGTCCTCGACGAATCGGCGTGGGTTCCGGCGGAGTCGCTGGTGGATGAGCTTGAGCACATCGGCAAATGGCCACGTGAGCACTGGAAGCTTGCCTTCCAAGGCCAGATCCGCGCCGTCTCCGATCATGACGCGGGGGTGTTGCGGGAGCGAATGGCCGCCGCGGCGGGAGTGAGGGCATGAGCGAGAGCCGGAGTGCCTCGAGCGCGGCCCACCGAGTCGGCTCCGGAGCCGGACGCGTGATGCGAGCCTGGCAGACCTTGCCGCACGAGCGGCGACTCGCCGTCTACGCGGCGGTCGGGCTGTTCCTGACGCTCTTCCTGCCCTGGTACCACGAGACGGTGCTGGTCGCAAATGGAGGCAAGCAGCCGGTGGCCGCCAGCGTGTCGGTGACCGGTTGGGGCGCGTTCTCATTCGTGGAAGCAGCCGTGCTGCTGGTCGCCGCGGGAGTACTGGTGCTGCTGTTCCAGCGCGCGGAGGGCAAGGCGTTCCACGTCCCCGGCGGCGACGGCGGGGTGATCACGGCCGCGGGCATCTGGACCTGCGTGCTGGTCGTGTGGCGGATCTTCGACAAGCAGAGCACGAGCATCCACGGTCCTGGCGCCGACATCTCTGGAATCGAATGGGGCATCTTCGTCGCGCTCGCGGTCGCCGCCTCCCTCGCGTACGCCGGCTCGCGCATCCGAGCGGCTCATCGGCCCGAGCCGCCGCTGCCGGGTGAGGAGCGGCCCGCCCAGCGCGACCCGAGCCAGAGTCCATCCACCCGTGAGCCCCGACGCGCCTCGACGCCGCGGCCGGTGGTGGCCAGGAGCCAGCAGACGCCTCGCACCGGCGGGGAAGCGAGGCCAGCCAGGCGCCGGGCCTCAACGGCCAGGCAACCTCAGCCCACCGCTGCCCGCCCCGACGCGATGGGTTGGAAGGAACCAGGAACCGAATGGATCGACGGACAAGGTCGGCGAACCCAGCGCAACGCGGGCAGTGACCCCGGAGCGCAACCCAGTACCGGCAGTGACGCCGGGACGCAGGGCAGGCGCAGTAGGACGGACGACCCGGGAAAACGGCCGAGCGGGGCAGACGAAGCTGGGACGCGGCAGAGCGCTGGAGACGACCGGCCGGCGCGGAGCAGCATGAGTGACGACGCGCCGACACTGCGCCGCGATCGAGACGAGCCGCCGCCGGCGGCGACTCGCGGTGACGCCCGGACCGAACCCCTGGGGCCTTCCACACACGCCGCGCGCCGTAGGCGCCGGCCCGACGACAGCTGAGCAGGCGAGCGCAAGCGCGAGGATCAGCGCGCTTGAGCCAAGCCGCGCGTGGCCAGCAGTTCAGTTTCCGCCTGGCTGCAGCACGAACGAGAAGTAGGCGCTCCCGAGCCCGATGACCAGGATCCCGGTGATGATCAGCGCTCGCGAATGGATGATGTGACCGAAGACGCCGACGACGAGCCCGAGGATCAGCGCGACCGTGAACAGGGTCAGCTGCGATTGCTGCGAGGCCAGGACGAGGATCACGGCTGACAGAACCCTATATTTGGATTGACCGGCGCACGCCGGTCGACGTCCGTTTGATTCTCCGGCAACTGCAAAGGCAAACCCCTGTCCGATTCAACGCAGCAACCCAACTCGGTTGAGGAAGTCGCCGCCGGCCTCACGAGTGTCGGCTACCTCCCGGGAGCCTCGACCGCGATCGTGTCGTTCCTGGCCACAAAGCTGGGCAAGCCGGTGCTGGTCGAGGGTCCGGCCGGAGTCGGTAAGACCGAGCTCGCCAAAGCGCTGGCCAAGTACCTCGGGCGAACCCTCGTACGCCTCCAGTGCTACGAAGGCCTCGACGAGGCGAAGGCGCTGTATGAGTGGAACTACCGCAAGCAGCTGCTGCGCATCCAGGCGGAGTCCGACGGGACCGGCTGGCAGGACGTCCAGGACGACATCTTCGGCGAGGAGTTCCTGCTCCCCCGTCCTTTGATGACTGCGATCGCCTCGCCGGAACCGGTCGTGCTCCTGATCGACGAGATCGACAAGACCGACCAGGAGTTCGAGGCGATGCTGCTGGAGCTGCTCAGCGATTTCCAGATCTCGATTCCCGAGCTCGGCCGGATCGAGGCCAGGACGCAACCGGTCGTGCTGCTGACCTCGAACAACACGCGCGAGCTGACCGAGGCGCTCAAGCGGCGCTGCCTCTACCTGTGGCTCGACTATCCCGACCTCGAGCATGAGCTCCGGATCGTGCGCCTGCATTCCCCCGAGCTGGACGCGACGATCGCGAGGAAGCTGGTCGAAATCATCCACCAGGTGCGCGAGCTCGACCTCAAGAAGCCCCCGAGCATCGCCGAGTCGATCGACTGGGCTCGGGCCCTGATCCTTCTCGGCGCCCGCGACATCGACGGCGACACGTTCACGCAGACGATGAGCGTGATCGTCAAGCACCGCACCGACCTCGACACGGTTGCCGCGCGCGTCGGCGTCAAGCTCGACCCCGTGACAACCGATACCGGGGGACCCGCCGCGTAATGGGTCTGACCGCGAATCGAGCCGGGACCGGAGGCGGCTGAGCCGTCGATGAACATCTACGGCGGCATCCCCGCGCGCGGACCCGGCGGGTTCGACGGTCAGCTGCTCGCGTTCGCCGAGGACCTCCGCGAGGAGGGCATGGCGCTCGGGACCTCTGAGCTGCTCGACGCGTTCGCGGCGCTCGAGCAGGTGCCCTGGACCGATCGCGCGGACTTCAAGGAAGCGCTGGCCGCCACGCTCGCCAAATCGCCCGACGACCGGCGGACGTTCGAGCTCGTGTTCGAGCGTTTCTTCTTCCGCGCCGCCGAGGCCGAAGCGTCTCGCCAGGAAATCAGCGAAGGCCAGGCCGGGGCCGACGGAATGGAGATCAACCTCGACACGCTGCGCCAACAGATCGCGGCCGCCCTGCGGGACGGCTCGGAGGCGGCGCTGCGTGATCTCGCGCGGCTGGCCATCGCGGCGTTCGGACGCGGCGAGGGGTCGGGCGTGCTCGGCGTCGACGTGCAGCGGATCCGCCGCGCGCTGGGATTGCGCGCCGAGGCCCGGCCCGAGCTGCCCGAGGATGATCCGCGACGCGACGGCGTTCCCCGCGAGCAGCTGCGGCGCTTCGAGGCGCAGCTCCGCCGCGAGCTCGAGCGGGACCTGATCGAACGCACCGCGAGCCTGCCTCCCAAGCGCCCGCTGAGCGAACTGGACCGCGCGCTGCCGACGGGCCCGACGCAGGACCTGGCATCCGTCCACCGGGTCGTCGCCCAGCTGAAACGTCGCCTCGCCACCCAGGGGCACGAACTGAAGGGCCGCAAGCGTTACGCCCACGTCGACGTCCGACGGACGATGCGGGCTTCGCTGCAAACCGGGGGGGTTCCGATCGAGCTGAAGTACCGCCCGCGGCGGCCGCGGCGACCCGAGATCTTCGTGCTCTGCGACGTTTCCACGAGCGTCACGAGCGCGAGCACGTTCTTTCTCTCGGTCTTGCACGCGCTGCACGACTCGTTCCGCAAGCTGCGTTCGTTCGTGTTCATCGAGCGCATCTCCGAGGTCACCGAGGTGTTCGAGCGCGAGCGCGACTTCCGTGCCGCCAGCGAAGCGGTGTCGCGAGACGCTGGGGTGGCAGACGTGTCGGGCTACACCGACTACGGCCGGGTCTGGACCGAGTTCCTAGCCCTGATCGCCGACGAGCTCCATCCGCGGGCGACGGTGATCGTGCTCGGTGACGCCCGCACCAACGGTCGCCCTCCCCGCGACGATGTGTTCGCGGCGATCACCGCGCGGGCCGGACGCACGTTTTGGCTCAATCCCGAGCCGCGGCTGTACTGGAACTACGGTGACTCGGTGATCGCCGCGTACGAGCGTCATTGCCTGGCGTTCGAGTGCTGGCGAACCGACCAGCTGGAGGATTTCGTCAAGGTCCTGTCGCGGTAGGGCGCTGCTGCACCGGCGCCGCGATCGACGGCCGCGCGCTAGGATCAGCCGCGCACTGAAACCCAGGGGAGCTGGCGGGAAGTCCGGCTGAGATAGTGCCCTACGCGATCCACGCGACCCGGCGCTGACCCTTCGAACCTGTTGGGGTAATGCCCGCGGAGGGAGCGATACGAGCAATGATCGAGGCTCCGGTGAAGGAGCGGCGCGAGCTTCACGGCGCCGAGGGAGTGACCGTCGAGCGAGTGAGCCGCGGATTCGCGACCAAGCACGGCGTCGTGCCAGCCTTGGCCGGCCTCTCGCTGCGCGCTGCACCGGGCGAAATCGTGGCTGTCGTCGGTCCCAGCGGATGCGGCAAGACGACGCTGCTGGAGCTGATCTGTGGGCTGCAGAAGCCCGACGACGGCACGGTTCGCTGTGATCCGGCTGCGCTGATGCCCCAGCGCGATCTGCTGCTGCCATGGCTGAGCGCGATCGACAACGCCGCGCTGGCCCTCCGCGCGCGCGGAGTCTCGCGCGCACAGGCTCGAGATGCCGCTGCGCCGTGGCTGGAGCGGTTCGGCCTGGGCGGATTCGAGTTCGTCGCACCGGCCCAGCTGTCCGGTGGAATGCGCCAGCGGGTCTCCTTCCTGCGCTCGCTCCTGGCCGGCAAGCCAGTGCTGGCGCTGGACGAACCGTTCGCGGCGCTCGACGCCATCACACGGGCCGAGATGCAGGGCTGGCTCGGACACGTGCTGCGCAGCGAGCCACGCACGGTCGTGCTCGTGACACACGACGTGGAGGAGGCGGTCGTGCTGGGCGACAAGGTGGTCGTGATGTCGCCCCGTCCCGGTCGCTCGGTGGCGGAAATGGACGTTGTGCTGCCCCGACCACGCCGGCGAGCCGACCCCGCCGTCGTCGAGCTCCGCGAGCGCGTGTTCGCAGCGCTGGGGGTGGCGTCATGAAGCGACTGCTGAGCGGCCGGCGGGGGGTGGCGTCATGAAGCGACTCCTCAGCGGCTGGCGGGCGCTGATGCTGCTGCTCGTGCTGCTGAGCGTGTGGGAGCTGTACGTCGACCTGGGCGGAGCCGACCCGCTGATCCTGCCCGCTCCACACGCGATCGCGCAGTCGCTGTTCAACGATCGGGCGCTGCTGTGGAGCAACTTCCTGGTCACCGCCGAGGAGGTCCTGCTGGGCATTACCGTCGCGGCGATCGCCGGGCTCGGCTTCGCGATCGCGATCCATCTGTCCAAGACGCTTCGGCAGGCGGTGTACCCGTTGCTGGTCGCCTCGCAGACGCTGCCGGTCCCGATCGTCGCGCCGGTGCTCGTGCTGTGGCTCGGGTTCGGGATCTTGCCCAAGCTGGTGGTGATCGCACTGGTGTCCTTCTTCTCGATCGTGGTGACGACCTCGGCCGGGCTCGCCGCCGTCGATCCCGACCTGATCAAGCTGATGCGCACGTTTGATGCCTCGCGGCTGCGCACTTTCCGCCACGTCGAGCTGCCGTCCGCGCTGCCCGGTCTCTTCACCGGAGCCAAGATCGCCGTCACCGTGGCCGTCATCGGCGCCGTGTTCGCCGAACAGGCGGGCGCCAGCTCGGGCCTGGGTTACCTGTTCGAGCAGTCGATTCCCCAGCTGCTCACCGCGCGCGCCTACGCCGCGGTCGTGATCCTGTCCGGGTTTGCGATCGCGTTGTTCGCCTTGCTCACCCTGGCCGAACGGCTCGCGCTGCCCTGGGCCTATGAACCAACCGGAGAACGACCCTGATGAAACGCACCCTGGCCCGGCTGGTCGGCGCTGTCCTGGTGTCGCTCGCGCTCGCCGCCTGCGGGGAGAAGACCGATCAGCTCACTCCCGCGCATCCCCAGTCGCTCACCCTGATGCTCGACTGGACTCCGAACGCCGACCACGTCGGGCTCTACCAGGCGCTCGCCGGTGGCGACTTCGCCCAGGCGGGGCTGAACGTGCACGTCCAGGTGCCCACCGATCCGGCCACCCCGCTAGAGCTGCTGGCGGCCGGCAAGGTGGACATCGCCATCTCCTATGAACCCGAGCTGATGTTGGCTCGGGACAAGAACGAAAATCTGGTCGCGGTCGCCGCAATCGTGCAGAAGCCGCTGACCTCGATCGTCTCGATCGGCTCCAAGCACATCAAGACCCCGGCCCAGTTGCGCGGCAAGCGGGTCGGTGATGCGGGCATCCCGTACCAATCCGCGTATCTGTCGACGATCCTGGCCCGCGCCGGCGTCCCGGCCAGTTCGGTCAAGCAGATCAACGTGGGCGACAACCTTGTGCCCGCGATGCTGTCCGGGCGGGTCGATGCCACCATCGGCGCCTACTGGAACTACGAGGCGATCCAACTGGCTCAGGCGAACAAGCATCCGAATGTGATTCGGATGGACCAGGCCGGCGTACCCACCTACAACGAGCTTGTCCTGGTCGTGCGCGCGAGCACGATCACCAAGAAGGCGGACGAGATCCGACGCTTCGTGCAAGCGCTGGCGCGCGGCTACGAAGCGGTCCGCAGCGACCCGCAGGCGGGCATCAACTCCTTGCTCCAGGCAAACCCGGGCCTCGACCGAAAGCTACAGACCGCCAGTGTCAACGTGACCCTGCCGGCGTTCTTTCCCTCAGGCTCAGACGCCAACGAGCCCTGGGGCTGGCAGGACCAAGCACAATGGAATGCCTACGGCGATTGGATGCTCAGCCACCACCTGATCTCGAATCCGGCCGCGGTCGCCGACGCTTCGACCAACGAGCTGCTGGCCGGCCAGGGATCGTGACGTTCACCGAACCGTGGGGTGGTTGAGGTCGTCCTGCGCGAGGACGAGCGAGGCGTGATCGCGATCGGACAGGCGTCTCACGCGTGGATCTCAGGCCAGCTCGCGCGGGCGTGGGGCAACGCCCGATTCGGCGCCGTCGAACCCAATGAGGACGTGTGTCTGGGCGCCGAGCAGCACGATGCCGGGATGGTCGGCTGGGACATGTCCCCAACCTGCAACCCCGATACTGGCCTGCCTCATTCCTTCACCGAGATGCCTCTCGCCGTGCACGTCGAGCTGTGGCGAGAGGGACCGCGGCGCCTGCTCTCCCAGAGCCGGTACGCAGCCCTCCTGGCGGCGATGCACGGCCGGCGGCTGTATGAGCGAGCCAAGCTGGACCAACTGGCGCCTGAGCAGGCGGCCATTGTCCGGGGCTTCATCGTGGGGCAACGAGAGTTCGAGCAACAACTCCTGGCCTCGCTCGCAGCCGATCCCGCGACTGCGTCGTTCGCCGGCGCGGACCTGGTGGCTCGCAACAGCCAGCTGCTGTGGACCTGGGACCTACTCTCGCTCGCCCTGTGCCTGGACTGGGCCCCGTGTGTGGCTCACGAGGTCCCGACCGCGGACGGCCGAGCCGACGTGAAACTCGATCCCGGCGGGGAGCGTTCTGCGCTCTCGCTCGACCCGTGGCCGTTGCGCTCAGCGACGCTCACGGTCCACTGTGAGGGCCGGCGGCTGGAGGGTCGCTTCAAGAGCGACCAATCGCTGCGCCGCGGACTCGCGCAAGCGCGGTGGGAGACGGTTGAGTTCGAGCTCGTTCCCGCCCGTCCTCAGCGATCGACCTGACTCCGTCTACGATCCTGCGGCCCTGCTGATCCCACGAGCACCCACATCGGATGGCAGTCACCGCAGCCGCCGCTGCGCTGTCTGGCCTTTACGTGGCAGGGCGCCTCGGGCCTGCCGGAAGCGGGCGGGCGCCGCTGCGGTGGCCGCGCTCAGCGCGATCACGCTCACCGCTTGCGGTGCGGTGGGGGCGAGCTCGTCCTCCGTTTCCACCGCCGCCTCGACCGCATCGCGCCCGGCGCAGGCTAACGCTAACCAGGCGACCGAGTCCTCGGCGCTCGTGGCCACGCGGTGCTCCAGCTCGCAGCTGGCGCTTTCCTACGCTGGCACACAAGGTGCCACCGGTCACCTGGAGGCGACGTTCAGGTTACGCAACGTCTCGCCACGCAACTGCACGCTGCGCGGCTATCCGGGCGCCGAACTGCTCAACGCAGCCGGGCACACGATCCCGACCCATCTGGAGCGCGGACACGGATTCTTCCCCGACACGCTGCTGGTGCCACGGCAGGTGCTGCTGAAGCCCGGCACCAGCGCACAGTTCGGGCTGGGGTTCGCCGACAACAACGAATATGTGGGGGGTCGGCCGTGCCCGTCTGCCGCTTGGTTGAAGTCCGCGCCCCCCAACGCGTCTGGCGCGCTCCGCATTGCCTTGACCGGCAGCGCCCACCCGCGGTTCGCCCCGTGTGGCGGCCAACTCGTGGCCTCGCCGGTGTACGCGGGCTGACCGCTCAGTGCTAAGCGGTCTCCGTCGTAAGTACGGCCACACCGAGAGTGGTCACCAGTGGATGCTTGGCGAGGACGCAGGAGGCGAGGTGCAGCAGCGCTGGATGAGCCTCCGAGGACAAAGCCAGGCGCCGCTGGGGGCCGCTCGAATGTGGCCGTACTTGCGGCGGCGACCGCTAAGCGACCAGCCGGTGGGTGGCGCCACTGCCGGCCGCGTGCAAAGCGTGGATCCCGGCCAGCCCGGCCCACGGCGCGTACGGGGCGAACAGCGCGGCCACCTCATCCTCGGTCGCCCGTTCGCGCGGGTTCCCGGTGCGCAGCCGACCGACCAGCTTCAGGTAGGCCAAGTCACCCGCCGGCAGCTGATCGAGGCGCCCCTGGCCCGTGAGCGCGAGCGTCTGCGCGGTCCAGCGACCGAGCCCGCGAATCCCGCGCAAGCGCCGCCAGCCGCGCTCGTGATCGGGGGCGTGAAGGTCGACGCGACCGGCCGCGACCTCGCGGGCGGCCCGAACCAGTGCGATCGCGCGGGTTTCCGAGAGGTCGAACGAGGCCAGCAACGCCGGGGCCTGGCGGCCGAGGACAGCAGCGTCCGGTGCGTCGCGCATATCGGTGAAGCGGCAGCGGCGGCCGAGCCTCCAGACGATCCGGCGCTGGATCGTGGCCGCGCGTTCGTACTCGATCAACTGCTCGCAGATCGCCCATACCAGCGCCTCGAACGGGTCGGGTCGGGCGGCGACCCGGAGCCCCGGATTCGCTCTCAGCGAGGGGCCGATGAGCGGATCGAAGCGGAAGCGCTCGTAGAACGGGCGCAGGTCTTGATCGATGCCCAGCGCCAGGCGCATCCGCTCGATTCCCCATTCGGCCGCGGCTCGGTCGTCCGCTGCGGCGCCGAACAGGACCCGATCGCGCGTGAGCTGGGCGACGCGAACCAGGACGGGCTCTGCGCCCGCGTGCAGCAGGCGGTGAAGCACGCCGCCGCGGACACGGGCGAGGCCATCGAGACCGCCGCGCCGGGAGAGGCGAAAGACCCAGCGAGGCCGGACTTCGATCCGCACCTCGATGCCTGCGGCCGCGGTCACTCCCCTGGCTTGGCGATCAGGTGGACATCGACGAGAAATGTCCGGCTGCCAACGATCGGCAGCATGTCCACGGCGCGACGTTGGTGCCGACGGGCTCGCGCCAGCTTGCGCGAGCTGTGGCGCCTGACCAACGCGATCGCCGCGGCGCCAGCGACGAATCCCGTCGCCGCCGCCGCGGCGGCTTGCACGGCCGGAAGCGAGGTCGGCGCCACGCGCTCGATCGGCCGGACCTCGGCCAGGACCGGGAGCCCGTCGACGGTCTCTTCGTCCTCAGCGCAGCCGGCGTCGAATCCAGCCGGTGCTCGGACGCTCGCGTGGGCCTCGTTGTTCATAGCCGCGACATGGTGACAGTGGGCGCGGTCAACTGCCAAGGGTCTCTTCGCCGGCCCGAGGACTGCGTATGTTCTGTGGCGCCGATTCCGTCCATTGGGGGGTTTATTTTTGGGGATCCAGCTGGGCTCGTTACGATACAGCCGCCATGGCAGCTTGACGGACTCGTTCATGTCGTGCTTTGACAGCGACATCGGATCCGTTGAGCGTCATCAGGCTGGAACCCACATGCCGACTTCGATCGACGTCTTTGCCAAAGCTCGCGAGTTCGAGCGCATGGAACAGCTCAAGGCGGCCCGCGAGCTCGGCGCCTTGCCCTACTTCCGCGTCTTGGAGGGACCGACGCTGCCGGTCGTCGAGATGGAGGGCAAGAGCCGGATCATGCTCGGCTCGAACAATTACCTCGGTCTCACCGGCGACGAACGGGTCAAGCAAGGAGCGCTCGACGCGCTGAACCGCTACGGCACCGGGCTGACCGGCTCGCGTTTGCTGAACGGCACGATCGATCTCCACCTCGAGCTCGAGCGCGAGCTGGCCGAGTGGTTCGGCACCGAGGCGGCGCTGGTCTTCACCACCGGGCACCAGGCAAACGTTGGCGCCCTGGGGACGATCCTCGGCCCGGGCGACACCGTCGTCGCCGATTCCGGCGATCACGCCTCGATCCTCGACGGCTGCATTCTCTCACGCGCGAAACTGCGCGCGTTTCGCCACAACCGCATCGATCGGCTCGAGCGCACGCTGGAGAAGGCCGCGGATGACGGTGGCGGGATCCTGGTCGTCGTCGACGGGGTCTTCTCGATGGAGGGTGATGTCGCACCGCTGCCTGACATCGCCGATCTGTGCGGACGCTTTGGCGCCCGACTGATGGTGGACGAGGCGCATGCGCTTGGTGTCCTCGGGCCGCGTGGCGCCGGCAGCTGCGAGTTACTCGGGATCGAGGACCGGGTGGACCTACGGATGGCGACGTTCTCGAAGTCGCTGGCCTCCTGCGGCGGGGTGATCGCCGGGCCCTCCGACGTGATCGAGTTCCTGCGGATCGCGTCGCGTCCATTCCTGTTCACCGCCTCGGCGGTCCCGGCCGCGGTTGGCTCAGCGCTGGCCGCCGTTCGCATCTGTCGTTCCGACGAAGGTCGCGAGTTGTTCGCGCGGGTGCTCGACAACGCCCGCTATCTGCACACCGGTCTCAGCCAGCTCGGGTTTCAGGTCGTCGAGCCGACCCGGATGGCCGACGAGACCGAGCTCATCACCCCGATCGTTCCGGTCGTCGTGGGAGACGACTGGAAGGCGGTCTTCCTGTGGAAGGCGCTCTACGACGCGGGGGTGTTCGTCAACGTCGCCATCCATCCCGCGGTGCCGCCGGCCGGCGCGCTCTTGCGCACGAGTGTGATGGCCACTCATGACCGCGACACGCTGGACCAAGCGCTCGAGGTGTTCGGCGACGCCAAGCAGGCGTTCGAGGCCGAGCACGGCCAGCTCCCGACCGGTCACTGATCGCCGGCCGGTCCGCCGCGCGATCCCGCCCCGGCGATGACGAATCTCGGACGACGCGCTCACTTGTCCGGTCCCGCACAAGTGTTCGCAGAGAAGAAAAAACGCGCTCTAAGCGCATCCAACAGCAGATGTGACGTTGCTGTTACCGAGCCGGTATCGTAGTTTCTAACGGTCGAACGGTGGTCCCTCAGCCGGGCGGCGCGGAGGTTACAGTGGCGGTGGCTTGACCAACCGCTGCGGGGGCCGCCCAGCACAAGAGTCGAACGGCTCAACGAGCTATAGCGAAGGCGCAGGTCCGGCTGGGCCGCGGTGATGGATCGATCGCGGGCGGCCGGTATTGGTCAACGGCGTCCGCTTAGGCGGACAAGAACGCAGGGAGAAATAGAGCGCAATGACGCAGACCGCCATGATGACCCCCGGCCCGCAACGACTGCGGGCACTGGAGCGGGCCAACGCGATCCGGCTCGCACGGGCGGAACTCAAACGACACATCGCCGATGGTGAGATCTCCGCCGCCGAAGTCATCCTTGCCTGCCCTCCAGAAGCGTCCAGCTGGTTCGTGGGGGACCTATTGATGAGTCAGCGACGGTGGGGTACCACGAGATGTCGGAAGTTCCTTGGACGTAACCACATCACCGAGACAAAGCCCGTCGGGGCACTGACAGAGCGCCAGCGAAGGGTGCTGGCAACTCAACTCGACGGGTGCGCCTCGCGGGAGATGGCCCTCGTCAGCGCATAACGGCTCAGGCCGGAGGTGCAGTGCCCAGACGAGAGGTGCGGCGCCGTCGGGACGTGTCTCGCTCGGAAGCGGGGACGTCCCGGCGGGTGTCGCTCGGACCCCGCCGCAGCTAGATCTGAATGCCGATCGGGACTGGGCTGGAGCCGGCGAAGAGGAAGAACCAGATCACGAACGCCACCAGCGTCAGTCCCGCGCTCACGACCAGCACGCCCTCGAGCATGAAGTGTCCAGGGTCGTTCAGTCCGCGGGCCAGGCAGTTGGCCCGGTAGACATCACTCAGCTTCGCCAGCAGGAGGGCGACCAGTGCGATCGAGGCGATGACACCGACGAACGTGACACCGAGCGCGGTCCCCAGCGAAGCGGTGGCGCCCTGAATCTGAGCCCCCACCCATAGCCACAACAGCGGCGTGCCCACCCACAGGCCCAGGCTCCCGATGAACATGATCAGAACCACCAGGAGTGCACCGGTGCCAGTCCTCAGCTGTGCACGCATCCCCAGCTGAGGATACCCGCGGGACGGGTGTGGCGAGGCCGGATGCCGAGCGGGCCGCTACCAGCCGGATGACTCGCGGGCGGCCCATTTTGGCCAGGCCGGATGCCGAGCGGGCCGCTACCAGCCGGATGACTCGCGGGCGGCCCATTTTGGCGAGGCCGGATGCCGAGCGGGCCGCTACCGCGAGGCAGCGGCCCTGGGCTAACGGGCAGCCCGACGAAAGCTTGACCTGCCACCACCCCATGAGCATGCCGATCAGGCCGAGGCGAGGCCTGACTTGCCACACTCCGCAACCGGGCTCCCCGAGCTCGTGGCGGGAGATCCGCGCGAAGCGGTAGGAACCCGGATCCACCAGCATGAGCTCGAGCATCAGGCGCTTGCGCTCCTGCATATCGGCGCGCTCGGTGATCATCTCCCGAGCTCGGCGCACGCGCTCGGCCAACTCGTCACGGACACGCTCGAGCTCGCCGAGATCGAGTAGGCGAGGCTGCCCGGCCGGACCGCGTGGCGGCTCGAGTCCACCCATCGGATAGGCGGTGACGAACGCGTCGGAGAGCTCGCGCTCAAGCCGGGTGATCTGTGCGCGCAAGGAACGTCGAGCTGCGCGCTCGGCCCGCTCGGCCTCGCCCGGCGCAAAGCCAAGCGCGGTTGTCGCGCCCGGCACCGGAACCTGCGGCGCGCCACGGGCCGCCCGGAAAACCACGGGTTGCTGCCCTCCTTTGCTCAGCAGAGGTCAGACTACCACCAGGGGTGAGCCACATCAGCGCGCTGGTCCGGGTCTCGCTCGCCGGCCGCCAGCAGCTCGACACATGCCCACAGCGCCTCTTGCACGGCAATCGCGGGCACCCCGTCAACGCCGACCGCGAACAGGACGATTCGCGTCGTGCGCGAGCTGACTTCACGCGGTCGGGCCACGTCACCAAACAGCAGCGCGTGGACGTGATCTGTATCGGCGACGGCGAGGCGACCGGGAGCCAGGTAGACGCCGCTGTCCTGGTCGGACAGCGTGTCAGCCGAGGTCGTGGTCCGGATCCCGAGCTCGCCGGCGACCAGGTCCGCATCGAGCGCCCAGACCGGCACCCCGGTCTCAATCAAGGCGATGAGGAGAGCGTCGCGCACGAGATCCTCGGAGTGGAACTCGCCTTGGCACAGACGGGCGACGGCGGCGCGCTCACTGGGGATCCGGCTCACATCGGGATCGAGGCCGATCTGACGGAAGAATGCGCGATACGCGTGAGGTACCGGCTTGGTCCGCATCGCCACCACGGTGGCTCCGCGATAGTGATTTGAGAGCGCGCTGAGCCGCCGCTTGACCTCGCGCGGACTCTCACGCAGGCGGGCCGGCAGTGTGACCCAGGTGAGCCTTAGGCCCGGGAACTCGGCCGACACTCGCGGCTCCACGAACCCGGCCGTGCCCAACTCGAGTTCCTCGGTCACGTCGTGGGCCCGCCTCCGAGCCGGCCCCGGCCGTCCTGCGCGCCAATGGCGATCAGCGCCCGCACGGCGGGCGCCAGTGCGGCGGCGGTCAGCCAGTGATCGCCGATCAGGCGATCCCTCACGACCCCGCCGCGATTCGCCAGCTCGATCATCGGGCAGATCTCGACTCCGTACAGGGCGCCGACGGCGCCGTCGCGATCGTAGGCCACCGGGATCGTCCAGTGGTGCGAACGCACCAGCGCGGCGGCGCTCGACTGACTGGCGTTGACCGCCACGGCGGCAAATTGCACGGCGCCGGCGGGAAACTCTGCCGACAGGGCCTGGAGCGCGTCGATCTGGCGCTCGCATGCCTGAGAGCCGGTGACGAAGAAGGCGAGCACGAGTGGCAGCCGATGCGCGAGCAGACAGATGTTGAGCGCGCGGGGGTCGTGGCGGGCCAGCGTGCACGGCGGGTTCAGGTTTGGATCCCCGTTCAAGGTCGAGGCGGCGAGCGGTGCCGCGAAGTAGTGCAGGCGTTGCCCGGGTGGCACGCCAGTGGTCCCAATCCCGTGCGTGGCGAACTGATAGATCGAGATCGCCACCACGAGCACCAGACCGCAGATCCCGATCATCCACCGGTAGCGCCGAGTGTCGACCACAAGCGGCGGCGACGGCGCCGGTGGCACCGGCGACGGTGCACTGCTCGCGCCGGCCAGTGCCGCCGCGCGGTCGGGATCGAGCCGATGCAGCGGAACGCCGGGGTCGGGCACCTCGCCGGGCGGACCGGCGGCCCCATCCGAGCGGCCCGTCGGCCCTCCGCCCAGCGGACCGGCTGCCCCATCCGCGTGGCCCGTTGGCCCTCCGCGCGGGGGGCCAGCCGGCGCGCTCACGCGACCCGCGGCCTGCGCCTCAGGCGCCACTTCCCCGTGGCCGCCCGGTGCGCCATGGCCCGTGCCCGCTCCATCGCGTCACCGCGCTCGGACAGCGCGAGCACGGCCGGCAACACGATCAGCACGCCCCCCAACGAGACTGACAGGTCAACCAGGGTGACGAACCCGAAGTCCCGCAGCATTGTGATGTTCGAGAAGATCAGCACGCCGAATCCGGCAATCGCTGTGATCGCCGAGGCGAGGACAGCCGCCCCCGTGGACCGGTAGGTGCGTGCGAGCGCCTCGGACAGATCGTGGCCGCCGGCCCGTTCTTGGCCGAAGCGCTCCGAGAGCAGGACGCTGAACTCGGTCGAGATCGCGATCACCAGCGCCCCGAGCGCCGCTGACATCGGGTTGAGCGGGATTCCGATCAGATACAGGATCAGCGCCGACCAGCCGGTCGCGAGCGCGATTGGGATCAGCGGCACCAGAGCCCGCTTTGGCCGCCGGAAGACCGCCAGCAGCACGAGGCCGACAGCGATCAGGCCCGCCAGCAGGGTGAGCAGGCGAGTGCCCGACGATGACAGTGCGGCATTCGCCTCGGCGGCGAGCACCGGCAGGCCGGCCAGTTGCGCCTGCACTCCGGCGGGCGGGTGCAGTGCCGAGCGCATGTAGTTGATCACGCGCTCCTGGCGAGACAGCGGCATCAGGCGGATCCCGAACGCGAGTGTCGCCTCCCGGTGGTCCGGCGTGATCACCCCCTGGGAGAAGTACGTCGGCACCGCGGCGAGCAAGCCGTTGATCGAGCTTTGGCTCAGAGGTGCGCTGTGCCCGGTGGTTGTGCCGGTCGAAAACAGGTCCGGGAGCGACAGGGCCGGACACAGGGTGGCGTGGGCGCAGCCCTGCTCCTCGCGGTAGCCATAGTGCGTGAGCAGCGTGTTCTCGTAGCGGATCATCCACGTGAGCGTCCGCGGCGTGGCCACGTTGCCGGCGCGGACGGTCACGTCGATCTCACCGGAGACACCGGTGACCCGTTCGAGCGTGCGAAGGTTTCGCAGCGCCGGCGTGCCGGCGGGCACGAGCTTGGTGACGTCGGACTGGACCGAGGTCTGGGTGTCGGCGATCCAACCGAGCACGGCCAGCGTAGCCGCGAACGCGAGTACGCGCTCTGGTCTGCGGGCGACGCTCTGGATCGCCGCACCCAGCCCACGACCGCTGACCGGGCGACCCCGGGCCGCCGGAGAGCGCCGACGCCCCAGCGACCTAGCCAGTGGGGCCAGGACGGCGTGGCAGGCGTCCCGGAGGATCTCTTGCGCCCCTCGCCACGATGCCCCGATGATGCCTCCGTCGCGTTCGGAGAGGACGAGCGCAGCGGAGCCGACGCTCAGCGCGCAGAGCAGCGCGATCGCGATGCCCACGACCAGCAGCAGTCCGAAGCCGCGCACCATCGGAACCGGGGAGAGCAGCAGCACCAGGAAGCCGGTGGCGGTGGCCAGCGCCGCGGTCCCGATCGTTGGCGCTGCGACACCGGCGGCACGCCCGACTGCTTCTGAGGCGGACATCTCCGCTCCCGCCTCGCTGTCGGCGATCCGGCGCGCCTCCTGCGCGCGGGCCTGGAACTGGATCCCGTAGTCGACCGCCAGTCCGATCAGGATCGGCAACACCGCGATCGAGGCCATGGTCAAGGTAGACCCGAGGACGGCCAACAGGCCAAAGGTGATAGCGGTCGCGGCCAGCGCGATCGCCAGCGGCAGCAACCTCAGCCGACTGCGGAACACGATCAACAGGGTGGCGGCCATCACCAGGACCACGGCGATCAGCAAGCGCGCGATCGAGCCGGTGATTTCGCTGGCCAGATCGTTGATCACCACGGGTACTCCGCTGATGGTGTAAGTCCCCCCGTGCGTGAGGCGGAACATCGGCAGCTTCAGCGCCGCCCGGATCCAGGAGATCGCCCTGGCCTGCTGCGCGTCGCTGAGCGAGGCCTTCAGCCTGACCTGGATCAGGGCGGAGTTGGCAGTGGGAAACAGATACGAGAACCGCGCCTTGGGCTGGTTCACCCCACGCGTCTGGTCGAACACGATCTGTGAGATGAATTGCGGGTCGTCGATCGAGGGCGTTCCCGCGATGCCCGAGCTCAGATACAGACGCGCGAGCGTCTGCAGCTGCTGCTGCTCCTCGAGTTGACCGGCGGCACTCGCCTCGCTGAGCGCACGCTCGCGCCCCAGCCCTTGCCCGAGCGCGAGCGCGAGCGCGCTGTGCTGGGCGCTCGTGACCGACTGGCGGGCGCTGGTGAGCAGCCCCTGGATCTGCAGGTTGACGGCCGCGACGGCACGGTTGAGGAACGTCCCCGGCCCGTAGAGCACCTTGACCGCGTTGGCCTTCATCAGCTTGCCGCACGGACTCCCCCACCCCCCATACGGCGGGTGGGTACCGGCCGCCGCGGGGGTAAATGCCTCCAGGTTCTGGTCGTGCACGGCATACTGGCCGGCCAGACACGCCTCCAGCGCAGTCACGGTGACCAGATCCTTGGTCCCCACCAAATCCCCCAGCGGCTCGCGGATCAAGACCACGACCGCGTCGTCGCCAAAGCTCCGCTGATCGTCGGCCGTGGCCTGAAAGCTCGCCGAAGATCGACTGACGAACGTGTCGGCACCAGCCGAGGGCTTCAGTCCCAGCGCGAGCACGCCGCCGCCCAGCGCCAGCGCGAGCACGATCCCGACGGTCAGCAGCGGCCGGGCGCCGGCGGCCCGAGCCAACCGCTCACACCGGTCTCTCACCGTCATGCGATCGTCAGGCTAGCGACGTGACGAGCTGGTGCACGCATCCGGGCGGCCCTCAGTCCATCGACAGCGGGCCCTGGGACTCCCCGGACAGGAACTGACGGATGAAGGGGTTCTCGGAGTTGAGCATGTCCTCGGCCGGACCCGCCTCGACCAGCCTCCCCTTCCACAGGACGTTGATGTAATCGGCGACTCGGCGCGCGCTCATGATGTCATGGGTGATCACGCAGAAGGTGGGCAGGTGCGCCTTTTTCTTCTCCTTGGCGTCGTCCATCATGTCGCGGTGGATCTCGAGGATCAGCTCGCCCAGGAGCGCGGTGCGCACTGGGTCCAGACCCGAGTCGGGCTCGTCGAACAACAGGATGTCGGGCTCGAGCACGAGCGCGCGAGCGAAGCCGGCGCGCTTGCGCATGCCGCCCGAGAGCTCGTTCGGTAACAGCGTCCGGGCATTGCCTAGGCCAACCTCGTTGAGGCGCCGCATGACGATGTCCTCGACCTCGTCTTCGCCCTTTTCGGTGTGCTGGCGCAAGGGGAAGGCGACGTTGTCGAAGATGTTCATCGATCCGAACAGCGCGCCGTCCTGGAACAGCAAGCCGAATTTCTTGCGCATCTCGAACAGCTCGTTGTCGGGCATGTTGGGCACCGACTCGCCGTGCACCAGGACGTCACCGGCGTCGGGGTACAGCAACCCGACCATGTGCTTGATGCAGACTGACTTCCCGGTTCCGGACGGGCCGATGATCATCGAGACCATGCCCTCCGGAAGGCCCATGTTCACGCCACGCAGAATCCGGTTACGCCCGAACGACTTGTAGACGTCAACGAATTCGACCGCGTCCGGGCGACCCGAGGGATAGACCTTGTACGAGTGCCACTTGTAGTCCTCCTCGGACGTTCCCTCGGGCGGGGCCGGACGAGGCGGCGGCTCAGCCACCACCGAGACGCGCGACGCGGTCGGCGCCACCGCCGGGGGCGGTGGCGCCGGTGAGGCTGGTGACTCCACGCCGTCGCGCGCCTGGTCAGGCACGGACTCGGGCTTGTCCTTGCCACCGGCACCGAAACCAAACCGCGTCATTGTCAGCCTCCTATGGGTGCCCTGGGATTGGCACCCCAAAAGAGCTGCGTCCCGAGCATTCCGATCAGATGGACAGACACGATATTCAAGACCATCGACTTGGCCGTGGCAGTGCCCACCCCAACCGGGCCTCCGCTGGCGTTATAACCGTAATAACAGCCGACGAGCACGATCACGAACGCCATCGTCATCGCTTTGAGCAGGCTATATAAGAGGTCAGGCGGGTTCTGAAACTGCCAGAAGATCAGGAAGAACCCGCCGGAGGACACGTACCCGATCTGCTGGACGACGGCCAGATAGCTGGCGAAGAAGCCGGCTCCGATCGAGCACAGGTAGACGAACGGCAGCACGAGCAAGGCCGCGAGCAGACGGGTGGCGCACAGGAACGTGATCCCGCTGATGCCCATCACCTCGAGCGCGTCGATCTCGTCGGAGATCCTCATCGAGCCGAGTTCGGCCACGATCCCAGTGCCCACCTTGGCCGCCATCATGTAGCCGAACACCAGCGGCACAAGCTCCCGCAGGTCGCACCAGGCCGCGAACACGCCCGAGTAGGCAGGCGTGCCTTCGCCATAGGTGAAGTAGGCCCCCTCGATCCCGCATTGCAAGCCGATGATGAACACCAGACCCCAGATCACCAGCGTGGAGGAGACGATCAGGATCCCGGCCTGGCGAAGCGTCTCGCCGAAAAAGCGCAGCACTCGCAAGGTGAGCACATCGCGCACGATCTGCGAACCGAACTTGACGATCTCTCCGAACGCTTCGATCCACCCGCGCGGGGTGACGATCAGTTCTTTCATCAGCCCGACCGGCCCCGGTGGGTCATGCCCGGCTCCGGGCGGTGCGCTGTCGCTGTCGCTGTCGCTGTCGCTGTCGTGAGCGTCACCTGATGACCGTCGTGATCTCAGGATGGGTGGCGAGCAGCGTCTGAGTGAACGCGTAGTTGAACGCGAACACGCCTAGGAATGCGATCACCACCGCTTGGTTGACCGCCCGACCAACCCCCTCGGCGCCGCCTGATGCGGTCATGCCCTTGTAGCAACAGACGATCGCGATGATCGCGCCGAACAGGGTCGTCTTCAGGACCGAGCCCCAGAGGTCGGTGGTCGAGGCGTTGTTGAAGAATGTGGCCCAGAACGGCCCCAGCGGCGCGTTGTTGACCAGCGTGGCGAGGATCCCGCCGAAGATGCCGAACAGCAGCGCGTAGATGTCGAACAAGCCGGTGACGAGCATCAACGCGAGGAAACGCGGAACCACGAGGTTCTTGATCGGGTCGACGCCGAGCACCTGCAGGGCGTCGAGCTCCTCGCGGATCTTCCGGGCGCCGAGATCAGCCGTGATCGCGGTGCCGGCGACGCCGGCCAGCACGATCGCGTCGACGAACGGTGCGAACTCCCTGATCGATGCCAGCACGAAGAAGCCGCCGAGCCGGTCGAGGGCACCGAACAGGACGAGGAAGTTCGCCGCCTGCAGGCCCGGCGCCTCGTAGCCGAACGCAACCGTCGAGATCAGCAACGGGAACCAGCACAGCCTCATCGCGAACAGGAACTGGCCGACGAACTCGCTGCCATACGGGTACGGCGGCCTGACCGCAGACACGAGCGTCTTGCCGGTCAGGATCATCATGTTGCCGACCTCTTCCAGCACACCCTTTGTGGGCAGGAACGCTCGGTCGGCGACGGCTCGGATCAACGGTCTCGTTCCTCCCAGTATCTGTGGGCCACTCGCGCAGCCCACCGCGGGTAAGCCTACGCCACCCCCCAGCCAAAGACCAACTGACAACCGTTGGCGGCGAGGAGCTCCGAAACCGGTGCGGGCACGCGTGGTATGTTCGGCTCGCGTTGAGCGGGTGGAGATTGAGGAGCCGCAGGAGCTGCGGGATGATCGCCGGCCTCGTCGGAGCGTTGACGCTGACGGGTTGCGGCTCCGGTGCCCGTCAGGACGTCAACGAGCCGAACGGCAACTTCACCGTCGCCGTTGCCAGCGCAACCTTTCCCGCCTCTCAGAGGCTCGCCCAGCGCACCCACCTGGTGATCGCGGTGCGCAACGCCGGCGTCACAGCGATCCCGGACGTCGCGGTGACGATCTGCAACCTCACCTGTGCCTATCCCGCCCCCCGGGGCGCGGGGACGAGCGCGCAGGCGTTCGCCGAGGACCTGGACATGCCGTACCTGGCCGACCCCTCGCGGCCTGTGTGGGTCATCGATCGGGCACCGGGAGCGTGCCGGTTCAGTTGCCAGTCGGGCGGAGCCGGTGGCGCGGTGACCGCGTACTCAAATACCTGGGCGCTCGGCACGCTCAAGCCGGGGGCAACCGCAACATTCGAATGGGCCGTCACCGCTGTGAAGGCCGGAAGGCACGTCGTGGCGTGGCAGGTCGCTGCCGGGCTGAACGGGAAGGCCAAGGCGGTGCTGGCCGACGGATCCAAGCCTCGGGGCGCATTCATCGTCACGATCCATAGCGCCCCTGAGCAGACATATGTCAAGGCCAACGGGCAGGTTGTGGCGGTCAACCGTTAGTGGTGGCTACTGAGTGGTCGCCGTCACTAAGGGTCCGTCGGGCTGACCCTAAGCGTCACTCGAGGCCTCCCAGATGTTGACCCCGCCGTCGACTGCGTGACGGTCGATTTCGGCCAACTCGGCCGCGTCGAAGTCAAGCCGGTCCAGCGCCGCCACGTTTTGCTCGAGCTGCTGAACGCTGCTCGCGCCGATCAGCGCCGAGGTGACGCGCTGATCTCGCAGCACCCACGCGATCGCCATCTGGGCCAGCGACTGCCCGCGGCGCTCGGCGATCTGGGCCAGAGCCTGGACACGCTGGAGGTTCTCCGGCGTGATCAGCGCCTCGGAGAAATGCAGCCCGCGGCGTACTCGCGAGTCCTCAGGCACACCACCGAGGTACTTGTCGGTCAGCAGCCCCTGCCCGAGCGGGGAGAACACGATGCACCCGACGCCCTCGCGTGCCAGCACCGCCAACAACTCCGCCTCGATCCAGCGGTTGAGCATCGAATATGAAGGCTGATGAATCAACAACGGAGTGCCCAGGTCGCGCAGGATCTGGACCGCCTCCACAGTTCGCCCCGGGCCGTAGGAGGAGATGCCGACGTAGCGTGCCTTGCCTTCTCGGACGGCCGTATCGAGCGCTCCCATCGTCTCCTGCAGGGGCGTCTGAGGGTCGAACCGGTGCGAGTAGAAGACGTCCACAGAGTCCAATCGCATCCGCTTGAGGCTTGCCTCCAGGCTCCCCAGCAGGTATTTGCGCGAGCCCCACTCGCCATACGGCCCAGGCCACATGTCGTAGCCGGCCTTGGTCGAGATCACGACCTCGTCTCGATAGGCCTGAAAGTCCTCGGCGAAGATCCGGCCGAAGTTGATCTCCGCGCTCCCGTATGGCGGTCCATAGTTGTTGGCCAGGTCGAAGTGAGTGACCCCGAGGTCGAACGCGCGTCGCAGGATCGCGCGGCTGGTGACGAGCGGCCGGTCGTCACCGAAGTTCTGCCACAGACCGAGTGAGATCGCCGGCAGCTTGATCCCGCTGCGCCCGCATCGGCGATAGGGGAACTCGTCGTACCTGGCAGCCGCCGGCACGTACACCGTGGGTCCAAGCTTGGGGTCGAACGGCACGGGCCGAGTATCTCACGGCCGGTCGGCCACCGGCTTGCCGAGGTGTCTCCGACGCGCTAGCCTGGTGCGTCGTCCGGTGAAGTCCGGGGTTCATCTGCCGACGGGCGATGGCCGGCGTCATTCTGCCGCCTGGCCGACAAACCCCCTGTCTGTTTGGCCATCGGGATAGTGACCCGCCACCCCGAGTTCCCTAGGCTGTCGCCGCTTACGCTTCGACGAGACTTGCTCATTCACGCGCGCGCCCCGGCCGCCGAGGGCGCGGATCCAGGAAGGAACCACTCAAACATGGCCATCCGCCAGCAGAACGTCCTCGCCGCCCAGTGGACCCCCAACGGCAGCGTCCTGGGAGCCCCCGACCTCACCGCCCCGGACAACCAGATC
>Ga0302325_10006939_pt1 | contig 25287 bp, 24 predicted proteins | sample Palsa_T0_2_FD_201948 | JGI IMG/M metagenome (GOLD analysis project Ga0302325, IMG submission 201948) | Peat permafrost microbial communities from Stordalen Mire near Abisko, Sweden - Palsa_T0_2 | ecosystem: Environmental > Terrestrial > Soil > Palsa > Peat permafrost | place: Sweden: Abisko... | reverse complement strand
GCGGCAGGTTCGGATATAACTTCGAGCGCACTCCCTGTTCGGCACCCCCTATGGTAAAGATTGAGAATTGATTGGTTTGCTCGTTGAACATTCTCCAAGGCTCCCATCGGACGCCGAGGTTGACAGTCAATCTTCTGGTGGCCTTCCAGGAATCATTGAAATATAGCGCCGGCAGAGTCCGGTGTAAGCTCTCATACGTGGGACTGAACTGTTGAAAGTCACTTGGCTTGCCCAGCATAAAATCAAGCAGATTATCGCCCGAGATCTGGCTCGCAAAAGTGAAGGATCCCTGAGCAAGAAATACTTGGGACAGCACATTCTGCTCCCGGATAACTTCACCGCCGAATTCGATGCTGTGAGCTCCCTTGACATATGTCCAATTGTTGGAAACATCGTATTCGCCTCGGGGAACCCGATAGAGCGGATCCCAATCGGCGCTGAAGTAACCTCCGACATTGAGGTAAAAGCCAGGCCCCCCGCCCGCTTGGGTAGCCTCGTCGGCAACGTTCACCCCCAAGTCCACCCAGCCCGGCAGATCCTTCGGACCCAGAGAGATATTGACCACGCGATTGTAAGTCAGAGTAAGATCGACGACCAGGTTCGGTCTCGGAATATATGAGCCGCCCAGGGTGACGTTCTGGCTTTGCCAATAAGTAGCGTCCGCAACGCTCAGTATGTTGTTGTTGATGATCGAAGCCGGCTGATCCAGGCGGTCGTAGAGATATCGCGCAAAGATGCGAAACTTATCGGAGAAATTATGATCCACCCGGCCCATCCACTGATTGTCATCGGTGTGCGTGGATGTCGGATAGAACGCCAAGCCGGTTCCCGGCGCGCCAACCGGCACTTGATTCAGGACCTTTAACGCGATCGGGTCGAATCTGGACAATGGGATTTGGTTGTTGGGAAACGGCACGTTGTTGTCGGGATCGACCAACTGGGTACCGATCGCGGAGAAATCGCCCGCCCGCTCGGCCGCGGTAGGAGTGACAGCCTCATTTTGAGTGGGCACGGAGCGGACTTTTGTGTCCTGCCAGGAAACGAAGAAGAACGTGTTGTTCTTTCGTACCGGACCGCCCAAACCGAAGCCGTATTGATTGCGTTTCAAGCCGTCACTCGAAGAGGCAAAAAAGTTCCGGGCGTTGAAATCATAGTTCCTGACAAACTCGAACGCCGACCCGTGAAAGTCATTGGCTCCGCTACGCGTGGCCGCATTCACCACTCCGCCGCCGCGCCCTCCGAACTTCGCACTGTAACTGTTGGTTTGAACGCTGAACTCCTGGATTGCGTCCGGGTTGGGGAAAATATTGGCGATTTCAGTGTACGGATCTTCATTAATCCCGCCATCCAGATAGAATGCGGTCTCGTTGGAGCGAGCGCCACTCGCGGAGATAAACGTCACCGTCGACTCCGGCCGGGACGCTCCTTGCGCGAAACACCTTGATCCTCCCGGACTCACATCGGGCGCCAGAGCCATCAACTGAAGCACGTTGCGGCCGTTCAACGGCAACTCGCGCGCCATCTGCGACGTGATTACCGTGGTCAGAGTTTGGGTCCGCACATCCACCAGGGGAGGCTCTCCCGTAACTGTCACCGACTCGGCCTGGCTGCCCACCCGTAGGGCGACGTTGATGGTCGCCGCCTGATCCACTTCAAGAACGATTCCTTCTTGAAGGTAGGCCTGAAACCCTGGGTGTTCAACGCGCAAGGTATACGCGCCCACGGGCAAATTCGGCAGTTGATAAAACCCGTTCTCGTTCGATTGAGTCCTGTTCGTGTTGCCGGTCGCAGTCTGGACGGCAGTGACTTGAGCACCGGGAACCACCGCGCCGGTTGAATCCGTAGTCGTTCCGGAAATGCCCGCGGTGTTCCGCTGGCCAAAGACCGGCGCAGCGAGACACAACACCGCAGCTAGAACAATCAGTCCGAACCGCATTCTCCCGCTCTCCATAGCGTTTCACTTTAGGGACACTCTAGACAAATGTCAAGCAAACGGCGCGCGGGCGTCCGGCCCGCTGGTAAGATAATCAGAGACTGGTACGCTGGCCTCGCGCTGAGTCCGTATGCGCTTTCTTTTGTTGGGGATCTTCGCTCTAGCAGTTAGCTTCGCCGCCGAATGCCCATCGGTTGGCCTCAGCCCACAAGAGCAGCAAGGGCAATTTCAGGAACTGGACAGAAGAGCTCAAGTCGAGTTTCGGCACGCGGAGTTCGCCGCAGCTTCGGAAGATTTTCGCCGGGCTACCTGCCTCGCTCCCGAAAGCATCCGCTCCTACTACAAACTCTACGGAAGCGCTTCCAGCGCCATGGCCTCAGGCGATTTCGCCCGGGCGCGTCAGGTCCTGCTGGAGGCAGATCGGCTTCGACCCGACTATCCGTTGCCTCTGGCAATGCAAGTAAAGGTCAACCTCGCTTCGGGCGACGTCGGCGATCTCAAGACGTCTCTTTCAGCCGCGGCTCGACGCTTTCCGCACGATGGCCGGCTGCACGCAGAACTGGCTCAAGATCTCCTTCACCAGAAGCAGTATGATTTGGCTTTGGCCGAGGGGCTGCGGGCTGAGGAAAGTGGCGCAGCCGGTGCCAGGATGAGTATGAACCTGGCCGTGCTCGAGAGCCAGGTTGGCGCGTTCGCCGATGCCGCCAGGCTTGCCGCGACGATAGAAGAACAGGCCGGGTTATCTGAAAAGGAGCGAGCGTCCGCTGCCGGCATTGCCGGTCTCAGCCTGGAAAGCCTGGGGCAACTGCCGGAAGCCATCCGGCAGTTCCAGTTAGCGATCCGGTTCGACCCCAATCAAGAGCAGCCCTACCTTGCGCTCGCTCGCATTTACACAGGGCAGCAAGACAATCACGCAGCCGTGGAGATTCTGGTGCGGGCGAGAAAAATACCCGGCAACTCTTCGAACGTGTTGCTGGCCTTGGGCTCCGCGCTGGTAGCCGCGGAACAGGATCAGGCCGCCAGCCAGATTTTAGCCGGACTGGTCCAACGCGACCCGGGCCAACTCGACGCCTACCCGAAGCTCGCCGAGGCCTTTCGCAACATGGGGGAACCCGGGCGGGCAACCGAAACCCTGCGGCAGCTTGCGCGTCGCAAGGAAGACGATCCGATGCTCCATGTAGTAATCGCGCGGTCCCTACTCGACGAGGAGAAGATCGATTATTTGCTGGTGTTGCAGGAACTTGCGGCGGCGGAAAAGGCCTCACCCGATGACTACGATGTTCACTACCTCCGCGGCAAGGTCTTGCTGACGACCGGTCGGTACGGGCAGGCGGTGGCCTCGCTGCGGCGCGCGATCGAACTACGTCCTACCGAGCCCAGCGCTTACTATCAGCTCGGCCTGGCGTATCGCAAGCTCGGCCAACCGGACCTCGCCAAAGAGCAATTTGAAAGACTGGAGTTTCTGAAGGGGCCGCCGGAGCCGCTTAAAGCCCGAGATTGAGCGGCCGCGGATTCTTCCATTTCCCCTTGGTGAAATCCGGGAAATCGACCGGCGCGCTCCTGCCGGCCACCAATTGCTCGCTCAGAGGAACAATCACGCTCCAGGTGGCGGCATCATAGACATCTACCCGTGGTTTGCGTCTTATTGCGAACGGCCCGTACGAATTATAATCCTCGCCGCCGTGACTCGAGTTGCGAGCCGCTTCTCCCAGCGCCTTCCAGAGGAAATGATCGTATTGTTCCTAATACGGGCCGGCGTCCTCCCACTTGTGCTCGGGGCTGCGGCCATCGATGTAGATCTTTTCCAGACGGCCGAAGGAAACAAGGTTGAGGGCCATCAGGGCGCCCTGCCGAAGCAGTTCGGCGCCCGCAAGGGATCCGGCCAGACCGGCTGCGCCGGCCAGCTTCAAGAATTCGCGTCGTTGAAGATGGCTTGCCATCGAACTTTACCTTTCTGGTACGGCCTGTAAGTGCGAGGCCAGCCACTCGCCGACGTGCGAACCGTCCTCCCCGCTCCGGACCGACAGGTTCGCCGACGCTTTGCCGTAGGCATCGTAGAGTGGCTGCAACTGGCTTCGCAGATCGCGTTCGGCGACCAGGCGGTCCTTCGCGTCGATCAGATCTTCGAGCAGCATCGGCATTGGGGAAAGGGTCGCCTCCACGTCAGCCAGGTCCCCTATTTCGAGGAAGCCTGGCACCGTCACATCGGCCGGCACGTAGTCAAAGGCGCTGTCGAGAATGGAGGCATAGCCGACAAGTCCATTGCGCACGGCGATGGCCCGCACGTTGGGCGAGTACAACCCTCCAAGCATCGCGAGCAACCCACCCAGGGGTTCGCCCTGCTGTTGGATCTGGGGACCGACTTGCCACAACGGCAGTTCATCGAGGACCAATTGCGCGCCATTCAGGGGCATCAGCGACTCTCCCCACAATGCCAGGCGAGTGCCATTTAGATCCGCGCGCTGTCCGAGGTAAGCCAGCACGGTCCGCAGATCCTTCAGCCTTCTTCCGACCAAGGTCTCGCCGAGCATTTCTTCGTTGACGGCCTGCATGTTTTCGTCGTTCTCCGGATCGCGGCGTGAGTCCGGTGAGGTTTCCCCGGTACCACGCACATCGGGAAGGCAGACGGCAACTCCATGTTTCAGCAGGGCTTCGATCTGTTGGCTTCGCTTCGTCAGGAACAGTTCTTTGCCACTCTCGGCGATGCCCACGACCACCGGAGAGCGGCTCGCTTTGGTGAAGGGCCGGAAAAGCAACAATGGCACCGTTATGTCAGGCTCGACATCGATGGTAATTCCCTCGACCGTCGCGTCCGGAAGCTTGGTCGCCCACTGCACCGTGGCCCGGGGATTCGGATCGGGCTCGATATTCCCCAGCCGCTTGGATAATTCGCCACGCATCCATTCCTGGCGGCCTGCAGCATCGAGCTGCGCCAGCTTCGAGCGCGCCGCTTCTACTTTCGACAGTCCAATATCGCGAGCCAGCTCATGCACGGTTCGCATGTGCAGGTCGCCGGCGGTCGCCGGGCTGAGCACTGCCAAGTCCGCCTCGGGCCGCCGGCCTCCCGGCTCCCCTGCCAAATTGGCGCGAACGGATGTGTTCATGCCGTCGAAGGGAATCGGGATTCCAAACCAACGCTCCAGAGTCGGATATAGCGATCTGCGCTGCGCTGGACCGATATTCCAGGCCTCGCCAGGTCCGGGAAATGGACCGAAGCCGTGCGCTTCGCTCAGGCTATCTCTGGCGTGATAGAGCTCGAATACTTTCTTGTAGCGAGCCCACGCGGGCAGATCTTCCACGTTCCAGCCCAGTTCATACGAGTAGACGAATTTTCGGGGCGCCGCCATAGCGCAGACGGTCCATTGGAGAAATTGATCAATGATGCCGCGGCGCAGACAACGAGGCGTTTCCCAATCCGGCAAACCCGGATCGGCCAATTCCAGCGGCCATTGGTTCTTGTCTGGAATGAACCTCGGGATCTCGGGCGTGGCCTCCCCGAAATTGAAAGGGACCACGGCGGAAATCCGTTCATCGAGTGCAGCGGCTACGGCGGCCGGATCACCACCACCAGCCACGGCCCCGAGCAGGATGATCCGTTTGTCGTCGATGTCTTTGCGCTCGAGCAGAAGATCGACGCCGCGCATGATGTCCCACACCATCCATTTGATGAGGCTCTCGCCCACCGTGTACAACTGCATCCCGGTGATATAGCGCGAATGATAGAATTCGCGTGCCCAAGGATAGCCTTCCAGGCGCTCGCCATAGCCGACCTGATCCATCACGAGAACCGCACAGCCGGACCGCGCCCAAAGAATGCCCATGTCCTGCAATTCGAACTGCGTTTTCGGCGCATGCAGGCTGTGGGCGATGACAATACCAGGCATGTTGTCCTTGGCATCGTCCGGAAGGTAGAGATTGGCGGTCACCCAGAATCCGGGCCGTGTCTGATACACGAGGTCCTGCCGGCGGTAGCTGTCGCCGTGATATTCCTTGAACACTCGCATTGCGAGCGGCTGATGCGGCGGGAATTCGCCCATGGATGCGGCCAGGGCTTTTCGTCTCGGGTCACGAAAACTTTCCCAATCCTGGAGAGTCTGCACCCGGTCCCAGGCCCGCTTTTCCTCCTGCAGGACCTGCAGCGTGCGGTCGTGAATATTGCGGCCCAACATATTGGACAGATCCATCTGTTTGCGCTGCTCGGCGGAGAGCACGCGCGTGGGAGCGAAGGACATGCTGCCGGAAGGCGCCGGCAAACCCGCACCGCTTAGCTGCTTCGGGTCTCTGTCCACCAATGCGAGAGGGCGGTAGCGCGCCGGACAATATGGCGTGACCGTTTGCGTAACCGGCAGGACGCTAGTCTCCGGCGGCTCGCCCGAGCGGGCCGGCCGGTATCGCATCAGCAGGATGCGCCAGTCGTTCGGGGTCCCGGCTTCGCCTAGAGCCTTGGCAACAAAATCGAGGGGTATATCCAACCGCGCAATCCATTCTTCCCTGCCCGGACGTGCCACCGCGCGCACGGGACTGTTCCATTCCACGTGCGGCCTGGAAATCCGTGCACCTCCGGAAAACCCATTCGCGTCCTGAACGTAACCGAGAGCATTGACGGCGTACTTCACGTACGATGAGCCGGACGTTGCCAGGTAGACCTGAAAGCTGTCATCGTGATCCACCGGACCATCCCGCTCCCGGGCATCTGCCACAGTTCCAAAAGGTTCCGCACACCTTGCCATGACGGCCAGGGTCTTGCCATCCTGGAGCATTTTTACTTCTGTGGGGAAGACGGGAACGCGGGAATTGGGCTCGTTTCGGAAAAGGGTCCACACCGGCACGTCGCGCCAGGCTTGGTCAGTCCACTCACTTTCGAGCGGTGGAATTCGGTCACGATGGCCGGCTTCGATGGCGACCTCACTATTGCCGACCGTTTGTGGATGAAAGACCGGGTCGGGGACCGTGGCATCCAAGGTCGGTGCGCCGGGGACCTCGGCCATGGGTTGGTCACCGGGCCACCGCCAGTGCTCCTCCGGCACACCGGGCCGTGCAGCGCGAACCCTCTCGGCACTCACGCGAACGGCGCCAGCGTTGGGTGAGCCTAACTCGGCGAGCGGAATGGCGGCTTCGATGCTCCATTCCTTTGCATCTCTGCCGGCCGCTACCAGAAATCCCTTGCACTTCTCCGGACGGCTCGTGTACCAATCCGGCTCGCCGGTCCATCGCCATTTCACCGAATAGGCGCCCAGAGGGCCGACCTGCAGCATCCAATCGTTCTCGTTGGCTATGCGAATGACAAACGTCAGGGCGTCTTCTTCTTCCCAGTGGGGATTCTTGCCAATCGAACGCGCGGTAAAGCGTCCGGTCGGTTCCGGCAGCCGCGCTCCCAGATATAAGTACTGCCCAGATACGGTTGCCCGAATTTCGCCGCCAGTTTCGGCAGGCACACTGGATTCGGTGGGCGTGAGTGTTCCTGGCCGGACCTGTTGCCAAAAGGCTTCGTGCAACTTACCGTCGATATCCACGAGGACCGCATGGGACTGGCCGGCACCAAACGAGGCTGCGCCGGCGAACAGAATGGCGACGCGAAGGCTTGCTAACATCTTGGGTATCGTAACCGATTTTGAGTCGTGCGAGGATAAGAGGATCTGTTCGACGTGCCTTTCATGACCCGCAGGGAACTGCTGCTTTGGTCGAGCGCCGGTGGCTTGCTGGGACAGGCGCCCGCTTCGGTTGATCCGGAGAATCGCTCGTATCCTCTCGGTGGCATCGAAGGCTCTCTAACGCCTCGGGAGCTGTTCTTCGTACGCGATCACTTCCGCGCGCCCGAGCTGTCTCTGTCTACCTGGCGTCTGAAGATCGAAGGGCGTGTCGCCAAACCGCTCTACCTCAGCCTGGCGGATATTATTGAATCGGCGACCAAAGAACTGGAAGCCGTGCTCGAATGCGCCGGCAACCCAACTATCGGTTCCGCAGCCAGCAACGGGATATGGGAAGGCGTGCCGCTCGCCGCCCTGCTGGAGCAGGCAGGAGTGGCGCGCGATGCCGTCGCGGTGATGCTCGAAGGCGCCGATACCGGGCAGCTTGAAGAGAATTCGCCCGAACTTCCCTATTGCCAAATTGTTCCGCTGGGGAAGTGCCTGCGGCCGGAAAGCCTGGTGGCGTTCAAGCTGAATGGCCGCTTTCTCCCACGCCGCAACGGCTTTCCGGCACGGGCGCTCTTCCCCGGCTGGTACGGGATGGACTCGGTGAAATGGCTCCAGCGCATCGTCGTGCTGGGACCCTCCGACCCGGCTCCGAACTTCCAGTTGAGTGGCATGAACAAGCTGTATAACCGCATGGTCAAGACTCCAGCCGGCGAGATCAAGGTTAACCGCCTCACCGAGATCCAGGTTCGCTCAGTGATCGCGTGGCCGCCGGATGACCAACGGCTGCCGGTGGGCCGCCACGTGATTCGCGGCTTTGCCTGGACGGGCCCGGGCCTTATCCGCAGCGTCAGTCTTAGTGCCGATGGGGGCCACCAATGGACGCCGGCACAGTTCGAATCGGCGCCGAAGCCATTCACCTGGATTCGCTGGAAATTCTTGTGGTCCGCCGCACCGGGCGACCATGTGCTGATGAGTCGCGCGGTAGACGATGCAGGCTGCCAGCAGCCGCTAGCGCGCGACCGCTCGCGGAAAGACCGTTACGAACTGAATTACTGCGCGCCGGTGCGGTGCTCGGTTCGATGAAAATCATAGGAGACATGGGTCAGCCGATGGATCGCCGGACTGCTTTGCGCGGCAGCGTCAGCACCGCTCGCCGGACTGTTCGTAGGCAGCACGACAGCTCAACAGAACAGCGCTCCGCCGGATCCACCGCGCGCACCTCGGATCGCGCAGACATCGGATCACTGTTTCCGGATATCGAGCATCTGGTCAGCCGTAATCAGTATCCGTACTCCTTCCTGACCAGTCGCTTTCGCTCGCTCGAAGAATACAGAGCGGCGGGCCGCAGAGCCGTACTGGATGCTTTGGGATACCAGCCCGCCTGGTGCCCGCTGCCGCCCAGGTAGTGGACCGGCAGGACCTGGTGGGCCCTTTCTGCTTCTGGCCGCCCCCCTCACGAACAACGATCACCACAGCCGCGACCTGAAAACCGCCGCAGGTTGGCTTAGCCGGTTCTTCCGTTGAGCCTTTAGCCGGTCAAACCATCGACATGGAACGTACAAGGCAGCAACAACAACAACGAACACCAGGTAGAGCAGCGGCAGTCCCCAGCGGTATTCCAACAGGAACAGACGTATATGGCGCTGAGGCATACCACTGTGGATGGACTGTTCCTTCTCGCACAAGCGAGACTACAAGCGCCACGATGTGAATAGCCGGGATGTGAATCAAGTAGTAGAACACGCGGCCGAATGTCGCCAGCACCCCGGCTAACCAGTTGTGCCAGCGTTCCGCGAGGGACAACAGCGCGATCGCGGGACCGAGTGTCATCAACAGGAAGAGCTGGGAAGCCGGATACTCTTGCTGGTTCAACAGGCGGAACAGGGCGGGCGGCGCACCCGGATGCACCGGTGCTTGGAAAACCATAAGGCCGCCGATCAGCAGAAAAAGTACCATCGCTCCTAGTCCGATCCGCAGACAGAGTCTTCTGCGCTCGGCGGACTCGCGAATCGTGATCGCACCGAATGCATAACCCGTCGCCATCACTCCGATCCATGGAACCAGGACGTAGAGAATGATGATGCCTTTGGGTTCTGCCAACCCGGCGGGATAAATGAACTCCCTTCTAGCTTACGACGAACAATGGCTTGATCAATACCCGCAATCGATAAAAGCTGATGTTAGATTCCTCCAGAGTAGTGATTTCGTAACCAACATACCGGGTATGCCGGGCTTCATTTTCAGTAGACGCGCCATCACCAACCGCGTTCTGATGGGCGTCCTGAAATCGGATATGGCCACCGATCTCAATAATAGGTCAGTTAGAACCATCGCATCCGCTGGTCGCCAGTACTTGTCAGTCGATACAATCCCACTCTTCAGGAATACGTTTCCTGAGTCCCCGGATAAGGAAGGGGCAGCTACGTCCACAGAGGAGGTTTTGGCTATCGGCCTTCACGCATTACCTGTCCCAGACGAAATGTGTGCATGGCAAGATATTTTAGATTTCAAAGCCGCATCGGATCATAAGCTGTGGAGCTTCAGGCGTTTTCTAGGGACACTCGCCAGCAAACAACAAACCGAAGCCGAAATCCGCGACGACATCGAGTGGTCGTTGAACGGGTATGCGAAAGAGATGGACCGGTTCAAGCTCAAACGCTCGGTGAGCTTCATGGAGACTTACGTTATTCCTACAGTGGAGGCTCTCGAAAGCTTCAAGCCGAGCACTTTTCTCAAGGGTGTTGTTTCGATTAAGAAGCGGAAAGTCGAATTGCTGGAAGGAGAGTCCAACGCAAAAGGCAGGGAATGCGCCATGTCTTCGATGCGCGGAAGCGGTTTGGGACGACCATCTAACCTTCACTAGTCGTCGTCGCCTCTCTTCGCGCCTTTATTCTCTTGGACCTCCTTGTAAATGGCATACAGAGATCTGTCCATCTCGCGGGATGTCTGCTTACGCTTCCGATCATTATTCTCAGAATACAAACCCGCAGCGACAAATGCCATATGTACGATCTCCCGTTTCAGCGCGCCGACCGTATCTATAGCCAAGGGGAGGGCTAGTGGACCAAAGATGAGCGGGTTCATTGCAATAGAACTCAAGGTGGAGGCGGTGGCGAGAGGACGATTGTTGCCTAGAGCGCTTTTGACCGCATCCCGGCGTGAGTGCGGATTCCGAGCGATGCCGATCAGCGTTCCGAGGTGATGGCGATCGCGATTCCGAAGTCATGCCGATCACGATTCCGAAATGATGGCGATCAGTGTTCCGACGGCAAGCCGATCAGTTTTCGGCGGTCCTCGGAATGGCGATCGGCAACCGGGCCCTGTCCCAGGTGGTCACGCACCAGCCCGTATAAGCCTTCAAACCCTTTGCGCATGTCTACGCCTTCCACCGCGATATAGATCTTGGTGGCCGGCCCCAAGCCGAACATCAAGCGCTTTCCACGATCCGGATCAGTCGCGCTAACTCGGCTTCCGGAAACTCCAGGGGCTTTCGATGCGCCGCCCATTCGCAAGCGCCAGACGGAACCCCCCGGATGATTCCGGTTGCTGTACCGCCACCGGCACCAACCCCGGCTTCGCCGTTTTCGCCTTCTTCCAACGCCAGTAATCAAGCGTGGTAACGGGTAGGTTGTTCCGTTCGCAGAACTGCCGGCGTTTCAGCCCGCTCTGCTCGAATTCTTCGACAATCCGCAGAATGTCTTCACGGGTGCGCCTTTTCTCCATGCCCCATCATCGGCGACATATCGACCTCTCCTCAACATGGGTTCCTTATACGCTTACGGTACAGTGACGCGCCGCCATCGGTTAAGAGCCGCCGAATTCGACTTTAACGGCTGACATCAGGTGGATGTGACCCACCAGCCCAAGGACGCGTCCGCGGCGGACATCGAACTACCCCCTAGCCAACTCACTAAAGCCGGGAAGCAAAGGAGTAGCTTCCCGACTCCACGTCATAGACTGCCGTCCCGTTTTCGTAGCGTACGAGCTTCACACCTTTGGCTCCGTTCACGGGCTGCCCGGATTCGGTCACCTCTCCGCTATTCTTTGCGGGCACGAAAACCGTCGCCGTAGTATTAGCCGGGACGCTGATGTTGATCACGTAGCGACCATTTTCGCGCTTCCACTCGCTGCGGACTGTGCCGTACATAGACCTGTGCGAGGCCCTGACGAATGTAAGATCCTCGACCGGGTAGGGCCGGACGATAGCATGCTTGAAGCCCGGATGCTCAGGATCGGGGCGAATTCCGGCAATGTATTCGTAGAGCCACACACCCAAATCTCCGATCTGCATGACGTGGTTGCCGGAGTTCATGGCTGGATCGGCTGTGTCGCCGTTCCAAAGCTCCCAGATCGTGGTGGCACCCTTTTCGACCATGTAACCCCAGCCGGGATAGGTGGTCTGGGTCGCAATTTTATAAGCCAGGTCGGCGCGGCCATTTTCGGAAAGGCTACGCATCAGCCATTGTGCCCCGATCAGACCAACGCCAATGTGGTCCTGGCTCTCATCGTGGATCTTACTGACCAGATGATCGAAGACAGCCTGACGTGTGCCTTCGGGCGCCATGTCGAAAGCCAGCGGCACAATAGCCGAAGTTTGAGTGCCGTTGTCGAACTGGTACAGATCGGGCTTGAAGAAGCGCTTGAGGAAGGCGGTCTTGAGAACGTCGGCCAGTGTTTCGTACTCTCCTATGTCATCGCTCCGGCCCACCAGTATGGCATAACGGCGCATCAGTTGGACCATCTTGTAGTAGTACGCGGTGCCGAGGAGCAGGCCGTCCGTCTTGCGGGCGGGGTCCTGAGAGTGAATCAATCGCGGCGACTCCGGCGGCACGCACCAGTCGCCGTAAGTGTCCTTGGTCATGAGACCGTCTTTGACGAAATCGCGCATATGCTCGACCCATTTCTTGAGCGCCGGGTAGTGCTGCTCCAGAACGCGCAAATCGCCGTATTGGTCATAGAGCATACCCGGCACCATCAGAAAGGTGCTGGGCCAGGTGACATCGTCGTTGTAGAACGGCCAGTAGGCAGGGGCGACGTCCGGAATGCTGCCGTTGGGTCGCTGAGAATCCTCGAGGTCGTTCATCCACTTGTTGTAGAAAGCAGCGACATCGAACAGGTAAGATTCGCTGCGGCTCACGGTGGAACGATCTCCTAGCCAGGCCTGCCGTTCATCACGCTGCGGGCAATCGGTAGGGATACTGCGATAGTTGCCGCGCACGCCCCAGAAGATGTTCTTGTGAAGCTGGTTCAGCGTTGCGTTCGAGCTGGTGAAGTCGGCTACCGGGGTCATGGAGTCCTGAACGACACGACCCTCGATCGCGGATGCAGGCGGCTCGCCGGGATAGCCGGTCACCTCGACGAAGCGGAAGCCATGATAAGTGAAGCGCGGCTCCCAAGTCTCCGATCCGCCACCTCTCAGCGTGTAGAGGTCGGTGGCCTGTGCGGAGCGAAGATTCTCGACGTACAGCTCACCGTTGTCTTTTAAGGTTTCGGCGTGGCGCAGCCTTACTTGGGTCCCCCTGCGGCCGGACACCTTCAGGCGGCACCACCCGACCATGTTTTGCCCCATATCGAAGATGAAAACGCCGGGACGTAGCCGTTTGACGCTAACAGGTCGGACCGTTTCCACCACCCGCAATGGTTCGGCCATCTGAGCTGTCAACTGACCAGAGGGTGCTGATACGAGTTGTGCCGCCTGCCAGCCGGAAGCGTTGAAGCCAGGGCGGCTCCAGCCGTCAAGTTCCGCGCGGGCGTCATGCTCTTCGCCGTCATATTCGTTGTTGCCGCGAATGGGTCCGGCGGTGGTGAGTCTCCAGGTATCATCGGTCACCACTTGTACAGTCGAGCCATCGTCATACTCGATATCGAGCTGCAGAAGGGCTTTTGGATCACCGAAGTTGCGGGTGCGGGTGGGCACTCCAACGCGTGGCGCATGATAGCGACCGTTGCCGAGTATCAGACCGATGGCATTGCGACCGGCGGCAATTAGGGCTGTTACGTCAAACGTAACGTACTGGACACGCTTGTCGTAGTCAGTGAGCCCAGGTGACAGGACATGATCACCTACCTTGCCACCGTTTACATACAGTTCAAAAAGGCCCAGGCCGGAGACGTAGGCAGTAGCGCGTTTGGGCTTGCTGGTGGTTTCGAATTCCTTGCGCAGCAGTCGGGCGGGCAGGGCCCGCTCCTCGGCGAAGCCGACCTCGCCCCACGGCGCCATCCCGAACTCACCGAGTTCTTTGGCGGCCGACCAGCTCGAGTCATCGAAATCCGGTTTCTCCCAGCCCGGGGGCGCGCTTGTGGCGGACTTCCACTGCCCGCTAGTGCCGAAATGGAAGGGTTTCCCTTTACCAAAGTCGACGCGGATTGCTCCGATCAGGCCGGCGGGTGCGCCGTCGTCCCGGTTCACCGCGCGCACAGCTATGACGTTACGACCGCTCTTTATTTGTGAAGTGAGTTCGATAACCTCCGGCGAATTGACGTCGCTCCCTCTACCCGCACGCACGCCATTGACGAATAGCTCGAACTGGCGGTCGGCACCCATGACGCAGACGGCATTAAGAATGTGGTTCGCTTCGGGCACGGTGAAGAAGGCGCGGAAGAACCGGTCGCCGCGGGGAGCGCCGCCGGCTGAGTCCGTCGGAAACCAGATCCACTGCGTCTTCTCGATGAGGTGGAACGGACTACCGGGCCGCTTGTACAAACGGGTTTCATCCAGGCCGACCCATTTACCTTTCCAGTCTTCGGGTTTCAGCAAGCCCATCGACCAAAAAGCAGTCTGGCTTCGGCCGGAACTCGTGCCGGACTGATCCCAGACTTCAACCATCCAGAATGCGCGGGTTCCAGGGACGAGTGGCTTGCCGCCATAGACGACTTGCGTGGACTGATCCGACTCTACCCTACCGGTGTCCCACAAAGCGCCTATTCCAGTTTCGAGGGCCTGTTCGCTGGTCGCAACCACGACGCGGTAGGCAGTTTGCCGGACACCACGGGCGGCAGGATTCACCGCCTCCAGAACCCAATTGAGGCGGGGTCGGGCGACATCGATGCCGAGGGGGTTGACGCGATACTCGCAACGAAGTTGTGCGACGCGAATGGAAGAAACCTGCGCACCGAGATGTGGGGCGAGGGCGCCGACCGCAAGAGGCAGGACCAAAATACCGAGGTTAAGCAATCTCTTCATTGCAGCAACTCCCTATCAAACCATACACGAGGGGCACCGCCCGGGGGCAACCGACCTTGGGCTCGAGCCCGCGACAAAAAGGTTGAACAAAACGGCGCGTCACGGAATCCGTCCTTGATATAGACAACGATCCCATCGCCAATCTCCTGAGTCAGTGGCAGCGAGGACTGACGACAGCCTTCCCCTTCCCTGAAACACGGATGCCAGCCTCCTTCCAGTCGATGTCGACGAAATCGAACACCGATCGCGGCTTCCATCTTATGTCCAAATTTGGTGCCATGGCCGACATCTGGCAGCACCTGCGCTCATCTGGCGTCCTTGCCTGCGCCACCATAGTAATCTTTCGCCAGTATCGATTTATTTCAGAATTGCCTTGCGTTTCAAGCACTCGGCTCGTGGTCGCCGCTACGCCTATAAAATCGCGCAATTACACCTTGGGTTCGACGCTTTTGCTAGTGCTCGGCATCGCATCCACAGAGTCCTGATCACCTGACCGATCGTATCAAAGGCTACACGGCTCCAAAGAACCCCCGCCCTAGTTCTTTAACGATCTTGTACTGTCCGACGCTCGACAGGGTCTTTTTACTAGCCGATGCGCTCGGCGTTCGAATTCGCCCTCCGTGACTCTATGGCAGCACCCGGAAGGGCACGTTGCTCGACAGCGTGCCGCTGGGTGTTACCACCTGGACTGTTCCGCTGCTCGCGCCGACGGGTACGGTGGCCGTAATTAGAGAAGGCGCGACGACCGTAAAGGCAGCCGCAGTGCCGTTAAAGCTGACGCTGGTCGCGCCGGTCAGATCGGTCCCCAGAATCTCGACCGCTCCCACAGTGCCGTAGGTACGCAGTGTTTCCACAAACGGGCCCAGACCTACAGACAGGCTGAAGACCGTACCAGCGTTGGCGGCCCCGCCCCCCTCCGTTGTCCCGTAAAAAGTCCCATTGGTGTCCTGAATTAGCCCCGCGTAGGGGTACCAGCCGTCCGCGCATCCGGTTTCAGAGCAGAAGTTGTATAGCGTCGTTAGCGAGCCACTAGGGGTGATTTTGAAAACAGTTCCGCAGCCGGACGGGCTGGAACAGCCTGAAGAAACTGTAGTGGCCCCGCCGAAAAGCGTTGTTCCATAGAGGTTCCCATCGGTGCCCTGGACTAGCCCAGCGTAGGGTCGGCTGCCGTCAGCGCAGCAGAAGCTGTAGAGCGTCGTCAGCGAGCCGCTCGGGGTGATTTTGAAGACCGTCCCAGCGCCGTTGACCCCGCCACCGCCCGTAGTGCCGTAGAAGTCCCCATTGGTGGCCTGGACCAGCCCCGCGAAGGGGGCTGCGCCGTCCGTGCACCCTATTTGGGAGCAGAAGTTGTATAGCGTCGTCAGCGTGCCGCTCGGCGTGATTTTGAAGACTGTGCCACAGCCTGCTAATCCGCTTAACGGGCTGCAAAGAGCGTTGTTGTTGGCCCCGCCACCACTGGTTGTCCCGTAGAGGTCCCCACTGGCGGCCTGGACCAGCCCAAAGTATGGTCCATTGCCGTCGGTCCCGTCAAAGTTGTGCAGAGTCGTCAGCGTGCCCTCCGGCGTGATTTTGAAGGCTGTCCCATAGCCGTAGGCCCCGCCTTCCTGAGCTGTCCCGTAGAGGTTCCCATCGGCGGCCTGGACCAGCCCGTTGGCGAATGCGCCGTCGGTCCAGAGAAAGTTGTGCAGAGTGGTCAGCCTGCCGGTGGGAGTGATTTTGAAGACCGTCCCATCGACGTTGGCCCCGCCCGCTTCTGTTGTCCCGTACAAGTTCCCGTTGGACGCCTGGACGAGGCCGTACATGAGGCAGCAGCCATCCGTGTGATAATCGAAGCTGTGCAGTGTGGTGAAAGTCTGCGCAGGCAGGGCGATCGCCGTCGTTGCGCACAGTACAAAAGCGGCGCACGCCCTCATCCCTCGGTTAGGGTCGTCCAAAAACGCATTAACGATTCGTTTCATCGAGGCTCTCCTTTTCTACCGAAAATCGCTTCCTTGGCGCCCCGACGCCGGAGAGGGCGCTTGAACGGTTTCGGGAATGCGCCTGGTCGCTAACGCTCGCGGCTCAGAAACCCTTGCGAAATCATCGCGATTCGTTACCGAGCCGTGACCGTCAGGGAGCGGTTTCCCTCAGAAATCTCGAAAACGTTTAAGCACCCCGGCCTAAAAGACTGTATACCCCCATGATGGGGTAAAGCAATCTGCTCGCGAGCGCATACGGACGCTCAGGCGAAGGCCGTAGGCCCGGCTTGGTACGTTTTTGCCTACTCGAGATACCACAAGATAGAGAACAAAAAAATGACACCACTGCTATCGTGGGACGGAAAGAAGCGCCAATTGATAATCGGCCCATCAGCCGTCGCGTTGCTATTAGGGCTTGCTCATGCTGGGCTTGCCGCTCTCGGGGCAAATGTGCCAGCAGCAATTTGGAAGTCGTTAGCAGTGCTTTGGAAGTGATTGCACGTGTAGAATGGGAAACCAATGGACAAGCTTGTAGCATGGGCGTTAACCACTCTTGTTAGCGCGTTTGTCGGCTCGTTTCTAGCCGGCTACCTCAAGAAGAAAGGTGAGAACCTTGCCACCGATGAAGACATAGATAAACTCGTCGGGCAAGTCACATTGGTGACCCAGACAACAAGAGAGATTGAGGCAAAGATATCGAACGAAGTGTGGGAACGACAGAGAAAATGGGAAATCAAGCGCGATGCGCTGTTTGAACTTGTGAAAGAGCTAGCTACATTGGCCGCGAACAGATAGTGCGATTGCAATCCGCTGAAGGCCTCGGTGGGCTGGCGTGAGCCATCCCCGGCGATCTCTCTCACCGCGATGCGCGTGTTGTCATACAGCATGCTCCTCGGCACTCCGCCAAAATATGCAAATGCCTGGTTGTGTCCTTCCAGAAAAGCCTCGCTGTTCTCGGCCTCCAAGGGGCTCAGGGCAAGTTCCGACGGCGACTCTTCCCAGAGAATCTGGTGATTGCGACTCACCATATTGAACATCAGCCGCGGGTAACTCTATCACCAAAACGCGACCTTGGCAATCTTTTCGTAAACTTTTTTGGTAATTCCCGCTAATTCGTCGCATCGCGCGCGCACGGAATTGTGCTAGTAAGGCTTTTGCAAATGTCTGGCCCAAACCCTATCCTGTTTTGGACAGCAGTGTATTTAGCGGATACTACAAGTCTAGTGCCTTCACGAACTCGCCGCAGCTTGCGAACCGCAGATCGGGATCATCCTTCACCAGCACCCGGCCGAGCGGACCCCACATAGACTTAGGTATTGCCGGATTGACTTTATGCACTGGAGTCGGCTGCTGTTGAGTTACGGCCGAAAGAGGCTTTCGCCAATTCTCACCGGTGAACGGCTGACGCCCCGCCAGTATCTCGTATGCGATGACCGCCAGGGAGAACTGGTCCGCGCTCGGGCTGGACGACCTCATCCCGGTTAGCTGCCTTGGCTCCATATAGCCGAACTGGCGGGGCCAAGCCATTTCATAGTACGCTTTCGCAAAGCCGAAGCCCGCGATCTTCACCAGTCGGTCGTCCGCCAGCCACACGAAGTCCGGACACAGGTGCCCATGCACCACGCCCTGGCCGTGAGCATAATCGAGGGCTGCCGCCATCGGCCGCAGGATTTCCCGCGCGGCGTCGGACGATTGCGGTCCCTCCGCGTCCAGCAGTCCTCGCAGGGTTCGCCCACCCGTCCATTCGTAGGCCACAAACAATGTATAGCCGTCCGCACCCACCGCCCCGAAGTCGATGAACTCCGCAATATGGGGATGCATGAGTCGCCGCGCCGCATAAGCGTCCGCATAGAAGCGGCTGGCAATCTGGTCGGGCAGGACGGTGCAGTCCTCCGGCCCAACGACGTGGAGGAGGGCGGAGCGATTCGTCGCCGAATCGACGGCACGATACGTGGCGCCGTTAATAGTTGGAAGATGATGAATCCGCTCTGTCGCCTGAAATCTACCGTAGCTGCCTTCCATCAGGCATAAATATATCGCAAGTTCCACCCGCTGATCTCCGATCTAGTGCGTGGAGCGTGGGGGCGGTTCGTGCGCCAGCAGAACCTGGAGGTGCTCGGCGAAACGGCCGATCTGAACGAGTTCCTATTCGGTAGCGAGCGAGTGGCTTTGGCCGTCGTACGCCTCGTCATGCTCGATATCCAGCGGGGCCGCTGCTTTTACTGTCACGCTCTCGCGAGGGCTTGGGCGCTTCGCATGGCTTCGCAGACCATAAACAATTGAATTGATTGAAATTGAAAGCTGCAATGGCGCCAGCCGTTACGGGAAATGTAAGACCTACGAGCCGTCGCCGGGTTGGTGGAATCCGCTATGTGGTTGTTGTCTCCCAGGATGGCGCCTTGGCCGGTACCTTCCCCATTGATCGCGAAGATGCCGGGCGCGTAGCTTACGAGACTCACCGTTTGAGGAGTGCTGGTCTGCTACGATCATCCTCGGGAATACTCAGATGGAACAGCGAGCAGTGGTGATCGGATGGCCGGCGGCGTTGGCGCTTTTGGCTACAACAACGCTCACAGCCACGGCCGAGACGATCAAGGCCAGGATTTCAGATGAGGTGTGGGAACGCCAATGGCGGCTCAACCAGAAACGTGATATTCACGCGAGACTTGTCAAACCCTGACCCAGTTAGAATCAGAGAAGCTGCACATGTTGGCGATACGGAGCGAAGAACCAGTCGCACGACCACCTGAGGAAATTAAGGAGGTCTAAGTCGCGATTGGCCAACCGATTGGAGAAGTTCGCGAGCTTGAGGCGTTGGCAATGATCTTTTGTACGAAAGAAACGATCTCCGCGCTCCACACTTACTTCGACGCATCGCACTATGGAGCCGCAAGAGGCCGTGAACGTCTTCGCTGATTTTCGCGGCAGGAGCCGAGTTCTTTCATCTCGGCAGAGCGCCGAGGGCTGCGAATGTGCTCTTTTGCCAGAACCTTTACGGTCAGTTGAGGCTGAGCCAAAAGGCTCTATCGTGCCCATCTTTGCAGAGCCGCGGTCCATTGAGCGGCTGAGTCATACCTTTCGGTAGGAACCTAGCGCCTGGAACAGGCGGCGCTCAATGACACGCTCGGCTGCATTCAGCCGCAGCATGCGCGCGGTCACCTCTCCAACCGGCGTTAAGGGTTGGATGATCGGCCCGTCCAGCTTGAAGTGCTCGTCCCATGAATTCCGCCTGGGATCGAACAGCCGGATCGGACGGCCGGAACGATCGATCGACGCGATATCCGTACCTTTGTAACGATTGCAGAGGATGCAAGCGTAGGCTAAATTGCCGATACCGGAGGAGCCACCGTGCTTGCGGCTAATGATGTGATCGATTTGGTGAGGGAAGCCGGCGTTGTCCTCATATACGAGGCAGTATTCACATCTTCGGCGGGCTCGTTCTGCGACCAGAAGGCGCGCCGATTCATCGATATCATGAGCCACTGGTCAGGATCTGTCGCGCGCGTCCTTTGGCCATTCGAAGGATGTGCTCCAAATCGACGAAATGATCCAGCTCTGATTGTTCCTCGGGCGTCAGACCGCCTTCTTTTTCCCGAGCAATCAATCCGGCTACGCGCTGTTGGGCTTCGAGCGAGGGGCGATAGTCGACAATGGCTTGTGGCGTAGTGCCCGCAGCAATGAAATCGATGATCTCCAGGTACGATGGAACCGCGGCATTGCTCATAGTCGAACCCTATATCAGCATAACGCTTTCTGCCTTAGAAAAATAACCGCTCGCCTGCATGGCATGAAGCGAGCACGGCCAGGCGTTCGATAGCATTGGGCGGCCTGGATTCGCTCTCTGCGACTTCCAATAACCTGCCGGCCAAGCGTTCACCCTGCAGCCATCACGGGGGGCTCCTTGACCGCACATGATTTGTCAGCCAACTTGACCATATCGTGTTTCGCGGCGAGGCCGCCACTGCTCTCAATGGGCCGCGGTCCCTCGATGCCAGTGTCATTTTCTGTTGGGGGATGGATTGCGGCGTCAGGGCACACCGAAACCACGTGCCATTTGTTTCCCCGCACTGCCGGAGGTGCCCTATGGCACGAAAAGTCGGCCAGATCGTCCGACGCGGCAGTTCTACCTGGCTGGTGCGAGTGTACACCGGCCGCGACTCGGAAACCAACAGGCGAACCTATTTAAACCAAACCATCCACGGCGGACTCCGGGAGGCTCAGGCTCACCTGAACAAAATGCTCGGCGAGCGAGACCGTGGGCGAAAGCTCGACTCGTCGAAGCAAACTCTCGATCAATACTTGAACCGCTGGCTTGAGCTCTGTGCGAAGCCGCGGCTGCGCGCGAAGAGTCTCAAAGACTATGAAGGGCTGCTACGCCGTTACGTGCGCCCTGGACTTGGTCCAAAAACATTGGCATCTATTTCAGCGTTCGACATTCAGATGCTTTACGGGGATCTTCTAGTCCGGAGGCTCTCGGCACGTTCGATCCGCTATACCCACGCGGTCTTGCGCTCGGCGTTGAAGCAGGCGGCGCGCTGGAACCTCATCCTGTCAAACCCGGCAGACGCAGTTGATCTGCCCAGACAAGACCGACGTCAAATTGGGGTACTAAACGTCGAACAGGCGAGAACCTTCGTCAAGGCGATCTCCGGCCATCTCTACCATTCCCTGTTCGCACTCGCCCTGACAACAGGAGTGCGGCCCAGTGAATACCTTGGCCTGACATGGAACGACCTCGATCTCGACCGCGGAACGGTCAGGGTTTCCCACACGCTCGAATGGCGAAAAGGTGGTTGGCAGTTCGCCGAAACGAAGCGGGCACGAAGCCGCCGCTTGATAAAGCTCCAGGCTTGGGTCGTGGCCCTCTTCCGAAAACAAGCTCCGAAGGAAATGGAAGCCCGTGGCGATCTCCTGCTGTTCCGTGCCCGACGCGGGGGACCAATCCGCGAGTCGCGTTTCGTGCAGGACCATTTCAAGCCCTTGCTGAAGTCGGCGGAACTGCCGGCCATACGGCTGTACGACCTGCGCCATACGGCCGCAACCATTTCATTGATCGCGGGAGTCTCCCCAAAGGTGATCAGTGAACAACTGGGCCATGCCAGCGTGGCGTTCACGCTCGATGTTTATTCTCACGTTCTGCCCCATATGCAGGATGCCGCCGCCGAAAAAGTCCAAGCGCTGCTGCTCGAAGCGCCTGAATGACGTCTGGGGCTTAACTGGATGTACGCGCCACTCAGAGTCGCGGCCGGCGGGCGGCGCGTCCACTCGGTCGATCAGTAGTTGAAAGGAGAAGCGCTACCCACGTTTTCTTGCTCACTACCCAGGGCGCTACTGACGACTGAACCCCGATCAGCGGCTATTTTTCTAAACCCCAGCGAATCAATTGAATAGCGTAGCGCTGTGGGCCGTTGGTGTTCCGCACGTCTTAGCGGAGGCTGTCTTTATGCCGCGAACTGTCGGTCAGACGTTGGACGGGATCCCCCTCCGCACCGGTTGGTGCGCATCTATAACGGCCGCTTGCAGCCGGCCATCCGCAGGCGATTGCGGGACGCTCAGCCTCATATCAAGAAAATGCTCAGCGATCGCGATCTTAGCCGGAATCTCGGCTCAGTTCGCACCTGACACATTGACGCCCCTTGAGTTAACAGGCCGCTATGAATAGTTCTTTGGGACCGTTTGAGCAGGCCGTAACGTCAAAATCGCATGTCCGGCAAAACCGTGGAAGAGTCGGCATCTGTCGACAAGCTCATCTCCCGCCACTGTGTCGCCTCGGCTCCCCGCGTCTTCTCGGCTTCGGCGGCGAAGCGAACCGCGTCGCTGCCGATCAACAGGTGCGCCGGAAGGCTGTCACTCGCCGCCAGACGGAGCACAACCTGAGCCACCTTGACGGGATCGCTGACCTCTTTACCCCAATACGATTTCAAGGCCTTGGCAAAAGCGCCAACAGACGGCTCATACTCCGGGAGGAGTTCGGGCGTGTCCTGGTTCGCGCGGGCGCCCCAGTTTGTCCGCATTCCGCCGGGTTCAAGGGCGCAAACCTTCACGCCGAACGGTGACAGTTCCTGAGCGAGAGATTCCGTGAAGCCTCCAACGGCCCATTTTGCTGCATGGTAAGGCGTGCTGCCAGGTCGGGTCAGGCGGCCGCCGACCGACGATATCTGAAGGATGCAGCCGCTCCTTTGCTTGCGCATGTGCGGTACGGCCGCGCGGGTGACGTTAACGACGCCATAGAAGTTGGTGTCAATCACCGCCTTGAACCTCTCCGCGGTCAACTGCTCGAACGGCGCAATATCGCCGAACCCGGCGTTATTAACGACCACGTCGAGGCGCCCAAACGCGTCAAGTGCTACCTGCACGGCGGCCTGAGCCGCGTTTTCATCCGCCACGTCAAGAGAAACCGCGCGGACGCGCTCGCCGAATTTATTTACCAAGTCATCCAGTCGTCTTGGGTCCCGCGCTGTGGCGACTAGTCGATCGCCCGATTCGAGCACAGCCTCCGCAATGTTCCGGCCCAAACCACTGGCGCTTCCGGTTACCAACCATACTTTGTCCATGAATACCTCCCTTTGTTGCCTAGTTAACAGATCGTATTAGCTCTGCCCTCAACTGGGAGGGTGTCGTCCCTTCCCACGTGCGGAAAGCTCGATAAAAGGAATTCGAATCCTCGTAGCCCAGCAGGTACGCCACCTCTGCGACGTCGATATCCGGCCGGTTGAGATACTCGCGCCAGTTCCTGCCGCGCCTCCAGAAGCAACTTGCGAAAAGTCTTACCGTCGTCGTCGATCCGCCTCTGCAGGGTCCGATCGCTTAGCCCAAGCTCACGCGCCACGGCCGAGACGTCCGGACGGGCCCCGGCCAGCAGGCGTTTCAGAATCCATTTCACCTGCTCGCTGATCGAACGCTGCGCACGTTGCTCTTTCAAAGCTTTGTCGAGTTGTGGGTCCAACATTTCAAGCAACTCGGCATTGTGGGTGAGGAACGGCCGGTCGAGATCGGCCGTGTGGAGGACGAGGGCATTCCGGCGCGCTCCGAATTTGACCGTGCATTTGAAATAAGCTTCGTGGACCCTGGTCGCTTCAGCTTTGCGCTTGAGCTCCACCCTTTTCGGATTCACCGGATGCCCCGTACCGCGGCGGCCGAGTTCAACGAATGACGCAAAGGAGGCGTCCGTCAAGAGGGGCGGCGTTTCCTCCTGCGCGTGTAGCCACACGGGCTCTATTAAGCATTCGTCTTTGCCGATCTTGATTTGCAACTCCTCTGGCGTACACAATTGCTTGAAGCGGGCAAGGCGAGTAAGGGCGTCGCGGTAGTCGCGGGCGTAGTAGGCCGCCATTGTTGACGGTGGCCGATTTCCAACATCGATCTGGGTGGCAATCTTCAGGCCTGCAGCGGGATCGGAAGAAAGCTCGCCTACGGCACGCCAAAGCGCGAAGAATTGCGCTGTGGTCACAAGGTTCTTCTTGCCGTCATAGACTGTCACTGGCATCCGAGCTTGGCCCAGCACGGCTGCCGGCGTGAGTCCGATCTTACCGAGCCCTATCCAAAAGGCGTTCGCGGCTTTGAAACGGTCTGGTACGTTGACGGTCATTTTTCCCTCACTGCTCAGTTTCGCCTTGACACGGCCTCGGCATTTCGGGACATTTCTCGGGTTAGCTGATGATCGCTTTGGGCTCCAGATACTCCTGCAGTCCGAAGATCCCGCCTTCCCGACCAATTCCCGATTGTTTGAACCCGCCGAAGGGAGCAAACGGATCGTGACCTATTGTATTTATGAGGACCCGGCCGGCAGCAAGTTTGTGCGCCACACGGTTCGCGCGTTCCGCGTCGGCCGAGCTTACGTAAGCGATGAGCCCGAATTCCGTGTCGTTGGCTATTTCAATGGCTTCCGCTTCCGTCTTGTACGTCAATATCGACAAGACCGGTCCGAAGATCTCTTCCTTCGCGATCCGCATGTCGCGCGTGACGTTGGCGAACACGGTGGGCTTCACGAAATTCCCATCCTCAAGCCCGGAAGGATGACCTTCCCCGCCGATAATGAGTTCCGCGCCTTCCTCGATGCCCGACTTGATGTATTCCTGAACGCGCTTATACTGCTTTATGCTGGCCAACGGGCCGAGAGTCACATCCTTGGTTCGCGGATCGCCCATCTTGATCTGTTCGACGGCCGCTCTCACCAATCGCTTTACTTCGCCGAGCCGGTCTTCTGGCACGATCAGGCGCGCAGCCGCGATGCAGGCTTGACCGTTGTTCAGGTAACAGGCTGCGACAGCCATTGGAATGGCAGTGGGGAAATCGGCGTCGTCCAGAATGATGTTCGGCGACTTGCCGCCGAGTTCCAGCGTCAAGCGCTTCATCGTGTCCAGGGAGTTCTTCGCGACCAGTTTTCCGATCTGCGTCGAACCGGTGAACGCGATCTTTTGAATATCGGGACTTTTCGTCAGCTCCGTCCCGACAATCTCACCGAGGCCGGTCACGAAATTGATAACGCCAGGAGGCAAACCGGCTTCATGAAAAGCGTCCATCAACACTTCCGTTTGCATCGCGCTCATCTCGCTGGGCTTGATGACAACAGTGCAT
>Ga0302325_10006938_pt1 | contig 25287 bp, 27 predicted proteins | sample Palsa_T0_2_FD_201948 | JGI IMG/M metagenome (GOLD analysis project Ga0302325, IMG submission 201948) | Peat permafrost microbial communities from Stordalen Mire near Abisko, Sweden - Palsa_T0_2 | ecosystem: Environmental > Terrestrial > Soil > Palsa > Peat permafrost | place: Sweden: Abisko... | reverse complement strand
GGCGCATGCGGCGCCTCGGCCCGAGCTGCCGGCGCCGGCGCCGGCGGCGGTCGACGAGAACCAAGAGCTTCTGCCCCTGATCAGCGAAGTCGACTTAGGCTCTTTGGCGCTGCCCGAGCTGCATCTCGACGTGCACGTGTACGCGACCAAGCCCGCGGAGCGCTTCGTCTATATCAACATGCGCAAGTACCACGAGGGCGCCACGCTCGAGGAGGGCCCGACCATCGAGCGCATCCGGCGCGACGGCGTGGTGCTGAATTTTCACGGCGTGCGCTTCGTATTGCCGCGCGCCGTGGGCCAGGGCTAATCCGCCAGCACGAAGGTCACTTTCAGGCGCACCCGGTACTCGGTGACCTTGCCCTTGGCGATCACCAGATCCTGGCTGGCCACCCAGGCCCCAGCCACGTTCTTCAAGGTCTTCACGGCCCGCTTTACGCCATTATCCACGGCATCGTCGAAGCTCTTTTTCGATGAGGCGATGATTTCCGTGACGCGTGCGACTGATGCCATATTGTGCTCCCTCTAGGTTAATTCGATGCCGGCCTCGGACAAACGCCGCAGGGCATCGCCACTGATGCGGTACCCGATCCAATCGGTTCTTGCCTGCGCCCCCAGCGATTCATAGAACTCCTGGGCGCGACGATTCCAGTCGAGAACCGCCCATTCGAATCTACCACAGCCACGCTCCACCGCCAGTTTCGCCAGATAGGCGAGCAGCGACTTGCCGACGGCGCGACTGCGAAAATCCGGCCGCACGAACAGATCCTCCAGGTACAGGCCGTGCCTGCCGAGGAAGGTGGAGAAATTATGAAAATACAGCGCGAATCCGGCCGGTTTGCCGCCGACCCGGGCGATGACCGCCTCGGCAGCCGGCCGGCCGCCGAACAAGGACTGGCTTAGCACCGCCTCGGTGGCCACCACGTGCTGCTGCAGCTTTTCGAACTCGGCCAGCTCCTTGATCAGGCTCAACAGCAGCGGCACGTCCGCGGGAATGGCGCGGGTAATCTCGAGAGTAGTAGCTTGCGTCATGCTGCGTAGATACCATGTGAACGTGGGGTACGAGTTTCTCATGCGCTTGAGCGCTGCGGCTATGGCAGGCTTGGGGCTGTGCGCATCCGCCATTGGCGGAACCATCGAGGGCACCCTGACATTCCCAAGCCAGTTCGCGCCGTCGATGACGGCGTACGCCTTCGACCTGGATACGGCCCGCATGCGTTCAGTGCAACTTGCCCCGGGCCAGGCCGGCTTCAGGCTCGATGTGCCCGCGGGCCGCTACCAGGTATTTCTGGCGCCAAACGAGCCCGGCGCGCCGAACATCTATGGGGCTTACACGCTGTACAGCCTGTGCTCGGAACATGAATCGGCCGCCGGCTGCGACGATCACAATCTCGTCACCGTGACCATCAGCCCCAAGACGCCGCGGGCCGCGGTGAAGATCGACGACTGGTACCTATCGGACGATATCGACGCGCAAATAGATCACATTCGCGGTATAGCGACCAATGCGAACACCGAGCCGTTGAGCGCGCCGCGATTCTCCGAATATCCCAGCACGCGCATCGATACCCTGGCGCCTCCCGAGGGCGGCCCGAATTTTGCCGGACAGATGACGCTTGCGGTGACGCGTTGCGGATCCTCATGCCTGCACGTGTCGCTGACCGATTGGCGCAGCGGAACGCAGCACGACCCTGCGCCGCTGGCGGAAATCTTTGGGACGCTGCCGTGCCACGCTGACGAAGCCCTGCTGTTTAGGCGCGACAGCCGGTTGCTGATCGTCACCCGGGCGCGCGCTGCGGCGGTGCTCACGCAGTACTATCTGTGGAACCCGGCGGACGCGAGCCTTGCGCTGCTCGCCGAGTACGAAGTCGCCGCTGCCGCCTTCTGCGTGCGATGATGAGGCCATGCGCAAGATCCTGACCCTGACGATGAGCGGCCTGGTCACCGTGCTGCCGCTGGCGCTGACGATTTATGTGATTTGGTGGGTGGTGCACACGGTGGAGAACTGGCTGCGCCGCGCGCTGATCGCCGTGGGCCTGATCAGCCCCGAGCACTACTGGCCCGGCCTTGGCTTGTTCGTGGGCTTCCTTCTGCTGCTGCTGGTGGGCAGCTTGGTGAACGCCTACGCCGGCCGGATACTGCTCAAGTACTGGGACGATTTCCTCGGGCGGATTCCGCTGGTCAAGACCTTGTACGGCGGATTTCGCGATGTCGTCAGCCTGCTGCCGTCCGGCAGCGGCGAGAAGCGCGACCTGCAGCGGGTCGTGCTGGCGCGGTTCGCGGACGTGCACGCCATCGGCTTCGTGACGCGCGAGGACGTGCCCGCCGTACTGAACGTGCACGGCGGCCATGACTGGGTGACGGTTTACTTTCCCATGAGCTATGCCTTCGGCGGATACACCATTTATCTGCCGCGCGATCGCCTGCAGCCGCTCGAGATTTCGGTCGAGGATGCCATGCGCCTGGTGATCACAGCGGGGCTTACGGCTGCCGGCAACCGCGCAAAGAGCAGCTAAGCTTCAAGGCACGCGCCGATCATGCTCAAGAGTTGCGTTCAGATTCTGGCGCTTCTAATCGTCCAAAGCGGGGCCGCGCTTGGACTGCAGACCACGGACCCGGCTCAATGGCGCGACGCGGCGCAGAAGGCGCTGACCGCGCGCGGTGACGCGAACTCGCTGGCAACGGCCGCCGTGCTTGCCTTCCCGGGCCACGCGGCGCTGGATTTGGCGCTGCGCGCCAGCGACTCGGCGCCGCAGGACGCCGCCATCGGCTGGGTGCATCTGCAGCTCTGCGCGCACGCCGCGGGATGCGACATTCGCGACGCCGCGACCACCTTGCGCTGGGTGGACGCCGACAACAGCGCCGCCTGGCTGCCGACCTTGGCGGCGGCGCAGAAGGACCGTGACGCCATGGAGGTCGACCGCGTTCTGGTCGATATGGCGCATGGCGCGCGCTTCGATTTCTATTCGAACCGCATCATCGTGCTGACGGCGGAATCGCTCAAAACCGCGAGGCGTGAATTGCCGCGCCAGGCGCCGAAATCGGATGTGACGCGGCTTGCGACGATGGCCGGGCTCGCTGCGGCGGAATTGCAGCCGTCGTTCCTGCCGCTGAATGAAGCCTGCCGCGAGCCGGCGGCGGGAACGGAACGGCGCGAAGCCTGTCTCAAACTATCCAAGATCATGCAGCGGGGCGACACGGTGGTCGCGCAGATGGCGGGATTGAGCCTCGAGAAGCATCTGGTGGCAGCGGATGGAAAAGAGGCACGGGCAATCGCCGAGCGGCGGCGCGTGCTCGAGTGGCGGGTGTCGACGGCGGCGCAATTCGACACGCCCTTGCTGCCCTGGCTGACGAATGCCCGCGCCCGATCGCGCCTGTCGCTGATGCGCTCGCTGCCGCGCGAAGAGGACGTGTGCGTGGCGATGCTGCGAGAACATGCAATGGCTACTGAACCCCCGGAGAATCGCTGATGATCGATCTGTACTATTGGCCCACGCCGAACGGACACAAGGTGACTCTGTTTCTGGAGGAGACCGCGATGCCGTATCGGTTCATTCCGGTGAACATCGGCAAGGGAGAGCAGTTCAAGCCGGATTTTCTCGCCATTTCGCCGAACAATCGCATGCCCGCCATCGTCGATCATCATCCGTCGGATGGCGGCGCGCCGATCTCGGTGTTCGAATCCGGCGCGATCCTGCTGTATCTTGCCGAGAAGACCGGGCTGTTCATCTCCCGGGACGTGCGCCGCCGGGTGGAAACCACCGAGTGGCTGTTCTGGCAAGTCGGCGGCTTGGGTCCCATGGCCGGCCAGAATCATCACTTTTCGCGCTACGCCCCGGAAAAGATCGACTACGCCATCAAGCGCTACGTCGGGGAGACAAATCGCCTGTATGGCGTATTGAACAAGCGCCTGGCGGAGCGCGAGTTCGTCGCCGGTGCTTACTCCATCGCCGACATGGCGGCCTACCCCTGGGTAGTGCCGCACGAGGCGCAGGGCCAGACCATGGCGGATTTTCCGCATCTATCGCGCTGGTTCGAGGCGATCAAGAGCCGCCCGGCCACGGTGCGCGCCTATGAGCGCGGTGCGGAGATCAGCACCAAACCGACCATCGACGAGGAGTCGCGCAAGATTCTCTTCGGCCAGACCGCAGCCACGCTCAAGACCTGAAGCAGTAGCGCTGGTGCTCATCCACGATGCCCACCGCCTGCATGAAGGCGTAGCAGATGGTCGAGCCGACGAAGCGAAAGCCCTTTTGCTTGAGGTCCTTGCTCATAGCATCGCTGTGCGCGGACGTTGCGGCAATGTCGCGTAAGTAAAGCGGTCGGCGCCGAATCACCTTTCCGCCGGTGAACTGCCAGATGTAATCGTCGAACGGGGATTTCGCCCGGATTTCCAAATACGCCCTAGCGTTGCCAATGAAGGCGTCCACCTTGAGCCGGTTTCTGACGATGCCCGGATTCGCCAGCAGGCGCTTGCGCGCAGCAGCGCCATAGCGCGCCATTTTCCCGGCGTCGAAGCCATCGAAGGCCGCCCGGTAGTTGTCGCGCTTGCGCAGGATGGTGATCCAGCTCAAGCCCGCTTGCGCGCCCTCCAGGCACAGCATCTCGAACAGGCGCGCATCGTCATGCAGCGGCTTGCCCCACTCCGAATCGTGGTAGGCCATGTACAGCGGATCCGGCGGGCACCACGCACAGCGCCGCTTGCCATCCGCATGGCGCTGCGCAGTGAGTTTTTGCCTCATCAGCGCGGCTTGGCTGCGATGACTTCGATTTCCAGCAGGGGTCCGGGCACGGCGAGCGCGGCCACCTGCACCGCGCTGCGGGCCGGCTTGTTGGGTTGATCCTTGGTGCCGAAGAACTGCGTGTAGCCCGCCATCATGCCCGCGAAGTCGAGCTTGTTGTCCGCCGGGCTGGCGACCATGAACACGGTCATTTTCACCACGTCGCCCATTCCGAGGCCGACCCTGGCCAGCGTGGCCTTGATCGCGGTGAGCACGCCGACTGTCTGCTGCGTCATATCACCGTACGCTGCCGCAGTGCCTTTGGGCGCATCCTTGTTGATCACCGGCGGCAATGCGCCGCTCAGGAAAACGGTATCGGTGCCGCTCTTGACGGTCACCGCGGCGGAGATGGGGAAATCGTTGCCATCCGGCAGCGGTGTGCGCACCACGGACTGCGCCGAACTCATGCCCGCGAGACAGACGCTGGTGAGAATTCCCGCTGCGAGCAGCGTTGAGCGCCGATGGATTTCTGTCATTTCTTGCTCCGTTAGGACTTAAACCCGACTCGCGCATGGCTGCCGTCGCAGTACGGCTTCTTGGCCGACGCACCGCAGCGGCAAAAATAGGTTTCCGTGGCCTTGAGGACGGTATGGCCCGTGCCGGAGACCACTTCCAAAGGTCCGGTTACGCGCAGCGGCCCATTGGGCAAGGGCGCGATGTTCAGCGTGCCGTTACGCGGCGACAACGGCGCGGATTCGGCCGGCGCCGGCTCCCCGCTCGCGCTGAAGCCCGCGGCTACATGGCTGGAATCGCAGTAGGGCTTGTTTTTCGAGGCGCCGCACCGGCACAGCGTGGCGCGCATGCCGATGCCGGCGCCGCCGACCACCAGGGGCGCATGAAAGGCGAGCGGCCCGTTCTCGCGCACGCGCACTACATTGACCAGCGGCGGCTGCTCATTCGCGCCGCCATCCTGGCGTTCGTAGGCGATGGCGCCGGAGGGACAGTTATGCGCAAGCTCGACGATTTCATCGGGCGTGGCCGCATCCGGATGAATCCATTCCCCGGACACATTCGGCACGAACACGTCGGGCCGGTCGAGAACGCAATGGCGCGAGTGAATGCACCTCTTGCTCTCGAAGCGAATGGTCACCTTGCTGCCGCGTACGATATCAGCCATGGACGCGCACCGCGTGACGGTGCTTGTACACCAGTTCGATGCGATCGACGCCACGGGTGCGCCGGGCGGTACGGCGGATTTCGTGCATCAGTTTGAGCAACACCCGCCTGTTCATATCGGCCGACAGGCCAGGCTCCGGCTGTACCACCAAGTGCAGCACCACGAAACGCTCGTGTGCCAGGCGAACGAACACGGCGACGCCCCAGGGCCGGCCATCCTCGGATATCGCGAACAGCGTTTGCACGCCGTCGATGTCGCCGACGCGAATCCTCAAGGCCGCGTCCTGCTCGCAGATCTCAGGCGCACCGTAAGTTTCGATGGACTGCTGAATCCCTAAGCGCACGCGGTGCTGGTTGGTATTGAAGAACAGCAACTGCTCCAGTGCGGCACGCTGGTCCAGCGCTAGTTTTGACGTAATACCGATGGTTTGGACCAATGCTCTCCCCGGGAAGAATGCTGTGTAAGAAGGATTGAGCGCCCTGTCACAGAAACGATTTGACGCGCCGCAGCAGACATTGTCTGCGGTTCAAGACTCCGTATCGTATAGCGTCGTCCGCGGCGAGGAAATACCTGGTGCAAGTTGCTGAGGATGAGGGCGGCGCGTTGGATTCGCTGAGGTCCAGCCTCGCAGGCGAAATCGTCGAACTGCTGGTCCTCACCGATGACCCTCTGTTTCTGCAAACCCTGCGCGAGGCCGTGGGAGCGGCGCGCCGCATCTGGCATGTGCCTTCATCCGACAAGGCGAGCGACCTGCTGGTCGCGGGCCAGGTGGGCATCCTGGTATTGGATGCGATGACCCTCAAGGCCGAGGCCGCGCGTTTCGTCGCCCAGATCAAACAGCAATTTCCCGATCTGGTGGTGGTAGCGGCCGGCAGCCGCGAGGATGAGACTGCGCTCGCCGGCCTGATCAGCGCCGGCATCGTGTATCGATTCATTCACAAGCCCATGTCGCCGGGCCGAGGCCGCCTGTTCACCGACGCCGCGGTCAAGAAGTTCGAGGATCAACGCCGGCGCGTTGCCACACCCGCGCTCCCGGCGCGCAGCGCGAAGCTGAATCGCGGCTGGCTGCTCGCGGGCATCGCAGCGGCGGCGGTGCTGATAGTTGTGGCGAGCTGGGGCCTGCGCGGCGCGCCGCCGAAGACATCGGCCGAGCAGCAGCTGCCACCCCCTGAAACACCTGCATTGGTGCCGTCGCCGCCGCCACCACCGGCCGATATCCCGGCCGAAGCCGCGCTGGCGGAGCAACGTGAGCGGCTATTGGCGCGCGCCGAGAACGCTCTGTTGGAGGAACGCTGGGATGAAGCAACCACGGCCATCGAGGCGGCCCGTCGGGCGGGCGTCGAAGGCGGCCGGCTGGCCTTCTTAGGCGCGCAGCTGGCGAAGTCGCGCGTGCGGGTCAAAACGGTGCAGGCGCCGGTGCCAGCTCCGGTGCAGCCGCCGGTGGCGGAGGCTGTGCAGCCAAGCCCCGACGACATCCAGGCCGCGCAGCAGCTGGTGGAGTCGGCGCGCCGCCAGGCCGAGGCCGAATCGCTGGCGCTGCTGCTGAACAGCGCGAACGAGCGGCTGGCTCAGGATCAATTGATCCAACCGGAGAACGACAGCGCGAAGTATTACCTGCTCAATCTGCGCGCGCGCGATCCGGCCAATGGCGGCCTGGCCGCCGCGGTTCAGGACTTCGGCGCGCGGGTAACGGCCAAGGCGCGCCAGGCGCAGGCGCTCGAGCAGTTCGACGCGGCGCGCGGCTGGCTCGATGCGGCGGCGGCGGTGGGATATTCGTCCGCGGAGTCGGCTGCGCTTCTGCAGGAGCTGGAGGCTGCGATTGCCCGACAGAAATTCCTCGACAATGTAATCAGCGCAAGCGAATTGGCGCCGCTCAAGACCGTGCAGCCCAAGTACCCGCAGAAAGCCGATCGCGACCGGCTGCAAGGATGGGTTGAACTCGATTTCACGGTGACCGAGAGCGGCGAGGTCAAGGATGTCGCGGTTCACGGCGCCAGCGCTCCCGGGGTGTTCGATCAGGCGGCAACCGAGGCGCTGGCGCAATGGCGTTACCGGCCGATGGTGCGGGCCGGCAAGCCGGTTGCGCAGCGCGCCCGGATCCGTATCCGATTCAATCCCGGATAGCGCCCTCAGGCGGCGGAATTTCTCGCGGCCAAGGCCGGAGCAGCCGATTCCTGGGTGAGTGCGCCGATCTCCGCGCCGATGCGCAAGTCCTCCGCCGCCCCGAACGCGTGCTTGCGCACCGAGCCGCAGCGATCGATCAGCACCAAGCTGGGCGTGCCGCGCATCTTGTAGCGTTCCATGGTGTGCGGGATCGGACCGGAAGCGTTCGGCTGGTCGAGCGCGATGGGAAATTTCAGCCGATGTTCCTGGATGAAGGCCTTGAGCACCGCAGGGCTATAGGCATCGTGATGCTCGAAGGTCGAGTGCAAGCCGATCACGGCCACATCCTTGGGCTCGAATGTTTCGTGAATTCTCCGCGCCTGGGGCACGCCCACGGCCACGGAGTTCGGGCACAGAGCCTGAAATGCCACGAGCACCACCACGCGGCCACGCAAGCTGGAAAGGGTAATGGGACGGTCCGTGTTGAACCAGGTCTGGACCACGAAGTCCGGCGCGCATGTGTTGGGTGTTGTCATAACCCGTAGGATATCACCGACAACGCACGGTGAAACCGCGGCATTGCGGGCATCAATGCAAATGCCAGTATGAGGCGGCCTAATCGGAGGTGCGCATGAACCGCTTAATCTGTTCGCTGGTTTGGACAGGACTGTTCGGCTACGCAGGAGCCATGGCGCAGGACGCGGCCAGCCCCTCCGCGCCGCCACAATCATCGTCCCACCAATTGATGAAGGACTGCATGGACAAGCAAAAGGCCAGCGAAAGCGGCAAGTCCGTCGAGGATATGCGGAAGATCTGCCGCGACTTGACCAAGACCGAGAAGCAAAACCAGAATCGAGCCTTGGTCGATCAGCCGGTGACTGCACCCGCCAATTAGCGCAGGGCGGCTAGTGCAGCATCTGCGCCTGGGCCGGCTCGGCGGCGGTCTCCGACGGCACCGCCCAGTTGCTGACACTGGCTTCGTAGATTGCCAGTTCGCTCAGCAGTTCTTCCAGCGGTTGAGCTCTGCCCATGGCGAAGCCCTGGCCGTAGTCGACGCCCAGATCGGTCATGCGGACGCGCAGCACGTCCGTCTCCACGTATTCCGCGATGGTTTCCATGCACATGACCTTGGCAAGCTGCGCAATGGCTTTGATCATCGACTCGGACCGCGAGTTGGTCAGCGCGTCGCGCACGAAGCTGCCGTCGATCTTCAGGTAATTGACCGATAGGTCCTTCAGGTAGGCCAGGGAACTGACGCCGGTGCCGAAGTCGTCGAGCGCGAATTGGCAGCCAAGCTCCTGCAGGCTGCGCATGAATGCCTGCGCCTTCTCGAGATTGCCGATGGTTGCGGTTTCGGTGAGTTCGAAACACAGCGAGGACGGTGGCACCTTGGTGGACTTGATTTGTTCGGTCACATACTCCAGGAATGTCTCGTCCTGCAGCGATTGGCCGGAAAGATTGATGGCGAAGCGCGCGGTTTCCTCGCCGCAAGACGCGGCATGCTGGCCGAGCAGCTCGCAGGCCCGGTGCACCACCCAGCGATCCACCGTCGGCATGAGCTGGTAACGTTCGGCGGCGGAGAGAAACTTCCCCGGCGGAATGATTTCGCCGTTCTCCCCCAGCATGCGAATCAACAATTCGAAGCGCGGGCGGCCGTAGTTGCCGCGCAACGGCAGGATCGGTTGCGCGTCGAGCCGGAAGCTATCCTTCTCCAGCGCCTCGCGCAATTTGCCGATGACCAGTATGTCGGTATGGCGCCTGATGATGCTCTGATCGGAATCCTGGAACACTTCGACGCGGTTCCGGCCGCGGTCCTTGGCGGCTTTGCAGGCGATTTCCGCCGTGGCCAGCGCATGCGCGAGTGGATTCTCGGAACGGATGATCGGCGCGACCCCGAGGCTCACCGATACCTCGAAGGAGCCCCCTCCGGCACGCGGCATCACGGCGGCGGCGGCGGCACGAATTTGCTCGGCGACCTGGCTGGCGGATTCCATGTTCGCATTTGGAATCAGGGCCGCCAATCGATCCCCGGAGATGCGCGCGGACAGGGCACCGGGCGGCAATGCCTTGGCCATGCTTTCGGCGACGCAGACGATGACCTCATCCCCGACGTGCATGCCGAAGGTTTCATTGATGACGTGCAGGCGGTCGATGTCCAGATACAGGATGCTGTGCGAATTCGCCGCACTCATCGAGGACAGCAACGCAACCGCCTGGCGCTCGAAGGCGTGGCGCGTCATGAGGCCGGTGCTTTGGTCGTATTGCGCCTGGATGATGATGGTCGCTTTCTTCGCCAGCAGCTCGGCAATGCGCGTCTGATGCAGGTCGAAATCGTCGCAGCTGGGCGGATTGAACAGGGCCAACACCCCCATGACCCGCTCGGAAGCGTGGCGCAGCGGGCAGGCCAGGATCTTGTAGGGGGCCGCCACATCGGTTGCGACCTTCGAAATGTGGTTGACGACGATGGTGCGCTGCTGCAACTGCATCCACGCCATCAAGTGCTGTTGCGCGCGCTTCAAGGATTCCGGCGACATCGGCACGCCGCTGCGCGTCAACGACAGTGCGATGTTCTTGCTGGGCACCCAGAGCGCGGCCAGGGAGCAACCCATGCGCTCGAGGCCGGTTCGCAGGATCAGCTCGAATTCGTCGGCGTCGCTTGCAGTCGCCGTCTTGTGCGACGACATTTCCAGCATCAGGTCCAGATCGCGTTCGCGTACGTTCAGGTCGCGCTCGCGCGAACCTAACCTGCTGCGCAGAGAGAGTTCGCGGCGCAGGCACTCCAGCGCCGGCTGAACCAGCTGCCGGATGTACTCCAGTGGCCGGGCCACGCTGCGGGTTCCGGAGAGGCGCACCACCAGGCTGACGACGCCCAGCAATTCGATATGTTCGCCGCGGATGGCGAAGGAGTAGATGGCGCGGTCGGCATCGTTGGTTCGCAAGATGCCGGAAAAATCCGCGGTGTCAGCCAGCGCGTTGGCGATGGCGTCCTTGACCACATCGCTGTCGTCGGTCAGTTCGCAATCGTCCGTCGCCCAGATCTGGTTGCCGAAGCCGTCGTGCAATATCATCCCGTGCAGGCTCGGCATGAGCACGCGCAGCAGCCGGGAATAGGGATCGAACCGTCCGTCCGCGGTTGGGCCTTCGGCGGTAGCAGCGGCTTTTGTATCCAGCATGAATTCAATGTGCGGCAAACGCGGCCGCGCATCATTGACGAGCGTCGCACTTCGACATACTGCTGTAGGACAAAATGAGGGCTGCTTAACAATAACCGGCCGGCGCTGTGAATTAGCTCGCTGAATCAGCCGCTTGACTCAGCCCCGCGCGCCAGCATCCGCAGCAAGTAGCGGCCGCCGGGAATTCGCACCACGCGAAAGATCCGCCGCCAAAAACGCTGGGTGGCGGCATCGAAATCCGCCAGCGGCAGGCCCTCGTACAGCCGCGGCCGGGGTTCGTGGACGGTGGCGCCGCGCGCGCTGACAGCAATGTTCTGCGTCGCGGAGCACAGTCTTAGGACCACGCCTGATGCCTGCCATTCGAGCTTCAATTGCTCGCAGCCGGCAAGACTTGTGGCTTCGAGTTCCACGCCTTGCAGGAAAATCTCGAGTTGCGGCGGTTGGGTGCGGGTCAGCAACCAGCTGCCGGGGCTCAAGCGGCGTGCGAGAAATCGGCCGGAGATGTCCATCCCCGCTACCATACCCGGCATGAGATTTTTTTTCCTGCTATACGCAGCCGCCGCGGCCGCTGCCGATGCACAGGTAGCGGCACCGCTCGCCGTGCAGCAGACCATCTTGGCGGAGCACCTGCCCGCAAGTGCCGTGAGCTTCGTCGTCCTCGATCCGGACTCCGGCCGGGTGGTGGCCAGCCAGAATCCCGGCACGCCGCGCAGCCCGGCGTCGACGATCAAAGTGGTCACGACCTTCGCCAGCTTGGATGTGCTCGGACCCGCCTATACCTGGCATACGCGCGCCTTAGTCCAAGGCGAAGATCTGATATTGCAGGGGGGCGGCGACCCCTACATGACGCTCGAGCGCTGGTGGAGTTTCGCGCATGCGCTGCGCAACGATGGGCTGAAGGTGATCCGCGATGTGGTGATCGACGCAGGCGCGTTCTCGCTGCCGCCCGAAGATCCCGGGGCATTCGACGGCCGGCCGAACCGCGCGTACAACGTGGTGCCGAATGCGCTGATGGTGAACTTCCAATCCATTGAGTTCAAGGTGGTGCCGAACGAGGTCGCGCGCAAGATCGAGATCGTCGCGAATCCCGCGCCCGTCAATCTGGCCATCGATAATCGCATTCGATTTGCGCCCGGGCGCTGCAGCGCCGCCGCGAGCCGCGTCGATTTCGAGGTGGCCAGCGAGCGCTGGGACCGGGTTGTGTTCAGCGGCGCGCTCTCGCCGCACTGCGCGGAACGCAGTTTCACGCGCGTGCTGCTGCGCCCCGCCGAGTACGCATACGGAACGTTTGCGGCGCTTTGGCTGGAAATGGGCGGAGGCATCACCGGCAAGCTGCGCGTGGAGACCGCGCCCGCGGACGCCCGGCTGCTGTTGAGCTTCGACTCCCTCACCCTCGGCGAGATCATCAGGCTCACCAACAAGTACAGCAGTAATCTGATGGCGCGCCACCTGCTGCTGACCCTGGGCGAGGCGCGCTACGGCACGCCGGCGACCCTGGAGAAAGGCGCGGCCGCGCTCAAGGATTGGGGCCGCGAGCGCGGACTCAGCCTTGAGGACGTGGAGATCGACAACGGCTCGGGACTGTCGCGGCTCACGCACATCAGCGCTCTGCAAATGGCGCAGGTGCTGAACGCGGCATACCACAGCCGCTATGCCCCGGAATTCATGGCATCTCTGCCCCTGGCCGGAATCGACGGCACCCTGCGTTCGCGCATGAAAGACATCCCCGGCGGGACGGTGCGCCTGAAGACCGGCCATATCGACGGCGTCAGTGGAGTCGCCGGCTACGTGACCGCGGGCAGCGGCAAGACCTACATCCTGGTGTCTCTGGTCAATGACGCGCGCGCCGACGAGGGTGCGGGGGAGCCGGTGCATGCGGCGCTGGTGAGCTGGATGCTGCAGGATCTCTAAGGCCGCGGTTGCGATTGCTCCAGGTCCCAGAGTATCGCGGTCACGTCCTTGCGCAGCCAGACGCCAAACCCGAGGTAGCGAAAATGCCGCCCCAGGCGTCGCCGGTACCAGCTTCCCGATCTCAAGTGCACGGCGCGGTCGGTGCGCGAGCGGTCGCAGTTATTGCGCCAGTCTTCCAAGGTCAGGGCGGAGACATACAGCGCGGCGCACGTCAGGCGCCTTAAGTTTGCGATGGCCCGGGAGGCGTCGGCGTCGCCAAGATACTGCAGGACGTCGTAGCACACCGCGAGATCGCTGGGCGCTCGCGGAGCGAAGTCGATCACCGATCCCTTGGTCCAGTGATACCGGGCGCACAGGTAATCGCTGGCCTCCAGACCCACATAGCGCGCCTTCGGGTAGATTTCCGCAAACGGCTTGCGCAGCAGCCCAATGCCGCAGCCTGCGTCGAGAATGCTGCGGACCGGAATGCTCGCGTGCCGTAGGGTTGCCGCGATCAGCCGCGCGCGATCCCGCATGAGCGCCGGCGTGGTGACGCGCGTCCTCGGGTTGCGATAAAACTTGCGGAAGTACGCGGCGCCGAATACCGCCTGTGGGCGCAATTTAAACTCCTTTTCCGGTGCAATGTTAACCGCATTTTGGGCCATATGGGCTAAGCTGCCGCTCAGGAGTGTGGCCCTGCTGGTGACTGAGCCCTCGCACGCGGTCTTCTTAAGTTACGCCTCGCAGGACGCCGAGGCAGCTCAAAACATTTGCGACGTGCTGCGGGCCTCCGGCATTGAGGTGTTTCTCGATCAGAGCGAGCTGCGCGGCGGAGACGCATGGGATCAGAGGATCCGGGACGAGATCCACCGCTGCGCTCTGTTCATTCCGATAGTCTCCCAGCACACGCAGGAGCGGCTCGAGGGCTACTTCCGGCGCGAATGGAAACTGGCGATCGATCGTACCCACGATATGGCGGAGCAGAAGCCGTTCCTCGTGCCGGTTGTCATCGACGGCACCCGTGATCAGGACGCGATAGTCCCGGAGGTGTTCCGAACCGTGCAGTGGACGCGGCTGCCCGCGGGCGACACGCCCGCCGCCTTTGTCGAACGCATCCGACATCTTCTGTCGCTGAAAGTATCGACATCGATTCCCGTGGTGTCCGGCGCTCGGCGCTCGAAGCCCATGCTGCTGGTGGTGAGCGTTGCCGTCGCAGCCGCGGCGTTGGCGTATGTCGTCGTCGACGAGCTGCGGATCTCAAGACCTGCCACGACCGGCGCCATGCGCTTCTCCCCGCCGCCGCGCTCAATTGCGGTGTTGCCGTTCGTCAACATGAGCGGGGATCCCCAGCAGGAATATTTTTCCGACGGGCTCACGGAAGAGCTGCTCAATTCCCTGTCGCGCATCAACCAGCTGCAGGTCGCGGCGCGCACCTCCTCGTTCTCGTTCCAAGGCGAACACCCGGATATCGCCACGGTCGCGCACAAGCTAAATGTGGCTTCGGTTCTCGAGGGAAGCGTACGGCGTTCCGGGCATACGATCCGGGTCACCGCACAGCTCATCGATGCGATCAGCGGTTTCCACCTGTGGTCGGATACCTTCGATCGGGATCAAGGCGATATCCTGCAGTTGCAGACCGACATCGCCAATGCGGTGGCCGGCGCTCTCAAGGTGACGCTGCTCGGGGACTTCGCCGCCAGGGTCGAGGTGGGTGGTACACGCAATCCGAGCGCATTCGATGCCTATTTGCGCGCCGCGACGGCTCACGGTGCGCAGCACAGCGCGGAAGACACGCAAGACGTCATCGCCAGATACACGCAGGCCATCGACCTGGATCCCAACTACGCGCTCGCGTTCGCCGGGCGGTCCACCGCGCATGCGCAGTACGCCATGCACTTCGCCAAGGGCGCGGCCATCGCCACCAGTTTTAGCGATGCCATGGCGGATGCGCGCCAGGCGATCGAGCTGGCGCCTGGCCTGGCCGAGGGCTATTTGGCCATGGCGCTGGTATTCGCCGAGGGGCCGCATGACTTCAGCCAGGCGAGCAGTGCCTATGCGCGCGCCCAGGCGCTGGCGCCGGGTAATGCCGGGGTGTTGCGCGAATTCGGCCGCTTCGCCGTTTTCATGGGACAGACCGAACTGGGCCTCGCGGCATTGCATCGCGCGGTCGTGCTCGACCCGCTCAACCCGTCGTTCCACATCAGGCTCGGCGACGCGTTGCTATTTGCACGCCGTTACGATGAGGCGATCGGCGCATTCCAGGACACCTTGACGCTCGATCCGAAGAACTCCTTGGCCTACGCGGATCGCGGACTTGCGTATTACGGCCGCGGCGATTTGCAGGGCGCCGTCAAATCGTGCGAGATCAATCCCTCATATGAACAGTCTCAGGTCTGCCTGGCCATCGCCTACGATAAGCTCGGACGGCGCGCCGACGCCCAAGCCATGGTCGCCAAATTGCAGGCCCAGCGCGGCGAGGACGTGGCTTATCAATTCGCCGAGATCTATGCACAGTGGAATGATCCCGCCCAATCGCTGCACTGGCTCGATGTGGCAGTGCGCCTGCACGACTCCGGGCTGGTCCTGTTGAAGGTCGATCCATTGCTCGATCCCGTGCGCAAGGAGCCGCGCTTCCAGGCGATCGAGCGGGAGTTGAAGTTTCCGAGCTAGATGATCAGAGAAACGACTGATAGTCGCGGGAATGAACTGGTTGCCTCATACCGGTCATTCAAGCATTCTCATCAGCCATGCGGAGTCAGTTGCATCTGATGTTGCGCGGAACGCTGAGGCATTTGATGGTGGCCGCCCTATTGCTAGGCGCGACATCGGCGTCGGCCGGCACCCCGCCGGATCAGTATCCGAAAGCGGCCTGGTCAAAAGTTAATCCTGGTCTGCTCGGCTGGTCGCCGGAAAAGTTGGCCGCCGTCCGAAAGTTTGTTGCGACTCTGCCGCCGTCGAGTGTTGTGGTCATCGACCACGGTCGCGAAATTGCCGAGTGGGGAGACGCGGCCAAGAAGATTAAGATCAGCTCAATGCGCAAGAGTCTGCTGAGCGCGCTCTACGGCATCTATACGCCGTTGAATCACTTTGATCTGGATGCCTCGCTCGAAAGCCTAGGCATAGACGACGACCCACCGCTTACCGCCGAGGAAAAGCAGGCGACCGTCAGAATGCTCCTTGAGGCTCGCTCCGGCGTGTATCACGGATACGTCGCAGGAACACCCGGCATGAGAGAGAGCTGGCCAAAACGTGGCTCACACCCTCCGGGAAGTTATTGGTTCTATAACAACTGGGACTTTAACGCACTCGGGTCCATTTTCGAGAAAGAATTCAAGACGCCGATAGCAAAAGCATTCGATACGCGCATAGCGCAACGCATCGGGATGCAGGACTTTCAGATCGACGACATGTATTACCTTCACGCACCTGCCGATGCCTCGCCAGACTTCGACCAGTCGATCCACCCAGCCTATCACTTCCGAATGACCGCCCGTGATCTCGCACGATTTGGCTACTTGTTCCTGCGGAATGGTCAGTGGCGGGGCGAATCCGTCGTTCCCGAGGCATGGGTGAGGGAAAGTACGCGGGCACACTCACAGGCCGGAGAGGGCAAAGGATACGGGTATCTATGGTGGGTTGATGGATTCGATCTACCGGTGAGCTCATTCAGCGCGCAGGGGGCGCTAGCCAAATACGTGGTTGTAGTGCCGACCCGAAACCTGGTAGTCGTCTACCTAAACCACACTGAGTTTCCGGACGATGCCTCCGGTATGACCACCGATGCCATGAAGAGACTGCCGAGTATTTCGCATGACCAGATGGGCCAGTTACTCAAGCTGTTGCTCGACGCTCAAACCAGATCGCCGATGTGATTCGCTATGGCGGTCGTTCACTATTGCCGGTCCTCCGACTCAAGATATTACAATGTGGGATCAACACTAATATCGGAGATCTAGTGAATGCACCTGCCTCTTCGACGGAAGCGGCCGCCGGCGAGGCATCAGACCGACTCCCTGATCATCCGAAATCGCGTCTTCGAGGCGGAATGCCGCCTGGTTCTCGGCGGCGTGCGCTCCGAGGAAGAGCTGACCCGGGCAATGGCGGAACAATTCGGCTTCCCTGGATCGTCGCACCAATAATAGAACGGCTAGGAACCGGACTGATCCATTTCCTATATGCCAACAACTGGTCACGAGCTGTTCGTTTGTTGATCACTGCGGCAATTTTAGTCGGCGCGAGTTTTCCCGCAGTCTCGGTCGAAATGACCTCCCCGCGAGCGCGGGAGTGATCCGGACCGTCCGATGAACCGTCTTTACTCGACGGTCACGCTTTTGGCGAGATTGCGCGGCTGATCCACGTCCGTGCCTTTGAGCACGGCAACGTGATACGCCAGCAGTTGCAGCGGCACCGCATAGATGACCGGCGCCTGCAAGGGCGTTACGTGGGCGGGCATTTGGATGACGGTGACGCCGTCCGCGCTCTGCATGCCGGCCTGCGGATCGGCGAATACGAACAGCCGGCCGCCGCGTGCGCGCACCTCCTGCAGGTTCGACTTGAGTTTCTCCAGCAGGTCGTTGTTCGGCGCCACCGCGACCACCGGCATATCCTCGTCGACCAGCGCCAACGGGCCATGCTTCAGCTCCGCGGCAGCGTAGCCCTCGGCGTGAATGTAGGAGATCTCCTTGAGCTTCAATGCGCCCTCCAGCGCGATGGCGTGCAGCGGTCCGCGTCCCACAAACAGCGCATGCGGCTTGTCGACGAAGGATTCGGCCAGCGTTTGAATGGCGGCATCGAGCTTCAGAGTCTCATCGACCAGGCGCGGCAGCTGCAAGAGCTGCGAGATCAGGTCGCGCTCCTGGGCCGCATCCAGCAGGCCGTTTTTCCCCAAGGCGACGGTCAACATGCCCAGTGCGGTCAATTGGGTGGTGAACGCCTTGGTAGAGGCCACTCCGATCTCCGGTCCGGCGCGAGTGAGCAGCACCAGATCGGAGTCCCTCACCATGGAGCTCTCGGCCACATTGCAAATCGCGAGCGTCGAGAGATAGCCCGCCTGCTTGGCGTTGCGCAGCGCCGCCAGGGTGTCGGCTGTTTCGCCCGACTGGGATATGGTAACGAACAGCGTGTCCGGGGTGACCACGGGATTGCGGTAGCGGTATTCGCTGGCGATCTCCACGCGTGCGGGGATTCGGCAGATTTGCTCGATCAAGTAACTGGCGACGATGGCCGCGTGATAGCTGGTGCCGCAGGCCGCGATATGCACCGCCTTGACCTTTTTGAATATCCGCTGCGCGTTCGGTCCGAAGGCGGCGTCCAACAACTTCCCGCCGGCCACCCGCTCCTCCAGGGTTTGGGCAATCGCGCGCGGCTGTTCGTGAATCTCCTTCAGCATGAAGTGGCGGTACTGGCCGCGCTCGACGGCGTCCGCCGGCAGTTCGCTTTCATGCACTCCGCGCAGCGCTTTCTGGCCGCCGGCATCCACGATGCTGATGGATTTGCGGCGCACCTCGGCGACGTCGCCTTCTTCGAGGAACATGAACCGGCGGGTGACCGGCAACAGGGCGGCGACATCGGAGGCGACGAAATTCTCGTCAATGCCAAGTCCGATTACCACCGGACAGCCGGCACGCGCCAGCACGACGCAGTCAGGGTCCTGTTCCGAGATCACCGCAAGCGCGAAGGCGCCCTGCAATTCCGCCACGGTCTTGCGCACCGCCTCGAACAGGCCGCCGGATGTCGCGAGGTGATGGTGAATTCGGTGCGCCACGACCTCGGTATCGGTCTCGGACGTGAATTGGTATCCGCGAGCCGAAAGGTCGGTGCGCAGAGCCTCGTGATTCTCGATGATGCCGTTGTGGACGATCGCGATGCCGTCTTGAGATATGTGCGGATGCGCGTTGCGCGTATTCGGAACCCCATGGGTTGCCCAGCGGGTGTGTGCAATTCCCACCGGACCTGCGACCGGCGTGGCGTCGAGGGCATCCTGCAGGACCTTCACCTTGCCCACCGTGCGTAAACGTGTCAGCGCATGCGCTGCATTCAGGACCGCCAGGCCTGCGGAATCGTAGCCGCGGTACTCCAGGCGCCGCAGACCTTCCATGAGGATGGGCACGGAGTTGCGCTCCGAGACGACGCCGACTATTCCACACATGCCAAATCCGACTCCATCAGCAATCAGGGGGCGCCTAGTGTGCCCGACATATTGCGCAAATCCAGTCGTGATGCCCTGTAGTGGTCAATCATCTATGCTATTTGATATCTAGTATTAGTAACTATATAGTATTAGCCGATGGATGATAGCAATGCGCGCAAGTTCCAAAAAGAGCTCAACGGGGGCCTGGTTGGGCTGGTTTTGCTCGCCATTCTGGAAAACTCGCAGGGCGATCTCTACGGCTATGAGATCGCAAAACGCTTAGCCCTCGCCAATGAGGGCACTTCGATCTTCAAGGAAGGCACGATTTATCCGGTGCTGCGGGCGCTCTCGGCCGGGGAGTTGCTGACCAGCCGCATCGTCCCCTCCTATTCCGGACCGCCACGCCGTTATTACCGCATCACCGATCAAGGACGCGCCGTGCTTGCCGAATGGAAATCCATTTGGGACGGCACGCGCGAGTTCGTCGACAAATTCTTAGGACAAGGACCCGCCTCATGACCCGTAGTGCCCCCCGCTCTCTAGATCAATACCTTCAACAATTGCGCGAGGAATTGGCCGGCGAGGACGCCGCGCTGATTCAGGATGCGCTCTACGACGCCGAGGAGTATCTGCGCGCGGAAATAGCCGCGCACCCCGGCAAATCCGAATCCGACGTGCTCGAATTGATCGCCTCGACCTACGGCGCACCGGACGAGGTGGCGGCCGCCTATCGCGATACCGAGGCGAAAGTGAAGGCTGCGCTGAACACGCCGGTGCGCGTGACCGCCAAGAAAAAGGGCGCCGGATTCTTCGGTGTGTTCCTCGATCCGCACGCCTATACGTCGCTGTTCTTCATGATCCTGTCGCTCGCCACCGGCATCATTTACTTCGTGTTCACGGTTGCCGGGCTGTCGATCTCCGCCGGCTTAGGAGTGGTGATCATCGGCGTGCCGTTCTTCTTGACGTTCATCGGCTTGACCCGGATCGTGTCGCTGTCGGAAGGGCGGCTCATCGAGGCCATGACCGGCGAGCGCATGCCGCGACGCCCCGTGCACCCCGGTCCGCCGCTGGGGTTCTGGGCGCGCATCGGCAATATGCTGAAGGATCCGCGCACCTGGTCGACTCTGGCCTATCTGCTGCTCATGCTGCCTTTGGGCATCGTGTATTTCGTCATCGCCATCACCGGTCTTTCGATGAGCCTCGCCTTCATCATTGCGCCGCTGGTTGAACTGTTCGGCCGCTTCGACGTGGACCCAGTATGGCTGGGCGCGTACTGGGCACTGCCTCTGCTGATGTGCGCCGGGATCCTGTTGCTGACTGCGCTCATGCATGTGGCGCGGGGCGTCGGCCGCCTGCACGCAGCCTTCGCAAAGGCGCTGCTGGTTCAGAAGTGAAAGATGGCGTCCACCGCGATCATGGCCTGCGAATGCCTGCCGCCGTTCGCCGTATCGGTGGGATTGTCATAGGCCTCCGCGTCGCGCGCGTGCTCGAAGCGTATCTCCGGACGTAACTCGATGACATCCCCACCCAAGAACTTGATAAAACTTAAGTAGGCTTGGGCTTCTTAAGCTTCGCTTCGGCCGCGGCCTGCCGCTCCTGGTCCGAGAGTGGGTCCGGTCGCCGCCAGCCGGCAATCGTGGTTTGTCTGGCTCGGCCGAGCGTCAAAGCGTCCTCAGGCACGTTCGAGTCGATGGTAGAGCCCGCGCCCACGGTCGCGTGCGCGCCAATACGCACCGGCGCCACCAGCATGCTGCCAGACCCTATGAAGGCGCCGTCCTCGATCACGGTCTGCCATTTATTCACACCATCGTAATTGCAGGTGATGCTGCCGGCGCCCACGTTGACGCCGGTGCCGATCTGCGCGTCACCCAGGTAACTCAAATGGTTCGCTTTGGAATGGCTGCCGATCTCGCTGTTCTTCACCTCGACATAATTGCCGATATGCACGTCCCGATGCAGCACCGTTTCCGGCCTGAGGCGGGCGAACGGCCCAATCCGGCAGTTTTCGCCGACAACCGCGCCTTCGACGACGCAATTCGCATGGATCTCCGTGTCGGCGCCTATCGTGGAATCCCGAATCGTGCAATTCGGGCCGATCCTCACGCGCGCGCCCAGATGCACCCTGCCCACCAAGACCGCATTCACGTCGACGAACACATCGGGGCCCACCTCCACCTCGCCGCGCACGTCGATCCGCTCCGGATCCGCGAGCGTCGCTCCGGCGCGCATCAATTCCTGGGCGCGAGCGCGACGGTAATGCGCCTCGGCCTGTGCGAGCTGAATCTTGTCGTTGACCCCCGCGGTTTCCGCCGCATCCGCGGCGAGCACTGCCTGCACGCGGCAGCCCGCGCCCACGGCCGCGGCCACGATGTCGGTGAGGAAGTATTCGCGCTGCGCATTGTCATTGCGCAAGGCCAGCAGCCATTCGCGCAGCTGCTTCGCGGGCATCGTCATCAGCCCGGTGTTGATCTCTTGAATCGCCAATTGCTCCGGCGTCGCGTCGCAATGCTCGACGATCGCCCGGACCTCGCCGGCGGCGCCGCGCACGATGCGCCCATAGCCGCTCGGATCCGCCAGCTTCGCCGACAATAGTGCCACTGAATCCTGGTCCGCGGCGGCCAGCAATTTGGTCAGGGTCTGCGCGCGCACCAGCGGCACGTCGCCGTACAGCACCAGCACCTGGTGGTCGTCGGGAATCAGGTGCATGGCCTGCATTACGGCGTGGGCCGTGCCGAGCTGCTCGGCTTGCAGCACCCAGTCGACCGGCTCGGAACTCAAGGCCGACTGCACTTGAGCGCCGCCGTGCCCGTAGACCACGTAGATGCTGTCGGGCTCGACCACCCGCGCGGTATGAATCACATGCTCGAGCAGCGGACGCCCCGCCAAGGGTTGCAGCACCTTGGGCAAGTCGGAATTCATCCGCTTGCCTTGACCCGCTGCAAGTATGACCACGGAAAGCTGCATGACAGTTCCGAGTTTGAAGTCTTCCCTAACGTTTCTTGCGCAGGCGTTCTATGGCGCGCAACTGCGCGATGGCGCGCGCGAGTTCGGCCTGCGCCTCGGCCAGCTCGACCTTGTCCTTGCGGTCGCGCACGGCCTCTTCGGCGCGCTGCTTGGCCGCCAGTGCGGCGGCTTCGTCGAGATCGCGGGCCCGCGCCGCCGTATCCGCCAGCACCGACACCAGATGTGGCTGAACCTCGAGCGCACCGCCGCCGACGTAGAACGCATGCTCCTCATTGCCGACCTGCACGCGCACTTCGCCCGGCTTGAGCGTGCTCAACAGCGGCGCGTGGCGCGGCGCGATGCCGATTTCGCCCTGCGAGGCCGGCACGTACACCATGTTCGCCTCGCCCGCGAAGATCAGGCCCTCGGCACTGACGATGTCAACGTGAATGGTATTGGTGTTTGCCATGAATCTACAGCGTCTTGGCCTTTTCCACGGCCTCTTCGATGCTGCCCACCATGTAGAAGGCCTGCTCCGACAGGTGATCGTATTCGCCGGCAATGATCGCCTTGAAGCCGCGAATGGTGTCGGCCAGCGGCACGATCTTGCCGTCCTGTCCCGTGAACACCTTGGCGACGTTGAACGGCTGCGACAGGAAGCGCTGGATCTTGCGCGCTCGGTACACCGACAGCTTGTCCTCTTCGGACAACTCGTCCATGCCTAAGATCGCGATGATGTCCTGCAACTCCTTGTAGCGTTGCAGGATCGCCTGCACGCCGCGCGCCGTGTTGTAGTGATCCTCGCCCACCACCAAGGGATCGAGCTGGCGGCTGGTCGAGTCGAGCGGATCGACCGCCGGATAAATGCCGAGCGAGGCGATCTGGCGCGACAGCACCACCGTTGCGTCCAAGTGCGCAAAGGTGGTCGCGGGCGACGGATCGGTCAGGTCGTCCGCCGGCACGTACACCGCCTGAATCGAGGTGATGGAACCGGTCTTGGTGGAGGTGATGCGCTCCTGCAGCACGCCCATCTCCTCGGCGAGGGTCGGCTGATAGCCCACCGCGGAGGGCATGCGTCCGAGCAGCGCGGATACCTCGGTGCCCGCCAGGGTGTAGCGGTAGATATTGTCGACGAAGAACAGCACGTCGCGGCCCTTGCCGGAGGCCTGCTTCTCGTCGCGGAAATACTCCGCCATGGTGAGGCCGGTGAGTGCGACGCGCAGGCGATTGCCCGGCGGCTCGTTCATCTGGCCGTAGACCATGGCCACCTTGGATTCCGGCAGATTATCCTTGTCGATGACGCCCGACTCGATCATCTCGTGATAGAAGTCATTGCCTTCGCGGGTGCGCTCGCCAACCCCCGCGAACACCGACAATCCGCTGTACTGCTTGGCGATGTTGTTGATCAATTCGAGCATGTTCACGGTCTTGCCCACGCCGGCGCCGCCGAACAAGCCCACCTTGCCGCCCTTGGCGAAGGGCACCAGCAAATCGATCACCTTGATGCCCGTGACCAGAAGATCCTGGCCGCCCGCCTGTTCATCGTACGCAGGGGCCGGACGGTGGATCGGCAGGTACTCGGTGGCTTTCACCGGGCCCTTCTCGTCCTGCGGCGCGCCCAGCACGTCCATGATGCGTCCGAGCGTGCCCGCGCCCACCGGCACCATGATTCCCTTGCCCGTGCCCTTCACGGTGAGCCCGCGGCGCAGGCCCTCGGACGGGCCCATCGCGATGGTGCGCACCACGCCGTCACCCAGCTGCTGCTGCACCTCGAGGGTCAGGTCTCCATCATCGAGCTTCAGCGCATCGTAGATCTTGGGAATTTCGTCGCGTGGAAATTCCACGTCGATGACCGCGCCGATGATTTGGACGATTTTGCCGCTGGACATAACTTAAATCCTCTTGATCCTAAACTGCTGCCGCGCCGCCGACGATCTCCGAAAGTTCCTTCGTGATCGCCGCCTGACGGGCCTTGTTGTAAATGAGCTGCAGCTCGTCGATGAGCTTGCCGGCGTTGTCGGATGCGCTCTTCATGGCCACCATGCGCGCCGCCATCTCGCAGGCCACATTCTCCACCGCGCCTTCAAAGATCTGCGATTCGATATAGCGCATCAGAAATCCATCGAGAATCTCCGCCGCATCGGGCTCGTAGATGTAGTCCCAGCGCTCCTGCAGCTCATCCTTGTCGATGGTCTGCAGCGGTAGCAGCTGCGACACCGTGGCCTTCTGGGTCATGGTGTTGACGAACACGTTGTGCACCAGCTGCAGCTCGTCGATCTTCGCATCGCGGTAGAAATCCAGCATCACCGTGACGGCGCCGATCAAATCCTTGATCTGCGGCCGGTCGCCCAGATGCGTGACCGAGGCGGACAGCTCGACGCCCGACAGCCGGCGGAAGAATTGCAGCGCCTTGGATCCGACCACGCACAGGTAGACCTTGGCGTTGCGCGACTGCGCCTGGCGGATCGCGCCCAGTACCGCCTTGAACAGATTCAAATTGAGCGAACCGCACAGTCCGCGATCGGTGCTGATCACGATGATGCCGATCGACTGCACCGGCCTTTCCAAGGTGAACGGATGCTTGTAGTCCAGGTTCACCTGGCGCAGATGGCCGATGATCTTGCGAATCTTTTCCGCGTAGGGACGCGCCGCGCGCATTCTGTCCTGCGCCTTGCGCATCTTGCTCGCCGCGACCATTTCCATGGCCTTGGTGATCTTCTGAGTATTCTTGATACTCGCGATCTTGCCGCGGATTTCCTTTGCGCCTGCCATGCGTTGCTCGATGCCTTCGTTTACAAGGAGGCGAAGAAGTCGTCGCAGCACTTCTTGAGTGCAGCCTCGACGTCCTTCGACAGATCCGGCTTGGTGTTGATCGACTTGAGCAGATCCGGCACCGTGGCGCGCGCGAAGGACTGCAATGCCGCCTCGGTTTCCACCACCTTGCGGCGGTCGACCTTGTCGAAGTAGCCGTTATTCGCCGCGTACAACGACAGCGCCATCTCCGCCACCGACATCGGCGCGTATTGCTTCTGCTTCATCAGCTCGGTGACGCGCTGGCCGCGCTCCAGCTGCTTGCGCGTGGCTTCGTCCAGATCCGAGGCGAACTGCGAGAACGCGGCGAGCTCGCGGTACTGCGCCAGCGCCAGGCGGATG
>Ga0302325_10006935_pt1 | contig 25291 bp, 24 predicted proteins | sample Palsa_T0_2_FD_201948 | JGI IMG/M metagenome (GOLD analysis project Ga0302325, IMG submission 201948) | Peat permafrost microbial communities from Stordalen Mire near Abisko, Sweden - Palsa_T0_2 | ecosystem: Environmental > Terrestrial > Soil > Palsa > Peat permafrost | place: Sweden: Abisko... | reverse complement strand
CGAGGCGGGGCCCGGCGACCGAGGGGTGTGGCGAGAAACTGGCCATCATGGAGGATTCCGCGCCACACGCCCCCGAGGCGGGGTCGTCCCGGCGGCCGCGCCGACCCTCCCCGCGCGGTCTACCCCCCGGACCCCCCGGCCAGCCCCTGCGCGTGCCCGGCGACCGGCACGATACGGCGCTCGTGGGTGCCGAGGCCGATCACCCGCCCGCCGTCCTGCGTGCGCACCTCCACGTCGAAGCGGAGCTTGCGCTCGTCGACGATCTCGCGTAACGCGGCGCGGGCGACGCAGCGGGTGCCTTCCGCGGCGCCGGCGACGTGGCGGACGCACACCTCAAAGCCGACGGTCGCGCGATCCGGGTCAAGGTGCGCCGCGGCCATACGCGCTGCCGCCCGCTCCATCATGCCGATCATCGAGGGGGTCGAGAGCACCCGCACCCCGAGCGTGCCACCGACGTCGGTGAGCAGCCGCCCCTCGGCGACGAACTCGTCCTCACGTTCCAGTCCGGGGCGTAGGGTCATCGGGACACCGGTGGGGCGGACCCTATACTGGCGCGCCGATGGGGACCGAGGCCGATCCGCCGCCGCTCACCGCGATCATCGGCGGTTCGGGCGCGCTCGGATTCGGGCTGGCGGTGCGCCTGGCCACCGCCGGAGTGCCGATCACCATCGGCTCGCGTGACGCCGAGCGCGCGGTCGAGGCGGCCGAGCGCGTGCGCGATGTCGTGCCGAGCGCGATGGTGGCCGGTCACGCCAATGCCGACGCGGCCGGCGCCGCCGACGTGGTCATTCTGAGCGTCCCGTTTCGCAACCAGTCCGAGACGCTGACCAACCTCAAGTCCTCGCTGCGTCCGGGGCAACTGCTCATCGACGCCACCGTGCCGCTGGCCGCCGCCATCAGCGGGAGGGCCACCCGGATGATCGGCGTCTGGCAGGGCTCGGCCGCCCAGCAATCGCTGGAGATGGTGCCCGAGGGGGTGCGCGTGGTCTCCGCGCTGCACACGGTCAGCGCCGCCGCCTTGGGCGAGCTGACCACCCCGCTGGACGAGGACGTGCTCGTGTGCGGCGACCGCCGCGAGGACAAGCGTGAGGCCGCCGAGTTGATCGAGCGGATCTCTGGGCTGCGCGTGGTCGACTGCGGACGCCTGGAGATGTCGCGCATCACCGAGTCGCTCACCGCGCTACTCATCTCGATCAACATCCGTCACAAGACGCACGCCGGAATTCGCATCACCGGGCTGCCGGCCTCGCGGTGGGACTGACCCCCGAACCGGCGAGCGGGCAGCACGACGCGCCGCAGCCTCGCCGTCGACGGCGCGTGGTGATCCTCGCCGGTGGCACCGGCGGGGCCAAGCTGGCTCGCGGGATGCTCGACGTCGTCGGCGGCGAGCAACTGACGGTGATCGCGAACACCGGCGATGACATCGAGATCTACGGGGCCCACGTGTCTCCCGACCCGGACCTCGTGTCCTTCTGGCTGGCCGACCGCATCGACGAACGGGGCTGGGGTCTGCGCGATGACACCTTCGCGGTCATGGACGGTCTGCGTGAGCTCGGACGCGAGGTCTGGTTCAACTTGGGCGACCGCGACCTGGCCTGGTGCCTGGAGCGCCGCCGGCTCCTCGACGCCGGCCGCTCCGCCACCGAGGCTCACCAACACCTCACGGCCGCCCTCGGGCTGAGTGCCCAGGTTCTGCCGATGAGCGACGACCCGGTGCGGACGTGGATCCGCACCGACGGGCGCTGGTCCTCCTTCCAGGAGTTCATGATCCGCCTCGGCGGAACCGCCGGCATCGAGGCGGTCGAGTTCCGCGGGGCGGACGAGGCCCGGCCGACCGGCGCCGTGCTCACGGCTATCGCCGAGGCCGAAGCGATCATCGTCGGGCCCTCCAATCCGATCGCCTCGATCGGGCCGATCCTGGCGCTGCCCGGATTGCGCGAGGCGATCGCTGCCGCCTCCGGATCCGTGGTCGCGGTCAGCCCGATCGTCGGCGGCGACGTGCTGAAGGGGCCGACGGCCGCCTTCATGGCCAGCGCCGGCCTACCGGTGAGCGTGGCCGGAATCGCCGAGCACTACGCGGAGCTCATCGACGGCCTCGTGGCCGATGAGCGCGTGCCGGATATGACCCTGCTGGACACCGACGTTGAGATGGGCGACGCGCCAGCCCGACGGCGTGTCGCGGAGGAGACCCTCGACTTCGCGCTGGCGCTCGGTCAGTCCTGACCCGGTCGCCGAGCGCCTAACGTCTGCCTCGTGCGCACCGCCGCGATCCTCCCGGTCAAGCGCTTCGCCCTGGCCAAGCAGCGCCTCGGCGCGACCGTGCCCGACGACCGCCGCCGGGAATTGGCCGCGTTGATGGTCCGCGACGTCCTCGACGCGCTCGTGGCCACCCCGTCGGTCGGCACGATCGTCGTGGTCAGCAACGATCGCGACGCCGCCGCGGCCGCCGCGGACGTGGGGGCGACGGTGATCGCCGACGAGCACGAGCAAGGGCAGAGCCCGGCGGCTGAGGCCGGCGCGGTGTACGCCCAGAGCCAGGGCGCCGAACGCGTGCTGCTCGTGCCCGGCGACTGCCCCGCGCTGGATCCCGTCGAACTGGAGGCCGTGCTGCTGGCCTCCGTCGGCGAACGGGTGGTGATCGTCCCCGATCGTCACGGCAGCGGCACCAACGCTCTGCTCCTGACGCCACCCGACGTCATCGCTCCGAGCTTTGGGCCAGACAGCCGTGCGCGCCACCAGTCGCTCGCGCGGGCCGCCGGTGTCACCCCGGTCCTCGCCCACCCGGCCTCCCTGTTGCTGGACGTCGACACCGGCGATGACCTCGGCGCGCTCAACCAGCGGCTGCTCGACGAAGGGTTCGGCGAGCGCGGGGTTCGCACGCGCGCATGGCTTCGCCGCCACGGCGCGGCTCCGAGCCATTCGCCGCGATGACTCAGCTGACCGCCCGCCCGCTTCCCGGCCTGCCGGAGATCGCCGAGGGTGCCGACCTGGCGGCGCTCGTCGTGCAGGCCGCCGCGCGCGCCGGGGAGACCGTCGATGACACCGTCGTGCTCGTGCTCGCCCACAAGGTGGTCTCGAAGGCCGAAGGCGCCGTGGTGGCGCTCGGCAACGTGACCGCGAGTGAGCAGGCCGAAGCCCTGGCCGCCGCCCTCGGCAAGCCGGATGCTCGCGCGGTCCAGGTCGTGCTCGACGAGTGCGCCGAGGTCGTCCGAGCGGAGCGCGGCGTCATCATCGGCCGTACGCGCCACGGATTCGTGTGCGCGAACGCCGGCGTGGATGGCTCCAACGTGGCCGACCCCGACGATCTCGTGCTGCTTCCGCGCGACCCGGACGCCTCGGCGCGCCGGCTGCGGGCCGAGCTGCGCGAGCTGACCGGCGCGGCCCCCGCGGTGGTCATCAGCGACAGCTTCGGACGGGCGTGGCGCCACGGCCAGCTCGACGTCGCCATCGGCTGCGCCGGCCTGGCGCCGCTGCAGGACTGGCGCGGGCGGCACGACAGCGTGGGTCGCGAGCTGCAGGCCACGGTGATCGCCGTGGCTGACGGAGCGGCGGCGGCGGCCGACCTGGCGCGCGCCAAGGACTCCCGCGAGCCGGCCGTGCTCGTGCGGGGCCTCGGTGCTCACGTCGGCAGCGCGGACGGCCCCGGCGCCGCCGCCATCGTGCGGGCCCGCGCCGAGGACCTGTTTCGCTGACGGCCGCGCCGGACTAAACCCCCGGGCGTGCCATCGGGGCTCGCGGCGCCGCCCGAGCCCGGGTCAGTGTCCGGCGAACTCGGGCTGACGCCGCTGCGAGAAGGCCAGCGTGCCCTCGGCAAAGTCGGCGCTCGCGGCGCAGACCTGCTGGCTAAGCACCTCCTGCTCGAGCGTGCCGGCCAGCGCTGGCTTGGCGGCGGCGTCCAGAACGCGCTTGGCCAGACCGACGGCAACCGGTGCGCACAGGAGCAACTCATCGACGAGCGTCTGCGTGGTCGCGGCCAGCTCCTCCGCCGGCGCCACGCGGTTCACCAGACCGATGCGTTCGGCCTCGACTCCGTTGATCAGCTTCGAGGCCATGATCATCTCCTTGGCTCGACCGAGTCCGACCACCGCCGGCAGGCGGGAGGAGCCGCCGACGTCCGGGATCAGTCCGACCCGGGTCTCGACCAGCCCGATGATCGCCTCGCTCGCCATGACCCGCAGGTCGCAGGCCAGCGCCAGCTCCATGGCGCCCCCGAGGCAGCCGCCGTGGATCTGCGCGATCGTCGGCTTGAGCATCTCCTCACACAGATTCCAGGCGTGAAGGATGCTTGTCCGAAACTCACGCAGCCGGTGGGGCTCGGCCGCCAGATTCGCGAGCGCGCCGAAGTCCATGCCCGAGGAGAACATTGCTCCCTCCCCGCGGACGATCACGATCCGCACCGACTCGTCGTGGGCGGCGTCGTGGAGTGCGCTGCCGAGGGCAGCGATGAGCTCGTCGTTCATCGCATTGCGCTTCTCGGGGCGGTTGAGAAGGATGTGACGGACGGGTCCGTGATCCTCGGTGAGGACGATGCTCATGCGCGGCTCCTTGGCGGGAGGGACGTGGGGTCAGTCGCAGGCTACCGCCGACCGTCGGAGACACAACCGAGAAGCGCCGCGACTGGCCGTCGCGGCGCCGCCCGATCACACCGGCGTGAGCTGGCCCGGAGCCGGCGTCAGGCGTCGGCCTTCCAGCTGCTCAACGGGTCTGCGCCGGGACCGCCTGGCGGAGCCGGAGTCGGGGCCGCAGCCGCGACCGCCGGGCCGCCCTCGTCGAACGACGGGTAGGTCTCGGTGACGAGAAACAGCAGCCCGTACGCCCGGATGATGTAGGAGATGCAGAAGCGCAGCGTGTTCTGCAGGCCGTCCGGCTGCTTGCCGGTGATGACGATGACCACCCAACTGGCGATCGCGGAGAGCTCGGCCGCGATCTGCAGCACGTACACGAGAATCACCGCCGGGATGATGTAGATGATCCGGAACAGCACCTTCAGCCGGCTGTATTCGGCCAGCGGCGGATCCGCGACCAGCCGGATCGCGTAGGGGTCGTCGCTGAGGCTGAACGGCGGGAAGTCGTCGGACAGCAGCACCAGGTAGCCGAGCATGCGGCCGTGGAAGCGGAGCACGCCGACGGTGAAGTCGTACAGGCCCTGCGGCCAGCGCCCCGTGAACAACAGCACGAACCAGGCGATGATCACGACAATCTCGGCGAGGAACAGCAGGACGTAGTCGGCGATCAGCCACGGGATGGCCAGGATGATCCGGAGGAACGTGGTCAGGCGACTTCGCTTGGCCGGCTGGTCGACGATGAACGTCAACGGATACGACATATGGGCTTCCCCTTATCTCCCGGGCGCCGGGCGCGCCCTTGTCGTGATGATCCTACGCGCCCGGTCGGAGGACATGGACATCTGTGCATTAGATTGCCTCGCGCGATGGACGCCCTCGAGCTCGCCTTCTCTGGAATCTCCCGCCAGGCGCAGCTCATCGCCGATGGAGAGGTGAGCGCGCGCGAGCTGCTCGAGGTCTATCTGGAGCGGATCGAGCGGCTCAATCCCGCGCTCAACGCGATCCGCGTCGTGTTCGCCGACCGGGCCCGGCTGGAAGCTGGTCAAGCCGATGCCCGCCGCGGCGCCGGCGACCGGCGGCCGCTCCTCGGTGTTCCTTTCTTGATTAAAGACAACATCGACGTGGCCGGCGAGCTGACCCTGAGCGGGACGCGGGCCCGCGACGAACCGGCCGGGCAGGACGCGGAGATCGTCCGGCGCCTGCGCACGGCGGGAGCGGTGATCGTGGGAAAGACGTACACGCCGGAGCTGTGCATCTTTGGGTTCACCGAGTCGGTGACCAACGGGATCACCCATAACCCGTGGGATCTGGAGCGCACGCCCGGCGGCTCGAGCGGCGGGAGTGCGGCCGCGGTCGCGGCCGGGCTGATCGGCGCGGCGCTGGCCTCCGATGGGGCCGGGTCGATCCGCATCCCGGCGGCCTGGAGCGGGCTGGTCGGCCTCAAGCCGCAGCGCGGACGGGTGCCGCTTGCCCCGGACATCGGGCATTGGAACGACCTCTCGGCGCTCGGCGTGCTCACGCGTTCGCTGGCCGACACGGCCCTGTTCCACGACGCCGTGGCCGACGGGCCGCCCGACCCGGGCGCCCCGCCGCCCCCCGAACGCTCGTTCGCGGAGTCGGTGGCCCGGGAGCCGGGCCGCCTGCGGATTGCCGTGGCCAAGAACGTGCCACCGGGAATCATCGCGCGGCTGGACCCGGAGAATCGGGCCGCGCTGGACGAGACCGCCGAACTGTTGCGCTCGCTCGGACACGACGTGCACGAGGCTCGCATCGACTACGGCCGCCCGCCGGTCACGCTGAACTTCTTCGCCCGCTATCTACGCGGCATCTACGCGGACAGCACGGCGTTCGCACATCCCGAGCGCCTGGAGCGGCGCACTCGCCAGATGATACGGGCGGGCAGTCTCATCTCGCCGGCGCTGCTGGCCCGGGCGCGGGCGGGCGAAGCCGAGCTGACCGCGAGCCTGAACGCGGTGCTGCGCGATCGCGACGTGCTGCTGACCCCGGCCACCGCGGTGCCGCCGCCGCCGGTCGCCGGGTTCGCCGGGCGCGGCGCGCTGCGGACGCTTGTCGGGATGGGGCGCCAGGTTCCCTACACACTGTCCTGGAATGTCACGGGCCAGCCGGCGATGTCGTTGCCGGCTGGCCAGGATGGACAAGGAAGGCCGCGCGCAGTGCAGCTCATCGCTGCACCGGAAGACGAGGCGACGCTGCTCAGTCTCGGCGCTCAGATCGAGCGCGCGCGGCCCTGGGCGGCGGAGCGGCCGGCGGTGGCGACGTGAGCGGCGACGATCCGGACGCGCTACTGGCGGTCGCGGTACGGGCGGCGCGCGACGCCGGCGCGTTGTTGGCCGAGCGGTTCGCGCGCGGTCGCGAGCAGTCGATCGCCGCCAAGAGCACGCCCACCGACCTGGTCAGCGAGGCCGACCTCGCCTCCCAGCGGGCGATTCGGGCGCTCCTGGCCGAGCAGCGGCCGGCCGACGGCTTCCTCGGCGAGGAAGAGGGCGAGGATGACCCCGGGACGAGTGGTCTGCGCTGGGTGGTGGATCCGCTCGACGGCACGATCAACTTCCTCTTCGCCATCCCACAGTGGTGCGTGAGCGTCGCCGTTCAGGACGAGCACGGCTCCCTCGTCGGCGCGGTCTACGATCCCAATCGCGACGAGCTGTTCACCGCCGTGCGGGGTGGCCGGCCGTACTGCAACGGTGCGGCGATCGCCGCGTCGGGGCGTTCGGATCTGGCGACGTCGATGGTGGCGACCGGCTTCGCCTACGATGCCGACGTGCGCAACGCGCAGGCGCAGGTGCTCGCGCGGCTCATCCCGCACGTCCGCGACGTGCGCCGCTTCGGGAGCGCAGCGCTGGATCTGGCCTGGACGGCGGCCGGCCGCTACGACGCCTACTTCGAGCGCACGGTGAAGCCGTGGGACATCGCCGCCGGGACCCTCATCTGTGAGTCCGCGGGGCTACGGGTCGCCGAACTGCCGGTGCATCCGAACCTGCCCTGGGGGATTCTCGTGGCCGACCCAGCGGCCGTCGAGCCGCTGCTGGCGCTGGTCGGTGCCGCGGCGTAGCCCGGTCAGGAGCTTTCGTGGGCGAATCGTCGAGCCGCAGGCACGTAGACCAGCCAGGTGGTCAGCGCCAACGCGGTGGCCGCCAGCAACGGCAGGGCGAGGCTCGCTTTCAGCAGTAGCGCGCCCGCGATCGCGCCGATGAGCATGGCGGTCACCGCGCCGATGCGACGTGTCGACCCCCGGCCGTCGCCTCCGGCGAGCGGACTGTCCGCCGCCAGGCCGGTGAGGGTCATCGTGAGCACGGTCGTCGTGAGGTCGGGCACGGCGATACGCCGCACCGTGGCGTTGCGCACGCCCATGGCGAACGCCAGCAGGGCGACGATGATGTCGCCCGCAACCGTGGCGGGCCGCACGTTGACGGCGGCGGCCACGATCGTGGCCACCCCGAGCATCGCCACCTCAATGGCCAGTGCGGCCGCGATGTGGTTGGGGTGGCGGTCGGCCAGTCGCTTCGAGATCACGCCGCCGACGCCGGCTCCGATGAGGAAAGCGGCGAGCGAGACCAGCGGCGCGACCACCGGCAGGCCACCGGCGCCCGCGATCCCGAAACCGAGCAGCACGATGTTGCCGGTCATGTTGGCCGTGAACACGTGACCGAGTCCGAGGTAGCTCGCCGCGTCGATGAGCCCGGTGGTGAAGGTGAGGATGAGCAGCGTCCGCGCGAGCGGATGAGCGAGATGGGTGGCCGCGCGCTGGCGCAGGCTGGTCAGATCGATGCTTTGGGGCGCCGCAGGCATGGTGCTCGTGGACATCGTCCCGCTGGACATAGGCTATGGGCAGTGAGCGTCCACCAAGATGCCGTAGCGTGGCTCGATGAACGGGATGGCAACCACGTCACCGTATCCGTCCACGTGGATGGCGGGGAGTACCGCGCGGCGGTGCTCCAGGCCGAGGGTGTCCTGGAGCATTGGCGCGGAGATGACACGGAGACCGGTCACGCCTGGGCCGGGATCGCGCGGGAGGACATCTCGGAGGTCTACGTGGTCGGGGGCAGCCTCGTGCTCGACGTGACGGACGTCGCCGAGGCAACCATCGGGGTGGGCCCGGAGCAGAACGACCTCGTCCTGGTCTTGGACGAGGACGTCCGTCTGACGATCGTCGAACGGCTGTCCTGAGTCCGGATTGGCGGCTGGCGCCTACATGCGGCGGGCGGGACTCGAACCCGCACACTCGTGAGAGCAATGGATTTTGAGTCCATCGTGTCTACCGATTCCACCACCGCCGCGTGCGAGAGAAATATACGTCCGGCGCGGGGCGAGGTCAGACCGGGCGGGCTCGCGGGTCGATGTAGTCGCGCCGCACCGGACGCTCCTCCTCGACATTCCAGCCCTGCGTGAAGCCGCGGGCCGCGACGGCGATGATGAGCAGCTGCACCGGCACGAGGATCGCGCAGAGTGCGCCGAGGGTCGACTCCGACAGCCCGGGCGTCGCGAATCCGGTGCTGGTGCGGTCGAACCAGCTTGAAATCGATACGAGGGCGAGGATGCCGAGGATCACCGCCAGAGCCGCGGAGACGGGCAGCGCGCCGCGGCTCCAGCGCAGCACCTGCACGACCATCACGACGTACAGCAATATGTAGATGATCTGGATCGGCTTCATCCCGGCCAGGGCGTTCCACCCCCCGATGGTGATCGCCAGCATGAGGACGATCGAAGCCAGCAGCAGCAGCACCATCGCGGCCCGGGTGAACTGAGCTCCCGGGTCGCTTCGATTGGGATGGTAGACCTCGAACTCAGGCTCGGACGAGCGTTCCCGTGTGGACATCGCCCCACGGACCATACAATCTCCCCTCGACGCGCAGGGCCGGCTGGGATGCCCGGCCTCCCTGCGGGGTCGCGATCGTGCGGGCGTGGTGGAATCGGTAGACACGCTGGCCTTAGGAGCCAGTGGCGCAAGCCGTGGGGGTTCAAGTCCCTCCGCCCGCATTCGGTTCAGGGGCTTTCTTGCGCGAGGCGCGAGGCGCGAGGCGCGCGGCCTGCGAGCTGCGGCCTGCGGCGGGTCTTCGCGGGGGTCCGTGGGCCTCTGCGGGCCTCCGCGGTGACGGAGGTGTCGGTGCTCGCACGCCGTCGGGGGCGTGTGGCGAGGAATCCTGCGTGGTGACCAGTTTCTCGCCAACCCCCTGAGCTCACGGGTCGCGCGAGGCGGGGGTGTGGCGAGGAACTGTTCGTATTGACCAGGTTCTCGCCAACCCCCCTGGCGGGATCGGTCGGAGTGATGCAGCCGTGTGTCGTGAGCGTCGGCAGCCACGCGGGCCTGTCACGCGACCGTCACAGAACGCCGTGCACGGACCCCGATCAGCGGCCGGGCGGCCCGGCGGCCCGGCGGGCCAAGGGGACCAGGCGCCCAGGCGGCCCAGGCGCTGCGCCCGCCCAAGCGCCCCGTCGGCCCAAGCGCCCCGCGCGCGCCTACGCCGCCCGGGCGTCGCGGCCCTGCGGCACGGGCGTGACGCGGTCGCGGTCACCCAACGCGCGGCGGTAGCCGTCGGCCAGTCGCTGCAGCGAAGCCTCCCAGGTGCGCGTGCGCACCTCGGCCAGCGCGGCGGCGGCTAGGTCGGCGCGCCGCTCTGGCGCCCCCGCCAGGTCAACCACGGCAGCGGCCAGCGCGCTGGCCTCGGCCGGGCAGAGCAGGCCGGTCTGTCCGTGACGCACGAGCGAGGTGGGCCCGCCCTCGGCCACCGCGACGACCGGGAGGCCGCTCGCCTGAGCCTCGAGGATCACCTGGCCGAACGTGTCGGTGCGACTGGCGAACAGGAAGATGTCGGCGCTGGCGTACGCCCGTCCGAGCTCCTCACCGCTCAGCCAGCCGAGGAAGGTCGCGTGCTCGCCGAGGCGGGCCCGCAGCATCGGTTCCTCCGGGCCGCCGCCGGCCAGAACGAGATGCAGGCGCGGATCGCGCTCGCGCGCGGCCAGGAAGGACTCGGCGAGCAGGTCGGCGCCCTTCTCGTGGGTCAGCCGCCCGGCGTAGAGCACGTTCAGCTCGCCGGCGAATCGCCCGGGCGTGCGCAGGGCGGGGTCAAAGCGCGAGACGTCGACGCCGCGATCCCAGCGGGTCACTCGCTCGGCGCTGACCCCGAGCTCGGCCAGGCGCCCGTCGGAGGCGGGGCTGGGGGAGAGGACGACGTCGCACGCCCCGTAGAAGGCGCCGAGCGCGACCGAGGCCAGTGCCTCCAGCTGCGCCTGGCCCGAGCGCAGCCCGGCGTAGGCCGCCAGTTCGGTGTGATAGCTGCCGACGATCGGCACGTCCATCATCCGCGCCAGCAGCCAGGCGGCAAGCCCGGCCGGGCCCGGGGAGCACAGGTGCACGACGTCGTAACGGCCCTCCGACAGCGCCTCGACGATCGCCGGGACGCTGGGTACCCCGATCTGCAGCCCCGCGTAGAACGGCACGTCGATCTCGGCCACCGCCGCCAGTCGTCGATCGACGCTCGGGTCGGTGCCGATGACCTCAACCTCGAAGCCCGGCACGCCGCGCTCGCGGATCTCGTCGATCGTGTGGGTGACGCCGTGCATCGCGCCGAGCCCTTCCGCGATGAGGGCGACGCGGGCGCGCTCTCCCTCCCGGGTGACCAGCTTGGCCTTCTCGCGACCGAGGAACGCCGCCGCCGGCGCGTAGGGAATCGCCGGTACGCACGCGTCGAACAGGTCCGCCGCGGCGCCGGGCAGGCTGAGCGACCCGCCGGCGTCGGGCAACGCCATCACCCGCTGCACCGCGGTGGCCAGATGGTGCTCATGAGCCCGGCGGGCTCGTCGGAACAGGTCGGCATGGCTGAAGTCGTCCGCCTGGAACATCGCGAGCAGCTCGCTCTCGTCGATGTCGAGGTCGACGCTGGTCAGCCAGGCCCGCAGCAGCCCGCGCGCGTGCTCCGGCCCGAGATCGGCGGCGGTGGCGCCGGCGCGCGCGTCGCCCTCTCGCATCACCCGCTCGACGATGGTCAGCGCGGTGCGGGGGTCCAGTCGACCCGTGTCGTCACCACTGCCGAGCGCACGTACGGCCAGCGCCATCGCCGCGTGAGCCCACTTGGCCGCGCTGCCCTGATCGCCGTGGCTGGTGGCCCGACCGTGGCGCAGATGCTCGAGGAAGGCTTGTGGGGTGGGCGCCGCTGGGGTCTCGGTGTAGGTGCGGCCGATGTCGATGCCGGCATGGTCGTCGCTGCCGCCGATCCCGGTTCCGCCGCGCGTCTCGATGTAGACGAAGGCCGGCAGGTTCAGCTCCTTGGCCCGCGAGCCGTTGCGGGTCTCCCAGATCGGGAACAGCTGCGCCAGCCGCCGGCGATGACGAGCGGTGAGCGGGGCCGCCACGGCGTAGAAGGGATGGGCGAGTGCGCAGGTGATCTCCCGCTCGTGGAGGTAGGCCGCGCACAGCTCCACGTCGTGGTTGTGGCCCTGCAGCCACTCGTGATCGACGCCGTCGATGCCGTAGCAGAGGACGTGCACGGCCTGGGGCTCGCGGCGAAAGGAGACCGTGAGCTCCTCCGAGACGAACACGTCGGGGCGGTCGGCCAGGGTCAGCACGCCGTCGATCGTGTCGTGATCGGTGATGGTCACGTAGTCCATCCCGCGGCGCTTGGCCAGCTCGTACACCTCCAGCGGCGAGGTCGCGCACTCCGGCAGGCCGAGCGAGCGCTGCACGCCAAGCTTGGACAGCTGCGATGCGGTCGAGTGGACGTGGAGGTCGACTCTGGTGGTTTGGAGTGTCATCGGTGCACCCTCATTCTTTCTCGTTTGATTAGCTTGACCGCAGAATCCCCTGCAAACAGCCACTTCTCGTGAACAACGAGGAACCACCGTGTTACGTTCTTGTGAACGCGGCGGCGGGCGTCAGTCGCGCGGCGACTGCACGGCGATGGCGAACTCGGCCTCAAACGGCACGCCGGGTTGCGCGAAGCGCAGACCGCTACCGTCGGCGAGGGCGTTCACCGGCGCGGTCATCGGCTCGATGCAGATGAAGTCAGAGCCCGCCGGAGCGAACACCTGCACGACGTCGTAGCCCGCGAGCAGCTCGACGCTGATCCGCCGCCGCTCGTCCTGCAACGAGAAGACCACCGGTCCGCCGCCCGGCGGTGGCTGCAGCCGGTCAAAGCAGTCGTCGAACACCCGGTCGGCCAGTGGCCCCGAGATCGCCTGGGGTTCGACCAGCTCGTACTCACCGGTCGGCAGCCCACGCGGGTCGAGTACGAGCCGCCGGCGCACCGGAAGCTCGAGCTGCCAACGGCGGCGATCGGTGCGGGGCAGGCGGAGGTAGGGGTGCAGACCGAAGGCGATCGGCACGGCGACCTCCGACGTCGGAGTGACCGTCAGCGCCACCCGCAGGCGTGAATCCGCGACGCTGGCGTCGTATTCGAGCAGGTGCGGGAACGGGAAGGCCGCGAGGAGATCGTCATGGGCGCCGAAATCCAGCTGCGCCCGGAGGCGGGCGGTGTCGGCCTGTGCCACCGACTCCAGCACCGTCCAGCCCGGGTGGGCCGCGAGCACGCCGTGAATCGGCAGACCGTTCTCGTCCTGATGGATGCGCGGTGAGTCCGGGTCGATGTCCACGCGGCGGCCGGCGACCTCGTAGCTGTAGCCGGCCAGACGGTTGGCCCATGGGTGCAGCAACGGGATGCCGAAGCTCGACCCGCGCTGCTCATACGCCGCCGGGCCGCCCAGGAGCTCGAGGAGCTGCTCGTCCTCATGCAGCAACGAGCATCCGACCATGCCGAGGCTCGGCAGGTAGGTCGCCTCCAGGCGGCCGGCCGCGTCGGTCAGCGTGAGATTCGGCCGCCCGTCGATCTGGCCCGGATGGACACTGGCCTCGATCGACATGGCGGCAGTTTCGTGCGCTGGCCTCCCGGGCGTCGCGGCGCCGGTCAGCTGGCCCCCGCGGGTTGCACGTGCGGGCCGTCCGGAGTGGCCAGCCCGGTGGGGCCGCCGTGACCGTTGCTGAGCGAGCCGTTGCTCGTCGTCGCCTGCTGCTGAGCCTCGGGCAGCGACTTGCCCAGCGCCGAGGCCACCCGCTGGCCGAGGTCGGCGTCGACGCTGCCCCAGTAGGTGAGGGCCCGGGACAGGATCGTCTCGCTCTGCACCTCCGAGAGATGGCCGGCGATGTTGGTCACCAGGTGCTCGCGGTCGGTGTCGCTGAGCACGTTGCGATACAGCGTGCCCGGCTGGCCGAAGTCGTCGTCCTCGGCGTGCAGCGTGTAGGCCTCGCGGACCATCTCGCTCGCCTCGACGTTCCAGGTCGAGTCGGCGCCGAGCTCGGTGTCCGCCCGCGGACCGCCGAAGCTGTTCGGCGCGTAGACCGGCTGATTGCCGTGGTGCTCATAGCGCATGGCGCCGTCCTTGTTATACGAATGCACCGCCGACTTCGGCTGGTTGATCGGCAGCTGCAGGTAGTTGGCGCCGATCCGGTAACGGTGGGTGTCGGGGTAGCTGAACAGCCGGCCGAGCAGCATCTTGTCCGGACTCGGGCCGATGCCGGGCACCAGGTTCGCCGGCTCGAAGGAGGCCTGCTCGACCTCGGCGAAGTAGTTCTCGGGGTTGCGATCGAGCACCAGGCGACCGATGGTGATCGGCGGGTAGTCGCTGTGCGGCCAGACCTTGGTCAGATCGAACGGGTTGAACCGGTAGTCCGGTGCGTCGTCGAAGGGCATGATCTGCATCTCCAGCCGCCACTCGGGAGCGTCGCCGCTGGCGATCGACTGGAACAGGTCACGCAGATGGTGATCGGGATCCTCGGCGACCGTCGCCTTGGCGTCGGCATCGGTGAAGTTCTCCACGCCCTGGACGGTCTTGAAGTGGTACTTGACCCAGGACTTCTCGCCGGCTGCGTTGACCCACAGGAAGGTGTGACTGCCGTAGCCGTTCATGTGGCGCCAGGAACGGGGAATGCCGCGATCGGACATGAGGAACGTGACCTGGTGGGCTGACTCGGGCGAGAGCGTCCAGAAGTCCCACTGGGCCTCGTTGCTGCGCAGGTTCGTGGCCGGCATGCGCTTCTGGGAGTGGATGAAGTCCGAGAACTTCGACGGGTCCCGGATGAAGAAGATCGGCGTGTTGTTGCCGACCAGGTCGTAGTTGCCGTGGTCGGTGTAGAACTTCAGCGCAAATCCGCGCGGGTCGCGCACCGTGTCGGCGCTCCCGAGTTCGCCGGCCACCGTCGAGAAGCGCAGGAACGTTGGTGTGCGCTTGCCCTTCTGCAGGAAGTCCGCTTTGCACCATTGCGAGACGTCCTCGGTGACCTCGAAAAAGCCGTGCGCCGCGCCGCCCTTGGCGTGTACGACACGCTCCGGGACACGCTCGCGATTGAACTGCGCCATCTTCTGGATGACGTAGTGATCCTGCAGCAGGATCGGACCATTCGGTCCGGTGGTGAGCGAGTGCTCGTCGCTCGGGGCGGGGATCCCGGCGTCAGTTGTGGTGTACGGCGGCTTCTCAGACATCGTTCTCCCTGACGTTGTGTTGTGGGCCCTGGGGGTTAGCCTCCCTCGAGCCTACCCATTCGCGCGATTCGGGGAACCGCCCGGGCCCCAGGAGGAACCAAACCATGGCCGTGAAACGAGCTGCAGCTGAATGCCTCGGGACGTTCGTGTTGGTGTTCGGTGGCCTGGGCACCGCGGTGCTGGCCGGCACCCATGTCGGCAATCTCGGGATAGCCTTTGCGTTCGGTCTGTCGCTGCTGGCGATGGCCTACGCGATCGGTCCGATCTCGGGCTGCCACATCAACCCGGCGGTGACGCTTGGCCTGGCCGTCTCCGGCAAGATCGACGCGGTCGAGGCCGTCCGTTACTGGGCGGCCCAGATCATCGGTGCGATCGCCGCGGCCGGGCTGGTGCTTGCCGTCGCCTCGGGGCAGAAGCACGGCTATAACGCCGGCGTTGAGGGTCTCGGCGCCAACGGTTACGGTGCGCACTCGCCGGGCGGGTACGCCCTCGGCTCGGCGCTGGTGGTCGAGGTCGTGCTCACCGCGCTGCTCGTGTTCACCGTGCTCGCCTCGACCGACCGGATCGCCAACGTCGCGTTCGCCGGCCTGCCGATCGGGTTGGTGCTGGTGCTCATCCATCTGGTCAGCATCCCGGTGACCAACACGTCGGTCAATCCGGCTCGCAGCATCGGCCCCGCGATCTTCGTCGGCGGGTGGGCCTTGTCGCAGCTGTGGCTGTTCATCGTGGCCCCGTTGGCCGGCGGAGTTCTCGGTGCGCTCGCGCACCTGGGGCTGTTCAGTCACTCCCGCCAGATCGACCCGCGCGCCTCGGCGGTCGAGGCTGAACGGGCGGGCGCCGGCTAACATGCCCGTCCCCGGGGGACTGGTGTAACGGTAACATGGGGGTCTCCAAAACCCTTGCTCGAGGTTCGATTCCTCGGTCCCCCGTTCTCGCTCGGACAGCGGCTGGACAGCGAGACCCAGTTCGGCGCCGCCTACTGCAGCCCGCCGCGAACCGACGTGATCCGCTCGGTGTTGAAGCCGAGCCAGTGCATCCGTCCCACGTAGCGGGCATGCTCGACCTTCAGGCAGCGATCCATGATCACCGTCACGCCGCCATCCTCGGCGATCCGCGCACCCTCCTCGTTGATCACGCCGAATTGGCACCACAGGGCGCCGGCGTGGATCGCCACAGCGTCCCGAGCGATCGCCGGCAGCGCGTCCGGCGCGCGGAAGACGTTCACGATGTCCACCGCAACGGGCACATCCAGCAGGCTCGGATAGCTCGTGGCTCCGAGGATCTCGGTCTCGCGGGGGTTCACCGGGATCACCCGGTAGCCGTGCCGCTTGAGGTAGAAGCCGACGAAGTAGCTGGGACGCAGCACGTTGGCCGACAGGCCGACGATGGCGATCGTACTCGCGCCATGGAGTACGCGCTGAATCGTCAATGGGTCCTGGTAGCGCTCCGGATCGATCATCTCGCGTTGGCCAGCCCCTGCTCGAGGTCCCAGATCAGATCGTCAACCGACTCGGTGCCGACCGACAGCCTGACCGTTCCCGGCCGGACCCCCGCCGCCTCCAGTTCGGCGTCGCTCAGCTGGCGGTGCGTCGTGCTGGCGGGATGGATGATCAGGCTCTTCGCGTCGCCGACGTTGGCCAGGTGGGACCAGAGGGTCACGCCGCGGATCAGGTCCTGGCCGCCGCTTCGCCCGCCGGCACAGTCAAACGAGAACACCGCGCCCGCGCCCCGGGGCAGATACTTCTCGACCAGGGTCTCGTATTCGCTCCCCGGCAGTCCCGGGTAGGTGACGTTCGAGACCAGGTCGTGGGACTGCAGGAACGTGGCGACCGCTTGCGCGTTCTCCACGTGGCGTTCCATCCGCAGTGACAGAGTCTCCAGCCCCTGCAGGAACAGGAACGCGTTGAGCGGCGCGAGCGCCGCCCCGAGATCGCGCAGCGTCTCCGCTCGCAGCTTCATCAGGTAGCCGTAGGTCCCGAACGTCTCGTGGAACTGGAGGCCGTGATAGGCCGGCGACGGATCGGCAATCACCGGAAAGCGTCCGTTGGACCAATTGAACGTGCCGGCCTCGACGACGACCCCGCCGATGCTCGTCCCGTGCCCGCCGATGAACTTGGTCGCCGAGTGGACGACGATGTCGGCCCCCCATTCGATCGGGCGGCACAGGTATGGCGTGGCGAACGTGTTGTCCACGATCAGCGGCAGCTCGTGATCGTGCGCGACGGACGCCACCGTCTCGATGTCCAGCACGTTTCCGCCGGGGTTGCCGATCGTCTCGGCGAAGAACGCCTTGGTGTTCGCGCGGACCGCGTCGCGCCACGCGTCGGGATCGTCGGGATCGACCCACGTCAGCTCCACGTTCATCTTTCGCAACAGGTGCTTGAGCTGGTTCACCGTCCCCCCGTATAGCGCCGAGGACGAGACGACGTGGTCGCCGGGCTGCAGCAGCGTGAAGAACACCGCGGCCTGGGCAGCGATCCCGCTGGCGAACGCCACCCCGCCGGCGCCGCCCTCGAGGTTTCCCATTCGCTCTTCGAAGACGGCGACCGTCGGGTTCATGATGCGCGAGTACGTATTCCCGTACTCCTGCAGGTTGAAGTAGGCCGCCGCCGATTCCGGGTCCTCGAACACGTAGCTGGTGGTCTGGAAGATCGGCACCGCGCGAGCTCCCGTGTTGGGGTCGGGCCGCTGCCCGGCGTGGAGCTGCCGCGTCTCGAACCCGAAGACGCGAGCTTCCTCGCCTTGGTGGCGCTCGCCGGTCATCGACTCGCCTCGAGAAAGCGGCGGATGATCGGCGTCTGCCGGGCCTCCTCGAGCAGGAAGCAGTCGTGGCCGTACGGCGCCTCGATCACGTGCAGCTCGACGGGCTTGCCAAGCTGGCCAAGCGCGTCTTGGATCTCCCTCGACCCCGCCGGCGGGTACAGCCAGTCGGAGCTGAAGGCGATCAGCAGCGTACGGGCCGAAACGCCCTCGAGCGCGCGGCTGAGCGATCCGCCGCCGTGCTGCCGCGCGAGATCGAAGTAGGTCAGGGCCCGCGACATGTAGAGGTAGGTGTTGGCGTCAAACCGCTTGACGAACGAGTCGGCTTGGTGGCGCAGGTAGCTCTCGACCTCGAACTCCGGCTCGGTGAGCGTGTATCGGATGTCCTGGGCGAACTGAAGTCGGCGGCCGAACTTGTCACTCAGCGCGGGCGCTGAGAGGTAGGTGATGTGGCCCACCATGCGCGCGAGTCCCATGCCGGCATTCGGCCGTTCATCGGTTCCGTGGTAGTGGCCGCCCTGCCACGCCGGGTCGCGCATGATCGCGTCCCGCGCGATCGCGTTCCAGGCGAGGCCCTGCGGGTGGAGGGCATGCGTGCTGGCGATCGCCACGACCGCGTCGACCTGATCGGGGAACAGGATCGCCCACTCGAGCGCCTGCATGCCGCCGAGCGAGCCGCCGGCCACCACCGCCAGCCGCTCGATCCCGAGCTCGTCCAGGAACGCGCGCTCGGTTCTGACCATGTCCGCGACGGTGATCACCGGGAAATCCGAGCCGTACGGCCGATCCGTCACCGGGTCGACCGATGCGGGTCCCGTGGTCCCGCGGCAGCCACCGAGCAGGTTCGTGGAGATGACGAAGTACTCGTCGGTGTCGAACGCCTTGCCGGGCCCGATCATCCCGTCCCACCAGCCGAGTCCGGCGCCGGCGGCGCCGTCGCGGTCCACGGCGCCGAAACCGTCGCGGGTGCTCGGTCCTGCCGCCGCCGTGGAGACGCCGGCGGCGTGGGCGTCACCGCTGAGCGCGTGGCAGACCATGATGACGTTGTCACGCCGGGGCGAGAGCCTGCCATAGGTCTCGTAGGCCACCCGAATCGGCTGTAGCGACCGTCCGCAATCGAGGCGCACGGGATTTGGCAGGTCGACATAACACGTCTCGACTGCTCCGACCGATCCGGCCGCGCGGGTCGGGATTGGTGCTGTAGGCGCGACTATCTCTCTACCCCCGCGCTCGTGATATTGTCCCGAATTGCTATCGGGAAACTACTGTATTAAGGGGGCGGGAGGCGAAATGGCGACGATCGACAACGGAGTCAACGTAGAGGCATTGCTCGAAGCACGCGGAGTGCTGGAGGGCGCGCCGGACGCGGCCCAGTTCACCTGGCGAGCATCGTCCACGTGGCAGAACGGCGTGCACAGCACCACGACGATCGAGAACTTCTTCGGTCTCGGGGAGGAGCAGAGCCACAAGACCGAATACGTGTTCGACGCCGATCACCCGGCGGTGTTCGCCGCGCCGGACGACGGCATCACGCCGATCGAGTATCTGCTGGTCGGGCTGGCCAGCTGCCTGACCGCGGGCGTGGCGTCGGTGGCGCAGAATCGCGGGATTCAGCTGAATTCGGTCGAGTCGACGGTCGAGGGCAATCACGACATCCGCGGCATCCTCGGGGTCGACGGCGACGTTCGCAACGGGTTCAACGACGTCAAGGTGACGTTCAACATCGACGCAGACGCCTCCGATGAGGAGATCGAGGCGCTCGTCGCGCAGTCCCAGAAGCGCTCCGCCGTATTCGACGCCTTGGCGAACCCGACGGAAGTCACGGTCGCGGTCGCCTGAGGGCCTGGCCATCGAGCGCGTCACCACCGTCGTCATCGGCGCCGGGCACGCCGGCCTGGCCGCGAGCCACTTCCTGAGCGAGCGGTCGATCGACCACGTCGTGATCGAGCGCGGCGAGGTGGCAAACTCCTGGCGGCGCCAGCGCTGGGACTCGCTGCGGCTGCTCACTCCCAACTGGCAGAGCCGCCTGCCCGGCGTGCGCTACGAAGGCCCGAGCCCTGACGGCTACATGACGGCCAGCGAGGTGGTCGAGCTGATCGAACGCTTCGGGGCGCAGGCTCGCGCTCCCGTGCGCACCGGCACGGACGTCACCTCGGTGCAGCGCACCGACGACGGCTACCGCGTGACGACGAGCCGCGGCGAGATCCGACCCCGCACCCTGGTCCTCGCCAGCGGAGCCTGCAACCTGCCGACCGTCCCCGGCTTTGCCCACGCCGTGCCGGCGAACCTCGTGCAGCTGACGCCGTTCGAGTACCGCGACCCCGGCCATCTCCCCGACGGCGGCGTGCTCGTCGTGGGGGCGTCGGCGACCGGCGTGCAGCTGGCGGCCGAGCTGAGGCGATCGGGCCGTCCGGTGACCCTCTCGGTCGGGGAGCACGTGCGGTTGCCACGGACGTACCGCGGCCGGGACGTCCTGTGGTGGATGGACGCGTCCGGCGTGTGGGACCAGCGCTACGACGAGGTCGACGATCTCACCCGGGCGCGGCGGCTCCCGTCGCCGCAGCTCGTCGGGACGCCCGAGCGAACGACGCTCGATCTCAACGCCCTGTCGGCGATGGGCGTCGAGCTGGTCGGGCGCTGGGCGGCCGTCCGTGACGGTCGTGCGCTGTTCTCCGGCGGTCTGCGCAACGTATGCTCGCTCGCGGACCTGAAGCAGCAACGGCTGCTCGACGGGTTCGACGACTGGGCTGCTACCGAGGGGCTGGATGGTGACGTCGACGCCCCCGAGCGCTTCGGGCCCACGCAAGTGCTCGGCGCGTCGCGCTTGCAACTCGACCTCCGCAGCGGGGAGATTCGCACGATCGTGTGGGCGACGGGATTTCGGCCCGACTACCGGTGGCTCGACGTGCCCGTCGTCGACCGCAAGGGCCAGCTCCGCCACGACGGCGGCGTCGTCGACAGCCCCGGCCTCTATGCGCTCGGACTGCCCGTGCTCAGACGGCGCAAGTCCACGTTCATCCACGGCATCGAGGATGACGCGCGCGAGGTGATCGATCACCTGGCCGGGACGCTCACGCGCAGCGCCCGGTTCGGCCGGGCGCACAGCGCCGTGCCGTCGTAGTCCAGACAGTCAGACCGGGCGGCGGCGCCTACTCGAGTGCGTTCTGCAGATCCGCCACCAGATCACCCGGGTCCTCGATCCCGCAGCTGAGCCGGATCAGGTCCGCCGGTACCGCGGCCTCGGATCCTTCGACTGACTGGTGGGTCATCGCCTGTGGCACCTCGATCAGCGACTCGACGCCGCCAAGGGACTCGGCCAGGGTGAACAGGCGCGTGCGGGTGACGATCTCCAACGCCCGCGGGTGGCGGAAGCTGACCATGCCGCTGTAACCGGGCCAGCGCACGTCACGCACGTCGGGCGTCACGCGCAGGAGCTCGACCACCGCGCTCGCGCTGCGCGCGTGGGCATCCATGCGCAGGTGCAGGGTGCGCAGCCCGCGATGGACGAGAAAGCAGTCCAGCGGCCCCGGAACCGCGCCGACCGCGTTCTGGACGAAGCGCAGGCGCTCATACCAGTCCGGGTCGCGCGCCACCACCACACCTCCGACGACGTCCGAGTGGCCGCCGAGATATTTGGTTGTCGAGTGCACGACGAAGTCGGCCCCGTGCTCGAGCGGGCGCTGGTTCACTGGGGTGGCGAAGGTGTTGTCCACGGCCACCAGCGCATCGCGCTTTCGGGCCACGACGCCCCCGATGTCCACCACGTCCAGCAGCGGGTTCGTCGGGGTCTCGACCCAGATCAGGCGCGTGTCGTCCCGGATCGCTCCCTCGAACGCGTCGAGGTCTGACTGGTCGACGAGATCGTAGGACAGGCCCCAGCGACCGAGCACCTGGTCGACGAGCCGGTACGTGCCGCCGTAGAGGTCGCCGGGCAGGACGATGTGTGAGCCGGCCTGGCAGGCGATCGTGATCAGCGCGTGCTCGGCGGCCAGGCCCGAGGCGAACGTCACCGCGAGCCCGCTCTCGAGCTCGCCGAGCGCCTGCTCGAGCGCCGCGCGGGTGGGGTTGGCAGAGCGGGCGTAGTCGTAGTCCTCGACGTACTCCCCCGGGCGCCGTTGCGCGTAGGTGCTCGTCTGATGGATGGCTGGAATCACCGAGCCGAACGTCGGGTCCGGCGTCAGGCCCGCGTGCACGGCCCGGGTCGCGAACGCGTCGCGCCGCCGCGCTGGCTCGCTCACGAAGCCAACGCCTCGAGCAGATCCGCCCGCGTGACGATTCCGGCCGGGTGACCGTGGTCCACCACGAGGAGCGCCTGCTGATCGCCGACCAGCAGCTCGACTGCCTCTCGCACCGGATCCTCGGTCGAGACCGCCGCGAACGGCGGATCCATCACCTCGGCGATCTCCGCGTCGAGCTGCGCCGGGTCACCGGCGGCACGCCTGAGCAGACCGCGCTCACTGATCCCACCGACGACGGTCGTCGGGTCCTGCGGGCTGACGACCGGCAGCTGCGAGACGCGATGCTCATGCAGTAGCCGGACGGCATCGCGCACGCGGTGATCGGTTTGCACCGTCACGAGCGATGGGATCTCGCCGGCGTCGCGCTTGCGCCTCAGCACGTCGCCGACGACCAGCCTGGACTCCCGCTCGAGGAAGCCGTACTGGCGCATCCAGCTGTCGGAGTAGATCTTCGACAGGTAGGAGCGGCCGCCGTCCGGGAGGATCACCACGATCATCGCCTCCGGGTCCGCGACCTCGGCGGCGACCTGCAGCGCCGCGTGCACCGCCAAGCCGCCGGAACCGCCGGTCAGGATGCCCTCGGTCAGGGCGAGCCGGCGAGTGGTGAGGAACGCATCGCGGTCGGACACCCTGATCCAGCGGTCCACGACCGACGGATCGAAGGTCTCCGGCCAGAAGTCCTCGCCAACCCCTTCGACCAGATACGGCCGGACGTCGTCGGGTCCCGCGGAGTAGATCGACCCTTCGGGGTCTGCGCCGATCACCTCGAGACCGGGCTTGCGCTCGCGCAGGTAGCGCACGGTGCCGGTCACCGTACCGCCGGTCCCGACGCCGCAGACCAGGTGGGTGATCCGTCCCCCGGTCTGTTCCCACAGCTCTGGCCCGGTCGATTCGTAGTGGGCCTGCGGGTTGGCCTGGTTGAAGTACTGGTTGGGCTGGAACGCGCCGGGGATCTCCGCGGTCAGGCGATCGGCGACGCGGTAGTAGGATTGCGGCGAGTCGGGAGGCACGTCGGTGGGAGCCACGACCACCTCCGCGCCGTACGCGCGAAGCAGGTCGATCTTCTCCCGGGACATCTTGTCCGGCATCACCGCGATCACTTGGTACCCCTTCAGCCGCGCGACGATCGCCAGCCCCGTCCCGGTGTTCCCCGACGTCGGCTCGACGATCGTGCCGCCGGGCGCGAGGCGACCATCGCGTTCGCCGGCCTCGATCAACGCGACCGCGATCCGATCCTTGATCGAGCCGCCGGGGTTGAAGTCTTCGAGCTTGGCCAGGAGCTGGGGCCGCAGGCCGGGGGCGATGCGAGACAGCCTGACCAGGGGCGTGTTGCCGATCGTCTCGAGGATCGAGTCGTTGACCAGGGGTGAGGTCGCCGGGCCGGTCATGGTCCCAGTCTGATGATTCTGCGATCAGATGGCTACCGCCGAGGATCCGGCGCCGATGGTGACCGCCTGCAGGCGCAGCGCTCCGGTGGCGTTGCGCAGCCGCAGCACGCCGTCCAGCCGCGAACGCTGAGCGCGCAGCAACGCCGCAACCCCTCGCGTCGGGCGCAGCGTGAGCGCGCGCTCGGCGCCCGGGGCAACGGCGTAATCGCCGATGGCGATGGTCACCGACTCGGTGTGCCAGCCGCGACGTCGCACCGTCGCCACCAGGCGGAAACTGCCGCGGCAGCCACCGGTGCCGAGGCATCGGACGACCAACGGCAAGGTGCCGGCGCGCGTCAGCCCGGCGATCGCCGTCCGCACGCTCAGGCGACCCGCGGCCGGGGTGCGGGCGGTCGCGGGTCCGGTGGTCGACGGCTCGGCGGCGACGGTCGAGCTGGTGCTGCTACCGGTCACGGCTGCGGTGCTGACGGTCGCGGTCGTGGTGGTGCTGCTCGGCGGGGCGCCGCTCGCCGTCGTAGTGCTCGTGGCGGCGCTACTCGTGGTCGTGCTGCTTGTGGTCGTGCTGCTCGTGCTCGTCGACTCGGCCGCAAGCGCCTGGAAGTGCGCCTGGATGTCGGCGCCGTAGAACGACGGGTTGCCGCTGTCGTAGGCGGAGTCGGGTGCTCCGGTGCCGTCGTCGAGCAACGCGTTGTTGGTGCAGCCGCCGTAGTCCTGCAGCGTGTCCCACGTCCAGGCCATGTAGGAGATCGCGTGGGCGTCGGCAAAGTCCATGAGGCCGTCGGCGAAGCTACCGGGGCCGACCGCGCTGCACGCGCTCTCGCCGAACCCCCCGATGAGCAAGGGGTGCCCGGCGGCGACGTCGATCATGTTCTGCTGCTGATCATCGAAGTTGCCGCTGTAGTCGAAGCTGTCGAGCACCGCGCCGAGTTGATTGGCCGGGTCGGTCGGCAGCCAGTCCGGCCACATCGACAGGTCACCGTCGAAGTCGATGCCGGAGAGCAGGATCGGCTGGGTGGCACCGGCGTCGCGGACCGCGGTGACGAGCGTCTGGTCGCCCGCCGCCGTGTAGCTGCCGAATCCGGTACCGGGTCCGTCCGGAGCGTCGTCAGCGGTGCAGCCGTCGCGTAGACACATCCAGCCGACGTCGCCATTCGGTTCGTCGTACAGGTGGAACAAGACATCGCCGTCGGTCTTGAATGCCCCAGCCACCGAGGTCCAGAACGCCGGCGAATGGTCGGCGTCGGCCATCGGGATCTCCTGCGAGCTCGTGCGGGCCCCGGGCGCGGCGAAGACGTTGTTGCCCGGTGCCGCCCCGAGCAGGTCGAGCACGACATAGATGCCGTTGGCGTTCAGCAGCTGCACGTAGCTCTCGATGGCCTGCTGGTAGCTCACGCCGGTGAGGCTCGGGTCGAGCTCGGAGTAGGGACCGCTGGCCGCGTTCTCGTAGTTGCCCAGCCAGCAGGCCTCGTTGAGCGGCAGCATGACCGCGTTGACGTCCCAGTCCAGCAGCGCGTCCACCGACGCCTGGTCGGTCGGTCCGACGAAGATGCCGTCGTCCTGCGCGCAGGAGTACTCGGTCCCGGAGCGGTCGACGCCGATCAGCCGGATCGGGGCGCCGCCGGCCACGAACTGGTTGCCGACGACGGTGATCGCCGGCGGATCTGCGGCCACCGCCGACACGGCGCCGCCACCGAACAGAACGATCGCCAGGCACCCTCCGAGCTGGGTCAGGCGCCGTGGGGTCACCACCCCATTGTGACGCCCGGTTCGCCGCTAGATGATTGATTCGGCGGGGTTTGGCGCAGTGGTTGACGGGTGCGCGTTTGGGGCGGGCGGGTTGGTGGCGGCGG
>Ga0302325_10006934_pt1 | contig 25295 bp, 29 predicted proteins | sample Palsa_T0_2_FD_201948 | JGI IMG/M metagenome (GOLD analysis project Ga0302325, IMG submission 201948) | Peat permafrost microbial communities from Stordalen Mire near Abisko, Sweden - Palsa_T0_2 | ecosystem: Environmental > Terrestrial > Soil > Palsa > Peat permafrost | place: Sweden: Abisko... | reverse complement strand
GCAGGGACTGAAGGTATCGGAACTCGGCTTGGGCTGCATGGGCCTTTCCGATTTCTATTCGAGCAGTGCCGTCACGGAAGCGCAGGGTATAGAACTCATTCATCGGGCAATCAGCCTCGGCGTGACGTTTCTCGACACCGCGGATGTTTACGGCCCTCACACCAACGAAATCACGATGGGTAAGGCGTTGCGGGGCAAACGCGATTCCGTCGTCCTCGCCACCAAATTCGGCATCGTGCGCGAGCGCGGCTCCAATACGCGCGGCGTCAACGGCAAGCCCGAATATGTGCGTGCCTGCTGCGAGGCCTCGCTCAAGCGGCTGGGCGTCGAGGTCATCGAATTGTTTTATCAACATCGCGTCGATCCAGAGACGCCGATCGAGGACACCGTGGGCGCCATGGCCGACCTGGTCCGCCAAGGCAAGGTGCGCTATCTCGGCCTGTCGGAAGCCGGGCTCCAGACATTGCGCCGGGCGCACAAGGTACATCCCATCAGTGCTTTGCAGACCGAATACTCATTGTGGAGCCGGGATCCGGAGGACGAGATTCTGCCGGCGGTGCGTGAACTCGGCATCGGCTTCGTACCTTACAGTCCGCTGGGGCGCGGCTTTCTCGCCGGTCGTTTCCGTAGACTCGAGGATTTGGCCGCCGATGATTGGCGGCGCGAGTCGCCGCGGTTTCAAGGCGAGAATTTCGCGAAAAATCTCGCGGTCCTGGATCAAATCAATCAGCTCGCCGAGCAGAAGCGCTGCACGCCTTCGCAATTGGCGCTGGCCTGGCTGTTGGCGCAGGGAGAGGATCTCGTGCCCATTCCCGGAACCACCAGCACGGCGCGCCTGGAAGAGAATGTCGGAGCTTCCGCCGTTGCGTTGAGCAAGGTGGAACTGGAACGCATCGACAGCGTGGCTCCTCACGGAGTCGCCGTCGGGACCCGCTATCACCCCGAAATGATGCGGCTGCTCAACGGCTGATCGGCAGCAAGCTCCACCGCGTAGCCCGCCGCCAGCCAGGCATCCAGCCCGCCGAACAGCGGCCGCACGCGCTTGAATCCGTGGCTCATCAGCATGCGCGCGACGCGCGCGGCGGAAGCTTCGCTCGGGCAGGAGCAGTAGAGAATGATGTCGCCATCCCGCGGCAAATCCTTCACGTATCGCGCTGCATCCCCGAGCGGTACATGCACGGCGCCCGGTATGCGGCGCGGCTCCAGGCCCCGGGCCGTGTGCGAGCGTACATCCACGACCACGGGCGCGGCACCGCTCTCCATGAGCCGATGCAATTCGGCGACGCTGATGCGCGCCATGCGCAGCACCTTATAGAACCGGGTGCGTTCCCACCATTTGTAGCCGATATAACAGGCGAGCAGCAGTACCGCGGCAAATCCCGCGAGACTGCCAACCCGGTCGAGGTCGATCAGCAAGGTTTCGACCTGGGTTCTGAACAGCATGCCGGCCACGAGTCCGGCGCCCACCCACAGAATTGCCGACAGCGTGCTCAAGAAAATGAACCGCGCCCAGCCGATACGCAGCGCGCCGGCCAACGGCGGGGCTATGATGGCCAATCCGGGTATGAATTTGGCGATGATGAGCGAGTTGACGCCCCACCGTTCGAAGCGCGACTGCGTATTGCTGACGCAGGAATCCGGTTCGAGCGAGATCTTGCACAGGGTCTTCAGCACGCGGATGCCGAACATCTGACCCAACAAGTACCAGCAGCAGTCGGCGACGAGACAGGCGAGCGAAGCGCCGAGAAAAACAGCGGTCAGCGAAAGTCGGCCGCTCGCCGCGACGGCGCCGGCCACGATCAGCGTCGGAACGGCGGGAACCGGCAGTCCGAGTTGATCCACGAAAACATTGATTATCACTATCGCCAAGCCGAAATGCTGGAGCGCTAGCAAGAGTTGTTGGCTCAACGGCCGGATGTCCTCGCTTTCAATCCAAGATTCGGCAGGAAGGCGGCTGCCACGCCGAGCAGGGGAAGATACGCACACATGCGATAGACGAACTCGATGCCGCGTACGTCCGCCATCGCGCCGAGCAAAGCGGCGCCAATGCCGCCGATACCGAAGGCAAAGCCGAAGAACAGTCCGGACACGGCGCCGACCTTGCCGGGGATGAGTTCCTGTGCAAACACCAGAATGGCGGAAAAGGCCGATGACAGTATGAGTCCGATGAGGAAGGTCAGAATGCCGGTCCATTGCAGACTCGCATAGGGCAGGAGCAGCGTGAACGGCGCCACCCCCAAGATCGACACCCATATGACGCTCTTGCGCCCGATTTTGTCGCCGATAGGACCGCCGAACAGCGTGCCGATGGCGGATGCCAGCAGAAATACGAACAGATGGATCTGCGCCGATCGCACCGTGATATGAAACTTGTCGATCAGATAGAAACTGTAATAGCTGGTGATGCTGGCGATGTAGAAATATTTCGAAAACAGCAAAAGCACGAGAATGCCCATGGACCAGGCCACGCGGCGCCGTGAGACGGGGCCGGACCAGGCGGCGCGTTGCGCATCCACGGCCTTCGGCTGCAAATGCTGCCGCTTGTACCAAGTGCCGACGCGCGCCAATATCAGGATGGCGAGCAACGCGGCCAGCGCGAACCAGGCAATGCTGATTTGTCCGAACGGAATGATGATCAGCGCCGCCACCAACGGACCGACCGCGCTGCCGCTGTTGCCGCCCACCTGAAAGATGGATTGCGCCAGGCCGTGGCGGCCGCCGGAGGCGAGACGGGCGATGCGCGATGACTCCGGATGAAATATGGACGATCCCGCGCCGATCAAAGCGGCGGCGACCAAAACGCCGGCGTAGCTGGACGCCAGCGCCAGCAGCAGCAAGCCGCTCAGCGTGAATCCCATGCCGACGCTCAGCGAATAGGGTTGAGGGCGCTTATCGGTGTAGATGCCGACGAACGGTTGCAGCAACGAGGCGCAGATTTGGTAGGTCAGCGTGATCGCGCCGATCTGCACGAAATTCAGGCGAAACTCGCCCTTGATCAGGGGATACAGGGCGACCACCAACGACTGCAGCATGTCGTTGAGAAAATGCGAGAAGGACAAGGCGAGCAGTACGTTGAAGCGTGTCTGCAGTGCTTGTCCCAAATCTTGTGAAACCGCGGCAAGACTTTTGGCCATATGTGTCTTCGCGAAACCTCGTACCCTACTAGTAAGTTCGTTGTCTGTCCTGCGAGAATGCCCGGATGAATCGATTCGAACCGTATGTTTTCCTGCGCGGACTTGCGTCGCGGTGGGACGTACTGGCGTTCATCGTGGTCATCGGTCTCATCGTGTTCCTGGGCGAGACCTCGCGCGGGCTGTTCGCTCCGTTGGCGCAGCTGCAGCAGACCCCTCTGTCGCTGGATCCCGCGCGTTTACCGGAGTACGCCGCGAGAACCACGTTCCGCATGCTTGCGGCGCTGTTTCTGTCCCTAGTTTTCACGCTCACGTACGCAACGTGGGCTGCGAAAAGCGAACGCGCCGGAAAGCTGCTGGTGCCCATACTCGATATTCTACAGTCGGTACCGATTCTGGGTTTCATTTCCATTACGGTCGTGTTCTTTATGTCGCTGGCGCCCGGCAGGGTGCTCGGCGCGGAATTCGCGGCCATCTTTGCCATATTCACCAGCCAGGCTTGGAACATGGCGTTCAGTTTCTACCAGTCGCTGCGCACGATTCCGGTCGAACTCACCGAGGCGGCCGCGTCGTTTCGCTTGTCGCCGTGGATGACATTCTGGCAGCTGGAGGTGCCATTCGGCATGCCGGCGCTGATTTGGAACATGATGATGTCGATGTCGGGTGGTTGGTTCTTCGTGGTCGCCTCGGAAGCCATCAGCGTGGGACACACGACCGTGGCGCTGCCCGGGGTCGGTTCGTACATCGCGCTGGCGATCGCGAATAAAGACCTGGGGGCGATCGGCTGGGCAATCGCCACCATGCTGATCGTGATCCTGCTCTATGATCAGCTGCTGTTCCGCCCGTTGGTGGCATGGGTCGATCGATTCCGCGTCGAGCAAGAGCCGGGCGTACGGGTGCCGCAATCCTGGGCGCTGACGATGATGCGTCGCTCGCGCTTAGTCCAGGCCGCCACGGTCGCTTTTCATGCCGCGGTGCTGTGGACCAGCCGCGCCGTGAAGCGGACGGATGCGCCGCTCGCCGAGGAGGCACCCGCGAAGCGGCGCAGCCTGGATCTCTTGTGGGTGTCGCTGATCGTGGCGGCGCTGGTCCTCGGCCTGTGGCACATCGTCGTGGTGCTGATCAGGCAGACCCCCTTGCACGAGGCCGCGCAGGTTTGCGGACTCGCGTTTCTGACCATGCTGCGGGTGTTCATCTTGATCGCCCTGGCAAGCGTCATTTGGGTGCCGATCGGCGTGTGGGTGGGGATGCGGCCGCGTGCCGCGCAATTCGTGCAGCCGGTCGCGCAGTTCATGGCCGCCTTTCCCGCGAACCTTTTGTTTCCGATCGCGGTGTCCGGCATCGTCGCTTGGAAACTCAACCCGGACATTTTCCTCAGTCCGCTGATGATTTTGGGCACGCAGTGGTACATTCTTTTCAACGTGATCGCCGGGGCTTCGATGATTCCCGCGGAGATGCGTTATGCCGCGGCGAATTTCCGCGTCACCGGCTGGTTGTGGTGGCGCAAGGTGGCGCTTCCCGCGGTACTGCCTTTCTACGTGACCGGCGCCATCACGGCATCCGGCGGCTCGTGGAACGCGGCGATCGTCGCGGAGATCGCCACGTGGGGCGATACCCAGGTCGAGGCCAAAGGCTTGGGTGCGTACATCGCCGAAGCCACCACCGCGGGCGACTTCCATCGCATCGTCCTCGGCATCGGGACCATGAGCCTGTTCGTGGTGATCATCAACAGGGTTTTTTGGCGCCCGTTGTATTACTACGCCGAGCGCAAATTCAGAATGACTTGAGTCTTTAGGACCGGTATGGAACAGACACCGCTTCTGCAATGCTCCGAGGTGCGCAAGGCTTTCCCCAAGCCGGACGGCGCGGAACTGTTGGTGCTCGAAGGCATGAATCTCGAGCTGCGCGAGGGACAGATCGTGGGACTGCTCGGCCGCTCGGGCTCCGGCAAGTCGACCTTGCTGCGCCTGATTGCCGGGCTTTCGGAGCCGAGCGCCGGCAGCGTCAATTATCTGGGCAAGCCCATCGTGGGCCCGGCCCCCGGCATCGCAATGGTGTTTCAGAGCTTTGCGCTGTTTCCGTGGCTGACCGTGTTCGAGAACGTGGCGTTGGGGCTGGAGGCGCAGCGCATGTCGCGGCCGGAGATCAGGACCCGATCTCTCGCGGCGATCGACCTGATCGGACTTGACGGATTCGAGTCTGCTTATCCCCGTGAGTTGTCCGGCGGCATGCGACAGCGCGTCGGGTTCGCCCGCGCGCTGGTGGTGCACCCGAATATTCTGCTGATGGACGAACCTTTCTCCGCACTCGACGTATTGACCGCGGAGACGCTGCGAACCGACTTCCTCGATCTATGGTCGGAAGGCAGGATGCCCATCAAGGGCGTCATCCTGGTGACGCACAACATCGAGGAAGCGGTGTTGATGTGCGACCGCATTCTGGTGTTCGGCAGCAACCCCGGCCGCATCTTGAGCGAGCTGAAGGTGACGCTGCCGCAGCCGCGCAATCGTCTAGACCCAAGTTTTCGCGAACTCGTGGAACGGATTTATGTCGAGATGACCGCGCGGCCCAAGGGGGCGGCACCCGGGCGCCACGAGCGTTTTCCGGGTTTGGGCATAGGTACCGTACTGCCGCAAGTCTCCACGAACCTGCTGGCCGGCTTGATGGAGGCGGTGGCGGCCGCTCCCTTCAACGGCACGGCCGACCTGCCGAAAATCGCCTCGGATCTGCAGATGGAAATCGACGATCTGTTCCCCGTGGCTGAAACCCTACAGATGCTGCGCTTCGCGGAATTGGAGGGCGGCGACATCAAATTGATGGAAGACGGCCTGGCATTCGCCCATTCCGCGCTCGATGAGCGCAAGCGCATCTTCATGCGCCATCTGTTGACTTATGTTCCATTGGCCGCACATATCCGCCGGGTGCTGGACGAACGTGCGTCCCACTCGGCGCGAAAAAGCCGATTCATCGACGAATTGGAGGACTTCATGAGCGAGGAGGAGGCGGAGCGGACGCTGCGCGCCGCGGTGCGCTGGGGCAGGTATGCGGAGGCGTTCGCCTATGATGACGAGAATGCCATGTTCAGTCTCGAGAATCCGACATAAAATGCACGCATGATGGATTCCTCTCCGTACTTGAACCTGCACGTTCCGCCGGATGAGATGGTCAAATACATCCAGGATCTGATGACGCTGCCGCATGGCGAGATCGCGGCGGGTTCGGCCATGGCCCTGGCGCAGCGGCACTGGGGCGGTGATACGCCGCTGGCACGTGCTGCGTTGCTGCGCTGGAGCGCGCTGAATCTCGCGTTCCAGGACAAGCGATTGGAAACCTGGACCGTTACGCGCGATCGCGACCGCATCCAGGTGCCGGCCGCGTTGGTGGCCGCGGCGGGAGTGGCGCCTCTGGTGCTCGATAACGAGCGGGCGGTGTTCGACATTCCCGCGCTGCTCGACGCCACCCTGGATTTTCAACCACCGGCAGGCCAGGCCTAAGGCCGCATGAGCACCGCCGCAAGCCGTGCGCTTGAACCGCGCTTTGGTGTGCTGCGCCTCATCGCGCTCTACAAGATCGTCAAAGTATTGCTGCTGCTGTTGGTGGCCTATGGCGAGCTGCGCCTGCGCGACGCGTCGCTGGTCGCCAAGTTGCTGTCCTGGGCCTCGGCCCGGCCTTACGGCCTCGAGCACCGGGTGGTCTCGCGCCTGGTGGAGTGGTTCAGCGGATTGAGCTCGTCGCGGGCCGAGGCGTTGCGCCTGGTGACTCTGGGCTATGCCGCGGTTTTCGCCATCGAGGGCGTCGGTCTGTGGCTGCAAAAGCGCTGGGCCGAATGGCTGACGGTGGTGATCACGGCCTCATTGGTGCCGCTGGAAACCTGGGAAATGTTCAGCCGCCCGACCATCGGCAAGCTGCTCATACTGCTGGGCAACGTCGGCATCGTTGCCTACCTGGTGTGGCATGTACGCAAGAGCTATAAGGTGCCCCAGCCGCCGCTGCTCGCGGAAGTCAACGAGTGATGTGCACGGCACATTCGTGAAAAGATCTTCATGTTCCTTCAATTTGGTGAAGACCGCGTATTGTTCGCGACGCTCGTAAATTTCATCGCTTTGGAGATTACATGATCAAGTCCGCGTCTCTGATAGGTTCCGCATTGTTGGTCTTTGGGCTGGCCGCCGGCTCCATGGCCGCCGACATGCCGAAATTCGCTGCGCCGATGGCTGCCGATGCCGGTGCCCCCGCCGCCGCTTCCGCCAAGTGCGCCACGCACAAGCACAAGGCTCGCAGGGCGGCGCGCGCGCACCGGAAGGCGAAGAGGAACGGCATCCGCACCGCGAAAAAGTAAGCAGCGGCCGCAGCGCCCCGATCGCTGCAATCGCGGCCGGGGCCTCTTGATGCGTGGCATATGCCTGCTGCTGCTCTCGTCGCTGGGTGCGCTGCAGGCCCAGGCTCAGGCCTTGCTCTACGAGGCCGGGTCCTTGCAGGTGAGTCAGGCGCGCTCCCTGCCAACCCCGCCCGTCGCTGCCGTCGGGGCCGTCTATCTGTCGATCGCGAACCGCGGTGCCAAAGCCGATAGCTTGCTCGCCGTCAGCAGCCCGATCGCCGCCAGCGCCGAGATACACCGCAGCACGACGGTCCAAGGCGTCATGCAAATGCGCCGGGTCGCCGCGCTCGAGTGTCCGCCCGGCGTTACGAATATAGAACCTGGAGGGGTGCACATCATGCTGCTGGGATTGACCCAGCCCCTGGTGGCCGGCGCGACATTTCCGTTGTCCTTGAAATTTCGGGATGCGGGCCTCCTGGTCATACAGGTGCGCGTCAAAGCGCCCGAATGAGCGGAGCAATGAGGTGAACAGCGTGGCAGTGCAAAATGTCGACATCGCGCATCTCATCCAGGTGGCGCTGACTCCGATTTTCTTGATTTCGGCGATCGGCGTAACGCTCAACGTGCTGACCAACCGCCTGGCCAGGATCGTAGATCGTGCGCGCACCATGGAGAACGAGGCAGCGCGTCCGGATTCCCGTCATCAAGGCAGAGACTTGCATGCGGAGCTTCGCGTCTTGGAGCGGCGCGCCAGTTACATCAATTTCGCGATTACCCTCATCACCATCTCGGCACTCTTCATAGCACTGGTGGTGGTCATGCTCTTCGTCAATGCATTTCTGCGCTGGAATCTGTCCGCGTTCATCGCCTGCATGTTCATTTTGTCCATGCTGGCCCTGGCCGCCGCACTGTCGTCCTTTCTGATCGAGGTACGCATCGCGACGAAAACGCTGCGCATCGGCATCGAGGCTGCCGCGCGTCAGGGGGATTGAGCCGGGCGTTCGCGTACCGGAATGGGTACGTTGCAAAGGTCGATATGGCCGGCGGGGACCACGAAGAATTCCTCGGGTCGATTGCGCCGAGACTCGATCAGGGCGGTGAACGCCGGCGTATCGGTGCGCATGACCTCGAGATTGACGCGTTGCGCAGGCGGCACGTCGGCGGCGAGGCGGATCGATTTGATCGGCAGCGGCGTTTCGTTCTTCGTATAGAAGCCCATCTCACCGCTGCCGCGTGCCAGGCCCGACAATAATTCGACGCCTCTCACGACCCGGCCGACCAGCGCCACATTGCGGTCCAAATGGCGCGGCGCGTGTCCGATCACCACGTACATTTCCGCGCCGCTGCCGCTCTCGACGTCCAAATCGCGGCCGACGCCCACCATTGCGTAGCAATGCGCCAGCCACATGCGGTGCAGCGCAGCGGAGCGAGCCAGCGGAAAACCCCCGGAAAATCCCACTTCCGGCGCGTAGACGTCGCCGTCCGGCAGGCGCGTAAAGATCATGTGCTCCGGTAAAGGTGAATCGAATTCCGGCGCAACTTTGCCCACGCCGGCGGGGATCGGGTGGCGGTTCTCAGGATCGCCCCATTGCGAAACATAGTTGTCCTGCTCGCGGATCACGGCCAGTCCATCGTAATATCCGGCCTTGGCCAGGGTCTTGATATTGCGAACGTGCAGGGGAGCAAACGCGGGCGCCAGCTCGATGACCACCCGACCGGCGGGCAGCTCTACGTAGAGGGTATTTTCAGGGTCGAGCGGCCGCCAGTCTTGGGGCTTGGAGGCGGCCAGCACCTCAACGATGCTCGGGGGTTTGGCAGCAAACGCGCTCAGCGCTAAAAAGCTTAGCGCGCAGAGCATTAAATACTTAAAATCCCGCCCCATGCCCGCAGTATTGCATAATCGTCCGACCCGCAGGCTCAAGGTGGCCAAGATGCGCTCAAGTTTAGTGTTGATTGCCCTGTTTGCACTGGGCACACAGACTCCGGTCGCGAACGCGCAGGGTTACCCACAAGGTGGTCCGATGAGCGGTCCGACGCCGATGGGCGGCAGAGGCGGGCCCCCGCAAGAAACCATTCCGTCGAGCCCGAGCCCTGAAAAACCCGACAAGGCTGCGGCCAAGGCATATGCGGCCGGGCTCAAAGCTTTGAACAAGGCGCACGACCTGGAGGATCTGATCGCCAAATCGACGGATCCGGACAAGAAGGCCAACGCACAGGAGAAGCTGGAGGACACGTACGGAAAGGCTTTGGATCAGTTCACGGAGGTGCTGCGCAACAAGGCGGACATGTACGACGCATGGAATCAAGTCGGCTACGTTCACTTGAGGTTGGGCGCCTATCGCGAATCCATCGACGACTATGATCATGCGCTGAAGTTCAAGCCGGATCTGCCCGTGGCGGTTGCCAACCGCGCCCTCGCGTGCTTGATGACCGACCGGCTCGATGAGGCCAAATCCGCATACATGGATCTGTTTTTCCACGAACGGCCGCTGGCCGATGAGTTGATGGTGCACATGCAGGACTGGGTGCAACGGCATCGCGCCGCATCCAACGGCGTGAGGCCCGGCGATATCGATTCCTTCGACAAGTGGGTGACCGAGCGCAGCGGCATCGCGAAGACCGCTGCCGCCGGCGGCTAGCTCAAGGTCCGCGCCGCCCGCTTCAGTTCGTCGAGTTCCGAGCGCAGCTGACGGAGCGACTCCTCGAGCGCGCTGACCCGCTCGCTCAAATGATCGCTCGAGCGCGGCGCGGCCAAACGCGGCGCGGCGCTTTCTTCCGCCTCCGCCACATCGTTTGCAGCCACGGCGGCGGGGATTCCCGAAAATAAATGCGCATAGCGCGCTTCGCGCTCGCCCGGCGCGCGGGCCAGCCTGGCGACGAACGGGCCGTCCTCGCGCTCCATCAGGCTCTTCAGGGCGGACTCCACCGCACTGCCATCGGGGAACTCGCACAAGCGATTGGTTCGCGAACGCAATTCCCCCGGTGTCTGCGCGCCGCGCAGCAACAGCACGCAGATGATTCCGAGTTCCTGCTTGGAGAATTTCAACGAGCCGAACTCGGTATTGCAAAAGCGATGCTTGTACTTCGTGACGCGGCCCCCATAACCGGCGGACTTGTCGCTCACCAGATATTTCTTCATGAGCGAGTCGATCGACTGCTGAACCTCCGCCTCGCTCAACTCCAGCACCGGTTCGCGGTTGGTTTTTTGGTTGCAGGCGTTGGTCAGTGCGTTCAGGGACAACGGATACTGATCCGGGGTCGTGACTTCCTTTTCAATCAGGCAGCCGATGATGCGCGCTTCGTTCGACGTGAGTTCGATGTTCATGATTCAATATACTGCGACTTCCAAGGCGGCGCGGCTTCAATTAGGGTAGCGCCTCATTCCCACAAAAAACACAGGATCCGTCATGAAAACCAAAGCCGCCGTTGCTCTCTCCGCGCGCAAGCCCTTGGAAATCTTGACCGTCGATTTGGATGGGCCGAGGGCCGGCGAAGTGCTCGTCGAAATCAAGGCGAGCGGCGTTTGCCATACCGATGAGTTTACCCGTTCCGGCGCGGATCCTGAGGGACTGTTTCCCGCGATCCTCGGCCATGAGGGCGCCGGCATCGTCGTGGACGTCGGCGCCGGTGTCACGTCGGTCCGCAAGGGCGATCACGTGATTCCGCTCTACACGCCGGAGTGCCGGCAATGCAAATCCTGTACTTCGCGCAAGACCAACTTGTGCACCGCGATCCGCGCAACGCAGGGCAAGGGGGTAATGCCGGACGGCACCAGCCGCTTCTCCATGGGCAAGGATCTCGTGCATCACTACATGGGTTGTTCGACGTTCTCGAATTTCACGGTGCTGCCGGAGATTGCCGTGGCGAAGATCAGGGAGGACGCGCCCTTCGACAAAGTGTGCTACATCGGCTGCGGCGTGACCACGGGCATAGGCGCCGTGATCAATACCGCCAAAGTGGAGGCGGGCGCGAACGTCGTGGTGTTCGGCTTGGGCGGCATCGGGCTCAACGTCATTCAGGGCGCGCGACTGGTCGGGGCCAACAAGATCATCGGCGTCGATTTGAACCCCGGCCGCAAGCCGCTGGCCGAGAAATTCGGCATGACCCATTTCGTGAACCCCAAGGAAGTCGGCGGCGATCTGGTTGCGCACCTGGTGGCGCTCACGGACGGCGGCGCGGACTATAGCTTCGAATGCGTCGGCAACGTGGATCTCATGCGCCAGGCATTGGAATGCTGTCATCGCGGTTGGGGCGTGTCGGTGGTCATCGGCGTCGCCGGCGCGGGCAAGGAAATCAGCACGCGGCCGTTTCAATTGGTGACCGGCCGGGTGTGGAAGGGCACGGCCTTCGGCGGGGCGCGCGGCCGTACCGACGTCCCGAAGATCGTGGACTGGTACATGGACGGCAAGATCAATATCGATGATCTCATCACGCACCGAATGCCGCTGGCCGATATCAACAAGGCTTTCGATCTGATGCACTCCGGCGAGTCGATACGCAGCGTGGTGGTTTATTCGTGAACGGGCTGGAGCTGCTCTCGAAGCACGTTTGCTACGGAGGAGAACAAAGGTTCTACCGTCATCAGTCGCGCGAAACGCGCGGCCCCATGAAGTTCGCCGCATACGTGCCGCCCCAGGCGCGCTCGGGTCCCGTGCCGGTGCTGTATTTCCTCTCAGGCTTGACCTGCACCGAGGAGACTTTCTGCATCAAGGCGCATGCGCAGATGCTGGCCGCCGAACTGGGCCTGATGCTCGTGGTGCCGGACACCAGTCCGCGCGAGCCGCGAATTCCCGGCGATGCCGATGCCTGGGACTTCGGCTATTCGGCGGGCTTTTATCTCGACGCGACCGAGGCTCCCTGGTCCGCGCATTATCGAATGTACAGCTACGTGAGCGGGGAACTGCCGCAGATCGTTGCAGGCAATCTGCCCGCAAGGGCCGATGCGAACGGAATTTTCGGCCACTCCATGGGCGGCCACGGTGCGTTGACCCTGGGGTTGCGCAATCCCGCGCTGTACCGATCCATATCCGCATTTGCGCCCATCGCGGCGCCCATGCAGTGCCCCTGGGGTAAAAAAGCCTTCAGCCGATATCTCGGCAGCGATCCGAGCACGTGGCGCCAATACGATGCGACGGAGCTGGTGGCGCAAAACCCGCATCCGGCACCCATACTGATCGATCAGGGCGATGCGGATCAGTTTCTCGCCGAGCAACTGCTGCCGCAGAAATTTGCGGCAGCGGCCGCAAAATCAGGCCAGGTTTTGACGCTGCGTATGCAGCCCGGTTATGACCACGGTTACTATTTCATCCAAACCTTCATGGCCGAACACCTGCGCCATCACGCGAGCGTGCTGCGCCCATGAATTGCAACCAGCGCGTCCGCACCAGGCCTAGCGCGTCTCCACCAGGGGCTGCGATGTGATGCGGCCGTCGAAATCGGTCCACACGTGCGTCGCGAAATCGTAGAGCTTGCAGCGGCGGACCGTGTTCCAGTAATAGCGCCAGGAGAAAACCTCGGAATTCAATCTCTCATCGAGGGTGGCGGTCAGCCGCGATTGAGCTTCCTTGAGGCGGTACAGCGGAATGCCCATATTCACGTGATGCGCGCCGTGCTCGAGGATGTAATGGATCAGGCCGTCGAGCGGACGCATGAGCTTGATATGCACGGTCGTGGTGGCATAGCCGGCGTTCGCGCTCCACTCGTCGCGGCGTTCATACCAGGCGACGCGAGGGTGGGTGTGCTGCACGTATATGACGAAACCCATCAAGCAGTTCCAGAAGAAGAACGGCACGGCGAACCCGAATATCAGCAAGGACCAGATGGACTTTCCGCTGTAGAGCCCCCAGAGCACCAGTCCGCTCACCCACAGCGTGCCGAAAGCGGTGACGAGCAGGCTGTCGCAAGTATGGCTCAAGCGGCGCGTGGAGACGTGCTTGCGCCCGGGGAAGAACAGCTTCTTCCACCACATCTCGATCATGTAGTAAACGCCCTGGCCGACGCCGCTGCGATACAGGCGCTCGAGCCGGCGGCGAATCCACGGCAAGTTCGCGAATTCCATCGGCGAATAGGGCGTCCACACGTAATCGCGGCCCTTCAGATTGGTGAATCCATGGTGCGCGAGGTTGTGGCCGAGCTCCCACAAGCTGAACGGCGTCAGCGAGGGCAGAAAGGCAATGCGGCCGATCCACTTGTTGAGAAGCTTGTTCGGCGTGTATGAACCGTGGCAGGCATCATGTCCGATGACGAACAGGCGCGCGATCCACAGCGCGGCGACCAGCGACGCAAAAATCTTCACCCACAGCGACTCGACCACCAAGAGACTGCCTATCGCGACGCCGAGCACCAGCCAATCCAGCCCGAACCAGATGAGCGGCGCGGCCACCGCGCGCTCGACCGTGAACGGCTGGAGCAATTTCTGGAACCTGAATCGCGATTTATCGGCCGCCATGGAGGCAGCGGCCGGGGATTCAGGTGTGGGAGGTGTTTGCAACTAAAACTCCGGCCGGCACTGAAAATGGGCAAGCCCCATTATACCTCCCCGGCACTTTATGACACTAATATAGGTCTCAATGACACCAATTTAGGTCCCGGATTGCGCGCCGCCACCAAACAGGCCTATCAGGCCGCCGGCTTCAGGCAGTCTCCGCATCCGGCCACAGCAGAGCCCCTAGATGCTCGCAGGCTTCGATCAGGGCGGTGGCGGCTTCGCGAGTGCTGGCGTCTAGCCTGCGGTCATGCGTCAACAGCCAGGTGAGTCTCGCGCGCCGGGAACGGGCGGACGGCTCGCTGTCGAACAGGGCAGGAAACAGGCCCAGCGCGTCAACGAATTCGCGCATGGCCGCGGCCGAATTGCCGGTCGGGGCGGGCGTAAGCAGCAATTTCAGCCACGTGACGCAGCGCTTCGCAAGGCCGGCCCGCGTGATTCCCATGCTGGTGCGGCGCCGTGTTTCTCCGTCCGCCAAGGAGTCAGCGAGATTGCGATATCGCTCGACCGCCGACTCATCCGCGGGCAGCGCCGGGCTTGCGTCCGACAAGACGGAGCGCAGCAAATCGGCGAGCAGCAGCGACAGGGACTCGGCGAGAAAGCGTTGACATTGATCAGAATCCGGACGCGAGAGCTGGTCCCAGGTCAGTGGACCGCCCAATCGTCTGGCATTCGGCGACTTCGACATGCCTCCAGTGTAGCGGCTCAGCTATCATCTGCCAATGCAACTACCCACCGCCCCCGCGGCCAAGGCGGTCAAGCTGCGCGGCGATTACTCCGCCGCCGCCGCCGACTATTCGGTCGAGCAGGCGTGGTCCCGATATACCTCCGCCGAACACGCTCTTTGGGGCAGGTTGGTCCAGCGGCAGATGGCGTTGGTCAAGCGCTACGGCGCAGCGCAGGTCTCCGCGGGACTCAAGGCCCTCGATCTGGATGAACGCATCCCGCGCTTCGATGAAGCCAGCCGTGTGCTGCGGCAGAGGAGCGGTTGGGAAATCGTGGCGGTTCCAGGCTTGATACCCGAGCAGAATTTCTTCGCCCATCTGGCGCAGCGGCGTTTTCCCGTGACTGTATGGCTGCGCACGCCCGAGGAGCTCGACTATCTAGCCGAGCCGGACGTGTTCCATGATTTTTTCGGGCACGTGGCGCTGCTGTGCGACCCCGTGTTCGCGGATTTCATGCAGGCTTACGGTGCCGCGGGCACCAAGGCAGAGGCGGAGGGCGGGCTGAAAATGCTCGCGCGCTTGTATTGGTATTGCGTGGAATTCGGTTTGATCCGCAGCGGCAAGGATCTGCGCGCTTACGGCGCCGGCATTCTCTCCTCGGCGGGCGAGACGGTGTTCAGCGTCGAGGACCCCCGGCCGCACCGCATCGCATTCGATCTGGAACGCGTGATTCGCACCGACTATCTCATCGACGCCTACCAACAGACCTATTTCGTCGTCGACAGCTTCGAGCAACTGTTCCGCAACTCCTACGACCGCGACTTTGCGCCTTTGTATCGCGCATACCGGGACCAGCCGGGCATACCGCCCTCGACGCTGCTGCCCACCGACGACATCGTGACGCGCGGCACCCAAGCTCAAGCCGGCGACATTGGACGCTAGGGCGCAACTCACGCCCGGGGTGAGCTTCGCACTGGGCCATGGTGTGTGGCGCATCGTCGCGGGCAATGCGGGGATGATGACGGGGCCGGGAACCAACACGTATGTGTTCGGCGAACACGAACGCACGGTGCTCGACCCCGGACCGGACGATGAGCGGCATCTAGAAGCCATTTTGGCTGCCGCACCCAATATCCGCTGGATTCTGGCGACACATACGCATCGCGACCATTCGCCCTTGGCGGCGAAGCTGGCCCGGCACACCGGGGCGCAGGTGATCGGGTTGCCGCCGCCGCACGATGGGCGCCAGGATGAAGGCTTCGCACCCGATCACGTACCGGCGGACGGGGAGCGCCTGACGCTGGGGGACAGCAGGGTGGTCGCGATCCGTACGCCCGGGCATGCCTCGAATTGCGTGTGTTACCTCTTGGAGCGCGAGCGGCTGCTCTTCACCGGAGATCATGTGCTCGAGGGAGTCTCGCCGGTGATTCTGCCGCCGGACGGCGACATGGGCGCCTACATCGCGTCCCTCGACAAGCTCCTGCCTCTGGAGTTCGACCGCATTGCGCCCGGCCATGGCGATGTGATGCCTGAGCCTAAGCACGTGCTGGCAGCGCTGCGCGCGCATCGGGTCTTTCGCGAGGACAAGGTGCTGCGCCGCCTCGCCGGAACGCAAGGTGCGACCATTGCCGCGCTGACGCCGCTCGTCTACGACGATGTACCCGCCGACCGGCATGTCTGGGCGCGCCTGACGCTGGAAGCGCATCTGATCAAGCTGCTGCGCGAAGGAAGAGTCGCGGAGCAGGGCGGTATTTGGCGGGCGATTCACGCATGAGGCCGCGCCTGTCGATTGCGCTGCACGCGGTGAGCGTGCGGCGCGGCGGCAAATGGGCGCTGCGCGACGTGTCTTGGCAACTCGAGCCGGGCGAGCGTTGGGCGTTGCTGGGCGAGAACGGCGCAGGCAAGACGCAGCTGCTCAAGCTGCTGTCCGGTGCCGTATGGCCCACGCCCGCCGACTCGCGAGACGCGACGGCGGCGCGCGCCGCCCGCATCTACCGGCGCGGGGGCGAGCAGCTGGAGCTCATCGAGGCCAAGCCGCTCATGGCCTACATCGGCGGGGAGTTGCAGGATAAATACGCGCGCTACGGTTGGAATTTACCCGTGCACGCGTTGGTGGCAACGGGCCTGCACGGAACCGACCTGCTGATGAATCCAATCACCGCGCACGATGCCGCGCAGGTCGCCAAGGTGCTTAACCGCTGCGGCTTGCGCCGCTACGCGCGGCGGGAGTTTCTCACCCTGTCGTACGGTGAGAAGCGCCTTGCACTGCTGGCACGGGCGCTGGTGCAGGATCCGGACTGGCTGTTGCTGGATGAGCTCTACAACGGGCTCGATCGCCATTATCGGCGGCGCATCGACGCGGTACTCGATGCGGCGCGGCGGCGCGGAACGTCCTGGGTGGCAACGGCGCACCGCGCCATGGACGTGCCCCGGGGCACCCGCCTGGTTTTGTCGCTCGCAGCAGGCCTGGTGCGGTCGCGCGAGCGTCTGAGTCGCGCGCTGCTGCAGCAATTGACGCGGCGTGCGGCCGAGCCGCCGCGCGTGCATACCTTTCGCGCGCGGCCGAACCTTAAGGCGCCTGGGCGCAAGGATCGCGCCGGTCCCGTGTTGGTGGCATTGAGCGATGTCGATCTATACGTGGAGTACCGCGCCGTCCTCAAGCACGTGAACTGGCGACTGCGGCGCGGCGAGCACTGGGCGGTATTCGGCGCAAACGGCGCGGGCAAATCCAGTTTCCTCAAACTCCTCTACGGCGACCTGGCGCCGGCGCTGGGCGGGCAGATCCTGCGCGCCGGATGTCCGCCCGGTACGCACATCAGTGAATGGAAGCGTCGCGTGGGCTTGGTTTCCCCCGAACTGCAAACCACCTATCTCGTGGAGTTGAGCCTGCTGGAGCTGGTGGCGAGCGCCCGATATTCGAGCATCGGTCTGGCGGATGAAATGACGCGCAGCGATGAACGCAATGCCCGCAAGTGGCTCGAGTTCTTCGAGCTGCTGCCGTTCGCCAAGCGCCGCCCGCGCGAGCTTTCTTATGGACAGCTGCGCCGTGCGCTGATTGCGCGCGCCATGGCGGCGGATGCGCGAATTCTATTGCTGGACGAACCGCTGACCGGCCTCGACCCGGGACAACGCGCCGGCATGAAGCGCTTGCTTCAGCGGTTGATGGGCCGCCGGGTGACGGTGGTTGCCGCCGTGCATCATGCGGAAGATCTGCCGCGGGGCATTACCCACTCGCTGCATTTACATAATCGCCGCGCAACAGTAACGGATTTTTGAGACTGCGACTTCAATGCGTGCGCGCCGCGGCGAGTCGCGCAAGACTGCCCGCGCGTGCCAAGCCATGGGAGCCTGAAATTTATGTCGCGTGCATTTGCCGCCGTGGGAGTGAGCATGCTGCTGCTGGGATGCAGCGGCGCGTATGCGGTGCGCCCGGTGGCGCGCATCGCGGCCGACAACGTCGGCAAGCCGGTCAGCCGTCTGCAGGAGGTGTTCGGCGAGCCGCGCAAGATCGACAGCACCGCGACCCGTGAGATTTACGTCTGGTTTCTGCCGCTCAAACCCAAAGATGGCTCGCCCAGCGGGTTCCACGGATGCGAAATGGAGGTCAGCGTCGACCCAAGCTCCGAGCGCGTGCTGGGCTATTCCCTCTCGAATATCGGCTGGTCTCTCTGCAGCGAGGTCGAACGGCGCGTGCGCGTCGCTTCCCGATAATTCGCTACAATCGACGGCTGCGCGCCGTGCGGCGCATGTGCGAGGAGTACGACGCCGTTGTATGCGTTGCCGATTGTAACGATCCTGATCCAGGCTGCATTCATCGTCCACGTGATCAAAACGGGACGCAATCAGCTGTGGATTTGGGCCATCGCATTGCTGCCCCTGGTGGGTTCTCTGGCTTATCTGGCGGTGGAGATCCTGCCGGCGGCGTTCGGCGGCACCGCTGCGCGGCGCGCCGGGGCCGGCATGCGGCGCATGATGGATCCGGACCGCGACTTGCGTCGCGCCAGCGCCGAAGTGCAAATCTCCGGCAATGTCGATGCGCGCCGGCGGCTCGCCGAGGAGCACTTCGAGCGCGGTCAGTACGACGCGGCCGTCGAGATGTATCAGGCCGGCCTCAAGGGGATTTTTGAACATGATCCGACCTTGCTTCTGGGGCTGGCGCGCGCGCAGTTCGCCAAACAAGACTACGCCGGGGCACGCACGACTTTAGAGCGCCTGACGGAGCAAAATCCCGAGTTCAAGTCGGCGGACGCCCAGCTTCTGTATGCCCGAACCCTCGACGCTCAAGATGCCCTGGAGGAGGCCGAGCGTCAGTACGCCAGCATCGCGCCGGCGTATCCCGGTGCGGAGGCAAAGCTGCGCTATGGTCTGTTGCTGAAGCGGCGCGGAAAGATTCAAGAGGCGCGCCGCGAACTGAAGGATTTGCTGGACGGTGCGCAACTAGGTCCTGCGCATTATCGCAGGGCACAGGCCGAATGGCTGGAGCGGGCGCGGCGCGAATTGGGCTAGAATGTGCATCATGGGATGTGTGCGCTACAGGACCGGTTTCGCCTTTGCCGCGCTGCTGGCGATTGTCTTGGCGGGCTGCTCCAACCAGAAGGACTCGGCGCAAAACCTGCTCTGGGAGATCGATGCCACCATCTCCGCGGCGGAGCCGGAGGCTGTCAAGTACGTTCCGGAACAGCTGGCCGACATTCGAGCCAAGGTGGGCGATCTACGGACTGCGTTCGACAAGAAAGACTATGCCGGCGTCATCTCTCTCGGGCCTGCCGTGCTGAGCTCGGCTCAATCGCTCGCCACGGCCGCGGCGGCGAGGAAGGATGAAATACTCAAAGCGCAGAACGATGACTGGTCGAGTCTGGCTGCGGCGGTGCCCGACGAAGTGACGGCTCTGCAAAACCGGGTCGAGTTGTTGGACAAGAAATCCGCTAAGAAGCTTGCGAAAGGCGTGGACGTCGAATCTGCCAAGGACCGCATGGTCGAGGTCACCTCATTGTGGTCGAAGGCTCAGGCCGCGTACGCCGCGGGCAATTTGAAGGAAGCAGTGGCCACCGCCAAGGATGTGAAATCGCGGGCGGACGCACTGGCCGTCGCCCTGAAGATGGATTTATAGAAGCGAGTCGGATCTAGAAAGCGAGGGTGCCTTCGCTGACGATGACGGCCGCACCGCCGATGTGCGCCGCTTCCATCTCGCCGTTCTGCACTTCGAGCCGTACCCGGACTTCGCCCGGCCGGCCCATCTGCCGCCCCTGGGTGCCGAGAAATTCAGCCGGCTTGTCGTCGAAGGCCCCCAAATCCCACAAGTACGCGGCCAACATGGCATGAGCGTTGCCGCTGACGGGATCTTCCGTGATTCCCAATGCCGGGCAGAACATGCGCGACTCCGTCGACAGCACATGCGCTGCCTTGTCCAAGGCGAAGACGAAGAAGCCGTCGGCGCCGAGCTCGGCGCCGAGGGCCAGCAATGTGTCGAAGTTGGGCGCAAGGTCGTCCAGATGTTCGCGGCGGGCCACCGGCACCAGCAGCCGGGCGCTGCCACGGCGGGCGACTCGGGCCGGCATGAGTTCATGCAAATGGGTCGCGGGCAGGCGCAGCGCCTCGGCCACACGCAGCGTGGTCTTCAGGGGCAGGGGGGCTTCCAGTTCGGGCGTGGGTTGCCGGAATTCGATCATCACCTGCTGCCCAGCCGGCGATTCCTGCATGCGCGCCGACACCGCAATGACTCCGGTGCCTGAATGCTGACGCCAGACGCCGGCCTTGCGCCTGCCCAAGGCCAGCAGCACGGCATGCGCGGCAATCGTCGCGTGTCCGACGAAGGGTGCCTCTTTGCGCGCATTGAAAAAACGCAGCCGCACATCGTGGTCGGCCGCCTCGGCCGCCATCACGAAGGCGACTTCCGCATGCGCAAACTCGCGCGCCACGGATTGCAGCATGGCGTTGCTTTGTGCCTCGGCATCCAGAACCACGATGGCCGGATTGCCGGTGAAGCGCACGGCCGTAAACGCGTCGACTTGAAAAATACGCACTGAAATCTCCGCTCTTGAGTGGCTGAGTTTTGCATGCATCCGTCCCGCAAGCTACACTTCCCTCGCAAATGCGCGCCGCCATCGAAATCAGCATGTACCCTTTGAGCGGCGATTACCTGCCGCGCATTCAGGCGTTCATCGATCGCTTGAACAGCTATCCGGAGCTGCGCGTGCAGACCAATTCGCTGTCGACGCAGCTCTGGGGCCCGCTCGATCGCGCGCTGGCGATATTGGCGCAGGAAATGAGCCGCTCCGCCGGCGAGGGCCCGCAGCTCGTTTACGTCATGAAAGTACTGCCCGGACTGGCGCCGCCCGCCTCGCCGTGATCCGCGAACTGTCGGTGCAGCTCGTCAGTGCTTGGCACGACGCGAGCTGGATCGAATTGATCGCCGCCTGGCTCGCGATCGCCTATCTCGTACTCGCCATCGGCCAGCACATCTCCTGCTGGATCGCTGCGTTCGTCAGCTCCTGTCTGTACGTGTGGGTATTTTTTCAAGCGCACCTGTACATGGATTCGGCACTGAACCTGTTTTATGCGGCCATGGCGGCCTACGGCTTCTGGCAGTGGCGGCAGGGCAAAGCCGGCACGCAGTTGCCCGTCACGCGCTGGCCCATCCCTACGCACCTGGGCGCATTGGCGCTCGTGTTGCTGCTCTCCTTCGGCGCGTCCTTGATCCTGCGGCGCTACACGCCGGCAGCCTTGCCGTTTTGGGATTCGCTGGAATTCTTCGCGAGCATCTACGCGACCTACCTGGTTGCGCGCAAGGTCTATGAAAACTGGCATTGGTGGCTGGTGATCGATTCGGTGTGCGTCGGTCTTTATTTCAACCGGCGGCTTTACGTCACCATGCTGCTGTTCGGCTTCTACCTGGTGCTGATCGTGATAGGCATGCGCGAGTGGCGGCGCGCATTGCCGGCGGCCCATGCATCCGCGTGAGGCGGGGCAGATTGCCCGCCAGGCCGTGCCGGGGGCCGGGGTGCCGCGCCTTAAGTTGCTGGGATCGGGACTGCTCAACGATACCTACCGCGTCGATCGCGACGGCCTCGCCTTCAGCATGCGCGTCGCGGTGGAGAATTCTCGCGCCTCGAACCGGGACCGGGTCTTCGAACTCAAGGTATTGGAGATTGCCGCGCGGCAGGGCCTCACCCCCGCTCTGGTGCGCGCCGACACCGAGCGCGGGTATTTGATACAGGAATGGGTAGAGGGCCGCGCGTGGCCGGCATCGGCCGTGCGACGCGTGCCGAACATCGCCCGCATGGCGGCTTTGCTCAAACGCGTGCATGAATTGCCGGTGCCGGAGCCCGCACGGATCATGAGTCCGGGCGCATGGATTCTGCACTACGGCGCAAAATTGGCGGCGGCCAACGCCGGGGGCGTATCCGCTCTTGCCGCCGGGGCCGCGGCGCGGCTGGCGCGCCTCGAAGCACTGCCGCGGGCCGCCGGCGTCGTGTGCCACAGCGATGTGCACTTGCTGAACCTGCTCGAGTGCCCGCCGCGGGCCGACCGCACGCGTACGCTCAAGTTGCTGGATTGGGAATACGCGCACGTTTCCGAGCCGTTTTGGGATTTGGCCGGATGGAGCGCCAACAACGATTTTTCCGACCGGCTGCTGCACGAGCTGCTCGCCGCCTACTTGGGGCGGCGGCCCGATGAACACGAGTGGACGCGCTGCAAACTTCTGGTCTGGCTGTACGATTATGTCGGCCTGTTATGGAGCACGCTTTGCTTGACTACGCGGCGCGGCGGCGTGGCAGGCGAGATCGAAAGGCGCGTGGAGGTATTGAACGCGCGCCTTGCAGTCAAGTCCGCGGCCGGCATATAGGCGATTGGGGAAACTTCCGGCACACTACCGGCTGCACGCGCGTTCAATGGACGCTCGTTCCGGCATCAATCCAACGGAGAGTTATTAAATGGCGCGGATGGTCGTGGTGGATCGAGATGGCAAGGAACACGAGATCGAGGCCCGAGCGGGACTCAAAATCATGGAGGTCCTGCGCGAACTCGATTACGGTGTGGCGGCCATTTGCGGTGGGCTGTGCTCTTGCGCCACCTGCCATATCTACGTCGATCCGGCCTGGACGGCGCGGTTGCCTGCGCCGCAGAGCGATGAGTTGGAGCTGCTGCGCGAGCTGAGCGATTACAAGGAGCCGGTTTCCCGGCTTTCCTGCCAGGTCGAATTCACCGAACCGCTGTCGGGAATCAAAGTGGCGATAGCGCCGGATTCATAGAAGCCGGACAGGCTGCCGATGTCGTTACACGATGATTAGCTTTTCTTTTCCGTCTGGCGCTTCACGGCCTCCTGCGCCGCGGCGATCGCGGCCGGATCGCCAAGAAAGCGCCGGCCGAGCGACTGCAGCTGATCATCCAGTTCATAAAGTATCGGAATGCCGGTGGGAATGTTGAATTCCACGATGTCACTTTCGGACATCATGTCGAGCATCTTGACGAGCGCCCGCAGCGAGTTGCCATGCGCGACGATGAGCACGTTCTTGCCCTCGCGCAGCTGCGGCACGATGCGGCTTTCCCAATAGGGCAGCACCCGCGACAACGTATCCTTGAGCGATTCCGACGATGGCAGCCAAGCCGGGTCCACATCCGCGTAACGCGGGTCGAAGCGCGGCTGGCGTGGATCGCCGGCATCGAGCGGCGGCGGGGGAATATCGTAGCTGCGCCGCCAGATTTTGACCTGGGCATCGCCGTGCTTGGCGACCGTTTGCGCCTTGTCCAGACCCTGTAGCGCCCCATAATGGCGCTCGTTCAGTCGCCAGCTGCGTTCGACGGGCAGCCACATGCGGTCCGTGGTGTCCAAAATGATCCACAGCGTGCGGATCGCGCGCTTCAGAACGGAGGTAAACGCCAGATCGGGCTTCAGGCCCTCGCGCAGCAACTCGCCGCCGGCCTGCGCCGCCTCGACCCGGCCCAGATCGCTCAAATCCACATCGTGCCATCCGGTAAACAGATTCTCGACGTTCCAAACGCTCTGTCCATGACGCACCAATATCAGTTTTCCCGGCACTTCAAGTCACTCCTATGGACGCAACACCGCCGCAAACATTCCGTCGAACTTGGCCGCCACTAGAGGGCCCTGGCGCAGCTCCACGCGCAGTCGTATCCGCCCTCGGCCGGCACGCTCCAGCATCCTGCGAAACTTGTCAATCTCCGCGCCGCCCGGCATGGTCAAGTGCGCGCGCAGCTCGCCGCTCACGGGTGCCAGAAATCGCAGGTCCGACTCCTGGATCACCGGGTCCGCGTCTATACCGCGCATCGCCAGATAGCGGGCAGCCCACGCCCAGCCGGTGAGCACCGCTACGCAGTACAGGCTGCCGCCGAATGCAGTGCCCTGGTGATTGCCATTGGGCTCGAGCGGCGCGCTCAGCACAAAGTCGTGGTCGTCGGCCCGTTCGACCGCCACGCCGATGTGCCTCGCCAGCGCGATTTCGCGATCGATGCGCGCCTGCAGATACGACGGGCCGAAATCACCTGCCCGCGGCGCCTGCGAACTCACTCTTGAACCAAGCGTCGGACCGCCTGGAGTGCGACCGAAAGCGTCGCGAAATCCGGCGGGGACCCGGTACGCAGATCCACCACCACCCGCTTCAGCGACTCGACCCCGGGGAGATGGCGCCCGATCCAACGCGTCACGCGGGCAGCCGCATCGCGTCCGCGGCACGAAAGCACCGCCGCGGTGAGCCTGCGCTGCAGGGTGTACAGATTGTCGCGCAAAGTGCCGCGGGCAACCGCCTGCCAATGTCCGTCCGCCGCCAGGCTTTCGATCTGTTCCTTTATCCATGTAAGCCCGATCTGCTCGCCCAGCCCGAAGTAGGCCCGCGCCGCATAACCGATGTCCACGCGCGCTGCCATCGCAACCTCCACCAAGTCCAAGGCGCTATGCATGGATTCCAGCGACGCGATGCGCGCGGCCAACGGTTCCGGCACGCGTTGCTCCACCAGTGTCGAGCGCAGCGCCGTCAGGCGCGCTTGTTCGGTCACATCGAGCGCGCCCGGCAACTCGCGAAACAACAGCGCCACCTTGGGGGCATAGCGCGACACCGCCCGCTTGATGTCCAGATCGTTGCGCCGGTTCTCGAGCAGCCAATAACTCATGTGCATCAGCAGGCGCGTGGTCTGGAACATCGCCGTGTATTGCACGACTGCGGGGATTTGGTTGTCGAGCGCCTCGATCTGCGACCAGACGTCGCGAATGGCGAACACCTCGCGTGCAATGCTGTAGGCGCGCGCAATTGCCGCCGGATCCGCACCCGTATCGTCCTGCGCCCGCACCGGGAACACCGGTCCCATGCGGTTGATCAAGCTGTTCGTGATGGCGGTGGCGATGATCTCGCGGCGCAGGCGGTGGCGCTTGATGCGCAGCGCGAAGCGCCGTTGCATCGGGGCCGGGAAATAGCGGTTCAGCTCGGCGGACAGGAAGGGGTCCTCGGGTACGTCGGAATGGATGAGCGCGCGGTAAAGCCAGATCTTGCCGTAACTCAAGGTAACGGCAAGCTCGGGCCGCGTCAGGCCCTCGCCGGCCTTGCGGCGCTCGGCGATTTCCTCATCGCTGGGCAGGAATTCCAGCGCGCGGTTCAGGTCCCCCGAGCGCTCGAGCGCGCGGATCACGTAGGCGCTCTCGCTGAGGCGCTGCTTGGACTGGAACTCGCCCGTGCTGATCGCCT
>Ga0302325_10006932_pt1 | contig 25297 bp, 24 predicted proteins | sample Palsa_T0_2_FD_201948 | JGI IMG/M metagenome (GOLD analysis project Ga0302325, IMG submission 201948) | Peat permafrost microbial communities from Stordalen Mire near Abisko, Sweden - Palsa_T0_2 | ecosystem: Environmental > Terrestrial > Soil > Palsa > Peat permafrost | place: Sweden: Abisko... | reverse complement strand
CTCGGGGCGGCAGTCGCGCGGCGTAACGTCATCGACACCCGGTCCGCCCTCGACGAGCGGCGGTGGCGGTCAGCCGGCTGGTCATTTCACGCCCTGGGGCGTCCCTGAGCCTCAGCACCGGCCGCAGTGCCAGCACGGCCGCGGTGGCACTGCGGCCGTGACGGCAGCCGGTCTACGGCTGCGGGAGCCTACCGCAGCCGGTCTACGGCTGCGGGGGCCTGCCGTCAAGCCGGGCCAGGGCCAGGAGGCCGGTCCCGGTATTCGGGAACGCCCGCTGCACCACCCGGAAGGGTGCGGTCCCCCAGCGGGCGGCTGCCGCGCGCGGGCCGCCGGACGGCTGAAGCAGCCGGCCGGATCCGGCGGTGCGCTCCGCTACCGACGCGGCGGCCGCTGAGGCGAGCCGCCGCCGGGCGATCAGATTGCGTCCGGCTTCCAGCACGTAGCCGAGCGGGAAGCCATACTGGCGTACCTGTATCCCGGCGAAACCGCAGCCGGCCAGCAGAGCCGTCATCGCTGCGGGATCATAGCGGCGGAAGTGGCCCACCAGCTCGTCGGCCGGGCCGTACCGGTCCTGGTGCGCGGGCACGGACAGCAGCAGCCAGCCGGGGGCGCGCAGCCTGGCCGCCCACTCCTTCAGCGCGGCCGCGTCGTCGTCGATGTGCTCGAGCACCTCGAACGCGCACACGAGGTCGAACCGTTCGTCGCCGAGGTCCTGTACCGAGACGTTGCGGACCTCCCCCCGCCCGGCCGCGCTGATCCGCTGGCTGGCTACCGCCCAGGACGCCTGGTCTGGCTCGACCCCCAGGTAGTTGTAGCGCTGGGCCAGCCGGACCCCCAGCGCACCCTGACCGCAGCCGACTTCCAGCACGTCGCTGATTCCGGGCGGGAACATGTCTTTGACCAGTTCGTAGCGGAGCCAGGCGTTCGGCGTGAGCGGCGCCAGCACGCCGATATCCGCTGGTGTCCCCGTGTCCGTCGAACCGGAAGCCATCCGTGGCACCTGCCTAAGCTTCAGTCTTAACCGGGAGCCCAGAGCTTATCGGATATATCGGCTTATAGGCTGCCTGATCTGGCCACGGGAATGTGTCCAGATCAGGCTGTTTCTTCGTATCGGGGTCAATTGTCAGGTCACCGTCGCGCCAGTGCCCCGCGCCGATCAGCCGGCCGATGACGTTGCGGACCTGGGCGGCGGTGACCTCGGCCTCGTCGTCGTCAGGGCCCAGGCGGACCGCGTCCAGCAGCGCGGTCCACGAGGTGCGGCCCGGCTCCAGCGCGGCGATCACCGAATACGGCCAGCCCGGGATCATCTGCGCCTGGCCCTTACCCCGCCCGGTAGACATGGCAGATCAGCCGGTCCGGGCTGGTGGCTGCGCCCGGCCGCAGCCAGTTACTGACATCCACGGCCAGCATCAGCCGCTCATTCGCAGCCCGCGGTGACGGCAGCCCGGGCGGTCAGGCAGGCATGAAGATCGGCCCGGAACTTCGACAGCACGGCGGCTGGCCCGCCACCGGCCTCCTCTGGCAAGCTGTCCATCACGGACTTCGTGGTGATCATGGGTTCTTTGGCGAGTACACATGATCATGCGAATCACCGAGGTGGACGCGATCAACGATCAATATGCACTGCCGGACGCGCACGGTCGAGCTGGCCCGGGAACTCGCGGGCGGCTCGCTGGCCGGCTGCCGGGTCGGTGCGCTGGGGGTCGCGGTGCTGGCAGCCGGTCTACGGCTGCGGGGGCCTGCCGTCAAGCCGGGCCAGGGCCAGGAGGCCGGTCCCGGTATTCGGGAACGCCCGCTGCACCACCCGGAAGGGTGCGGTCCCCCAGCGGGCGGCTGCCGCGCGCGGGCCGCCGGACGGCTGAAGCAGCCGGCCGGATCCGGCGGTGCGCTCCGCTACCGACGCGGCGGCCGCTGAGGCGAGCCGCCGCCGGGCGATCAGATTGCGTCCGGCTTCCAGCACGTAGCCGAGCGGGAAGCCATACTGGCGTACCTGTATCCCGGCGAAACCGCAGCCGGCCAGCAGAGCCGTCATCGCTGCGGGATCATAGCGGCGGAAGTGGCCCACCAGCTCGTCGGCCGGGCCGTACCGGTCCTGGTGCGCGGGCACGGACAGCAGCAGCCAGCCGGGGGCGCGCAGCCTGGCCGCCCACTCCTTCAGCGCGGCCGCGTCGTCGTCGATGTGCTCGAGCACCTCGAACGCGCACACGAGGTCGAACCGTTCGTCGCCGAGGTCCTGTACCGAGACGTTGCGGACCTCCCCCCGCCCGGCCGCGCTGATCCGCTGGCTGGCTACCGCCCAGGACGCCTGGTCTGGCTCGACCCCCAGGTAGTTGTAGCGCTGGGCCAGCCGGACCCCCAGCGCACCCTGACCGCAGCCGACTTCCAGCACGTCGCTGATTCCGGGCGGGAACATGTCTTTGACCAGTTCGTAGCGGAGCCAGGCGTTCGGCGTGAGCGGCGCCAGCACGCTGGTATCCATTTGTGCTCCCATGGCCGTCGAACCGGGAGTCATCCGTGCCACCGCCTAAGCTTGTTATTTAACCTGCTGGGCTGTGACCTGGGTGTTTCGCTGATCTTCGATTGGTTTGCCCGGCGTGTCGTGGTGTGTGAGTGCGGCCTCCGCATGATCATGTGTTCTCGCCAAAGGACCGTGATCATGAACGAAGGCCGTGATGAAAGATTGCCAGAGGTTGCCGCTGGGGGGCCAGCCGCCGTGCCGTCGCGCTCCGGCTGGATTCCGTGCCTGCCCGGCATCCCGCGCGGATGCCGCCTGGCTGGATCACGACGGCCCGCTGCCGGTCATCGAGGGAACCTTGATCCGGCTGCAGGTCGATCATCTCCCGGTGACCGTGATCCCCGGCCGCTGTGGCTGTGGTGCTCGGCCACCGGCACCGGCCCGGCCGACGTGGACCGGTTGTGGCGGGCGTTCTTGCGCCGGTTCGATCTGGGCCGATCTGCGTCACCCGTGGGAACGGCCTGCCCCGCCGGGCCTAAGGCCGGGCGGGGATAGCGGTGCCGCGGTCCGTGACGAGTTCCTGGATGAGCGGGAGTACGATCTGCTCCGGTCTGAATTGTTCCTCGGCCAGCTGACGGGCCTGCCGGCCGAGCCGCGCCACTTCGCTGCGGTCACCGGCCAGCCGCAGCAGGGCCGCGGCCAGCGCGTCAGGGTCGCCGGACGGGACCAGGACGGCGGCCCCGTCCAGGGCCCGCCGCTGCGGTGCGGTATCCGAGGTTACGATCGCGCAGCCCGCGGCGGCCCCCTGGAATACCTTGTTCGGCACCACGCGCAGCGCCTTCTCACCGGCACCGAAGATGCCCAGGCATACGTCGTGGCTGGCGACCAGGGCGGGCAGTTCAGCGGCGGGCACCCAGTCCAGCCAGCGGACCGCGTCGTTGCCGGCGGCCGCGGCCATCGCGGCGGCCTTGTCCTGGCCGTCACCAATCATGGTCACCTCGAGGGGCGACCCGGCGATCTGCCCCAGCGTGGCGCCGATGACCGGAGCGCCCTGCAGGGGGGTATACAGGCCGTAGAACACCGCCCGCAGCGGCCCGCCGGTGTTGTCCCGCTCAGCAGGCCGAGCCGCCAGGTACCACGCCGATGGCGCGCCGACCGGTACGACCACCGCCCGTGTCCGGTATCGCTCGGGCAGGCGGGCCACGTGCTCTTCAGTGTCCACGACAACGATATCGGCGGCCCGCAGGGCGGCAGCGTCGATCATTCGCAGGAGGGCCTGGCGCGCGATCCCGCCCAGCCGCCGGTCCCGCGCGGTGTCGCTGGCCCCGATAAGGTGGTCGAGCACTATCGGCGCCCGGCGGAAGATCAGCCTGGCCAGGTGGACGTCGAAGTGGCCGAGATAGCCGACCAGCACCACGTCCGGTGCAGGCATCCGGCGCGCTTTCCGGGCCAGCGTGAGCCAGCGCCGGGCCAGCCGGGCCAGCAGGGCTGGGGCCCGCCACGGGTGCGCCAGCATGCCCACCCTGGCCGCCGTGTCGAGGCCCAGCGGTGCGTTGCATTCGGCCACATCGATACCGCGGGCCCGCAGGCCCTCAGCGATCGTGCCGATCCTCGGATGAAGCGAGGTGTCATAGGTGCCAAAGAGCAAAGCGAGCATGATCCCTCTAGCCTAGTATTTCGGTCGGCGCTATAGGCGCAAATCTCGCAACTGCCGGAATCTAAAGTAAGGCTGTCGCCATGCCGGATCGCCCCGCGATATCGGACTACCCGTCCGCCGCCGCTGCGGACGGGCAGCCCAGCGGCGAGGGCACCCGACGCGACAGGATCCGCAGCTTGTGGACCGTGGCCAGGCGGATCCTCACCAGCCGGCTGGTCCGCTGGGGATTCGCCGCGGCGGCAGTCGCCATCGGCGGCTACGCGGTAGCCCGCCAGTGGGCGGATGTGCGTGCCGCGCTGGCCAGCCTCGGGATCCTGGTCGTCGCCGCCGCCATGGTCAGTGTGCTCATTGCCATGCTCGCGGCGATGCAGGTCTGGCGGGTGCTGCTCGCTGCGCTCGGCTCGCCGCTGCCGGGCCGGACCGCGGCCCGGATCATGTTCGTGGGCCAGCTGGGGAAATACGTCCCTGGATCGGTCTGGCCGGTTCTGGCGCAGATGGAGCTGGGCGCCGCACACCGCGTGCCGCGGCATCACTCGGCGAGCGCCTCCGTGCTCACCATGATCGTGTCCGTGTTCAGCGGATTGCTCACCGCGCTCGTCACGCTGCCTTTCGTGGCGGGATCGACGCCCTACCTATGGGCCTTCGCGGCCGCTCCCGTGTTGGTGGCCTGCCTGCACCCGAAGGTGCTCAATTACCTCCTGGGCCGGTTGTTCCGGCTGACCCGGCGGCCTCCCCTCGAGCAGCCGCTGACCGCCCGGGCCATAGCAACCTCGCTCGCCTGGTCGTTCGGCTCGTGGATCCTGTACGGTCTGCAGATCTGGCTGCTCGCGACGCGGCTCGGGGCACCTCGCGGCACGGCGGCCCTGCTGGCCATCGGCGGCTTCGCCTTCGCGTGGAGCGTCGGTTTCCTGGCCGTGTTCGCGCCGGCCGGGGCCGGGGTGCGCGAGGTCCTGCTTGTGGCGTTGTGGGGCCCGGTGCTGGGCGTCGGGTCGGCCACCGCGGTGGCCCTGGTCTCCCGCGTGCTGACCACCGTCGGCGACCTGCTGGCGGCCGGCCTGGCGGCGGGGTACGTTCGCTGGCCGCGGAATACAGCCCGACGTTAAGGAGCCTCAGATGGAGCCGACCGGGATCGATGGCGCCTGGATATTCACGCCCCGGATCTTGTCCGACAGCAGGGGGTCTTTCCTGGAGTGGTTCCGGGCCGGGGAACTCACCGCGTCGCTCGGATACCAGCCTGAGGTCGCGCAGGCGAACTGCTCGGTGTCCCGCAGGGGCGTGATCCGGGGTATCCACTTCGCTGACGTCCCACCCGGCCAGGCAAAATACGTCGTCTGTGTCAGCGGTGCCATCCTCGATGTGATCGTCGACGTCAGGACCGGCTCCCCCAGCTATGGGCGCTGGGAGGCGGTACGGCTGGATGACGCCGAGCGGCGCGCGGTATTCCTCTCCGAGGGGCTAGGCCATGCGTTCATGGCGCTCAGCGCCGAGGCAACGGTTGTCTACCTGTGCTCCACCGCCTACGCACCGGGACGCGAGCACAGCGTGAACCCGGTTGACCCGGAAATCGGCATCGCCTGGCCGGCCGGCGCGGAACCGGTGCTGTCCGGAAAGGATGCCGCCGCCCCAACGCTGCAGCAGGCTGAGCGCGACGGGATGCTGCCGGCCTACGCTGACTGCATGGCCTACCGGGACCGGCTGCGCCGCACCGCCGACGGCGAGCACACGGTCATGGACGTCCAGAGCCGGTGACGGGCCATCAGCCTGCCGGTGCGGCTTGCCGCTCCCCGGCGGCGACCTCCGGGAGCGCCCGCCTCAGTGCCTGCTGCCAATCCGCGATCGGCGGCACACCTGCCCGGGTCCAGGCACCGTGGCCGAGCACGCTGTAGACGGGACGTGGCGCTGGCCGGGACAGTGCGGTGCCGGGAATCGGCCTGACCCGGTCCGGGTCAGCGCCGAGCAGCCGGAAAATCTCGTGGGCTAGCCCGAACCAGGTGGTCTGCCCGGAGCTCGTAGCGTGATAGATGCCGGGACTGGCCGCCGACTGGATCAGGGCGATGATCTGCCCGGCCACGTCAGCGGTCCAGGTGGGCTGGCCGCACTGGTCGTCGACGACCTCGACGGTCGGCCGCTGGCGCTCCAGCGTGATCATCGTACGGGCGAAGCTCCGCCCGTACGCCCCGTACAGCCAGGCGGTCCGGACCACGTAACCCGCGTCGGGCAGGCCGTCGAGCACGGCTCGCTCACCGGCCAGCTTGGTACGTCCATATGCGGACCGCGGCGCCGGGATGTCCTCCTCGGCATACGGCCGCTGGGCGGTCCCGGCGAAGACGTAGTCGGTCGACACCTGCACCAGGCGCGTACGGCTGGCCTGGCAGGCCGCGGCGATGTTGGCCGCGCCGCCACCGTTGATCGCCAGCGCCTGGTGCTCGTGCGCCTCGGCGTCGTCGACGCCGGTCCAGGCCGCGCAGTTGACGACCACATCCGGCCGGAAGGCGGCCAGGGCCCCAGCGACGGCAGCGGCATCGGTTACATTCAGGCCGGCCCGGTCCAGGCCGGTTACGGCCTCCCCGCGGCGGCCGAGGATGGTGACCAGATCACGGCCCAGCATGCCGCCGGCCCCGGTAACCAGCCACCGGATCACGGCGCCCGCCCGGTGCGGTGCGGGACCGCCAGCCTGGCTGCGGCGTCCGGCCCCGGCTGCTTCAGCGGCTCCCACCAGGCGCGGTTGGCCCGATACCACCGCACGGTCGCATCCAGGCCCGGACGGAACGGGATCCGGGGGGCGTAGCCCAGCGCCCGCAGCCTGTGATCGTCCAGCGAGTAGCGCCGGTCATGACCCTTGCGGTCCGGCACGCGGGCCACCATGTCCCAGTCCGCTCCGCAGCACTCCAGAAGCGCGGCGGTCAGCTCCCTGTTGGTCAGCTCGGCATCACCGTTGATGTGATAGATCTGGCCGCCCGCACCCCGTTCCAGCACCAGCTGGATGCCGCGGCAGTGGTCGTCGACGTGGATCCAGCCGCGGACGTTGCCGCCGTCGCCGTACAGCGGGACGCGTCGCCGGTCGAGCAGGTTGGTCACGAAGAGCGGGATGACCTTTTCCGGATACTGGTAGGGGCCGTAGTTGTTGCAGCAACGGGTGATGCGCACGTCCAGCTCATAAGTGCGGGCATAGGCCCGGGCGATCAGGTCGCCCCCGGCCTTGGCCGCCGCGTACGGCGAGTTCGGCTCGACCGGGGCCTGCTCGGTCCAGGAACCTGACGCCACGCTGCCGTACACCTCGTCGGTGGACACCTGCACCACCGGCCCGACCCCGGCTTCCAGGCACGCCTGCAACAGCACCTGCACCCCGGCCACATTGCTGGCCACGAAGGGCGCCGCACCGGTGATTGACCGGTCCACATGGGTCTCGGCGGCGAAATTTATCACCGCGTCGTGGCCGGGCACGAGCGAGCCGACCAGCGCGGCGTCGGCAATGTTGCCCTGGACGAACCGCAGCCGCGGGCTGGCCGCGACCGGCGCCAGGTTCGCCAGGTTCCCGGCATAGGTCAGTGCGTCCAGGACGGTCACGTCCGCGTCCGCATAGCCGGGGTAGCCGCCGCCCAGAAGCGTGCGGACGTAGTGCGAGCCGATGAACCCGGCACCGCCGGTCACCAGGATTCTCACGCGTTCTCTCCGGTGCTTAGGAGCTGATCTGCACCTTGCTATGGTCTCCCAGAATGAGGCGGTGCGCCTCCCGAACCCGGGGCGCCGGTGTCACCTCGACGTCGTGGCCGATCAGGGACGCTTCGATCCGGCGGACACCACGGATGGAGGCTCCGCCTAGCACGATCGAGTACTCGATCTCGCTGTCGGCGATGACGCAGCCCGGCGCCACCGAAGTGTACGGGCCGACGTAGGAGCCGGCCACCACGGTCCCGGCGCCAATGATCACCGGGCCGACGATCCGGGATCCGCTAATCTGGGCCCCCGTCTCGATGACCACCCGCCCGATCAGCTCGCTCGCCGCGTCTGCCGTGCCGTCCATCCGCGGCTCGGCGCTTTCCAGCACCATCCGGTTGACTTCCAGCATGTCCGTGACGTTGCCGGTGTCCTTCCAGTATCCCGAGATGATCGTGGAGGTGACCTTGCGGCCGTGCTGGACCAGCCACTGGATGGCTTCAGTGATCTCCAGCTCTCCCCGCTGCGACGGCACCAGCCCGGCTATCGCCTCGTGCACCGCCGCGGTGAACAGGTACACGCCGACCAGCGCCAGGTCGCTCTTCGGCCGCTCCGGCTTTTCCTCCAGGCTGACAACCTGGCCCGCGTGATCCAGTTCGGCCACACCGAACTGGCGCGGATCCGGCACCTTCGTCAGCATGATGTGCGCATCCGGCCGGCGGGAACGGAACTCCTCCACCAGTGCGGTGATCCCGCCCACGATGAAATTGTCCCCCAGGTACATCACGAAGTCGTCGTCACCCAGGAACTCCCGGGCGGTCAGGACGGCATGGGCCAGCCCCAGCGGCGCGGCCTGCTGGATATAGGTCACTCGCAACCCGAACGCCCCGCCGTCGCCCACCGCCGACTGGATCGCCCGCACTGTATCGCCGACCACGACGCCGACGTCGGTGATCCCCGCGTCCCGAATCGCTTCCAGGCCGTAGAACAGCACGGGCTTATTCGCTACGGGCAGCAGCTGCTTGGCGGACGTATGGGTGATCGGCCGGAGCCGGGTGCCCGATCCCCCAGCCAGAACCAGGGCCTTCACGGGTCGTGACTCTATCGCCTCGGCGCCAGAAAAGCCCGGGAATCCCTGTCTAGTTACTGACGAACCGGCCTCCGACGTGCTCCGCTTCAAGCCACGGCGGGCCGCAGCCGCGGGCGAACCCGCCCGTGACCGCGGGCAGCAGGTCATGATTCCAGACCAGCACCTCGTAGGCGCCGATCCGGGCGGTACGCACCGGAGCACCGAACTGGGCGACGGCGCTCGCGACGGTACCGTTCGCCCCGGCGGCACTGGTGAGCGCGAGCACGAGAAACGTCGCAGTACTCGGTGGTTCGTACCATGATTCGCTGGATTCCCAGGCGTCCGGGGAGAAACGGCCACAGGAGAGCTCGACGGGCCGTACCGTGACCCGGCCGCTGGTCGCGACGGTCGTGACGTTGGCCGTCCAGTAGTCGCCGATTCCGGCCGTCAGGTGATTGGCCGTCAGCCACGATGCCACGGCCTGCGTCGTCGGCGGCTGCGGGGGCCTGGTGGCATGGTAAGCAAGCACCCCGGCGTAGCCCACCAGTACCGCGAGCAACGCAGGAAGGAGCGCGGTGGCCGCCGGCCTGCCGGGGAGGAGCCGTCCGGCGAGCACGGCGCCGAACGGAAGCACCGCGGCGAGCTCGTGCGCCGATCCGAGATCAACCGCCAGCGTAGTGACCGCGAACGCGGCCAGATTGATGGTGATGCCCACGAACAGTATCGGGACCAGCCGTCCGTCCGCCGCGAGCAGCCGCCTGGCCGCGATACAGCAAGCCCATGCCACCAGGACCACACCGGTGAGCTGCAGCAGCGCAATCGCCGCAGCAAGCCCGGGCTGCAGCCCGACGAAGTCAGCGCCGAACATTGTCAGTACCGACTCGGCCGTCAGCGACAGGTTGTGCGGCAGCTGAGCCCACGTGATGAAGACCACATGGGTGGGTGCGACGACAAAGCCGCCCGCCCGGCGGATGAGGAGCAGGCCGGCCCTCGCCAGCACGACCGAGGCCGCCGCCGCCGTCAGCAGGCCCGCGTCGATCCGCCACGATTCCCGTCGCTGAGACAGCCTGATGGCAGAAACGACGACGACCGGCAGGGCCCCCACGTACAGGGCCAGCTGGTCGGCCATCTCCACCCACGTGAGCAACGCGCCGACCAGACAGGGCACGTACCAGCGGTCGTCAAGCCTGTCGATCACCAGCCAGATGAGCAGCAGCGGGACCTGGGTGCCCGTGTGGTTGGGTGAGGAAAGAACGCCGGGCCCGGGCGCGAGCATGATGCCCCCCGCGATCAGGACCCGCAGGAGTCCTGCGGTCCCAGTGGCCCGGCCCTTGGCCAGCAGCACCGCGAGCGCGAGCAGCGCGGTGTACGTGGCCGCTGCCGCCGCGTGAATGACTCCCGGATTCAGCCCGCGGGCCAGCTCCACGAGCATGTACTCCGGCAACTCGGTGGTGTAGAAGGACACGTCCGACAGCCACCAGCCACGCAGCAGCGGGTTTCCGTGCAGCATGTCCCAGGCCTGGAGCACATTGCTCGCGCCGTCCGCGTCAATGCCGAGAGATCTTGACTGCCCCAGGTAGGCGGCGTACAGCAGGAAGACCGCGCCGAGGCAGGCCACCACGGTCAGCGGCCGATGGTGCCGCCGCCATGCGGCACGAAGTTCGACGTGGCTTGGGCCCCGGAACCGGGATCGGATCCCGTCAGGGACGGGGACATCGCCCCTACCGGGCGCGGCGGGCGCGGCGGGCAATTCGGCAGCGCTGCGCTCCGGGCCGGTCGCTTCGACGTTAACCACCTCTGAGCAAGCACAAGGCACGGGACCGGGTGTCTGGAAGAGCTCAAATCTTAAGCGCTCCGAGGCGTTTTTCGATGTCCGCAGTTTGGCGTGTCCGGCTCAGCGTTAGTCGTTCTCGACGACAAAGTCCCACTTGGCGACGATATTCCGGCCGTTCGGGGCCCAGCGCATCAGTCCCTCGCCGGTCGCCTCGACCGCCCGGAGCTCGAAGCTCACCTTCCCGCCCGGGTTCAGTACCTTCGGGGGTTTCGGCTGGCCGGGGACCAGGACCGGATGGTAGACGTTGTTGTCCTGGTCGATGCTGCTGAAGTCCGACGGCGAGATGGGCACCGTTCCGGTGGCGCCGGACATGGCGACCACCCACGTGCAGGTCGTCTCGGTGGCCTGGTACGGCAGCCCTTCACCGGGTACCTGCGGCCCGCTCACGGTCACCAGCACCGACCACTGGGACGTCTTTGCCTTCACCGCGTCGCCCTCGTTGGTCAGTGCGGGCCGCTGGATCGTTCCGGTCAGCACGGCGTCGCTGCCGTAATTCAGGCTGTCCTTCGGCAGGTACGACGGGTACGCGCCGAAGGTCGGAGTCGGGCTCGCGACGGGGTTAGCCGCGGTGCCGCAGCCGGCCAGCACCCCCAGCGCCGCCAGCAGCGCGGCGAGCAGGACCAGGTTGCGGCCCCGCCCGGGTGCCCGGCCGGGCCGGGCAGAGTGCCCGGCCCGGCCTGTCCGGTGGGCCCGGCCGGCCCGGGTCCCCGCCATGACGGCGGGGACCCGGCCCAGCACGGTGCCCCGATTCAGCGGGCTCATGCGGTGTCTCATGCCCGCCCGGACAGCGCCCTGCGCTGGGCCCCGCGCCGGCGGCGCAGGGACCAGACGTAGCCGGCGGCCACCATCAGGGCCGCTATGGGCGTCCCTGCGGCCAGCGATATCCGCGCCCAGGGTGGCCCCGGGCTGGTCCCGTTGGGAACGGTCAGGGAGGTGAGGTGGGTGCTGCTCCTGGCCTGCCCGTAACCCGACGGGTTGTTGAACACATCCCGGCCGAAGTCGCGCAGGCCCGGCTGGGCGGCGAAGCCGAGGTGGCCCTGCCCGTCCAGTCCGCCGGACACCGTTCCGGCCGTCAGCGGGGTGTGGTCGCTGCCCTGCGCGACGCCGAAGATGTCCTCCATGGTGCGCAGCCAGCTGTAGTGGTTGTAGTAGGTGTCCGTGGACGTGCCCGGCTTGATGAACGGGCTGATCAGGACGCTTCCGGTGTCACCGCCGCCGGTCGTCGGCAGGGTGGCGTTGAACAGCGGGTCGGGCGTCTGGCCGGGGGCCAGGTCCGAGGGGTCGCCCTCGGCGCTGAGTGTGATGCTGCTCACCGGACCAGTCGGCTCGACCGGGCTGCCGTCCTGGCTGACCAGCTCGAACGACCCGGTGGTCACCGCTCCGGTGCTGGTGGTCGGGAAGAGCGGACCCGTGTTCGTGACCGCGCCGACGAACGAGTTCGCCGGGACGTTGGTCCCGGTCACCTCGCGGCCGGTGTCGTCGGACAGGATCGAGGGATCGGTGATCTCGCTCGACCCGGTGCCGCCGGTGACGGTGTCGGTCCGCGCCGCCGGCGGGCTACCCGCGCCGCCCCGCACGATGCCCGGCACGCAGTTGGCCGGCACGAGCGCCGGGCTGGTCTGGGTACACACCGGCGGCCGGTCGACGAAGGCGTTGTTGCCGGGGCCGGGGTAGAGCTGGTCGCCCTTGCTGTTGGTGCCGAGCGTGGAGTTCGGGCCGGTCGGCTCGTAGTTGACGTTCCGGCCGTACAGGCTCTCGCCCGCGGTGTCGGACCTGATGCTGCTGGTGTAGTTCGGCTTGTTGTCCGCGGTGGGCGGGTAATTGTTGGCGTCGTTGAAGCTGTTCCCGGTGTAGGTGAACGGCGGGAACGCCTCGTCGAAGGTGACGTCGATCAGGCCGCCCTGCTTGAACGCCGCGGACCGCTCGATCAGCGGGATGTAGTACTCCAGGAACAGGTCCGAGGCGTACAGCCCGCCGGTCTGGTTCTTTGGCGTCGTCGACTCCGGGACGTACGGGTCCGGCGAGTTGTAGTTGGGCGTCCCGTTGCTGTTGAAGGCCCCGGACAGGTTGTTGCCATGGCAGACCGCGTCGTGCGCGTCACTGCAGTTGTCCGGGGTGATCCAGCTGAAGTCCGGCGTGGTGCTGGCTTTCTGCAGGTCGTGCACGAGCCCGGTGCTCGGGTTGTCCAGGTTCGTGACGTGGTTCGCGTCGCAGTTCGTGCCGCCGTTGGCCGGCTCGTTCAGCGCCGGGCCGCTGACCGAGGAGCCGGTCAGCGACTGGAACCAGGGGAACGGGAAGTGCTTGGCCACGTACTGGTCGTTCGGCTGCGCCGCGGTGAAGGTGGTCACCCCGGGCGGATAGTCGCCGGCCATGTCCGTGGGGTTGGTGTCCGGGTTGTTGGCCGCGGTCCCGGGGCCCGCGCACGCCGCCGCCTCACGGTCTGGCACCGTGTTCGCCTGGTACGAGGTGGAGCCGGGCGGCTGCGCGCCGCCGATGTCCTGGGCGTAGCCCTTCCAGGTCTTACCCGCCGCATTGAGCTGGTTGAACAGCGTCGGCACGGCGGTCGGGTAGGTGCAGCCGTTCTCGCCGAGCGGCGCGTTGGCCCCGCTGGGCTGGGAGGCGTTGGCCGGTGAGTACATCTGGCCGTAGTTGATGTTGCTGCGCGGCGAACCGGTGTGCAGGATGTCGGAGTTCGGCCCAATGGTCTTATTGGAGACGCTGCAGTCTTCCTGGGTGTCCTGGTTGGGTGACTGCCCGGACACCAGCGAAATGTAGTTGTCCATGCTGGAGTGGCCGGTCCCGTAGTACTTCTTGAGCAGGACCCCCTGCTCCGGGAGCGTCTTCCAGAGGTAGCTGTTCTGGTTGAGGCCGGTGAACGTGGCGTCGTAGGACTTGTTCTCCAGGATGATCAGCCACACGTGCTTGATCCCGCCGGACCGCAGCCCGGTGCTGGCCATAGTGACCCCGCCGGACTTAGCGGAGGCCGCGGGAGATGCAGCGGCGATGGAGGCCGGAACCGCTACGCCAGCCACCGAGAACAGCCCGACTCCGCAGGCAACGGCGGCCCGCAGAACGCGGCGACCTGTGCGCGAAAACGTCATGTTACGTCCCTAGTGGTGCGGACGTACGGCGCGAACAAGGGAAGGTGGAACACGAGCGACGTCCAGGTAAACATTTGCTGTCATACCGCGCCCGTGCAGCAAGACGCAAGACGCGCGGCCCGGCGTTAGGGTTTCACCAGGTGAAACTCGACCCGGTACAGCAGGGTGCCGTCGTCGATCGGCCCCGCGTGCGCGGCCCGCCGCCGCAGCGTCTCGCGGTCCGGTTCGCCGGAACGCCGCACGTCCGCCGCCGTGATCGCGGAAAACGGGATCAGCTCGACCGAGTCGACCTCGATACGCACCGGACCGACGGGGTACTGGCCCCCCGCCTTCACCTTCGGCCGCCGCCACAGCCGGAACGACACTGTAATGTCGCCCGCGATCACGTCGTCGCGCAGTTCCTTGCTGAACTCCACGATCCGAGGCTACGTTGCCCATTGGCCCGCTCTCAGCCGCGACACCGACGAAGGATCCGCGATGACCAGCACGCCGCCCGGTGCTTATGGTGACTACCAGGTCGAGATCTACGCCGCCGGGCTGGGCGGGGTAGTCCCGGCTTTCCCGATGGCCTATCCCGAGCTGGAAGCCCGCGCCGCGGCCGCCCTGCCGCCGTCCGTGCTCTCCTACGTCGCGGGCGGCGCAGGCACCGAGTGCACCCAGCGGGCCAACGTCAGCGCCTTCCGGCACTGGGGCGTGATGCCGCGGATGCTGGTCGGGGCGGCCAAGCGCGACCTGTCGGTGAACTTGTTCGGCCTGACCCTGCCCTCCCCGGTGTTCATGGCGCCGATCGGCGTGCTCGGCCTCTGCGCGCAGGACGGCCACGGCGACCTGGCCACCGCCGTGGCCGCGGCCCGGACCGGCGTGCCGATGGTCGCGTCCACCCTGTCGGCGGATCCGCTGGAGGATGTCGCCGCGCGGTTCGGCGGCACCCCGGGCCTCTTCCAGCTGTACACGCCCACCGACCGGGACCTGGCCGAGAGCCTGGTGCACCGCGCCGAAGCCGCCGGCTTCAAGGGCATCGTCATCACCCTGGACACCTGGATCACCGGCTGGCGCCCGCGCGACCTGGCCACCAGCAACTTCCCCCAGTTGCGCGGGCACTGCCTGGCCAACTACACCAGCGACCCGGTCTTCCAGGGCCGCCTCGGCGACTCCGCCGGCCGTGACGTGAACGCGACCGTCGGCCAGTGGGTGCAGGTGTTCGGGAACGCTCTCACGTGGCAGGACCTGCCCTGGCTGCGCTCGATCACCACGTTGCCCCTGATCCTCAAGGGCATCTGCCACCCCGACGATGCCCGGCGCGCAAAGGACCATGGGGCCGACGGCATCTACTGCTCCAACCATGGCGGACGGCAGGCCGACGGCGGGCTCGCCGCGCTGGACTGCCTGCCCGGCGTGGTGGCAGCCGCGGACGGCCTGCCCGTGCTGTTCGACTCCGGGGTCCGGTCCGGTGCGGACGTGATCAAGGCCCTGGCCCTGGGTGCCACCGCCGTCGGCATCGGCCGCCCCTACGCCTGGGGCCTGGCGATCGGCGGCACCGACGGGGTGGTCCACGTGCTGCGCAGCATCCTGGCCGAAGCCGACCTGATCATGGCCGTGGACGGGTACCCGGCGCTCGCCGACCTGACCCCGGGCACCCTGCGCCGCACCGGCCCGCACGACTGACCCGCGGACCGCCGACGGGTCCGGGGGCCAGGCGGGACAGACCAGTCTTTCCGGCGGTCAGTGCCCCTTCAGGCTGCCCACGCTGAGCGATCCGTCCGTGTCCGGCGCCACGATCTGCTCTTCCTCGCGAACGTAGGTCTCCGGATCCTTGTCCACCGGCTCGACCCCGGCGAAGTTCCGGCCCTCAAACGCGGCGAACATGACAGCCAGCTCGTGGCGGCGCTGGAGGCTGGCCAGCCGGCGGAAGTCGGTCAAGCCCTCGCGCTCTTCCTCGCCCATGTGGTCGCTGTTGGCCTCGTTCGCCGCGGCGACCGCCGCGTACCAGCCGTCGGTGCCGACCTGGTGCTTGCCGACCTCGGCGACCGCGTCCCGGATCTCGTTGTGGTCCTCGATCGCGTCCAGCGTCTCGTCCTCGACCCCGGCCCGGCGGCGCGACGCGATGCCGACCTGCAGCAGCTCGGGGTAGAAGATCTCCTCTTCGGCCTGCGCGTGCAACTCCAGGAATGCGGCCAGCCGATCCCACACCGCCGACAGCGAGCCCGTGTCCGTGCGGTCGATCTGCTCCAGGATCGCGAATAGACGGCGCTGCTCGTGATGGTCATCCAGGATCAGCTGGGTGATGTCCACCGTTCCTCCCTGCGCCGCCATGGCCGGTACCGAAGGCCGTCCACCACGCTACCGTGCACCGGCCAGCCGGGGACGGCCAGCTCCGTTCGCAACGCCGCCGGGAGCGTGCTGACGAGGCTGGGGACAGACATATGGCCGTCAAGCACGTAACATCCGGACATGCCACCGTCGTGCGGGATCATCGGGCCCCGGCCGGGTTTTGCGCGGCCCGTGGTACCTGGCGGTTACAGATCGGCGCGCCCATGGTGAAGTGGAAGTCTGCTGCCGACCGGCTGGCCGGCGAGGTTACGCACCCGATCTCACGCTGGCGTCCGGCGGTCGGCGCTGTCCCGCGGCACCTGTTCGTGCCCCGCTGGTGGGAACGGGCCGGGCCGGGGGCGGGCTTCGGGGCCAGTACCTGGAAGCTGTGCGACGGCCCCGCCGAGCCCGATGCCTGGATCCGCGCCGCCTACGCCGACCGGGCGCTGGTCACCCGCGTCGGGCTGCTGCACGCCGACCACGCCACGCCGGATGACCAGCCGGCCGGGGTGCCCACATCCTCGGCCATCGCGCCGGGGCTGGTGGTGCGCATGCTACGGCACGCCCGGCTCACCGACGACGCTGACGTGCTGGAGGTCGGCGCCGGGACCGGCTACTGCGCTGCGGTGCTGTGCGAGCGGGTCGGCTACCGGCAGGTCACCACGATCGAAGCCGACCCCTATCTGGCCAAGGCGGCGAGCGAGCGGCTGGCCGGTATCGGCCTGCACCCACGGGTGGCGCACGCGGACGTGTCCGGCCCGCCGCCGGGGAACTACGACCGGATCGCCTCCATGCTCGGCGTCTCGCCCGTTCCCGCGAGCTGGCTGGCGGCCCTGCGCCCGCAGGGCCGCCTGGTCACTCCCATCGCCGGCACCATGCTCATCCTGACCGCGGACAAGACGCCTGACGGCGGCGCGGCGGGCCGCACCGAATGGGACCGGGGGGCGTTCATGCCCGCCGAGGCCGATCCCGGCGCCCCGCAGATCCCGGCCGCCGTGTTCGGCGCGGCCCGCGAGGCCGACGGCGAGCAGGTCGGCCCGGGCCGGTATCCCGTTATCGACGTGGCCCGCTCCTGGGATCTCTGCTCCGCCCTGGGCCTGCTGGTCCCGGGTGTCCAGCACGACTTCGCCGTAACCGCCGACGGCCGGCGCACCGCCTGGACGGTGCACCCGGACGGATCCTGGGCCCGCGCCACCGGCACCGGCGACGCCCCGCCCATCGTGCACCAGAGCGGCCCGCGCCGGCTGTGGGACATTCTCGACGGCATCCGCCTCGACTGGCTGCGCAACGGTTCCCTGCCCGGCTACGGCGCCCGCGCCACCGTCGCCCCCGACGGCAGCATCTGCCTGCGGCACGGGCACTGGCGCGCGACCCTGCCCGCCGCAGTCGGCCCGCCGCCGCCGGCTGCCGGTCATGCTGAACAAGCCGCCCCGGGAGTCATCCCCCAGGCGATCGTGACCCGGCCGGGGCCTCAGGCGTCGTAGTCGACCGCGAGCACGGCGGAGACCGGGAGCGACTGGCAGGTGAGCACGAAGCCCCCCGCCACCTCGGACTCCTCCAGCGCGAAGTTCCGCCGCATGTGGACCTCGCCGCTGGTGACCCGGGCCCGGCAGGTGCCGCACACGCCGCCCTTGCACGCGAACGGCAGGTCGGGCCGCACCCGTTGGGCTCCCTCCAGGACCGTGACGTCCCGGGCCAGCGACACCGTGGTGGATCGCCCGTCCAGCATGATGGTGGCCTCGCTGGTGGCCCCGGCGGGGATGGCGTCGGCGTGCCGGGCCACGGGGGGCGGGATGTCCTCGACGTAGAACAGCTCGCGGTGGATCCGTGCCGCGGGCACACCCCGGCCGCGCAGCAGCTCGGTAGCCGAAGCGACCATCTCGAACGGCCCGCACAGCCACCAGTGGTCCGCCCCGGCCGCGTCGATGAGCCGGGGGAGCAGCTCGGTCAGCTTGGCCGCGTCGAGCCGCCCGGACAGCAGTTCCGCCTCGCGGGGCTCGCGGGACAGCACATGGATCAGTTCCAGCCGGGCCGGGTAACGATCCTTGAGGTCGGCCAGTTCGTCCGCGAACATCACCGTGCCGGCGTGCCGGTTGCCGTAGCACACCGCCGCGGTGGCGGCCGGGTCCCGCAGGACGGTGGCCGCGATCGACAGCACCGGGGTGATCCCGGAGCCGGCCGCGATCAGCACATGGTGGCCCCCGGTCTCCGGGCCGGGCGTGAAGCTGCCGGCCGGGACGCCAACGGAGATCTCGTCGCCCGGCCTGACCTCGCGCACCAGCCAGCGGGAGAACAGCCCGTCCGGGACCTCACGCACGCCGATCCGCGGCCGCGCGCCCTCCGGGGCGCAGATGGAGTACGAGCGGCGCTCTTCCCGGCCGTCGATGAGCCGCCGCAGGGTCAGCGACTGGCCGGCCCGGAACGCGTAGCGCTCAGCCAGCCCGGCGGGCACGTCGAAGGTGATCGCCACGGCGTCCGCGCACAGCTGGCTCACCTCCGCCACGGCCAGCGGGTGGAAGTCGCCGCGCAGCCGGGGGGCGGTGCTCGTGGCGGTGCTGGCGGCCATGGGCACTCAGATCTCCTTGACGTGCTCGAACGGCTCCTGGCACGCCTCGCAGCGGTGCAGCGACCGGCACGCGGTGGCGCTGAACGCCGACATGAGCCGGGTCCGGGCGGATCCGCAGTGCGGGCACCGCACCGGGTGCGGCGGCGGGCCGAGGGTCAGCGGGATCGGGCCGGTGACGGGGCGGGCCGCTCCGGCGGGCGGGGCGATGCCGGCCGCGGCCAGCTTGCGGCGGCCCGCGGCGCTGATCCAGTCGGTGCTCCAGGCCGGCCGCAGCACCGTGCGCACCTCGACCTTCCCGAAGCCCGCCTGGTGCAGCGCGTGCACCAGATCATCGCGCATCGCGTCCAGGGCTGGGCAGCCGGTGTAGGTGGGGGTGATCGAGACCGTTACGGCGCCGTCGTGCTCCGCCACCTCGCGGAGCACGCCGAGGTCGGCCAGGGTGAGCATGGGCAGCTCGGGGTCGGTCACGGTCTCGGCCACGGCCCGGGCCGTCACGGTCCTGCCTGTCCCGCTCACCACGTCGCCTCTGGGTCAGCGCGGGCCACACTCTGCAGCTCGGCGAGCAGGTGCCCCATGGCCTCGGTGTGCACGCCGTCACGCCCGGTGCGCCCGGCCACCCCGGCCCGCGGCGGCAGGTCCGGCACCTCCAGCGTCGCGGCCGGCAGCACCTGGGCGAGCACGTCGTCGAGCTCGCCCCGCAGCCCCGCCGGGTCGGCGGCCACCCCGGCGGCGGCCAGCCGCCGCTCGATCTCGTGCGGCGTGAACAGTTCCGGCACGTACGGCCAGATCGCCGCCAGCCCCGCCTGCGCCCGCTCGCGGGAAAAGGCGGTCCCGTCGCCCAGCCGGATCAGCCACTGCGCGGCGTAGTCCCGGTGGTAGCTGACCTCCTTGACGCCCTTGGCGGCGATCGCGGCGAGCACCGGGTCCCGCGAGGACGTGAGCTGCCGCAGCACGGCGAGCCGCCACCCGGCGAACACCAGCAGCCGCGCGATCAGCTCACCGAAGTCGCCGCGTTCCAGCTCTGCCAGCCGCACGTTGCGGAACTCGTGCTCGGCCCGGAAGAAGGCGTAGCGGTCCTCGCCCCGCGGCGGGCCGTCGCTGTCATCAGCGGGGCCCCGGCCGCCGGTGCCGTTCGCGGCCTCTTCCGCGGCGGCCGCCCGGGACAGCAGCAGCCGGGCCTGCCCCAGCAGGTCCAGCCCGATGTTGGCCAGCGCGACCTCGTCTTCCAGCTCGGGCGCGTCGGCGCACCACTGCTGTAGCCGGTGCGACATGATCAGCGCATCGTCGCCGAGCATCAGGCAGTAGGCGGTCAGGTCCGCCGCGTCCGTCCCGGCCGGCACCGTGGTATCTACCCCCTCCAGCGGGTCGGCGAACCCGGTGCCGTATGCCCAGCGGACGTCGTCGCCCCCCTCGCTCAGAGCCTCGTAGGCATTGTCGGACGGCACGCCATTGTCGGATGACACGGGGGCCTCACATGTGCGGGACGTTGTCGGGGATGTCGTAGAACGTCGGGTGCCGGTACACCTTGTCGCCGGACGGCGCGAAGAACGGGTCCTTCTCGTCCGGCGACGAGGCGGTGATCGCCGCGGACGGCACCACCCAGATGCTCACGCCCTCGTTGCGCCGGGTGTACAGGTCACGCGCGTTCCGCAGGGCCATCTCGCTGTCGGCCGCGTGCAGCGAGCCGACGTGCACGTGGTTGAGCCCGCGCTTGCCCCGGATGAACACCTCCCACAGCGGCCAGCTGCGCCGGTCGGCGCCCTCCCCGCTCCCGCCGTCCCCGCTCACGCGGCCGCCTCCCGCCGGGCCGCGGCCTTGGCCGCGTGCGCCGCGGCCGCCTCCCGCACCCAGGCGCCGCCCTCGTGCGCCGCCTTCCGGCGTGCGACGCGCTGCGCGTTGCACGGGCCGTTGCCCGAAACGACCTGCTTCATCTCGCTCCAGTTGACCTCGCCGAAGTCGTGTGCCCCCCGTTCGGGGTTCCACCTGAGGTCCGGGTCGGGCAGCATGACGCCCAGCGCCGCGGCCTGCGGCACGGTCATGTCGACGAACCGCTGCCGCAGCTCGTCGTTGGTATGCCGTTTGATCTTCCAGGCCATGGATTGGGCCGTGTTGGCCGACTGGTCGTCCGGCGGCCCGAACATCATCAGCGACGGCCACCACCACCGGTTGAGGGCGTCCTGCACCATGGCCCGCTGCGCGGCGGTGCCGGACATCATCCTCATCAGCAGTTCGTAGCCCTGCCGCTGGTGGAATGACTCCTCCTTGCAGATCCGGATCATCGCCCGCGCGTACGGGCCGTAGGAGCAGCGGCACAGCGGCACCTGGTTGCAGATCGCGGCCCCGTCCACGAGCCAGCCGATCACGCCCACGTCGGCGAACGTGAGGGTCGGGTAGTTGAAGATCGACGAGTACTTCTGCCGCCCGCTGATCAGCCGCTCGGTCAGCTCGGTGCGGTCGGCGCCGAGCGTCTCGGCCGCCGCGTAGAGGTAGAGCCCGTGCCCGGCCTCGTCCTGCACCTTGGCCAGCAGGATCGCCTTCCGCCGCAGCGAGGGCGCCCGGGTGATCCAGTTGCCCTCCGGCTGCATGCCGATGATCTCCGAGTGCGCGTGCTGCGCGATCTGCCGGATCATCGTGGCCCGGAACTTCTCCGGCATCCAGTCCCGCGGCTCGATCCGCTGGTCCCGGGCGATCGTCCGCTCGAACTGTCCGGCCAGATCCTCCTCGGCAACCGTGGCCGTCATGGCTTCCACTCCTTTGCGACCAGCGTGAGTACGTCGTATTTGGCCACCGACTCGCCGCGCCCGTTGGTCACGTCGGCGTCCCAGCGCACCTCGCCGTAGTCGGCATTGCGCAGCACCGCCACCTGGCTCATCCCGCCGATCTCCCCGGCCTGATCGACAGCGCCCAATTACCAACCGAACGTTCGGGAAATTAAGCCTAGCTGCCGTGGCTCGCAGGCGGAAGAGGGCCGGACGCGGAAGAGGCCTCCGGAAAGGCGCGAGCTGCTTGACATCGGAGCAGCTCACTGCCTTTACTTGGCTCACTTCAGTTACCGTCCGTCCGGTCAGTCGTGTTCGGCCGGGGGCCATGCGGTCAGGGCCGGATTACCCGCGTAGCCGGATTACCCGAGTAGGGGGCGCCGTGTCCCAGCGCGCAGCCGGTCTGGCGGGCCCGGCCTGGGCGATGTTCGCCGACGACGTGGCCTCCCAGTCACTCAGCATGGAGCTGGCCGAGGCGGGTGAGGGGACCGCCGTAGTCCGGATGCGGATCACCGACCAGATGGTGAACGGGCACGCCATCGCGCACGGCGGTTACCTGTTCATGCTGGCCGACACCGCGTTCGCCTGCGCCTGCAACAGCTACGGTCCGCCCGTGGTGGCGGCCGGGGCGGAGATCTCCTTCGTGGCCAGCGCCCGGCTGGGGGATGAGCTGGTGGCGACGGCGGCCGAGCGCACCCGCTATGGCCGCAACGGCCTCTACGACGTGACCGTCCGGCGCGGCTCCGATGTCATCGCCGAGTTCCGCGGCCGCAGCCGCGCCATCGAACGAGCCCAGAAGGAGCCATGACCACCACCGCGCACCATGACCTGCCCGGGGCCAGGCGGCTCGGCACCGCCCCGGCTCCCGGTGAGCTGTCCGCGGCCGAGCGGATCAGCCGGGACGAACTGCAGGCCCGCCAGCTGGACCGGCTGCGGCACACCCTTCGCTACGCCTACGACCGGGTGCCTGCCTACCGGCAGAAGTTCGACGCGGCCGGCGTCCACCCCGATGACTGCCGCGACCTGTCCGACCTGGGCCGGTTCCCCACCACGAGCAAGCATGACCTGCGCGACAACTATCCGTTCGGCATGTTCGCGGTACCGCAGGACCAGCTGCGGCGGCTGCACGCCTCCAGCGGGACGACCGGAAAGCCCACCGTGGTCGGCTACACCCAGGGGGACATCGACACCTGGTCACAGGTCATGGCCCGCTCGATTTTCGCCGCGGGCGGCCGGCCCGGGCACAAGGTGCATGTCGCCTACGGCTACGGCCTGTTCACCGGCGGGCTGGGTGCGCACTACGGCGCGGAGCTGCTCGGCGCGACCGTGATCCCCGCCTCCGGCGGGATGACCGCCCGCCAGGTGCAGTTGATCAACGACTTCCGGCCCGAGGTCATCATGGTCACCCCGTCCTACATGCTGACCATCCTGGACGAGTTCGAGCGGCAGGGCGTCGACCCGCGGGCTAGCTCGCTGCGGGTGGGTATCTTCGGCGCCGAGCCGTGGACCGAGCAGCTGCGCCGGGAGATCGAGGAGCGGCTGGACCTGGACGCGGTCGACATCTACGGGCTGTCCGAGGTGATGGGGCCCGGGGTGGCCCAGGAATGCGCGGAAACCAAGGACGGGCTGCACGTCTGGGAGGACCACTTCTACCCGGAGATCATCGACCCGGTCACCGGGCAGCCGCGGCCGGACGGCGAGACCGGCGAGCTGGTGTTCACCTCACTGACTAGGGAGGCCATGCCGGTCATCCGCTACCGGACCCGGGACCTGACCGCGCTGCGGCCGGGCACCGCCCGGCCCGCCTTCCGGCGGATGGACAAGGTGACCGGGCGCACCGACGACATGATCATCTTGCGGGGCGTGAACATCTTCCCGACCCAGATCGAGGAGATCGTGCTCGTCACCGAGGGGGTCTCGCCGCACTTCCAGCTCCTGCTGACCAGAAAGGACCGGAGGGACCAGCTGAACGTGCTGGTCGAGGCGGAGCCGGCGGCCCCGCGCGGCAGCCGGGAGTCCGCCGCAGCCGTGATCGCGGCCCGGGTCAAGGACGGGGTGGGCATCAACGTCGCGGTCGAGGTGGTGGATCCCGATACGCTGGAACGTTCGATGGGCAAGATGCGCCGGGTGATCGACCAGCGCCCCAAGTGAGTGCCGCGCCGGCCCAGCAGGCGCAGCCGGGCTCCCGGGCCCGGCGCGGCCGCCCCGGGTACGACCTGGAGTCGCTGCTGGCCGTGGCGGTGAAGCTGTTCAACGAGCGCGGCTACGACCGGACCAGCATGGAGGACCTGTCCCGGAGGCTGGGCATTACCAAGTCCGCCATCTACCACCACGTGCCCAGCAAGGAGGAGCTGCTCCGGCTGGCCACGGGCCGCGCCCTGGACGGGCTGTTCGCCGAGGCGGCCAAGCTGGACGAGGTGGACGGCCGGGCCATCGACCGGCTCGAGCACCTGGTCCGCGGCAGCGTCATGCTGCTGGCCCGGGAGCTGCCGTTCGTCACCCTGCTGTTGCGGGTGCGCGGCAACACCAAGGTGGAGCGGGAGGCGCTGGCCCGCCGCCGCGAGTTCGACCACCTCGTGGCCGGGCTGGTCACCCAGGCCGCCGCCGAGGGGGACCTGCGCTCCGACGTCGCCCCGGCCGCGGCCGCCCGGCTGCTGTTCGGCATGGTCAACTCGCTCATCGAGTGGTACCGGCCCCGCGGGCCCGCCGCCGCTGAAGAGCTGGCCGATACCGCGGTCACCGTCGCCTTCGACGGTCTCCGCGTCCGCCCTCCTGACCTGCCGCCGGCCGGCTTGACACTGCGAGCTCTCAGGCAGGATGGTTACCCTATCCGCACAGCGGACAAATGTACGTACCGCGACGGGGAGGCTGACGATGGTGACAGCACCGATAGCCGAGACTGACGTCCTGGTGGTGGGATCGGGCCCGGCGGGGGCTTCGGCCGCGCTGTTCCTGGCCTCCTACGGGACGTCCACGCTGATGATCACCAAGTACAGCCGGCTCTCCGACAGCCCGCGGGCGCACATCACCAATCAGCGCACCATGGAAACCATGCGTGACATGGGCATCGAGGACGTGCTCATGCGCGAGGCCACCCCGTGGGAGTACATGGGCAACACGACGTTCTGCACCAGCCTGGCCGGCGAGGAGCTCGGCCGGATCCCGTCCTGGGGCACGGACACGGCCCGGCATGCCGACTACGAGCTGCAGAGCCCGTGCACGATGCTGGACGCTCCGCAGACCATCACCGAGCCCATCCTGGTCAGGGCCGCTCAGGAGCGCGGCGCCCGAATCCGGTTCGACACCGAGTACCTCAGCCACACCCAGGACGACACCGGCGTCACCAGCAGCGTCCGGGACCGGCTGACCGGCGCGGAGTACACCATCCGCTCGCGGTACCTGATCGGCGCCGACGGGGCCCGGAGCAAGGTCGCCGCCGACGCCGGGCTGCCCTTCGAGGGGCCGGGTGCCACCGGCGGCGCGATGAACATCGTCATCGAGGCCGACCTGTCCCGCTTCGTGGCGCACCGCCCGTCGGTCCTGTACTGGATGCTGCAACCGGGTGCCGAGCGCGAGGGTGTCGGCCTGGGCGTGCTGCGCATGATCAAGCCCTGGCACGAGTGGATGCTCATGTGGGGCTACGAGGTCGCCGTCGGGCCGCCGGAGTTCACCGACGACTTCATCCGGGAACTCGCGGTCAAGCTGGTCGGCACCGAGGACTTCGAGATGAAGGTCAAGTCCTACGCCCCGTGGACGGTCAATCACCAGTTCGCGACCACGATCGCCCGCGGCCGGGTGTTCTGCGCGGGGGACGCCGTGCACCGGCACCCGCCGACCAACGGGCTGGGCTCCAACACCTCGATCCAGGACTCCTACAACCTGGCCTGGA
>Ga0302325_10006931_pt1 | contig 25300 bp, 18 predicted proteins | sample Palsa_T0_2_FD_201948 | JGI IMG/M metagenome (GOLD analysis project Ga0302325, IMG submission 201948) | Peat permafrost microbial communities from Stordalen Mire near Abisko, Sweden - Palsa_T0_2 | ecosystem: Environmental > Terrestrial > Soil > Palsa > Peat permafrost | place: Sweden: Abisko... | reverse complement strand
ATTCTCCGGTTCACCAGCCGCAGCGGCGGCGGTATCGGGGCACAGCTGCGCACGCTGGCCGGGGTCGGTTCGCTGGTTCCCGTCGCGGCCGGCGCCGTCGGGATCGGACTGTTGACCCGCAGCCGCCGCCGCGGAGTCAACTTCTTTACGGCAACCTGGTCGCAGCTGCTGTTGACCGCCAGCGGTGTGCAACTCAACGTCCTGGGCGCGGAGAATCTGACCGCTCAGCGGCCCGCGGTGTTCATCTTCAATCACCGCAACCAGGCGGACCCGGTCATCGCCGGCGCGTTGATCCGCGACAACTGGGTCGCCGTGGGTAAAAAAGAGCTCGCCGCCGATCCGATCATGGGCACACTCGGCAGGGCGCTCGACTCCGTCTTCATCGACCGTGACAACCCGACCGCAGCGGTGGAGTCATTGCACCAAGTCGAGGATCGCGCCAGAAAAGGCCTGTCCATCATGATCGCGCCCGAGGGCACCAGGCTGGACACCACCAGCGTCGGGCCGTTCAAGAAGGGCCCGTTCCGCATCGCGATGGCGGCGGGAATACCGATCGTCCCGATCGTGATCCGCAACGCGGAGATCATCGCCGCGCGCAACTCCACGACGATGAATCCCGGCACGGTGGATGTCGCGGTGTTTCCGCCGATCCCGGTCAGCGACTGGACAGTTGACACGCTGGCGGACCGGATCGCCGAAGTCCGCCAGCTCTATGTGGATACTTTGGCCGACTGGCCGGTGGACGAACTGCCCGAAAACGGCGTGTATCAACGCGAAAAGAAGCCGGCGCCGCGAAAGGCTCCACGCAAGGCGGCCAAGGCGGCACCGGCGAAAGCCGCTGCGAAGAAAGCCGCCGTGAAGAAAACCGCTAAAGCGGCCCAACCCAAAACCCCGCCGAGCAAAGCCGCCAAGGCCCAAAAAAGCACGCCTCGGCCAAGGGGGCGATCGTGACTACGCAGTCCGCCGATACCAGTGCGTTCACCACGACCGACGACACGCTGGTGTTGGTGTCGGCGTCGTCGCCGGTGGAATCGGAGCTGCTTGCGGCGTGGCTGGACCAGCAACGTGCCCGGCACCCAGACACCAAGCTCGAGGTGCTGCCGCTGCCGGCACATGACTCGGCGCCCGCGGCGCTGGCGCAGCTGGTCGAACAGCTCGAGTCGGACGAGGACCGCTCGATTGTGCCGGTGCGGGTGTTCTGGATGCCGCCCGCCGATGCGTCGGCGTTGAATCGGTTGGCCGCGTTGATCCCTGGGCGTAATCCCTACGAACCCAGTGAGCGTCAGCAGCGCCATATCCTGCGCTCCGATCGTGGACGCGCTCAAGTCGTGGCCGGCGAGTCGGCCAAGGTATCCGAACTTCGTCAGCAGTGGCGAGACATCACCGTCGGCGACAATCCGCGTGATTTCGCGCATTTCGTCACCCGTCGGGCGCTGCTGGCGCTGGAACGCGCCGAGTATCGCATTCTCGGCCCGCAGTACAAGTCTCCGCGGCTGGTACGGCCGGAGATCTTGGCGTCCAGCCGATTTCGCGCCGGACTGGAAAAGATCCCGGGCGCCACTTTGGAAGAAGCCGGGAAGATGCTCGATGAGCTCGCCACCGGATGGAGCCGAGTGTCGGTCGACCTCGTCTCCGTTCTGGGCAGGATGCTCAGCCGAGGCTTCGACCGGGAAGTCGATTACGACGAGTACCAGGTCGCGGCGCTGCGCTCCGCGCTGGAAACTCATCCGGCGGTGCTGCTGTTCTCGCACCGGTCTTACATCGACGGTGCGGTGATGCCGGTGGCGATGCAGGAGAATCGGCTCCCGCCGGTGCATGTGTTCGCCGGAATCAACCTGGCGTTCGGGGTGATGGGTCCGCTGATGCGCCGCTCCGGCGTCATCTTCATCCGGCGCAATATCGGCGACAACGCGCTGTATAAATATGTGCTGCGCGAGTACGTGGGCTACGTCGTCCAGAAGCGCTTCAATCTGAGCTGGTCCATCGAGGGCACCCGGTCGCGCACCGGAAAGATGCTGCCGCCCAAGCTTGGACTGACGAGCTATGTGGCCGACGCCTATCTGGACGGCCGCAGCGATGACATTCTGCTGCAAGGTGTTTCGATCAGCTTCGACCAGCTGCACGAAACCGCCGAGTATGCCGCGTACGCCCGCGGCGGGGAGAAGCGAGCGGAAGGTTTCAGCTGGCTGTACAACTTCATCAAGGCTCAGGGCGAACGCAACTACGGCAAAATCTATGTCCGTTTCCCCGAGGCGGTCTCGATGCGAGAGTATCTCGGCCCCTCGCACGGCCCGATAGCATCCGATGAAGCCGCCAAACGCCTTGCGCTGCAGAAGATGTCGTTCGAGGTGGCGTGGCGCATTCTGCAGGCGACGCCGGTAAACGCAACCGGCCTGGTATCGGCGCTGCTGTTGACCACACACGGCGTGGCGTTGACGCTCACCCAGCTGCACCACACGCTGCAGGATTCACTGGACTACCTCGAACGTAAGCAAACTCCGATGTCCACCAGTGCATTGCGCCTGCGCACACCCGAGGGCGTCCGCTCCGCTGTCGACGCGCTGTCTAACGGACATCCGGTGACCCGTGTCGATAGTGGCCGAGAACCCGTGTGGCGCATCGCCCCCGAGGACGAGCATGCCGCAGCGTTCTACCGCAACTCGGTGATACACGCCTTTTTGGAAACCGTCATCGTGGAGCTGGCGTTGGCGTACGCCGGTCGGGCCGATGGCGATCGGCTGGACGCGTTCTGGAAGCAGGCCATGCGGCTGCGGGATCTGCTGAAATTCGACTTCTACTTCGCCGATTCGGCCGCGTTCCGCCAGAACATCGCCGACGAGATGGCCTGGCACGAGGATTGGGAAGCTCACGTCGCCGGGGGCGCCGCCGAGATCGACGCGATGCTGTACGCCAAGCGACCGCTGATGTCGGACGCGATGCTGCGGGTGTTTTTCGAGGCCTACGAGATCGTTGCCGACGTGCTACGCGACGCCCCGGCGGACATCGGAGAGAAAGAGCTCACCCAGCTGGCGCTCGGTGTGGGCCGCCAGTACGTCGCGCAAGGTCGGGTGCGCAGCAGTGAGCCGGTGTCGACGTTGCTGTTCGCGACGGCGCGCCAAGTCGTCGCCGACCAGGATCTGCTCAAGCCCGGCCCCGATCTGGCCGAGCGCCGCGTCGCGTTCCGCCGCGAATTGCAATCCATCCTGCAGGATTTCGACCACGTCGCACAGATCGCGCGCAACCAGTTCGTAGCTCGCGAGATCGAGGCGCGCGGGCACAGTCAATAGCGCGCCCTACTCTTTGGTTATGACGGGTGCTCCGGCCGCAACGCGCCGCGCGGTGGTGTGGCCGCTGCTTGTCGGGGTGGCGACGCTGGCCGGTTGTACGGCGGCGGGGATCGGGGCGCTATCGCTGGCGGCCGCGCTGACGGCCACCGGGTTACCCGATCCCGGTCCGGTGACCACGTTCGGCCTGCCCTTCGTCCGCGCGGCCGGTGAGGTAGCCGCCGTAGTGGCCGTCGGCTCATTTTTGTTGGCGGCGTTTCTGGTTCCGCCGCAGAACAACGGCGTCCTCGACGTCGACGGCTATCGCGCGGTGCGGATCGGGACAGTGGCGGCCGGGGCATGGGCGGTGTGCGCTGCCCTGCTGGTGCCGCTGACCATTTCCGACGTCTCCGGTCAGCCGGTGGCCGCTCACTTGAACCCGGCGAGTCTCTGGTCGCTGGCCAGCCTGATCAACATCTCGACGGCCTGGCGGTGGACGGCGCTGCTGGCCGCGGCGGTGATGTTGGTCAGCCTGCCGGTGTTGCGCTGGTCGTGGACGCCGCTGCTGCTGGTCGGGTCGCTGGCCACCCTGATCCCGCTCGGGCTCACCGGACACTCATCGGCCGGCGGCTCCCATGACCTGGCCACGAACAGCCTGCTGATCCATCTGGTCGCGGCGAGCCTGTGGGCCGGCGGACTGCTCGCGTTGCTGACGCATGTGGTGCGCGGCGGGGCGCACGCCGACCTGGCCGCTCGGCGATTCTCGATGATCGCGGTGTGGTGCTTTGGCGCGATGATGCTCAGCGGCGTCGTCAACGCCCTGGTGCGAATCCTGCCGTCGGATCTGCTCACCACCGACTACGGACGACTGGTGGTGGCCAAGTTCGTCGCGCTGTGCCTGCTCGGCGTCGCCGGCTGGCGGCAGCGACGCGCGGGAGTTGCTGCGCTGCAGGAAGATCCGGGCTCGCGAGCTAGCCTGGTCCGGCTTGCGCTGATCGAGGCACTGGTGTTCGGCCTCACCTTCGGCATCGCCGTCGGCCTTGGCCGCACACCTCCTCCGCCGTTGCCGATCGGTGTCCCCTCGATTCCCGACGTCAAAATCGGCTACGACTTCGCCGGACCGCCCACCCCGGCCCGGGTGCTCCTCGATTGGCGTTTCGACCTGATCTTCGGGACGGCGGCCCTCGTGTTGGCCGCGCTGTACCTGGCCGGGATGCTTCGACTGCGGCGGCGCGGCGATCACTGGCCCCCGGGCCGGACGGTGTCCTGGCTGCTCGGCTGCCTGACGTTGCTGTTCGTCAGCTCATCGGGCGTGGGCCGGTACATGCCGGCGATGTTCAGCATGCACATGGCCGCTCACATGCTGCTGTCGATGCTGGTGCCCATTCTGCTGGTGTTGGGCGGCCCCGTCGGCCTGGCGTTGCGGGCACTGCCGGCGGCCGGCCGCGGCGACCCGCCGGGTATGCGGGAATGGCTGCTGGCCGCCCTGCACAGCAGGCTGTCGAAAATCCTGACCAATCCGGTGGTCGCCACGGCGTTGTTCGTCGCGGGCTTCTACGGGCTGTATCTGGGCGGCCTTTTCGACGCGGCGGTGGGTAGCCACATCGGGCACGTCCTGATGAACGTGCACTTTTTGGTGAGCGGCTACCTGTTCTATTGGGTGGTCATCGGTGTCGACCCGACGCCACGGCCGATCCCGCCGATCGCCAAGCTGGGGGTGGTCTTCGCCTCGCTGCCGCTGCACGCATTTTTCGGCGTCGTGCTGATGGGCATGCCGAAGGTGCTGGGTGAGAGCTTCTACCGGTCGCTGCATCTGAGCTGGCACACCGATCTGCTGGGTGATCAGCGGCTCGGCGGTGGAATCGCCTGGGCGGCAGGGGAAATACCGCTGGTCCTGGTGATGATTGCGTTGCTGGTGCAATGGTCGCGCAGCGACCGGCGAACCGCCCGGCGATTGGATCGCGCGGCGGATCGCGACGAGGACGCCGACCTGGCGGCGTACAACGCGATGTTGGCCGAGTTGGCCCGCCGCGACAGTCCCGGGCAACGCCGGCGCTAACCGGTCAACGCTGCGGGCTTCATCCACAGCCGCCATTCCTTCCACAGCACCGGCCGCGGCGCCGGCCGGCCCCGCGGAGTTGTCGGCCCGCTCGCGCTGAATGGCGGTGTACAGGCGGTGCGGCGTCATCCGCCGTAACCGGAAAAGAACCGCAGAAAGGTATGAGAAATGTTCGAGACACCGTTGACCGTGGTGGGAAATATCGTCAACGACCCGATCCGTCGCAGGGTCGGTGACCAGGAAGTGCTGAAGTTCCGGGTTGCCAGCAATTCCCGTCGCCGTGCCGCCGACGGCACCTGGGAGCCCGGCACTTCGCTGTTCGTCACCGTTAACTGCTGGGGTCGTCTGGTTTCCGGGGTGGGCGCGTCGGTGGGCAAGGGCTCGGCGGTCATCGTGGCCGGGCACGTGCACACCAGCGAGTACGAGGACCGGGACGGTATCCGGCGTTCGACCCTGGAGATGCGCGCCACGGCTGTTGGCCCCGATCTGTCTCGCTGCATCGCGCGCGTCGAGAAGACGGTCTGCGCTGGATCGGACACCGGCCCGACTTCGGACGCTGCATCGGCGGCCGACACGATCGGCGCTGATGAGACGATCCGCGCCGACGGCCCTGAGACCGGGTCCGATGCGGGGTTGCCGCTGTCGGCTTAGCAGCGGCGCGAGAAGGAGCCGGACCGGCGAGCCTAGGATGGGTCGCGAGCATTCTCGCAAACCAGAAAGGCAACACCGCGGCATGGCTGAGTTCATCTACACGATGAAGAAGGTCCGCAAGGCGCACGGCGACAAAGTCATCCTCGACGACGTGACGCTGAGCTTCTATCCGGGCGCCAAGATCGGGGTCGTCGGACCCAATGGGGCCGGTAAGTCGAGCGTCTTGCGGATCATGGCGGGCCTGGACAAAGCAAACAACGGCGACGCCTTCCTGGCCCCTGATGCGACCGTCGGCATCCTGCAACAGGAGCCCGAGCTGAACGAGGAGAAGACGGTTCGCGGCAACGTCGAGGAGGGGCTCGGCGACATCAAGGTCAAGCTCGACCGCTTCAACGAGGTCGCCGAGTTGATGGCCACCGATTACTCCGACGAACTCATGGACGAGATGGGCCGGCTGCAGGAGGACCTTGACCACGCCGATGCGTGGGACCTCGACTCGCAGCTCGAGCAGGCCATGGATGCGCTGCGCTGCCCACCGCCGGACGAGCCGGTGACCCACCTGTCCGGCGGTGAGCGACGCCGGGTGGCGTTGTGCAAGCTGCTGCTGTCCAAACCCGATCTGCTGTTGCTCGACGAGCCAACCAACCATCTGGACGCCGAGAGCGTGCAGTGGCTCGAACAGCACCTCGCGGCTTACCCCGGGGCGGTTCTGGCGGTTACCCACGATCGATACTTCCTCGACAACGTCGCGGAGTGGATCCTCGAACTCGATCGCGGGCGCGCCTACCCTTACGAGGGCAACTACTCGACCTATCTGGAAAAGAAGGCCGAGCGGATCTCGGTTCAGGGGCGCAAGGACGTCAAGTTGCAGAAGCGGTTGACCGAGGAGCTGGCTTGGGTCCGCTCCGGTGCCAAAGCCCGCCAAGCCAAGAGCAAGGCCCGCCTGCAGCGCTACGAAGAGATGGCCGCCGAGGCGGAGAAGACGCGCAAGCTCGACTTCGAGGAGATCCAGATTCCGACCGGTCCGCGGCTGGGCAACCTGGTGGTCGAGGTCGAGCACCTCGACAAGGGCTTCGAGGGACGCACGCTGATCAAGGATCTGTCGTTCACGCTGCCTCGCAACGGCATCGTCGGCGTCATCGGTCCCAATGGCGTCGGCAAGACCACGCTGTTCAAGACGATCGTCGGGCTCGAGCAGCCCGACAGCGGCATCGTGAAGGTCGGCGAGACCGTCAAGCTCAGTTACGTGGACCAGTCGCGGGCCGGGATCGACCCGAAGAAGAACGTCTGGCAAGTCGTCTCCGACGGGCTGGACTATATCCAGGTCGGGCAGAACGAGATTCCGTCGCGGGCCTACGTCTCGGCTTTCGGATTCAAAGGCCCAGACCAGCAGAAGCCGGCCGGGGTGTTGTCCGGTGGTGAACGCAACAGGCTCAACCTGGCGCTCACGCTCAAAGAAGGCGGGAACTTGATCCTGCTGGACGAGCCGACCAACGACCTCGACGTCGAGACGCTGGGCTCATTGGAAAACGCGCTGGAGAAGTTCCCCGGCTGCGCGGTGGTGATCTCCCACGATCGCTGGTTCCTCGACCGGACCTGCACCCACATCCTGTCGTGGGAGGGCGACGACGCCAACGAGGCCAAGTGGTTCTGGTTCGAAGGCAACTTCGGGGCGTACGAGGAGAACAAGATCGAGCGGCTCGGCGCCGATGCGGCGCGTCCGCACCGGGTGACTCACCGGAGGCTGACTCGCGATTAGTGTCAGGCATGCCAGCGTTGGTATGCGTGCTAGGGAGCGGTCGGCATGACGGTTGATCCGGGGTCCGGGTTGCATCGCCCGCGACGTGCCGTGGACTGGACGACGTTCACTGACAGTCACGACATTCCCGAGTGGGTCTCGACGGCCTACTTCGACAGCTACCAAGGCCGGCACGACGACGAGGCCGCAACCGGCTCGGGGGCTGCGCCGGGGCCGATGTTCGCTCCCGCGTTGACACCTGCGTTGTTGAGCGCGCACTACCGGCTCGGCCTGCATCGTCCGGCCGGGGAGAGCCGCGTCGCTGTCTACCCACCCGACGACCCGGGTGGATTCGGCCCCGCGCTGCAAGTGGTCACCGACGACGGCGCGATGCTGATCGACTCAATCACCGTCTTGTTGCATCGCCTCGGGGTGGCCTATGCGGCGATCATGAACCCAGTCTTCCACGTGCGCCGCGACGACGCCGGCGAACTGCTCGCGGTCGAGCCGGAGCCGGCCGACGGCGATGGGATCGACGAGACCTGGATCCACGTAAAACTCTCGCCGTCGGTGGACCGCAACGCTTTACGCGAAGCCGAACGCTTGATGCCGGGTGTGCTCTCCGACCTGCGCCGCGTTGCAGCGGACTCGACGGCGATGATGGCCATCCTCACCGGGCTGGCCGACGAAGTGGAGACCAACGCGAACGATCACTATCCGGGGCCGAACGCAGGCGACGTCGCCACGCTCTTGCGCTGGTTGGCCGACGGGCATTTCACACTGTTGGGCTACCAACGCTGCCCGGTGCACGACGGACGCGTATCGGGTGATGCGGCGACCACCAGCCTCGGTGTGCTGCGCCGTCGCAAGGGCTCCCGCCCGCGCCTGACCGAGGACACCGAACTGCTGGCGTTGGCGCAGACAGATGTTGCCAGCTACCTGCGCTTCGGTGCGTATCCGTATGTCTTCGCCGTTCGCGAAGACTCCGACGGCAGCATCTTCGAGCACCGTCTCATCGGGCTCTTCACGGTTGCGGCGATGAACGCCGACGTTCTGGAGATCCCGATCATCTCGCGCAGGGTCCGCGAGGTGCTCACCCTCGCCGACCTCGACCCTGCCCATCCGGGCCAGCTGCTGCTCGACGTCATCCAGACCGTGCCGCGTTCGGAGCTGTTCGCGCGCAGCGCCGAGCAACTGCTGGCGATGGCAAAATCCGTGGTCGATCTCGGATCGGGGCGCCGCGTACTGTTGTTTTTGCGCGCTGACCGCCTCGAATACTTTGCCTCGTGCCTGGTCTACCTGCCGCGCGACCGCTACACGACGGCAGTGCGTTTGCAGATCGAGGACATCCTGGTCCGGGAATTCGGTGGCACCAGCCTCGAATTCTCTGCTCGTGTCACTGAATCACCCTGGGCGCTGCTGCATTTCATGGTCCGGTTGGGTGAAGACAGCGCCACGCATATCGATACGTCCGAGGCCAACCAGGTGCGGATTCAAGCGCTGCTGACCGAAGCCGCGCGTACTTGGTCCGACCGGTTGATCGGCGAGGCGACCGCCGACTCGGTTGAACCCATAGCGGCCGAGCACTACGCGGGGGCGTTTCCCGAGGCGTACAAACAGGTTGTTACCCCGGCGGACGCGATCAACGACATCGCCGTCATCGAAGAACTGACTGACGACTCGGTCAAGTTGGTGCTCTCTGACCACGACTACGACGAGACCGTCCGGCTGACATGGTATTTGGGTGGTCGAACGGCGTCGCTGAGTCAGTTGCTGCCGATGCTGCAGTCGATGGGCATCGTGGTGCTCGAGGAGCGACCGTTCAGCGTCGCCCGGCCCGACGGGCTGCTGGTGTGGATCTACCAATTCAAGATCACGCCACTTCCCACCATCCCATTGGCGCAGCCCGGCCCAGAACGGGATTCGACCGCACGGCGCTTCGCCGATGCGGTGACCGCGATCTGGGAGGGCCGCGTCGAGGTCGACCGGTTCAACGAGCTGGTGATGCGCGCCGACCTGACCTGGCAGCAGGTCGGGCTGCTGCGTAGCTACGCGAAATACCTGCGACAAGCTGGTTTTCCGTACAGTCAGTCACACATCGAATCGGTGGTCAACGAAAACCCCGCTACCGCGCGGTCATTGGTCACCTTGTTCGAGGCACTGTTCGATCCCGATCCGTCGGGCTCGCCGAAAAGCCGCGACGCGCAGGCGGCGGCCGCCGCGGTCGCTTCGGATATCGACGCGTTGGTGAGCATGGATACCGACCGTGTCCTGCGTGCATTTGCGTCGCTGATCCAGGCTACTTTGCGCACCAATTACTTTGTGACTGAGCAGGGGTCGGCCCGCAGCCAGGACGTGTTGTCGCTGAAGCTGGATGCGCAGCTGATCGAAGAGCTCCCGCTGCCGCGACCGAAGTTCGAGATCTTCGTGTACTCGCCGCGTGTCGAAGGGGTACATCTGCGATTCGGCTATGTGGCCCGCGGCGGGTTGCGGTGGTCGGATCGGCGAGAGGACTTCCGCACCGAGATCCTGGGTCTGGTCAAGGCTCAGGCCGTGAAGAACGCGGTCATCGTACCGGTCGGCGCCAAGGGCGGGTTCGTCGTCAAACAGCCGCCGCTCCCCACTGGCGATCCCACCACCGACCGCGACGCCACCCGTGACGAAGGCGTGGCCTGCTACAAGCTGTTCATCTCCGGGTTGCTCGACGTCACCGACAACGTCGATCACACCACCAGAGAGGTCAGCGCCCCAACGGAAGTCGTGCGGCGCGACGGCAACGACGCCTACCTCGTGGTGGCCGCCGACAAAGGCACCGCCACGTTTTCCGACATCGCCAACGACGTTGCCAAGTCCTACGGCTTCTGGTTGGGCGACGCCTTCGCGTCCGGCGGATCGGTCGGCTACGACCACAAAACAATGGGCATCACCGCCAAAGGCGCCTGGGAAGCGGTCAAGCGGCACTTCCGCGAGATGGGGGTCGATACCCAAACCGGGGACTTCACCGTGGTCGGCATCGGCGACATGAGCGGTGATGTGTTCGGCAACGGCATGTTGCTGTCCAAGCACATTCGACTGCTGGCCGCCTTCGACCACCGGCACATCTTCCTCGACCCTGATCCCGATCCCACTGTTTCGTGGCGGGAACGCCAGCGGATGTTCGACCTGCCCCGCTCCAGCTGGGAAGACTATGACTCGTCGTTGATCAGCGCGGGCGGCGGGGTGTACAGCCGTGAGCACAAATCCATTCCGGTCAGCGATCAGGTCCGCGCGGCGCTGGCGATCGACGACGACGTCACCGAGATGGCGCCGCCCAATCTGATCCGCGCGATCCTGCGCGCGCCGGTGGACCTGTTGTTCAACGGCGGTATCGGCACCTACATCAAGGCCGAAGCGGAATCCGACACCGACGTGGGTGACCGTGCCAACGACCCGGTGCGGGTCAACGCGAACCAGGTGCGCGCCAAGGTTATCGGCGAGGGCGGCAATCTCGGCGTCACGGCGCGTGGCCGGGTCGAGTTCGACCTGTGCGGCGGTCGGATTAACACCGATGCGATGGACAATTCGGCCGGCGTGGACTGTTCTGACCATGAGGTCAACATCAAGATCCTGATCGACGCCCTGATCACGGCGGGCAAGGTCGACCCGGGTGAACGTACCCAACTGCTCGAGTCGATGACCGACGAGGTCGCCGAGTTGGTGCTCGCCGACAACGCCGACCAGAACGACCTGATCGGCACCAGCCGCGCCAATGCTCCCAGCCTGCTACCCGCGCATGCCGACCAGATCAGATACCTGGTGGCCGAGCGGGGGCTGAACCGCGAACTCGAGGCGCTGCCCTCGGACAAGGAGATAGCGCGGCGACTCGAGGCGGGCGATGGGCTCACGTCGCCCGAACTCGCGACGTTGATGGCGCACGTCAAGCTGACGCTCAAAGGCGAGCTGTTGAATACTGATCTGCCGGATCAGGACGTGTTCGCCAGCAGATTGCCGCGATACTTCCCGTCGGCGCTGCGCGACCGTTTCGGTCCGGCGATCCGCTCGCATCAGCTGAGGCGGGAGATCGTGACCACGATGCTGGTCAACGATCTGGTGGACACCGCCGGCATCAGCTATGACTACCGGATCGCCGAGGACGTCGGGGTGAGTCCGGTGGATGCGGTGCGCACCTATGCGGCGACCGACGCCATCTTCGGGGTGGGGCAACTGTGGCACAGCATCCGCGCGGCTGAGTTGCCGATCGCGGTGTCCGATGAGATGACGTTGGATACCCGCCGGCTGATCGACCGTGCCGGCCGCTGGTTGCTCAACTACCGTCCGCAGCCGTTGGCGGTCGGCGCCGAAATCAACCGATTCGCCAAGAAAGTGGCAGCACTGACACCGCGGATGTCGGAGTGGTTACGCGGCGACGACAAGGCGATCGTGGAGAAGGAAGCCGGGGAGTTCGTCGCGCAGGGCGCATCCGAAGACCTGGCCTACTTGGTGGCCGCAGGTTTGTACCGGTTCAGCTTGCTCGACATCATCGATGTCGCCGACATCGAAGACCGCGACCCCGCCGAGGTCGCCGACACCTATTTCGCGCTGATGGACCGCCTGGGCACCGATGGTCTGTTGACCGCGGTGTCCGCACTGCCACGCAGCGACCGCTGGCATTCGTTGGCGCGCTTGGCGATTCGCGACGACATCTACTCGTCATTGCGGTCATTGTGTTTCGAGGTGCTCGCCGTCGGCGAGCCGGACGAAAGCGCTGAAGAGAAGATCGGCGAGTGGGAACACATCAGCGCGTCGCGGGTGGAGCGTGCGCGGCGCACGCTGACCGAGATCTATGAGAGCGGCCAGACGGATCTGGCCACACTGTCGGTCGCGGCTCGGCAGATCCGCCGCATGACGCGCACCACCGGTCGAGGGTCTGCGGGATGACCCTGCACGTAGGATTCGTCGCGCCCGTCGGAGTCCGGTGGTCGGACATCGACATGTATCAGCACGTCAACCACGCGACCATGGTCACGATTCTGGAGGAGGCCCGCGTGCCGTTTCTGGCACCCGCCTTCGGTCCGGATATCACCACGGTCGGCCTGCTGATCGCCGACGTCCGCGTCAGCTACAAAGGTCAGCTGCGGCTGACCGATTCGCCCCTGCAGGTCACCATCTGGGTGCAACGTCTGCGGGCAGTCGATTTCACGCTCGGTTACGAAGTGCGTTCGGTCAACGCCGACCCGGAATCGAAGCCCGCCGTGATCGCCGAGTCGCAGCTGGCCGCATTCGACATCAACGAGCAACGGCTGGTGCGTCTTTCGCCACACCACCGGGAATACTTACAGCGATGGATCCGGTAGCCGAGCGGGGCGTGTGGCTGGGTCCAGAATCCATCGCCGCTCACCGGGCGGATCTGGCCGCGTTCGTCGAGCGGGCGGCGCGGCTCGACGCCGCCGCGGTCATCCGGTTGCGGGCTCGTTCGGGTGGGGAATTCACCGCCTGGGCGGCCACCGGTTTGGACGTGCTGGCCAGCCGGGTGGTGGCCGGCACCGTTCGGCCCGACGACTTGTCAGTCGGTGCAGACGAATTGGCGCGGGGACTGTCTGTCGTGGACAGCTCCGGCTATGTTGATCCGGGCTTCCCGATGGACTCCGCGTGGCGGGGTGCGTTGCCACCGGACTCGGGTTTCGCCCACCTCGACGACGTACCGGCCCGCCTGATGCTGGATCTGGCGCAGCGCGGCGCCCAACTGGCCAGGGAGCACAGCAGCGCTCAGGGGCCTCCGGTATCGCTGCTGGACCAGGAGGTGATCCGGGTCAGCTCGGCCGATGCCAGCGTCGGTATCCCGATGCGATGTGTATTTGCGCTGACCGCAATGGGTTTCCTCCCGCAGTCGTCCGAGGCTGTCGATGCCGACGAGATTGTGCGGGTTCGCACGCTGCGGGCGTGGTTGCGCATCGATGCGAGGTGGGGTTCGGTGTATCGGCGTCACGGTGACCCGGCGTTGATGCTGCGCTGATCCGCGTTGCGGCTCGTGCCGGTCATGGCGAATACTCCAACCACAACGGCAGGACGGCGTTGATGTGGTCCATGAATTTCTTGAGCCCCACTCGATATTGCCCGTATCCGTTGGGGTCTTCTCCGTAGCCCGGAAATGCAATGCCCAGCCCGAACAGTCCGGGAGCGATAATGCCGTTGGTCGGGTTGTAGTCCAGTTGGCCCCACGGTTTGACCTCGGGCAGCGTTCGCCGCTCGAAGCCGACGGTGTAGATGACGTGGTCGCACTCAGCGACCTTGTCGGCAAAATTCTCGCTACCGGTCCAGCACCGTTCCAGTCGTTCCGGATGCACGCCGTCGATATTCTCGCGCGCCCAGTCGGCCGCGTGGCCTTTGAGGCCGGTGTCGTCGAATAGGATCCAATCATTTTGGTATACAGCATATTTGAGCGGACTGCGGTAGAAATTGATGACCCGCTCGACCGGCTGACGCAAGAGGTGCGGCAAGGCGATCATCGTCGAATGCGACGACCCGAAGACGGCGACCGTCGCATTGTCCAGCGGCTGCTGTGCCAGCTTGTCCGGATCGACAGCCACCTCCAGAGGAATCTCTTTCAGATGGGGGTACGAGAGCTTCTTGGGAACTGCCCCGACAGCCAGGATCACGTTGGTGGAGCTGAGTTCGCCTTGCCCCGTTTCGATTCTCCACTGCCGCCGTTCCAGGGACAATGCGGTCGCCGTCGTTTGAAAGACCTCGACCCGCTCTCGCAGATGCTCGATGATCCACACCACCGGATCGGCGACCAGACCCAGGTCGCAGGTCTGGTCAGGGTCCAGGTCCCCCAGCGGTGTCGGAGGTGCCGACGCGAACCGGAATGCGGCCGAGCCGTTCAGGTAACTGAGAAAAGTGCCCGCCTTCGTGTTACTCGAGACCGCCCGCCACTTTCCGCCGAGGTCACCGCCGGCAAAAGCCGGATCGATCCACGCGATGCGTCCCGGTGCGATTCCGTGATCGAGGAGCTTTCCCACCGCGGCAGCCCCGGCAGGCCCGGCCCCGACGACGGTCCATTCATAGGGCGCCATGTGCACCATCTAAGGGAAGCGGGGCCGTACGCACCAATTCGACCCGCGGTTCAGCGGGTCAGACCAGCCACGCGGCGGCGTTAGGCGGCAACTTCCCGCCGACGGTGGGTGCGCTGGCCAGCAGGACTTCGCCGTCCGGCAGCGGCAGCGGCCGATTGCCGGCATTGAGCACACAGCGCAGCCCACCGTGGTGGCGGGAGAACACCAGCGCCTCGTGCCGAGCGTCCAGCCAGTCGATGCGGTCGCCCGCGAATTCGGGACGGTTACGCCGAACGTCGAGCGCGCGGCGAAAGAACGCCAACGTGGAGTCGGCGTCGGCGAGCTGGTTTTCGACGGTGAGGGTCGCCCAGTCCTGCGGGATCGGCAGCCAGGTGTCGGGCGACGTGGAGAATCCGAACGGGGGAGTGTCGCCGCGCCACGGAATCGGAATGCGGCACCCGTCACGGCCGCGGACGGTGTGTCCGGAACGTTCCCAGGTCGGATCCTGCAGCGCTTCGTCGGGCAACTCGACGTTGGGCAGCCCCAACTCCTGACCGTTGTAGACGAACACCGCGCCGGGCAGGGCGAGCGTGACCAACGCCATCGCGCGGGCGCGATCGAGTCCATCGGCACCCCCGCCGTACCGGGTGGGGCCTCGCACGACATCGTGATTTTCCAACGTCCATGTGGGAGTGGCATTTTCGATCGCTGCCGCGGCGAGCGTGTTCTCGATCGCGTCACGGATGCCGGCGATGTCGAAATCGGCCCGAACCATCCGGAAGTTGAAACCCAGGTGCAACTCGTCAGCGCGCAGGTACTGCGCCCAGCTGGCGTTGTCGAAAACCCAGACCTCGCCGATGGTCACCGCGTCGGGATAGTCGTTCATGACCGTGCGAATGTTGCGATGAATCTTGTGCACGTCGGGATGGTTGAACCGGGGATCACCGTCTTTGAGCATCCGTGGCCGCATCTCGACGTCGGTGTCCGGAAGGCCAGGGGGCTTGGCCATCCCATGCGCGACGTCGATGCGGAAACCGTCGACGCCCCGCTCCAGCCAGAACCGCAGCGTCTTCTCCAGATCGTCGAAGACCTCCGGGTTGTCCCAGTTGAGGTCCGGCTGCTCGGTATCGAAAAGGTGCAGATACCACTGGCCCGGATTGCCGTCCGGCTCGATCACCCGGGTCCATGACGGTCCGCCGAAGACCGACTGCCAGTTGTTCGGCGGCTCCAGCCCGCCCGGTCCGCGACCGTCGCGAAAGATGTAGCGATCCCTTGCTCCGGTGCCCGGGCCCGCGGCCAACGCCGCCTGGAACCACGGATGCGCCGAACTGGTGTGGTTGGGCACCAGGTCCATGGTGATCTTGATGCCGCGCTCATGGGCTGCGGCGATCAGTCGCTCAAAAGCAGCCAGGCCGCCGAACAACGCGTCCACATCGCGCGGATCCGCCACGTCGTAGCCATGGTCGGCCATCGGCGACACCATGATCGGGCTGAGCCACACCGCGTCGACGCCCAGTTGGTCCAGATAGTCCAGCCGAGACGCCACACCGTCCAGATCGCCGACGCCGTCGCCGCCGCTGTCGGCGAACGACCGCGGGTACACCTGGTAGAACACCGCGTCCGTCCACCACGGGCACTGCTGATCCGAACTCATCAGAACGCCGAATTCACCATCGAGTGTGCGGCCATCTCCAGGTAGTCGAGCAACGCTTTGCGATGAGCGTCGTCGAGGGTCGCCGAGTCGATGGACGCGACCGCGGTGTGCATGCACCGTAGCCATGCGTCGCGCTCGAACGGCCCGATCTGGAAGGGCACGTGCCGCATCCGCAGCCGGGGATGGCCGCGCTGATCGGAATACGTTCGCGGGCCACCCCAGTACTGCTCGAGGAACATCCGCAGCCGTTCCTCGGCACCGGCCAGGTCGTCTTCGGGATACAACCGCCGCAGAATTTCGTCCTCGGCGACCAGCTCGTAGAAGCGCGAAACGATCGCACGGAAGGTGTCTGCGCCACCGACAGCGTCGTAGAAACTCTGTTGTGCTTGCTCCATCGACTCCATTGTGGGCCATGCCCGGATCAGGCCGCAGAGTGACGTGTGAACGTTGGTCGCACAAACTCGGCACTGGCTGTTAACCGGATTGACCAGCCAACACCTGCCAATTTGGCGTGCGCTTGATGGCGAATCGTGATGGACTGTTCGGCGGAGGACGTATGCCGCAGCGCACAAAACGCCGCAGCCACCACAGTTCGGGTGCCGCGGCAGGCCTCACCGGGCCCGCGACGGGCTCAAGCCTGCACAGCGTACAAAGCGTCGACTCCCACCCGCCTGAGGGCGGATCGATCTGGAATCGCCGGCGGGTGCTGCTACTGAACTCGACCTACGAGCCGTTGACCGCGCTGCCTGTCCGGCGCGCGATCATCATGCTGATCTGCGGCAAAGCAGACGTCGTGCACGACGATCCGTCCGGGCCCGTCGTCCACTCGGCGACCAGATCGATCGCGGTGCCGTCGGTGATCCGGTTGCGCTGCTTCGTCCGGGTGCCTTACCGGGCCCGCGTCCCGATGACCCGCGCGGCGCTGATGCACCGCGACCGATTCTGTTGCGCCTATTGCGGCGCCAAGGCCGACACCGTCGACCATGTGGTACCCCGCAGCCGCGGCGGCGATCACTCGTGGGAGAACTGCGTGGCGTGCTGCTCGACGTGCAACCACCGAAAGGGCGACAAGCTGCTGACCGAGCTGGGCTGGTCGCTGCGCCTGGCGCCGACATCGCCGAAGGGTCAGCACTGGCGGTTGCTGTCGACGATCAAAGATCTCGACCCGGCCTGGGCGCGATACCTCGACGAAGGCGCGGCATAGCCCGGCGTCTGTAGCTCTCGGGTCGGCGGTGGGATACGGTTTCCGTCGTGAGCGCAGTGGAAATACACCTGTACTTTCTAGGCATCCCGTTGTTGCTGGTGGCCGCGCTTGCGGCACGGATCTGGTCACGCAAGGGCCCGCACCCGGCGACCTACAAGTTGACCGAGCCCTGGACACATCCGCCGATCCTGTGGGCCGCCACCGATGAGAACGTCGGTCACGGCGCGCATGCCGGCCACGGCGAATCCGAGTTCAGCGTGGGAGGTGGAGCCAGTGGCAAGTGGTGAGGTCGCAACCGTCACGCCCGCCGAACTGCCGTACGGCTCGGTCATCACGACCAGTGGGCGAATTTCGAGCGTCACAGAACCCGGCGACGTGTCGGTGCACTATCCGTTTCCGATCAGCGAGCTGGTCACCCTCGACGACGCGCTGACGTACGGATCCCGCGCCGCCGGTGCACGGTTCGCTGTCTACATCGGCGACCTGGGCAGCGACACCGCAGCGCGAGCGCGCGAGATCTTGGCGAAAGTTCCGACACCGAACGACGCGATACTCGTCGCGGTCTCACCGGATCAGCGCGCGATCGAGGTTGTCTACGGATCCCAGGTCCGCGGCCGAGGAGCCGAATCGGCTGCACCGCTGGGCGTCGCGGCCGCAGCGGGGGCATTCCAGGACGGCAAGCTGATCGACGGTCTGGTCAGTGCAATCCGCGTGACCAGCGCCGGCATCTCACCGGCTTAGCGGACTGCGGCTCGGTCAGGCCGAGTCGCCACCGTCGAACTGGCGCGCCCGCAGCGACCGCTCGATCCCGGCGCGGCCCTCGAGTACCAGTCGGCGCAGGGCCGGAGGCAGCCCGGAATCGGCGAGGAACTCATCTGCGGCAGCGATGCCGCCGTCACTGATGTCCCACGACGGGTAGAGGCCGACCACGACCGTCTGGGCGACCTCGCTGGACCGGCGCTCCCAGATGCCCTTGATCGCGGCGAAGTACCGGGCCCCGAACGGCTTCAGCAGCTCGCCCTGTCCGGGCTGAGCGAAACCGCTGATGATCGAGCGGGTGGTGATGTTGGCCAACGTGTCGTCCTCGGTGACCGACGTCCACGCCGCCTCCTTGACCGCCGCCTGCGGCCGCGCGGTTGCCGCCTGGGCGCCGTTCCGTTTGCCGGCCGCGGTCGGGTCGCGCTTCACCTCGGCGTCGATGAACGGCGTTTCGGGGCCGTCGGCGTCGATCTCGCCTGCGGCGGCCAGCGCGGTGACGATGCGCCAGCGCAGATCCGTGTCGATCGACAAGCCGGGCAGGCCCAGGTCTGCCGGCTCGTGATCGAGAAGGTCGGCCAGCACCACCACGTGCCGGGTCGACAGCAGCGATGTGCACAGCGCGTTGACGAAGGCCAGTTGGTGGTCCGAGCCTGCCGCCGCGCCACGGGCCAGCTCCAGCAGCCGGTCGGCCAAGGCCGGCCACCCTTGCGAAGCAGCCCAGTCCGGTTCTGCGTAAGAACCCAGCGCGGTCTGCGCCTGCAGCAGCAGCCGCTGCGCAACGCCGACCTCGGTCTCGGCCTGAATCCCGCCCGAGACCAGCGCCACGAAGTCGCGGGCACGCAGCTCGGCGTCGCGGGTCATCTCCCACGCCGCCGACCACACCAACGTTCGCGGTAGTGGTTCGGCGATGTCAGCGATGCGGTCCAAGGCAGTTTGCAACGAGTCGGGGTCCAGTCGCAGCGAGCAGTACGTCAGATCGTCGTCGTTGACCAGGATCAACTTTCCATGCGGAAGACCAACCAGCGCAGGCACTTCGGTTGATTCGCCGCTGACATCCAGTTCTTCGCGATGCACCCTGGTCAAGCGGCCGTCACCGTCGCCGTCGTACACGCCGATTGCCAACCGGTGGGTCCGGGTTTCACCCGCGCCGGGTGCGGCGCCGCTTTGGGTGACCGCGAACCGGCTGAACCGGCCGTCGGCGTCGACGTCGAAATCGGCGCGAAGTGTGTTGAGGCCGGTCGTCTTCAGCCATTGCCGGCCCCAGTCGGACAGGTCGCGGCCGGAGGCCTTCTCCAGCGCCGTCAACAGATCGTCGAAGGTGGCGTTGTCGAATGCGTGGGCGCGGAAGTAATCCCGCAGCCCGGTCAAGAAGTGCTCCAGGCCCACATAGGCCACCAACTGTTTGAGCACACTGGCGCCCTTGGCGTAGGTGATGCCGTCGAAGTTGACCTCGACGGCAGCCAGGTCGGGGATGTCCGCGGCCACCGGATGCGTTGAGGGCAGCTGGTCTTGGCGGTACGCCCACGACTTTTCGGAGTTGGCGAAGGTTGTCCACGCCTCGGTGAATTCGGTGGCCTCGGCTTGGCATAGCACCGAGGCGAAAGTGGCGAACGACTCGTTGAGCCACAAGTCATCCCACCACCGCATGGTGACCAGATCCCCGAACCACATGTGCGCCATCTCGTGCAGCACCGTCTCGGCGCGCCGCTCATACGACGCACGGGTCACCTTGCTGCGAAAGACGTAGTCCTCCAAGAACGTCACGGCGCCCGCGTTCTCCATCGCGCCCGCGTTGAACTCCGGCACAAACAACTGGTCATACTTGCCGAACGCGTAAGGCACGCCGAAGTTCTTGTGATAGAAGCCAAAACCCTGCTTGGTCTGGGTGAACAGCCGCTCGGCGTCCATGAAATCCGCCAGCGTTGCCCGGCAGAAGATGCCCAGCGGGATCTCGCCGTGTTCGTCGCTGTAGACGTCGTCCCAGCGCGCATAGGGACCGGCGATCAGCGCCACCAGGTAGGTGCTCATCCGTGGGGTGGTGGCGAAGGTGTGCACGCCGTCAACGGCGCTCGCGGTGGCGCCGTTGGACACCACCTGCCAGTGCTGCGGCGCGGTCACCGACACGTCGAACGTGGCTTTGAGGTCGGGCTGGTCAAAGCAGGCGAACATCCGCTTGGCGTCGGCGGTTTCGAACTGCGAGTACAAGTACACCTCGCTGTCGACCGGGTCGACGAATCGGTGCAGGCCCTCGCCGGTGTTCGAGTAGCGGCAGTCGGCGTCGACCACGAGGACGTTGCGGTCGGCCAAGCCGCTCAACGCAACACCGGTCGACTCGTCGTAGCCGGACACGTCGAGGTCGCGGCCATTTAGGGTCGCGCTGCGGACAGTGTCGGCGGCGATGTCGATGACGGTGTCGGCGCCGGCGAGTGCATCGAACGTCACCGTCGTGGTGGAGTGGAAGGTGCGTTCGCCTGGCTTGCCCTCACCGTCGGTGAGGTCTAAGTCGATTCGGTAATTGTCGATGGTGACCAGCGCGGCGCGCTCGACGGCCTGGTCACGGGTGAGGTTTGGGAGTGCCACATGTCCAACTTAGGCAATCGGCACCAGCGGCGGGAATGGGACTGCCGCGGCTAGGGTTGTGCTTGTCGGTTGGTAGACCGTCCAGGAGAGGATCGCGCATGTCCGAGAAGTCAGTCGCCGGTTTCTGGTTCGACCCGCTGTGCCCGTGGGCCTGGATCACCTCTCGCTGGATCCTGGAAGTGGAAAAGGTTCGCGACATCGAGGTGAACTTCCAGGTAATGAGCCTTGCGGTGCTCAACGAGAATCGCGAAAATCTGCCCGCGGAGTACAAGGAGCGGCTGTCCAAGGCGTTCGGTCCGGTGCGGGTGGCGATCGCCGCCGAGCAGGCCCACGGCAGCGAGATTCTCGCGCCGCTGTACGCCGCCATGGGCACCCGCATTCACAACGAGGGCAACAAGGACCTCGACGACGTCATCAAGCAGTCGCTGAACGAGCTGGATCTGCCGGCCGAGCTGGCCGACGCTGCGACCACCGATGCCTACGACGACGCGCTGCGTAAGAGCCACCACGCCGGGATGGACGCGGTCGGCGACGACGTCGGCACCCCGACCATTCACATCAACGGGACGGCGTTCTTCGGCCCGGTGTTGTCGAGGATTCCGCGGGGCGAAGAAGCGGGCAAACTATGGGACGCTTCGGTGACTTTCGCGGCCTACCCGCACTTCTGGGAGCTCAAGCGGACCCGTACTGAGGCCCCCGAATTCGACTAGAGCCGGTCAGCGGTGCAGGATCACCGTCATGCGCGTCTACCTCGGCTCTGACCATGCCGGCTATGAACTGAAGCAGCAGATCATCGAGCACCTGAAATCGTCCGGCCACGAGCCCATCGATTGCGGCGCCTTCACCTATGACGCCGAGGACGACTACCCGGCGTTCTGCATCGCAGCGGCCTTGAAGACGGTCGCCGATCCGGACAGTCTCGGCATCGTGCTGGGCGGATCAGGCAACGGTGAACAGATCGCCGCGAACAAGGTCCCGGGAGCGCGGTGTGCGCTGGGGTGGAGCGTGGAAACCGCGTCACTGGCCCGCCAGCACAACAATGCTCAGCTGATCGGCATTGGCGGCCGCATGCATACCGTGCCCGAAGCGCTGGCCATCGTCGACGCGTTCTTGACCACCCCGTGGTCGAAAGCCGAACGCCACCAACGGCGTATCGACATCCTCGACGAATACGAGCGCACTCACCAGGCGCCGCCGGTGCCCGGCGCCGCCGGCGGGTAGACGGCGTGCCCGAAGGGCATACCCTGCATCGACTGGCCCGGCTGCATCAACGTCGCTACGCCGGCGCACCGGTGGCGGTTTCCAGCCCTCAGGGCCGATTCGCATTGGCGGCGTCCACTGTCGACGGTCGCGTGCTGCGACGGGCCACGGCCTGGGGCAAGCACTTGTTCCACCACTATGACCGCGGTGCGATGGTGCATGTGCACCTCGGCCTGTACGGCACTTTCAGGGAATGGGCGCGACCACCCGACGATGCGATGCCCGCTCCTGTGGGGCAGGTAAGGATGCGAATAGTCGGCGCCGAGTACGGCACCGATTTACGCGGGCCCACGGTGTGCGAACTCATCGACGAAGCTCAGGTCGCCGACGTGGTCGCTCGCCTCGGGCCCGACCCACTTCGGCGCGATGCTGATCCGTCGTTGCCGTGGATGCGAATTACCAAGTCGCGCAGGCCAATCGGCGCACTGCTGATGGACCAGACCATCATCGCCGGCGTCGGCAACGTGTACCGTAATGAGCTGTTGTTTCGTCATGGCATCGATCCGTATCGGGCTGGCCGGGCGATCGGCGAAGCGGAGTTCGCCGCGGCCTGGGCCGATTTGGTGGGCCTGATGAAGGTCGGGTTACGCCGCGGCAAGATCATCACGGTGCGGCCCGAACATGACCATGGCGCGCCGTCATACGGCCCGGGTCGGCCGCGCATGTATGTCTATCGCCGCGCCGGCGAGCCCTGCCGGCTGTGCGGAACAGCGATCCGCACAGCCGAACTGGAAAGCCGCAACATCTTTTGGTGCCAAACCTGCCAGATATGAAGCAACCTGGTGCACTATGTCGCCATGAGCAAACCGGCCGGACCTGCGGAGTTCTCATCTGACGGCAAGCGTCTACTGGGCGCGCACATAGGCTGGCGGACTACCCATAACCCCATGAACAAGTTCGCAAGCTGCGCGATCGCAACGGCGGCGACGGCCGCAGCTCTTGGGTTAGCTGGTCTGGGCGGCGTGACTGAGGCTCACGCACAACCGATACCGAATTGGTGTCCGGGCGACTTCTGGGACCCGGCCTGGGGAACAAACTGGGACTGGAACGCCTGCCACGGCAACTCGGTGGTGCCCCCGAACATCACTAACGGACCAACCATCGTCCAACGGCCACCGATAGTCACCGGCCCGGGCGGGCCCGGCGGTCCGGGAGTCGGCAACCCCGGAGGCCCTGGCGGCCCCGGAGGGCCCGGCGGCCCTGGGAGTCCAGGTGCCGGCGGCCCTGGCGGGCCTGGCGGACCCGGAGAACCTGGCGGCCCTGGATCTGGTGGGCCTGGCGGCCCGGGCGGACCTGGTGGCCCCGGCGGGCATGAACCGGGTGGCCCCGGCGGTCATGGCGGACACGGGCCAGGCGGACCTGGCGAGCCCGGGGGTCCGGGTGGCCCTGGTGGCCCTGGTGGCCCTGGTGAGCCTGGGGGTCCCGGTGGACCTGGAGGACATGAGCCCGGTGGACCTGGCGGAACGGGTCCTGACGGCCCGGGAGCGGCGGGGCCGGGAGGCCCAGGTTCTGAACCCGGACCGGGCGCAACGGGACCCGATGCCAACGGCCCTGGACCAGGCGCGCCCGGGCCGGATACGGGCTCGCCCGGACCTGACGCCAGCGGGCCTGGATCGGGCTCACCGGCACCGGATGCGAGCTCACCCGGATCCGACGCCGGTGCACCGTCTATGGGCGGCGACAACTCGGGCGGAGGCGACGCGTCCGGAGGCGCGGATTCGTCTGGTGGAGGCGACTCCTCCAGTAGCGACAGCTCCTCGAGTGGAAGCGACTCATAGGCGGAGCGGCCGAACCATCGCCAGGTATGCGTGTCGCGTGCAGCGCGAAACCTTCCGGACTGGCCCGTATGACGGATCAAGAACGCTTGCGCGTCAGAGCGTTTCACATCGAAGGTTCGTGGGTACCCTCGCCGGATGAAGAAAATCGCACGCATCGCTGCAACAACAGCCGCCGTCGCCAGTTTGGGGCTGGTCGGTCTGGGCGCGGCAACTGGCGCGCAAGCCCAGCCTGGACCGTTCCCGCAGTGGTGTCCAGGTGAGTTCTGGGATCCGGGGTGGGGCGACAACTGGGACGGGGGCGGTTGCCACGACAACTTCCGAGCGGGCGGACCTGGATGGGACAACCGCGGCGGACCTGGATGGGACAACCGCGGCGGACCTGGATGGGACAACCGCGGCGGACCAGGCGGTCCCGGCGGACCCGGATGGGACCACGGCGGACCAGGTGGACCTGGTGGATGGGACAACCACGGGCCGGGCGGCCCTGAAGGACACCGGTAATAGCCCTGACGTTCGCGTAACGAAATCGATGTAAAAACCGCACCTGCCAGCGCCGTTCACCGGCCAGGCAGGTGCGGTTTTGCACGCCGGGGCGTCTAGCTCAGCGCCGTGAGCGCCGTCGGGTCAGTGCTTCGTTAGCCCGAGCACTCGGTAGATCTCGTCACTGAGCGCCACGCTGCGTGGGTCGGCGTTGGCCTTGGTCGGGTCGAAGTGATTCATCACGTACGCATAACCGATCCGGTTCTCGAGGTCGACGAAGCCGAACGAGCCACCGAGGCCGCCGTGGCCGAAGATCCGCGGGTTGGGTCCGTTGACGCAGCGCTGGTTCAACATGTAGCCCAGACCCCAGCCATGGTCGGCGACACGCGGACCGAGGACCAGGTCGGTTTCGAGGCCGCCTTGCGAGACCCGGATCAGATCCATGTGCTGGCGGCTGAGCAGCTTCTCCTGCGCCAGCGCGTTGTAGAAAGTCGCCAGTCCGAGCGCCGACACCTGCCCGTTGGTCCCGGGGAATTCGAGCTCACGCCACAGGTCCAGATCATTGGAGCCGACCTCGTCGTCCGGCGCGAACCCCATGGAAACGGCCAGACCCGCCTTCGGGTGTTCGGCCAGCGTGGTGGGGTAGCCGGGAGCATGGACGTCGGCCAGCATCTGGCGGATGTGCGGCTTAGCGACCCGATCGGCGCAGCGGCGTTGTTCGGCGCGCGACACGCCGATGTGGACCTCCGCCCCGAGCGGTTCGGCGATCTCGGTCCGCAGGTACTGGCCCACGCTGCGACCGGCGACGCGGCGGAACACCTCGCCGAGGATGAACCCGAAGGT
>Ga0302325_10006928_pt1 | contig 25310 bp, 19 predicted proteins | sample Palsa_T0_2_FD_201948 | JGI IMG/M metagenome (GOLD analysis project Ga0302325, IMG submission 201948) | Peat permafrost microbial communities from Stordalen Mire near Abisko, Sweden - Palsa_T0_2 | ecosystem: Environmental > Terrestrial > Soil > Palsa > Peat permafrost | place: Sweden: Abisko... | reverse complement strand
TGGGGAAGTGGAGGGGCCGCGTAATTATCGATGCTCTCGGAGTGATAGTCGGAGAGCAGCGTGGCGCGGAGAGATTCTTCTGCAACTTGATCTGCAACTTGCCTCCAGAAAGCCTTGCATCTTGTCTGGTCCTTGCAAACAGGATATCGGCGGACTATTTCCGGCTGCGCTTGGGGGACCGAAATGTAATCCAACTGCCGTTTCGGGGCAACCGTATCATCCGCCTTTTGTTTCAGACAGTCGTGATGCCCTTCTTGGTTGCACTAAATCGCCCCAAGGTGTATGTAAGTACGTCGATATTCCCGATGTACCTCCTCTCTTGCCGCCGCATGTGCGTGATTCTCGATCTTCTTTTGCTGCACTACCCTGAAAGCTACAAGGCCCTCGACCGCCTACTTCGGAGGTGCCTTCTGCATCTGTCGGTTGGAAGTGCTCACGGCATCGTCACGATAAGCCAGACCTCAGCCCAAGACATTCGGGAGCGTCTGACCCTCCGCCGAGAGACGCCCATTTATGTAGTTAATGTCGCGGCCGATAGCTTTTCGCAGCTTTCTCAAGAGCCCGAGTCAAGGCATATTGTTGAGCGGCTGGGGCTCACGCCCGGCGGATACGTGTTTAGCGTCCTGGGAGGAGGGGCGTACAAGAACCCGCATCGCTTGATCGAAGGATTCCAATCCCTGGTCGACCAGACCGGGGCCAAACTAGACTTGGTTATCGTTGGAGATGCGTGCCGCCGCCTGAAGATGGAGAGCGTACCACCTTTTGTCAAAGCTCTTGGCGTAGTTACGGACGCGTCTTTGGTCGCGCTATACTGCCAAGCGGCTCTATTTGTATTTCCGTCGCTCTTCGAGGGCTTCGGCATTCCAGTGATTGAGGCTCAGAGGTTCGGCGTACCAGTGGCGTGCTCAAACTTAGACGTGTTCCGCGAGGTGGCTGGACCCGGAGGGGCATTATTCTTTGACCCGTACTCAGTGAAGTCCATTAGTGATGCCCTGTACGAGGCGCTTTCGAACGATACATTAAGGGGCGAATTACGGGCTGCGGGCCGGGCGAATATTCGTCGCTTCTCTTGGGAGGCATCGGCACGGCGCTTCTGGGCCGCGTGCCGCTCCTCCAAGGGACAGGGCCTGGGAAACTCCGGGTCACCCAAGAGGCGGCGGAGCGTAGGCAGCCGCGTGGCATGAACCAGATAATCCTGGCGGCGATCGTCCCAACGAAGAATGAGGGGCTTAGCCTGCCGGCGTGTCCGGAGAGCCTGAATGGGTTGGCGACGGAGAGCTATGTGGATCAACGCCCAAACCGCAGCAATGCGTACATCATGGCTGCCGCTTCTTACAGAGCGTTACCGGCAGCCAAATGCATGCCTTCCTCAGGCGGCGGGACAAACGCACCACGCTCCTCGTGGCCAAAGCAAGTGGCTCCTGCCAGAAACGCTCTCGCAGCCTTGGAATGGGTCGATCGAGCGACACTGAAACAGCCGAATGCGATTATACAGTTGATGCGGAGGCCTAAATCTGACGCTTCCGGAATTTGAGATGTACAACGGCAATTCAACAACTCCTGACTCTCTCGGGTTCGCGCCAAGCTGTACGGTTGTGATCTGCACTCGAGACCGTCCGAAGCTCCTGGAGCGCTGCATCGCCGCCGCACTTCGAGTCGATTATCCGAGATTCGAAGTTTTGGTGGTGGACAACGCGCCCACTAGTTATGAAACCAGAGAGGTCGCAAGGCGCTGGGGCATCCGACGTGTCGTCGAGCCTGTTCCCGGGCTGAGCCGCGCGCGGAACCGGGGCGCCCGTGCCTGCAGCACGGAGATCGTCGCCTTTATCGACGACGATGCAATCGTGGAACCAGATTGGCTTACGGCTCTCGCGCGGGAATTTATCGATCCGCTCGTCATGGCGGCAACCGGTACGGTGATTCCTCTCAAGGTCGAGACAGAAGCAGAGAAGTTATGTGCTTGCGCTGATCCTTCCGGCCCCCACCAACGCCGGGTCGTCGATCGCCGGACCCCTCAGTGGTTTGAACTGGCCAGCTTCGGCGGGTTGGGCGATGGCATGAACATGGCGTTTCGGCGTCGTGCCTTTGATCTGTGGCCGGGTTTCCACGAACGTCTGGGCCGAGGCGCTGTAGTTTGCGGCGATGAAGAACACCTTGCGTTTCTATCACTGATCGGCCTGGGTTACCGGGTGGCGCATACGCCTCAAGCCGTCGTGCGCCATCCGTTCCCCTCTACCATGCGCGAGCTTCGTTCACGGGAACTCAGATCTTTCGCTTCGACGATGGGGTACGTCACACTGTTGTTCGTTGAAGAGCCGCGCCACCGCCGAGCGCTCGTCAAATACGTAGCCGAGGCGTTAGGGGGAAAGCCACGAGTCTGGCGAGGTCAACCGCAGCATCGCCCTCGACTCGTGCCTTGGTGGCGTATGCTGTTCGCCCGCGCTTCCGGACCCTTGCTCTACGCATGGTCGAGAGTCACCGGGAAGCGGCTGGTTTGCGAGGAAGCTCTCCGAGTCCAAGGCGGTGTGCAAGGCTCGTGCCCCACTTCCGAGGACGAAAGCGCTGTGATCCTTAGACGCCGCGGCTCGTTATAGGCTTTTCTCGGGTGGCGCTTGTGCAGCACGGATTCGAATCTCCACCTTGCGGACGTTTTTACGGCTTCCCACAAAACCCGTTGCGTGAAGCCTGACTTATAAGGAACCGGAGAGAGAAGAAAGGTGGACCCCGAAGGGGTTAGGGGTTTACGGCGACAATTGGTTCTTAATGGCCGTCTTCTGGCACTGCGACAGCCAGCCGATGGGGGTCTATGCGCTTGTCTATGGGCGGAGACATCCAGATTTTTGCAGCCGCATGACTGCGAGGGCGTCCGATCTTCTTTTTCGGCGCGCCGAAATGGAACGTACTTGACGCTGGAAGGGGGTGTGCGAGCGGCGGCGGAGCTATATTCGGTTACCTGCAGAGTTCAGCACTTTTCGATACCAATGAATCCCGCGCCTTATCTGTAGAGCCCGTACACCGAGGCTGCGTAACACCCTGACGCGAGGAAAGGCCTCGCTTAGCCAGCAAGGTGGAGCCAGCAGAATATCGGCAAGAGGGGGACAGGCTGCAGCGATGCGGCGCGAGGCCCTTTTCCAGCGCGGCTCGTTTGCAATCCTGCCAAGAAAGGTCTCGTTGAGAAGCTCGGGGTGTTTGTGCACGAAAAGAAGATCTGCTATCGCAAAGGCTTCTGCATCGCGGATCAAATCGCCTGCCGTCTTTCTGTAGAACTGATACGCCACTGCGGCTGGTAAATAGCGTGGCTGTACGCCCGCTGCAAAGAGCCGTGCTCCCAGTTCGGCATCTTCCCGCATACGAAACCGCTCATCGAAGCCTCCGACCCCGATCAGCACTCTTTGCGGTATCGAGCTGTTGCCGAACACGCAAGCGGACCTCGGCCAAGGGAGCACCGGATTCTGCCTGTGCTGGAGATGATATGCGCCCACTTCGCGGTTGAAACATTCCGCGGCCAAACCGGGAGGGCTGTCGGGGCTGAGGAATATGGCGCCGAGTCCTAAGGCGGCCTCGTTTGGCCGGTGCGCAGCACAATGCTCGCGGACCAACGTCGCATCGCAGAGCATATCGTCGTCCAGAAAGACGATCAATTCGCCCTCGGCCGCTCGAAAGCCGGTATTGCGCGCGCCCGCCAGTCCTCTGTTTTCCTGCTCGATGACGCGAAACCGGCAGGCTGGGTGCAAGGCGCGTAGCGCGGCTGCGCTGCCGTCGGTCGAGCCGTCGACGACAACAATAATCTCGTAACCCGCCGTCGGAACGTTCTGAGTAAATAGTGTTTTGACTGTTCGAAGGACAATGTCGCGACGGTTGAACGTCGGAACTACAACCGACACCTGCATCAGCAACGGACCTCAGTGCCGTAGTCCTGACAAAAGAAGCAGCCGCGCAGAGCACCCGGGGTGTTGCTGACGCAAGGTTGTGTCGCAAGCGGCTGTTCCTTCCCGCATAACATGGGATTTATAGCATATTCTGCCGCATGAACGAAACTCGCCCAACGGAAGATGCTCTGGAAGCGCTAAAGAGCCTCCTTCCCAAGCCGCTGCGTAGGTGGCTCAGCGCGCGGCGCCTGGATTTGCGGCGCAAAATGCTGCCATTCGACCAGGCAACGGACTTCTCCAGGCTTCGGCGGGTGAAACCCTACCGTTTAGCGTTCGGCTGGCATCGCGGGATGTGCATCGACCGTTACTATATCGAAGCATTTCTTGCGGCCCGTGGGGAAGACATTCACGGTCACGTGCTGGAGGTCAACTCTGACGAGTATACCCGGCGCTTTGGCGGCGCACGCGTAACGCGCTCTGATGTCATCGACGTGAATGAAGAGAATCAGGCACGCACGATAACCGCTGATCTAACCCATTGCCCGTCGATTGACGATGACACCTTCGACTGCGTCATCTGCACGCAAACGTTGCTGTTCATTTATGACGTAGGTGCAGCGGTACGCGAGCTTCATCGGATCGTCAAGCCCGCTGGAGTGGTGCTCGCGACCTTGCCTGGGATTGGGAAAATCTGTGAGCGAGCTTTGATCGGAGGAGCCGGCGAGGACTACTGGCGGTTCACGCTTACCTCCGCAAGACGATTATTCGCAGAGTCGTTCGGCGAGAAGAACATCGAGGTAGTGGCGTACGGCAACGTGCTTTCCGCTGTCGCGTTCCTTCATGGCCTGGTCGTGCCGGAGTTGACGGTCGAGGAACTCGATTACCAGGACCCGGAATACCAGCTCATGATTGTCGTGCGAGCGCGCAAACCCGTAACGGGGTCTGATGAATAGGACACGCCTTAAAGGATTGGTATCGGTCGTCATACCGGTTTACAACGCCGAGCGGTTTCTGGCGGAGGCGGTGGACAGCGTGCTGGCGCAAACCTACACACAATGGGAGCTGCTGCTGATCGATGACGGTTCCACCGACGGCAGCCCAAGCATCGCCCGGCGGTATGCCGATTCCGACTCGGCCCGCATTAGCTATCTGGAACATCCCGGCCACCGAAATATTGGCGTGAGCACTTCGCGCAACGTAGGGGTTCGGCACAGCCGGGGTGAGTACGTTGCCACTCTGGATGCCGACGACATCTGGCTGCCTGAAAAGCTGTGGCAGCAGGTCGAACTGATGGAGACATATCCGGAAGCGGGCCTGGTCTACGGCCACAGCATATATTTCGAGGATGGCGGCCACAACACCGAGCGAGTGCCGCCGCTTGCTCCTCCGGGAAGGCTGTATCGCCCGCCGGAGCTGCTCAAACTGACGTATCCACTGGGCGCCTTTGGCGCGCCATGCCCTTCTGAGTTCTTGATGCGTTTTGAGCTGCTGGAGGAGATTGGCGGCTTTGAGGAGAGTTTCGATCCCGATTACCAGCTGTACGAAGACCAGGCACTTCTGGCGAAGGTTTACCTCCACGCCCCTGTATTCGTTGCCGGAGCGTGCTGGGACAAGTACCGTTGTCACGAGTTGTCCTGGACGAGGCGCGCCCAGCGGAGTGGCGCGGTGCATCGAATACGCGGGTTTTACCTGGAGTGGCTGCAGAGCTATCTCCGGCACAACGACGTCCGCGACCCTGAAATCTGGACAGCCGTGCATAGATTGACCTGGCCTTACCGCCACCCCGCGCTTGCCCTGGGAAAGCGCATCGCGAGAGGCGGGGCTAGGCGAATCCTTGGCAGACCGATGTGAGCTACGCATTGCGAAGTTTCGGCTGCTCCTGCTTGGGGCCTTCGCCGTCGCTTCACTCAGGGCCGGCGCGCGAGGACCAGTGCGCCAAACCCATAAGCGCTGTTCGTGGCGCGGATCGGGCCAATGTAGAGGGGGTGTTGGTTTAGGTAATTCGCGACGGGGGTAAAATCTCGCGCGAGGCCGGCCTCATATTGCTCAAAGGGGGAGGCGACCCCAGGCCGTCCTGAACCATTCCCCGTCATTACAGCGTAGTCGATGTCGTCAACAGAAACATTGCTGAACATCGGATCGACTACCTTGCACCGATCCGCCAGTGCCCACCAGTACTCAAGCGTCATTACACGCGCCCCGGGCGGGATGAGGCGCCGGACTCTCGCAACGTTAATGTCCAGAGTTTGGTCGCTGGGTAGCGTCAGGAGCGTCACTTTGTTCTTGATGTACGGCAGGCACGCGGTGAGGTAGAGCGCCACGACGAACAGACAAAGAGCGGCCCGGCGGCCTGGCGGCAGCGCTGTAGTTACCCGAGCGACTGCCGCCAGGGACAACGACATGAGCCAAGGGGCGACGAACCACGTGTAAAGCGGCTTGTCGGGCAGGACAAGGACGAGCACGGACAAGAGAATGGTGGGAGGAATCAGGTTTCTTACGAGATCACGGCAACTGGGGAGGTCGACGAAAAATGCGGCTATGCCGATCGCGTAACCAGCGGCCAGGACCGCAACGTAGCTGTAAGCCAACAGCCAGGCGGAAACAATTTCCGACCAAACCTGTCCGGCGGAACGTTCGCCGAGGAAAACGCTGACAAGTCCGACGCGTTTCCCAATATGCCCCTCGATTTGCCTGTAGGCCCCCGGGTGATCAATCAGAATCGGCAGGACAGACGCTAGCACAATGAGTATGACGACTAATAACCACCTCAGAACAACTAGGGCGCGGACCCGAGGCGCTAAACCCTGCTGAAACAGTCGGTAGAGAAACAGGGGGGCGATAAACACGAACGCACCCGCGCTTGTGGCAAGACAGAAACCGAATGCGGCGGCTGGCAGAACTCCCTTACAAATGGCGCTTAACCTGGTTGAACCACAGACCAGAAGTCCTGCGAATCCGAAGCACATCCCTAGTTCATCCGGACGCCCATACGTGCCGAGCGGCAAAATCGCTGCCACGAGCCCATAGGACCAGGAGGCTGGGAGCGACATAGTCAGGTTGGCAAATACTCCGATTATGATAGCTAGCACGACGTGTATGACCGCGTCAAAGAGGATGCATTGACGCGGCCCGAAGCCGACGGCGCGCGTAAAGAGGCCATAGAACAACGGGTAGATGGGCAGGTGGGTGAAATCAATCTCGTCGAGAGGCGGCCCGGTCTTGAGAAATCCGCTCAATTCTGGTGCGGAAAGGGTGTTGGATAGCGCCCAGTGGAGCCCAGCTGCCTTATATGCCACTTCGTCCACCGCGGTAAAACGGCCAGGAATTATCTCGATGAGAATGTAAAGCACGGCCACTATTGCGATGGCCGATATTCGCCCCATTTGGGAGCTGTGGCGCGCGAGTTCAGCTATAACGTCATGCTGGCGGATCATTTAGAACGCTTGCCCGCGTTATTGGGAATTCTTTCTTGGGCTCCGAGGGCGATGCTAAGCAGTATACCCCCAGCCGCGATTCACGCCTGGCTTCAGCGAGGGACCCGGTCCGCTCCATCAAGCCTTGAAATCGGCATTTGGTATCGGTATGGGCTTCCTGCCCGATTTGACGCTGCGCCTGCGGCTTCGCCGCAACACCGACAACAGAGCGAACAGGTAGCCGGGCGCTACGGAAACGATTTTGAATGTTGACACACCCATATCGGCGCCCCGATCAATCCATGAAATCGGCACCTCCTCAATGTCGTAACCGGCCAGGAGCGGCTTGAGTCCGGTCTCCGCATTAGCCGCAAAATCCGGTTGTTCAATCTTGATCGTCTTCAGGATCTCCGCGCGGCATAACTTCAGATTGTTAGACAGATCCCGCACACGAATATCGAAGAGGATGTTCACGAGCAGATGGAAGAGCCGGTTACACAATATTTTGGCAAAAGGATAATTGACCAACATCGAATTATAAGAGAAACGGCTACCGAGGGCACCGTCTCTGCCGCGGGCGACGGCATCGAAAAGATCCCGCAACTCGGGCAGAATCAAGACGAAGTCGCTGTCCATCGTGAGGATATAGCGGCCGGAGGCGGCTTGGTAACCGTCCCGCAGCGCTCGACCGACACCGTTCGGGGGTTTGCGATTGATGAGCTTTACCTTCGGATCCCGCGAGATGATCTCACGAGTAACCTCCTCTGTCCTGTCGCGGCTATTGTCGTTTACGATGATGATTTCGTGTATATAACTTCCGTACATACCGGTCAACCCTTCCACCAGACGTGGTATGGTCGTTTCTTCGTTGTAACAGGGCACAACAACCGAGGTCGAATTATACAGCTCCTTGTGTTCTGCGAGGTCAACAACGGGACGCGTTTCTGGCCCCCCCGGTTTTTTCGCCCAGATGTAGAGCGTCCCGCAGCTCTCACGGATAATTGGAGTGTGCTCGACGATATACGAAATAGACTGAAGGGAGCGTATCATTCCCCGCGGAATTCGAGGGTGGACAATGTCGAACGGCACAACCTCAGTCTCAACGAAACCCTCACGGGAGGCAGCCTGCATGAGCTTGCGCTTTCTCATGGCCGCTTCGCAGGGCGCCTGCCCTGTCCAACGCCCGATTGATGGTATGACGTTCCTGACGAACACCTGCGGATTCCAATAGTTCGCCTCAAAAAAGAGAAGCTGGCCTCCTGGCTTAAGGAGCCCGAACAATGTGCGGAGGCTCTGCTCGTACTGATTGTGGCAGAGGATGGCGGTGCCGACGATGTAGTCGAAACTCCCCGGGGACAGGTCGGCCGCAAGGTTCTCGATGGAAACAACGCGAACGTTGCGCATCGCTCGGGAGGTCGCCGATCTTGCCAGGTCGGGGTTGAACACCGCCGCAGTGATAGGATTTTCGCCGCGTAACGCCTCCGTCAAATGTCCGGTCCACAAGCCACTACCGGCCCCGATCTCCAGAATCGATTCACCCGGAAACACTCCAAAACAATGGCGTACCGCGACTGCCCTCCAGCGAAGTTTCATTGGCGAGGTCCTGGGATATCGCAACCAGTAGGCTTCCCGGCTGCGCTCCATCTCGATCAGGTTCTGCTCGACTGACAAGTTCCTCCGCCGGTTCGGTTCTTTGGCCGTTGCCAACATTCTCGAAGCGTGCGTGCTCCGTCCCGCCGCTCCTCATTCTAAGTGTCATTTCATGTTCTCCGGAATATTAGTACGATCTAGTACTATCAGTACGACTTGGTTCTATTAGTACGTTCTAGTACTATTTGTTGGGTTGGAAGCGACTGTGGCGCTCGAATGCGCATGTCAGAGTTTTCATCGCTTCGACCGCATCAACCAGGCGCAACTTGTAACCGTTACGGTTCTCGTTGTGCTGACGGTTGTGCTTCTGGCGGATGGTTACGGAGTGGTGGCGCTGGCTGCGGCAGATAATGGTGTCGCTCTCGCGCCTTCTGTTGCTCTGCCCTGCACTGCGGCGTAGCGTGCCCGGTGCCCATCTGGACGTTCGACGGTTTGACTGGAACTTGCTCAGGCCGTTGCTCAGGCGAGGAGCCTGGGCTTCCCTCGACAACTCCGCGCGCCAGCTATCGGGCACTTCCGACTCGTTTATTCTTGGCGTCTTCAGCTCCGTGTCCTCGGTCGCGCTGTTTGGACTGGCCGCGAAACTCCCCACGCAACTTTTGTGGCAAAGGACGGCGGTGCCTACGATGTAATCGAAACTCCCAGGGGACAGATCGGCCGCTAAGCTATGGATGGACACGACGCTGACGTTGCGCATCGCTCGGGCGTTCGCCGATCTGGCTAGATCGGAGTCGAACACCGCGGCAGTGATTGGATTTTCGCCGCGTAGCACCTCTGTCAAATGCCCGGTCCACAAGCCACTACCGGCACCGATCTCAAGAATCGATTCACCAGGGAACATGCCGAAACAATGGCGAACTGCTATGGCCCTCCAACGCAGTTTGATCGGAGAGGTCGTGGGATATCGCAACTAGTCTCCTGTCTCAGATAATTCTTTACAACGCCGGACCTTGTCGAGAATGACGTCGGCCGAGGCTTTCCAGACAAACGGGGTGGGCTTCCCGTTCCAGGTGGCTAGCCACTTGTAAATGGCCTTCTCCAATTCTTCGGTGCTGTGGAAGGTTCCACGGCGAATCATTCGTCCGGTGATCAGGGCAAAGAACCGTTCCACCTGGTTCAGCCACGAACTGCTGGTGGGCGTGAAATGGAAGTGGAATCTCCTCCGCTTCTTCGGCTTCAGCCAGCGCTGCACATCTGCGCTCTTGTGAGTACAGTAATTGTCCATGATCAGATGCACGTCCGGATCGGCGGGAAGTTGCGCTTCCAGATGGTTGAGGAACCTTATAAACTCGCGACTGCGGTGGCGATCCTGACAAGTGCCGATCACTTTGCCGTTGAGAATATTGAACGCGGCGAACAAAGTGGTCGTGCCATGGCGTTTATAGTCGTGCGTCTGACGCTCCGGCAGGCCGGGGCGCAAAGGCAGAATGGGAGCAGTGCGATCCAGCGCCTGGATCTGGCTCTTCTCATCCACGCACAATACCAGGGCACGTTCGGGCGGATTCAAATACAGGCCAACCACGTCCCTGACCCTTTCCTCAAACAGCGGATCGTTGGATAGTTTGAACTTCTCCACACGATGTGGTTGCACATCGTGACGCTGCCAGACTCGGTGCACGATGGTGCGGGAAACTCTCAGCTGTCTTGCCAGCGTTCGCACACTCCAGTGCGTGCTGCCGTCGCCGGGGCGGGTCTTTACAGTGGTATCGACGATCTTTTGTTCCAGCTCCGGCGTCAACACGCTGCCTCGCCGGTGTCGCTTGCGAATGCCTGTAACGGCGGCTAACCCGTGCTTTGCGAAGGCCTCGCGCAACGCAAGAACAGTGGGACGCGACAACCCCAACTGCTCCGCGATGGACTGATTGGCAACACCCCTGTGAGCGAGAAGCAGCAGCCGACAGCGCAGGGCTACCTTCTGTGAAGTGCTGCCGCTCCGAACCAATCCCTCAAGCTCCGCTTTCTGACTGGCGCTCAAGGCAAGCGCGGGCGCCGGACTGGGCATGCCTCAGTATCGGATGATCCTGGCTATATGTCAATAATTATCTAAGACAGGACACTAGTAGGCTTCCCGGCTGCGCTCCATCTCAATCAAGTGCTTCTCAACTGGCAAATTTCTACACCGGTCCGGTTCCCTGGCCGCTGCCAAACATGGAATGAGTTTTCAAAATGAGGGGAGCAGTAAACGCTTCCGAACACGTTCGCGTTATGTCTTATGCTCGAACTCGGCGAACGCTCGACGGAGAAGTCCTTCGGAAAGGCTTTTGGGGAGGAGTTGGCTTCTGTTTGTAACAGCATATTCGCGAGCCCGTCGCGGCCTAATGAGGTACTATAACGTCTTTGGTTTTCGTGGCGTTTTGGCAGTATCCGCACATTACCTCCTGGGACGGCCGAAGGAAATCGCCGTGCGCCCGCCTGGCATTCGAAACCCAGTACACATCCGGGTAAGGACCAGTGACGTGTTAGCGTATTCGGAGGTTCTCCTGGGGGAAGAATATGCCTTTGACCTGCCGTTTTCTCCTAAAACAATTGTCGATGCCGGGGCCAACATCGGTATGGCATCGATATACTTTACGCACAGATACCCGGAAGCGAAGGTCGTCGCGGTAGAAGCGGAGGCTTCAAACTTCGCCGTACTCTCCCGGAACGTTCGGCCTTACCCGGCGATCATCCCGGTTCATGCGGCCCTCTGGAATCGAGACGGAGAGATCAGCGTGAGTGAGCCCGATGGGTCTGCCGGGGACATTGGGAAATGGGCATTTGTCGCTCATGAGGGCTCAGGCGTCAAAGTCCGAGCGATCACAATGCGAACGCTCATGAAGGAGATGCAGATGCGCTCCGTGGACGTGCTTAAAATCGACATTGAAGGCGCCGAAAAAGAGGTATTTGAGGCATGCGACTGGATGGCCGATATTCGCTGCCTGATGATCGAGTTGCACGATTGGTCTAAGGTGGGATGTAGCGAAGCAGTCGAGTCTGTTACGCAAGGGCTTTCAAAATTACGGCGGGGCGAAACAACGCTCTATGTCCGAGGGGCATGACGGTGGGTTCGCGAGCGTACAGACCAATACGACATTGTGGCAGGGTGCTTTGGCTACGTCCGGCCAAACCGCTTATTCGACTTAACCTAGGCGAAGGTCTCCGTCTTTCGGTCACGCGAGCTGCCCAATCCGTCGGGCTGCAGCCTGTCGTTTCTGGCCATGCGGGATTCATCATAATGTTATGCCGCATCCATGAGGGGGGTTCAGCCCGCGCTAGCGTCCGGCGGCAATCACAGGGCGACACTGCGCTGGGGTTTTTCTTCGGCTTCTCCGCCTTAGGCTGCAACTTAGTGAGGTCAGTCGAGCACATTGGCGCTTCGATAATTGCGCCTTTGACTAAAGTAGGTTGCCATCGCTGACCAGACCACGCAACATCGCCAGCCCAGCCTCGCCCGAAGTATTGCCTGGAACTACCTTGGCGCCGTTTACGACGCAGTAGCGGGCATCGCGCTAGTGGGCTGGGTTGTGCGGCGGATATCGGTAGGGGAGTACGGAGTGCTACTCCTTGCGATGTCGCTTTGCTCGGTGATGTTTGTGCTCGACTTGGGTTTGTCAAACCTGCTGGTTCAGGCTTACGTTGCGGCGGCTAAGGACAGCCGAGAAAGACTCTCCGGCCTGCTAAGCACCGCCTTCGTCGCCCTTGCCGGACTCGGCACACTCAGCGTTCTTGTGTTCATTGTGCTTGCTTTGAAGTTGCCGGGACCGTTCAAGATCCCGCCTGAGTATGTCGGGAAAGCCTCGATCGTCTTTATTCTGATGGCCGTAGCCACGCAACTAGGGTTGCCGACTATGGCTCTCGAATACGCATGTCAGGCTTTTCATCGCTTCGACCGCATCAACCAGGTGCAACTTGTAACCGTTACAGTTCGCGTTGTGCTGACGGTTGTCCTTCTGGCGGATGGTTACGGATTGGTGGCGCTGGCTGCCGTGCAGATAATGGTGTCGCTCTCGCGCCTTCTGTTGCTCTACGCTGCACTGCGGCGTAGCGTGCCTGGCGCCCATCTGGACGTTCGACGGTTGGACTGGAACTTGCTCAGGCCGTTGCTCAGGCGAGGAGCCTGGGCTTCCCTCGACAACTCCGCGCGCCAGCTCGCGGGCACCTCCGACTCGTTTATTCTTGGCGTCTTCAGCCCCGTGTCCTCGGTCGCGCTGTTTGGACTGGCCGCGAAACTCCCCACGCAACTTTTGAACATGGTGACCAAGGGAGCCGGCGTGATTCTGCCATCCCTAGCGAGGCATCATGCGGATCGCGACCGGCGGCAACTGCAAAGCGTCTACCTGAATACGCAAAACCTGGTGTTTAGCGGCATGTTGCCGGTCGTGGTGCTCGGCTGCGTCTGCGCGCGGCCTTTGATCCAGGTGTGGGCAGGCAGCGCCTACCTTGCGGCGGCCGCAGTGATGCAGTGGCTTTTGCTCGCCGCCTTAAGCCTTGCCATGGAATACGCTTCCGACCTACTGCTTTACGCATGCGGAGAAGTCAAGACGGCTGCCCGCATTGCCATTTTCGAGAGCGTTGCAAATGTTCTGGTAAGCCTCGTACTGGTGTTTCGTTACGGCGCAGTGGGCCTGGCGGCCGGAACTGCTGTTACGCATATACTGATCAACGCGTTTTGGTACACGCCCGCAGCGTGCGCGGCCGCGGGCATTCGAGTGTCGGCGCTGGTCAAGGCGGCAATGGGCGGCCAGACGTGGCTTCTGCTGCTGTTATTCGGGGAAGTCGTTGTCATCCGCTTGCTCTGGTTCGCCCTGTCACCCGTCTGGGTCTTAATTGCCGGCGTAATCGGTGGCGTTGCATGCATGGCGGTGTGGTGGCTGAGGACAGCGGTCCCGATGTGGCGTCTGCGAGCCGAGCGCGCCGACTCCAGCGTGTAAGAACGGAGTGCCGGTAGACGTGCAATGCAGCATAATCATTCCGACCTGGCAAAGAGTTCAGGCGTTGCGGGAGACTCTCGATTCTCTTGCGTTCCAGACTCGTAACGATTTCGAGGTTGTTGTGGTTGGCGATGGCGATGATCCGGCCACTCGCGCGTTCGCCGGCGAATACAGTGCAGAGTTCACACTGCGCTGGATCTTTCACGAGCAGAATCTTGGGTTGGCGGCGGCGCGCAACACGGGAGCTAAATCTGCCAATGGCGATATTGTCTTGTTTCTCGACGACGACACGCCCGCGCATCACGATCTCGTTTCTCAGCACCTGGGACATTTCCTCACTATTGACTCTAATTGCCGGGTTACCGTTTGCGGCAAGATCGTCGAAGATCGCCGGGCCGCCTTGCCATCGTGCACAGACAAGTTCCTGCAGCAGTCATGGGAGCAAACGCTGCATCGCTACGCCACCAGAGATAACGGTTCAATTGGCGATGACGTTGAACGCACAGTTTATTTTGGTTTGAACTGCTCCATTCGCCGCGACATATTCCTGGCCTCGGGCGGCTTTAATCCCGCCCTCAGATACCTGGAGGAAGAGATGGAGTACGGCCATCGGCTCTACCGGTGGGGCGTGCGATTTGTGGTGGATTCGCTCGCGATCGTCCAACATCGCAATACGAAAGCCATGACCGAGTATTATCGCCGAGCCTGGTACCTCGGCGGGCAGGTCGATGTAAAGCGGGTGTTTGAGTTTGGGCAAAGGAATCCGCAGACACAGACTCTCGCTTCAATGCACCACGGACATGTGCATAGCCGAGTGGTCGCGAGGACATTCTGGCACGGCGCGTCTGCGATGCGTGGAGCTGCGTTACTGCTTGAGCATGCAACGAACGTCACCGGCTCGCGTCTGCTATATGGCGCGTGGGCGCGGCTTTGCCGGCCGGCGGAATACTGGAGCGGCGCGAGAGCCGCAGGCTGTACGCCCAAGATGCTGAGGCAGGTCGTTGGCGAGCCCGCATGTGCACTCGTGCTGCATAGTATTTCGGCCCCGCAATCGCCGGAAGAACGTACTTACTATCTCAGCCCTGCTCGATTTCACCGATACATACAATGGCTAAAGGCGTCCGGATACGAGTCGGTTGGCGCGGCCGAATGGATTCGGGGTAACAGCGGTAAGAAGGGCATACTGCTGACATTCGATGATGGCTACGATGACCTTTATTCGCAGCTATTGCCTGCGACTGTTCAGCTTCGATTGAAGCCTCTCGTTTTTCTTGTGGCTGATCGCGTGGGCGCGTCCAACGTGTGGGACCAGATGTCTGGGCTGCGCCGCCGCCACCTTCTGACGCTCGATCAAGTCCGCGAGATGCAGCGCCATGGAGTTGAATTCGGATCGCACACGCTAACGCACCCATACTTGCCCGACGTGAGTGATGCCGACCTGCGCCGGGAAGTTGGCGAGTCGAAACGTCGTCTCGAGGACATGTTGGGAACCGAGGTAACGAGTTTCGCTTATCCATTCGGCGGCATCGACCAGCGCGTCAGGGCGGCTGTTGCGGATGCCGGTTACGACACGGCGTTTACGACTCATCCCGGAGTGAACTGGTGGAGTGACCCGTTATGCTTGAAACGCGCGGAGGTTTGCGACACCGACACGTTTCTCGATTTCGCGGTGAAGCTTCGCACTGGCTACAGCGTGCGACAGTGGTTTGCCAGCCGCATACACGAACTCGAGACAGAACTGCCAACGCAGACGCTGCGCGCGGCGGTGAAAGGGATGCACGGCGCTGCTCGTCAGGTCGAAGCCGTGCTGGCAGCCACAGTAACGCGCCGTCGTTAGAAATGCCGAAGGCCACAATTCTATCAACGCCCGATCCGTGGCCGCTCCGCAAGCTACTGGCTGCCACCCAGACACTCCGTCGCGCGTTCTATGCCCGTCCCACGGTCGAGGTTGCCCAGGCGTTGCTCGGGTGCGTGATCCGGCATGGCGCCACTGCGGGCATGATCGTGGAAACCGAAGCGTACATTGGCCAGGGCGATCGCGCTGCACACTTCTGGCGGGGCATGACTCCACGGACGAAGGTCATCTTCGGCCCTCCCGGCCACGCTTACGTCTACTTCATCTATGGCATGCACGATTGCTTCAACGTAGTCACCGAAGCTGACGGAGTCCCTGGCGCGGTGCTGATTCGCGCCGTCGAGCCGCTCACTGGTTTGGCCGAAATGTCCAAGCGCCGGCATGGTATCCCTGGCGCGAGGGCTTCGGTTCGTTTACTCACCAATGGCCCGGCGAAACTGGCCGAGGCTCTCGCTATCACGCGCGCTCACAACGGAAGCCGCCTCGACCGTGGACCGCTGACGATCCGCGCCTGGCGCGCACCCCGCCAGTTCGAAATCGGCGTCACTGCGCGAATCGGCATTACTCATTGTGCCGATTTGCCGCTCCGTTTCGTCTGGAAGGGAAATTCTTTTCTGAGCAGGCCGCTCCCTGAGGACTAGTATTCGTTTTACCCTTGCGGGCAGCTTGTGCGGCGCTCCCTTTCGCCCCGGTGGCGTAGACTTACGCCCCGTCCCGGAGCTGGGCGACTGGGTGCCCGTGACCCATTGCTTCACGCATGGGGCTGGCGCGGACACGGGAAATAGCCCAAGCTTACGCATGGGGCTGGCGCCTATAGACGAGTACGCCGCGCCGGCGGCGCCGCGTGCCACTGATCACTAACCTCTGGTTGCAGCCTTCGCTATTCTGGCCTTAGCATGCTCAAACGCGGGATCTTTCGCGAATACGACATTCGCGGCATTGCCGAAACAGAGTTCCTCGACGAGGACGTCGAATTGCTGGGACGCGGCTTGGGCACTTATCTTGTTCGCCACAGCGGCAGCGCCATCAACCTCGGGCGCGACTGCCGCTTGAGCAGCCCCCGGCTCCACGATGCCCTGCTCAAGGGTTTACTCGACACCGGCTGTCACATCACAGACATCGGCGTTGTTCCGACCCCGCTGCTCTATTTTTCCGCCGTTCATCTGAAGGCCGATGGCGCCATTATGATCACCGGTAGTCACAATCCTTCGGAATTCAATGGCTTCAAGACAGTCTGCGGCGCGGATACTCTGCATGGCGAGGCGATTCAGGCTATCCTGCATCTCATCGAACAGCAGGACTTCGATTCGGGCGCCGGTAGCGTCAAGACTGCCGATGTGCTTCCTCCTTACGTAGGGGAGCTCTCGAGCCAATTCTCTTTCCAGCGCCGTATCAAGGTCGTCTTTGACGCCGGAAACGGAACGGCTGGCCCCACGGTCCACCAGCTCTTCAGCAAGCTCAACGTGGAAACCGTGGAGCTGTTTTTCGAGATGGACGGCCGTTTCCCCAACCATCACCCGGATCCCACCATGCCCGCCAACCTCACGCATCTGATTGCGGCGGTACGTGAGCACAAGGCCGACCTCGGTATCGCGTTTGATGGCGACTCTGACCGCATCGGCGCCGTCGACGAACAGGGCAACGTCATCTACGGCGACATGCTCCTCTTGATCTTCGGGCGCGAGATTCTCACTCGCAAACCCGGCGCTACGTTCATCGGCGAGGTCAAGTGCTCGCAACTCCTCTACGACCAGTTAAAGGAACTGGGCGGCAACCCGATCATGTTCAAGACGGGTCATTCCCTGATCAAGGCCAAGATGAAAGAAGAGCAGGCCGAACTGGCGGGCGAAATGTCCGGCCACATGTTTTTCGCGGACCGCTATTACGGCTACGATGACGCCATCTACGCCGCCTGCCGCCTGGTTGAGATCGTCGCCGCGTCCGGGCGTCCGCTCTCCTATCAACTGGAGGGCATGCCAGCCACCGTTAACACGCCTGAGATTCGATTTGATTGCCCGGATGAAGTCAAGTTTCAGGTGATCGAGCGCGTGGCCGCCTCGCTCCGCAAACGTCATCCGATCATCGAGGTGGATGGCGTCAGGGTGCCCTTCGCCCATGGCTGGGGCTTGGTGCGGGCCTCGAACACCCAGCCCGTGCTGGTTATGCGTTTTGAAGCTTCGAGCGAAGCTCTTCTCGCCGAATATCGCTCCGAAATCGAAGAAGCTCTGAAACAGGTCCAGCGTGAAATCGTGGTGGCACAGGCTTCAGCCTGTGAAAACACAGACTAAAGTCTGTGCCACCTCGCGCTAATTTCGCTGGCCGCCCGGCTCGGTTCGGCCCGCCAGCGGCTTCACTGGCCCTATGCCGCAAACGCCCACGCCTGTGTTCAACAGCGCATTCATGAGATTGAACAGCACGGCATACACCACTTGCTCGGTTACGGGCTGGCGACCGGGCATGCGAAAAGTGCTGGGCAGTTCCTTTGCGATCTGAAGCCGCACTCCCTGCTGCGAGATATGACCAGTGCGCTCACGCTGGTTGGCCAGCGTGATGGGCGTCTGCAGCACGGATCCCGTGCGCCCGTCTACGTAAAACTGGCAACGCGAGAACCAACCTAGATTGCCCGGGTCTGCGGCGTCGAACAGCAGCAACGGCGTGTCGCGGCCGGCTGCGACCAGGTCTACTGCAAGAACGCGCTGCTGGTCGTCCAACTTGCATTCAAACCCCGCCTGCTGGGCGATATTGCTCACGAATTCCGGGTCCAGCTCCAGGAAAAGGAACTTATGTGGACCTGCTTCAAGGACTTGCATGTGCTTCCATTCTAGACGTTGCGCCTCAGCGCGGGACCTTGATCGCCTCGAGCCTGGGCTCGCACGAGCCTTTAACAAGCCGAGGGGTGGAGCGTACGGCATCAAAGTGGCAGTCGGGGTATAGTCAGCGCGGAATGGGCGACAAGGGGGTCGCCCGCGGAACATGGGTTCCGCCCCACGGCCCAACCCTACTGGCGCTTGAATCTCCCTGACAGTCCGCGGAACAGCCGCGCTCCGAGCTCCCGCGTTTCCTCCACTCCTGCCACCAGCGTACCCAGCCAGTAGACCGCCCCGTACACGCCAAGCGCGACCACGGCCAGCGGCAGCGGATGATTCGTACCTACGGCACGTTTGATCCCATAGGCCGCTGCCGCCGCAATCAACGCCACGCCCCAGAGCTTCGCCATCAGCTTCGCCGGCACGGACACCAGGCCGATGTAGCGCGTGAGCCCGCGCCGCAAAAGATAGAACTCGACCCATCCCGCGAGACCGGCCGAAGCCGTGAGGCCCGCCACGCCCCATTTCCTGTCCAGGTGCAAAGCATCCGGAAGAAGAAGCGCGGCAACCACGCCGGCAACGGTTGTCAGCGCTACCCGCACCGCCGCGTACTTCAGCGGAGTACGCGTATCGAGCAAAGCATAGTAGGCCGACGAGTACAGCCTTCCCAACGCGCTCGCCAGCAGGCCGACCGAAGACCCAGCCAACACGCCCCACACGTACACGGAATCCGCGCGGTGGAACCGTCCGCTTTGATAAAGCGCGCCGGCTATGATGTCGCCCAACACCAGAAACGCCATCGCCGAAGGCACCACGAGAAACGCGATCCGCCGCAAGCCCGCCGTCAGCCGCACCCGCAGCACCTCGGCCACCTGCTCCTTGCTTCCCGTTGCGCTCGACAATGCGGGAAGCTCGGCCGCTGAAACCGACATGCTGAACAGGCTGATTGGAAGAAGCGAAATCGTCTGCGCGTAACCGAGCGCAGCCACCGCTCCGGTCGGCAGCAGGCTCGCGATCATGGAATCTATGTAGCTGGATATCTGTACCACGCCGCGGCTCAAAAAAACGGGCACGAAGTTCCGCGCGACCACGCGCATTTGCGGCAGTTTCGTGTTGAGCGACGGCCGGAACCGGCCCAGCAGTTCCAGGACTCGGGGCACTTGCACCAGTAGTTGAAACACGCTGCCGACCACCGCCGCCCACGCCAGGTAGATCGCGAGCTCCGTCTGTTTCGCATAGCCAAGGGTGACCAGCGCCGCGATCATCGTTGCGTTCAACGCCACAGGCGCAAGGTAGGAAAGCAGAAAGCGCCGGTGACTGTTCAGGATTCCCAGACACCATGCGCTCAGGGCCAGCAGTCCCGTGCTCGGGAAGAGGATCCGCACCAGGCGAATCGTCAGATCGCGTTTATCGCCGGAAAAGCCGGGCGCAATCACGTCAATCAAGAACGGTGTCAGGGCCACGCCTGCCAGCACGCCCATCGCCGAGACGAGCGCGAGCATTCCAAATACGGCGTTTGCTACTTCATTTGCTTCCTCATCGCGGCCCTGCGCGCGCAGCTTCGCGTACACCGTGACAAATGCCGCCGAAAGAACGCCTTCTCCGAGCAGATTATTGAGCAGATTCGGAATCCGGATCGCGGCGCGGAAGGCATCCGCCACGGCCGAGTTCCCGAAGTAGTGCGCGATCGCGCGTTCCCGAATCAGCCCCGTAATGCGGCTCACCAGAATGCCGAGCGCGACTCTGGCCGCGCCGGTTCCGCCGCCCTCGGAAGCCGCTCTGCGCTCTTCCGCAGCATCGCCAGCGGGCTCCTTCGGCCTCGCTTCGCTGCCGCGGGCTCCGTTCATTCGAATGCGTATGCGCAAATGCGAGTTTACCCTCCTCTTGCCAAATCTGTCAGCCATCAAAAGCCGGCCAAGTCCCAGGGGGTTAATCGTTGATAGCTGATAGCCTTTAAGCAACCCCGCATGACGGCACGCCGGGAAAGAGGAAAGCAACGTCGATGAGTTACGGACCGATTACCACCTTCATCAAGCATCATTACAGGCACTTCAATGCGGCCTCACTCAATGAAGCAGCCGATGCCTATGTCGATCACCTCGACCGGGGTGGCGTGATGTTCTTGACTCTCGCCGGCGCCATGAGCACGGCTGAGCTGGGCGTCTCGCTCGCCGAAATGATCCGCCGGGAAAAAGTACACGGCATCTGCTGCACGGGAGCCAACCTCGAGGAGGATGTCTTCAATCTTGTCGCTCATGACTTTTACGTCCGTGTCCCCAATTGGCGCGACCTCGGGCCGGAAGATGAGCGGGCGCTGCTCGATCGCAACCTGAATCGCGTCACCGATACCTGCATTCCCGAGCATGAGGCCATGCGCCGTATTGAGAGCGTCATCCTCGAAGAATGGATGGCTGCCGACGGCAAGAACGAGCGTTATTTCCCTCACGAGTTCTTCTACAAGATCCTCCAACGTCCCGATCTTCAGAAGAGTTTCCAGATCGACACCGAAGATAGCTGGCTCTACGCCGCCATGGAGCGCAACCTACCCATTTTCGTGCCCGGTTGGGAGGATTCCACATTAGGCAATATGTATGCCGGCCACTCGATCAGCGGCGACGTCAAGAACGTCCACACTGTTCGCACCGGGATCGAATACATGATCAGCCTGGCCGGCTGGTACGAGTCCACGTCGGCGAAAAGCTCGATTGGCTTCTTTCAGATCGGCGGCGGTATTGCGGGGGATTTTCCGATCTGCGTCGTGCCCATGATGCGTCAGGATCTGCAGCGCACCGGCACGCCCTTGTGGGGCTACTTCTGCCAGATCAGCGATTCCACCACCAGCTACGGATCGTATTCGGGGGCCATCCCCAATGAAAAAATTACGTGGGAGAAGCTCGGTGTCGATACGCCGAAATTCGTCATCGAATCCGATGCTTCTATCGTTGCCCCGCTGATCTTCGCTCGGGTTCTCAATTGGTAGGCGCGCGCATTTCGACTGATATATTGCGACCTTACTTCTGAGGCGGCAACGCCGACGGCGGCCTGGGCACAACCCCGCTCAGCCCTTCCGCATACTCCACGTGGTTCATTCTCAGCGTGCGTCCCATCGCGCGGTCGAGCGCAGCCTTGGCTTTGAGGTAGTTGCCGGCTGCCACAAGTTCCGTGGATCGCGCCTGCTCCAGGTCGCGTTCGATCTGGATCACCGCGAATGTCGTCGACTGGCCCACCGCCAGCCGCTGCTGCTCGGCATCGAGCGCGTCTTCCTGCAGCGAGCGTGTCTCCACCGCTGCATCGTAGGCCGCGCGGCCCCGCTCCACCGCCAGCCGCGCGTTCTCCACCTCCACTCGCACCTGGTTGAGGTTCTGCTTCAACCGCGCTTCGCTTTGGCGCATTTGCAGTTGGTCGCGAATCACGTCGGCTTGCGCAATGCGGTTGCGGATCGGTATCGTCAATTGAAACCCGATTCCGTAATTCGGATAGTTGCGCTGGAAGATTTGTGAGAACAAAATTCCAGCCCCGCCCAGCAGCGCCGGATCCGTCTGGCGAAGGACCGGGAAACCCAAGTTTACTTCCGGTATTGAGTTTATCTGGCCTGCAAACGCGTTGTTCGTGGCGCCGGCAATCAGGTCGAGCTGCGGCAGCAGCTCATTTTTCGAGCCCTTCAGCGAAAGATTGATGTTCTCGAGCTGGATTCGCTCCTGGTCCAGATCCGGTCTTGTCTTCAGCGCGAAGTCCACCAATTCATCGAGCGGCGGCAGGACGTCGTCCTTGGGAACGTCGAGGGGATCCAGCGTCACAATGTGCACGTCAATCAGACTCGGGTCTGCCTTGCCGCTCCGCGTCAGGACGTTCTTGAGCAATGCCTCCTGCTGATCGGCAAGCCCTTGAGCGGTTATCAGGTCCTGCCGAGTTCGCGCCACCTCCGCCTGCGCCCGCTTCAACTGCAGCGGGGCCATCGTACCCACCTCCACTTGCGAGCGGTTGTCCTCGTATAGCTTTTGCGCCGCCGCCAGGGCTTCTTTCTTCACGCCCACGTCGGCTCGCAAGCTCGCCAGGTCCCAATACAGCCGGATCACCGAGTACACCGTCGCCACCAGTTGCAGCCGGAAGGTTTGGTACGCAAGCTTTTGCTCGTTCTCAGCGATCCGGATGAATCGGCGGTTCAGGTCCACTCCAAAGCCTTGCAGCATCGGCTGGGTAATCGTGATTCTCAGCGCAGCCGTCGTGTAAGGGTTCGAACCCAGCGTCGTTGAATCGGTGCTCGTGCGAGTCGACGTATAGCTCAAACTGGCCGTGGCGCCGGTCGAGAAGCCTTGACTCAACGCGCCGCCCCCGCTGGTCGTGTTCGTCGTGTAGTTGAACACGCCGTAGGAGTCAAAGGACGGCTCCGGCGTCGACGTGTGGTTCCAGCTCAGGTTCGTGCTCAGGGCCGGATCGTATTGCGGGATGCTCGAACCAGCCGATGGCGGCAGTGCGTTCAGGACCGAAAACTCAGTGGTCGACCCCGTCACCAGCGATGCATCTCCGAAGTTCGACGTCAAGGCCGTCGGGAGCGCGCTTGCCCCGAGCGCCGTCAGCAGCGGGCCTGCCGGGCCGCCTTCACCCGGAGGCAATTCCCGCACGGTGTATGTCAGTCCACGCAATTGGCCGCCGCCCTTCGCGCGCTCGATTTCCGTCTTCGCCATCAGCGGCCCATAACGCGCCACCTCGATATCCAGATTGTTTTCGAGCGCCAGCGCAATGGCATCCTGAAGCGAAAGGTATAAATTGCCGGCACGGATCAACTCGTAGGTGCGCCGCGAATTCACCATCGAAGAAGGGCTCACCGCCGGCGCCCGGTACGGGAAGGTCATCCGGATGCCTTCCGGGCTGGTCACGGCCGGCAATCTTTCAATCGCCCCGCTCGGTGTTGTGCTCCCTGGTTGCGGCGGATTTCCCTGCGCCGCAACTGGCTGGCACATCACAATCAATCCCAGCACAAGCGAAAGAAGATGATCGGCGGCCCAGTCTGTGGCGCGGGCTGTCAAGCCTGCAGAGCCGAGAGTCATCTCGGCTTTTCCGGCATAACGGCGCGCGCCCCTCGTCGCCAAACACACATCAGCGTCACGTTCACTCATCCTCTGTACGAACATGTCTTGGAATTGTGCGATCAATGCGCGGGCGCCCCGTTTTCTGCGGGCTTCGCGGGTCGCGCAGTTGGGGGGCTGGCGGGTTCTTTGTACCGCATCGTATGCACCCGAATCCCTTCACGCACTTCGTCTGTCGGATTCACGATCACTGCTTCGTTCTCCTCGAGTCCGGAAATCACTTCCACAGACGCTCCGAAATCGCGCCCCAGCTGAATGCCCCGGAAGTGCACCTGGTTTGATCCATCCACCACCGCCACCGACGTTCCGCCCGCCAGTGTTATCACCGTGTCGCCCGGGACCAGTATCGGCGCCGCCAGCCGCGCTACCGCGAAATGTACTTGCGCATACATGCCAGGCAGCAGAATGCCCGTCGGGTTCTCCACCTGGACCTCGATTAGCAGCGTTCGCGTGTTCGTGTCCAGAGCGCCCGAGAGACGCGCAACTCTCCCCATGAATTTCCTTCCGGGCAGCTCCGTTACCTCAATATCCGCCGGCGTCCCTACGTGAAACGCGCTGTATTCCGATTGCGGCACATTCGCGAAAATTCGCAGAGTGCCGTATTGCGCCATCCGGAACAGTTGTGTGCTCCCTGTGGCGATCAGCGCCCCGGTGTCGATGCTGCGTACCGTGATCACCCCATCAAAAGGCGCGCGGACCTTCTTGTACCCCTGCATATCGAGCAGCCGGTGCAGATTGGCCTCGCTCGCTCCCACGCTTTGTTGCGCGGCGGCGACATTCGCCTCGGCTGCCCGTACGCTCGCCGATTGCGCGAGGAAAGCCGAGTCCGATTCGTCGCCCTCCTGTTGCGACAACACTCCGCGTTTGACCAGCGTCGCGTTCCTCTTCGCCGTCACTTCGGCAAGCTGCGCGTTCGCTTTGCTTTGCTCCACACTGGCTTTCGCTTGCGCCAGCGCGGCGCGTGTCTGCTCGAGCGTCGCCTGCGCCTGCGCCACTTGCTGATCCAGCTCCGGCGTATCGAGTTCCGCCAGCAGATGCCCGGCCTTCACTCGATCGCCGATATCCACATAGCGTTTGATCACATATCCTTCCGCCCGGGCCAGAATCGGCGTCTCGGTAATGGCCTGAATGTTGCCGGGCAGCGTCAAATCCACTATTGGCGACGCTCTTTTTGTCATCACCACCGTTACGTTCGGCTCCGCCCCGGATGTGTGCTGCGCCTCAGCCAGCGCTGCCTGCTCCAACCCGCGATGCTGCGTCCAGCCGAAAAGCAAAATGCCGCAAAACCCCACCACGACGATCGCCGCAATCAGGGCAATCGAACGGTGCGAGGAGCGGCTCTCCGTCGAACTGTGAGAACTGGTTTCCATGAAGACTTGCGGGCCTTAAACCGTCTCGCCCTCGTGCCACTCGTGATCTATCTCGCGCTCATAATGCACCGGCGGCTTGGCGCGCAGGAAGGTATACATGATCGGAACAAAGAACAGGGTCGAGAACGTCGCCATCAGCAGTCCACCTATCACCGCCCGCCCCAGCGGTGCGTTCTGCTCGCCACCTTCTCCGAACCCCAGCGCCATGGGCAGCATGCCAATAATCATCGCCGAGGCCGTCATGATCACCGGACGGATTCGCGTATAGCCCGCCAGTAGCGCCGCCTCGCTCGCGTTCTTCCCTTCAAACCGCTGCTCGTTGGCGAACGTCACCACCAAAATACTGTTG
>Ga0302325_10006927_pt1 | contig 25311 bp, 19 predicted proteins | sample Palsa_T0_2_FD_201948 | JGI IMG/M metagenome (GOLD analysis project Ga0302325, IMG submission 201948) | Peat permafrost microbial communities from Stordalen Mire near Abisko, Sweden - Palsa_T0_2 | ecosystem: Environmental > Terrestrial > Soil > Palsa > Peat permafrost | place: Sweden: Abisko... | reverse complement strand
TTCATCATGACTCCTCGAATTGCCCTATGCTTCGGATTCGCTTCACACCCAAGATCATTGGGCTGCCGGAGAGGTGGTAACCAACATGACCGTGGCATGTTGCAAATCAAAATAATCCTTGGCGGCGAGCTGAATATCAGCCGCTGAAACCGCGAGATAACGGGCAAGCTCGGTATTCACAAGCTCGGGGTCTTTGCCGATCACGGCGGCGGAAGCGAGAGCGACAGCTTTTTCCTCGTCGGTATCGCGGCCGAGAATGAATCCGGCAATTTCCTGGTTCTTGGCCTTCTCGAGTTCCTGCGATTCAACCTGCGCCGCCTTCAGGCCGTCGAGGACAGCGACGACAGCTTTCTCGCCCTCTTCCGGTGTGTGGCCCTGATTCATGATCGCGTAGGCCCAGTAAAGATTTGGATCCTCGGAAAAATTCGCGAAGCCCGCGGCCTGCACGGCGATCTGGTCCTTGTAAACCAGCGCCTGGTATAAGCGGCTGCTTTCACCGCCCGCAAGAATGTTGGAGGCGAGATCTAGCGGATAGTTTTCCGGGGAGTAACGCGCAGGAATTTTGTAGCCAATCACGATCGCGGGAAGAGGCGTATTGGAATACGACTTTTTCACGATGCGCTCAGCGGTCTGCGCTGGCTCGGGATGATTGATTCTCGGGATGGGCTTCACGGACGCCGGTATGCCAGCAAAATATTTGCCGACCCAGGCCAGGGCTTGCTTGGAATTGAAATCGCCAACGACGACCAGAGCCGCGTTGTTGGGCTTGTAGAATGTGGTGAAAAATTCGCGGACGTTTTCGATTGTGGCGTTGTCCAGATCGGCCATGCTGCCGATGGGAGTGTGATGGTAGGCGTGCTCGGTGAAGGCCGCCGCGCGCAAATCCTCCTGCAAATAACCGTAGGGCTGGTTTTCGACACGCACGCGGCGCTCTTCCTTCACAACTTCGCGCTCCGATTTAAAGTTCTCTTCGGAGACATTGAGGCTGCCCATGCGGTCGGCTTCGAGCCACAAGACGCGTTCGAGATAATTGCTGGGAAACGTTTCGAAGAAATTCGTGGTGTCGTCGGTGGTTTCCGCGTTATCGAACCCACCCACGGCCTCGATGATTCGCGAATGCTGTTCGGCGGGAACGTGGGCCGAGCCTTTGAACATCAAGTGTTCGAAGAGGTGCGCGAAACCGGTGCGGCCGGGCAATTCATCCTTCGAGCCGACGTGATACCAGACCTGGAGGTTGATGACCGGAACGGCATGATCTTCGAGGAAAATTACCTGCAAGCCGTTCGGCAGGGTATGGACTGTGTAGACAAGATTCGGCGGCATGCCATCCACGGGTTTTTCCTGGGCGGAAGTTGGCGAACTACAGAGTGCCGCCAGGATCGCGACGCACAGTATGCCCACACCGACTCGAACGCTATTGGCCATTCTCTTCAACTCCCGTAGATGGGGATGTCGCGCGAACTGAATAACCCAGGTCAAAAACGAGTTTCAGTATGGTAGACGGCAATTCGACTGTCAAACGATCGTCCGCAACCGCAGAGCCGCGCCGGTTTCTGAATTTCGTATTCCAACGAGGAATTAGACGTACCCGAGGCCATTTTGGCGCGGGCGATCTGCGCACCTTCTATGTGAGGCGGACAAGCGGCTGAGGGCTTGCGAAGCGGCCTGGTCCCTATGCGCCAATCCCTTCTAAGCGATCCGTTAGAAGTTCAAGCGAACCGCGAATTGAAATGCCCGAGGACCGCCGGAACCGAAGAAGCCGCCTGCGGTGGTGACCGGTGAAAAGAATCCTGAGTCGAGGCCTTGAGGATTTGCGGGGCTCGGAGGAGTTGTGCCCACAGGGAGCAGTGAGATGTTTCGCCCTGAATAATTTGTATTGGAAAAACCTCGGATGTTGACACTGTTGAAGAGGTTGAAAGATTCGGCGATCAGGTCAAGATGCACGCGTTCCTTGATCGCGATGTCCTTCGTGAGCCGCAGGTCCACGGAGTTGAAGGGACTGCTGAAATTGATTCCGGAGGGGACCGACTCCAAGGGCCCACCGGCATTGCAGGGAGCGGGCGCCGGACAAGCTGGGAGCGCGTTCCAAATCGCGATTTCCTTATTGAGCTGGTCACTATTCTTGACGCTGCGGCCCAGCGAGTTGCGCGCCAGAATGGGCAGCCGGGCGGGAAGCGATTCCCCGTTCAAGTTGAGATCGGGCAGATAAGTGTCCGCGGGAACACCCGAACCGTAGGTGTAAAGCGGGGCGAGTGAAAAACCCCAGGGCATTTGAATGAGGCCATACACGGTGAGGCGATGCCGCTCATCGCTCGCGCCGTATCCTTTTTCGGTTTGCGGACCTACCGTGCCTTCGATCAGGTTGACATTTTCGACCGTGGTGTAGGAGGGCACTTGATCGTCGTCGGAATAGTCGAGCGTCTTGGAAAGGGTATAACTGGCGTTGAATAGGTACGTCAACCGTCCCACCTTGACCGGTTTGTGTTGCAGGTTGACCAGCAATCCGTCGTACCACGAATGGCCGTTGGAGGTTGCGACGGTAACCTGATCGGAGACTCCGGTGAGCGGGTCAGTGACAGTGCATGGAATGTTGCTGCCCGGGCAAGAAATGTACGGTGACGTCGATGTGGTGCTTCTTAGAAATTGAGCGATGATCTGGCGCTGGCCAAAGACGTACAGTCCATCGGCGCTGAGCGTCCAGCTGGATCCTATCTGCTGCTGGATGCCCAAGGACGTTTGCTGAAACAAGGGATGGTGCGTGTTCTTATCCACGACGATGATGCCCACGCCGCTGGTTTGCCGCTGGCCGCTAAAAGGATTCGCGAGCGTAGGGCTTCCTGGGGCGAAGGTGGCACCGACGCCGGGTATGAAGCAGGTGTTTAGATTCGGAGCGCTCGGGTCGCCGGGAAAGGTGCAAACGGATCCGGAATATTGGTTGATCGTAAGCGCCCTGTCGTCCTGGACGCGCTCGTAGCCAGGAACTTCAAAAATGATTCGGTCGTAATAAATCCCAAATCCCCCACGAATCACGGTCTTGCCTTTGCCGAACGGGTCGTACGCAAAACCCACGCGAGGTCCGAAATTTTTCTTGTCTGGATGATGATGAAGATCGATTACGTTGGCCAGCCAGACGCAGGGACTGGTTGGTTGTTCGGTCAGATTGGGGCACGGACCGTAATCGCTGCTGGTGCCGGTGGCGTCGGTATCGTAATCCCAGCGCAGCCCGAGGTTCAAAGTCAGGTTGTGGGTGATACGCCAGTCATCTTGCGCGTAGAACGCGATGTAATCGTTGGGAATCCGGGGAATGGGAACGGGCTGAACCGGAGCTGCGCTCTTGATCGCGGCGGCGATGGGAATATCGAGATCGTTTGGAGGGCCGGGAAGGCCATTCAGATTGGCAAATCCAAAATCCGAGGTGAGAATTACGCTGCCGCTGCCGAAGACGTCGATCTCTCCAAAGGCCACGACGTTCTGAAACTCGCCGCCGAGATGGAGCGTGTGCTTGCCGAGCGCCCAAGTAAAACCGTCGCGGAGCTGGTAACGATTCAGGTGGGTGGACTGTGGGACGTTGTAGTTCACTCCATCAGCAATGTCCGGGAAAATGAGTTCGTTGCTGAGGCCAAGGTCGGGATCCGTGGTGGGAAGGCTGTTTGGAAACCGCGGGATGCTGTTGAGAAACGTATCGAAGTGAAACATTACGTTATTCACTTTGTCTGAAGAGAGCGTGGACGTCCACCCAGCGACCAAAGAATTGAATCGGTTGAGAGCATTCTGGCGCTCGGCAGGCGTGGTGTATGTAGTTACGCTCGAGGGTTGCGCAACAGCCGTGTCCGTGGAGCGATTGAACGAATATCGTGCCATGAGCATGTTGGGGTTATTGAGTTGATAGTCAAAACGGGTGGAAACCAACGCGTCACGCAGCGGCGCGGGCGCTGAGGTATTCAAAATCGAGTCGGTGGTGAAGTCCCGCTCTCCCGTGGGAATGACGGCGTTCTGATTTCGGTATTCCGCGGAAGCGAACCACCAGGCCCGGTTCGTCTTGAGCGGACCACCTAACGAACCACCGAACTGTTCGCGGTCAAAAGGCGGAGTGGGGAGCGACCTGTCAAATGTGGCTGGTAGAGCCTGCAAGTGGCGGTTGCGTTCGTAATCAAAAAGCGAGCCGTGAAAATCGTTGGTTCCGGATTTCGTGACGATGTTGATGATGCTGTCGCCGGAGCGGCCTACCTCGGCCGTGAATCGCGCCGTCGCAATCTGAAATTCCTGAATGGAATCCTGAGGAAAATTCGAGAGCGTGCCGCCAACGACTTCGTCGTTGTTGTCGCCACCATCGACGGTGATGTTGCCGCCGCGCCCCACGCTTCCGGCGGAACTCACTTCGAGAGTGTTGGTCTTTGTGGGATCAAAGTTCGGAGCAGGACGGTTGCCAGGGATGAGGTAAGCGAGCTCGAGAAAATTTCTTCCGTTGAGGGGCAGAGTCTGTATCGTTTGTGAATCGATCTGGCCCTGAATCATGGATTGAGTGAGCTCGACAGCGGTATTCGCGTCGGTCACATTGACGGTTTGGCCCAAGCCCGCCAGCTTCAGGCTCGCATCGAGCGTAGTCACGCGGCCGGCTTCGAGCTGTACGGATTTGAAATCGCTCGCAGCAAACCCGACCGCTTCGACGCTAACGTCGTACAAGCCGGCGCTGAGATTCGAAATGGAATACAGGCCGTCAGAGTTGGAAACTGTCTCGCGAGTGACGCCGGTGGCGACGTCGGTCACTGAAATCCGGGCGCCCGTAACAACAGCCTGACCGGGATCGGTGACGATACCGTTGATGGTGCTGGTCGGAACCTGCGCCCTGGTTGCCATTATGATCGCGCCTACCAAAATTGCGACAACAGCGACTTTTGACGCAAGCTTCTTCTTCATCAGCGCTCCCAAGCATTCTGTAATTGAAATTCGCAGCGTGCGGCGCACGCCTGGATGAGGTTCGCCGGCTTTAGAGATGCAAAATGAAATTATCCCGAGAATTCATGCTGACTTTCTTCCGCGCGGACTGCGCCGCGATATGCTCGATGACAATGGCGCGCGAGCCACCCCGGTCATACACCTTACCGGTAACGTTCACCTTCTCCCCCGCGAACGGAAGAAGCCTCGCGTTTTGGCCGCTTGCAGGCGTGGTGTCCGCGATGGGCCAATAAATCGTGCCGTCATCCGCGAGGATCACTAGCGCGGAGCCAGCTATAGCGCATGTCCTGGCGCAATTCTTGCTGATCGGCTTGTCCAGCGCTTTGGTAAAAGCACAGGCTGAATCGAGAACATAGCCTTGTAGCGTCACGCTGCCGGGCAGATCGCCGGCGGAGCACAAAGTTGCCGCGAAACACAGCGCCAGAAGTAATTTCGAAATCGAAGAAATAAATCGCATCCGTGATTTCCTTTTTGTTTGCAGCAACAAACCGCAGCGAATTCGATTGCCGAATCAACGATGCGCAGGTCCCCCAGCCAGGCCTGCTGGCCGGGAGCCTGCTTACCGCAAATTCAGTTTCCGGGGTGGAGGGACTGAAAGGCGGTTGAGGTGGTGCGAATGAGCGGCAATGTACTGGGAAGTGAAAATTAGGGCAATACTACAAAAATACTAGTGATACATTTTTTTAGTACGCGATTCAGTCAGGCGCTCCGGGCGGAGTTTGTTGCGCGGACGAATTAAGCAGCAGGAGTTTTAAAACCGGTTCTGTGGAGTGATTCCCTTGGATTCGACGCAGCGGTAGGTCTGCCCTGCCGAAAGATCTTTGTACTCCTCGATACGGCCATTGGGCCAGTGGATGACCACGCGGCTGATTTTGTCTTGCATGCCCAGGCCGAACGTGACGGGTAATTCCGATTGCGAAAGATAGCTCGAACCGCTCTTGACCATGCGCGACTGGCTGAAGCCGCCGAATTCGATTTGAACGGTTGCGCCGATGGCATCACGATTCGACTGCGTGCCCACGAGCGCGAAACGGATGCTGCGATTTCCAGCGAGCTGATCGTTGCGGTATAGATAGGCCGGACCGTTGTTGGTGGTGATCAGGAGATCGAGATCGCCATCACGGTCGAAATCGGCATAGGCGAGTCCCCGGCCGACCTTTGGCTGGCGGAAGCTGTCGCCGACCGCTGATGCCACATCACGGAATTTTCCTCGTCCATCATTGAGAAAGAGCTGGGGCGGTTGCGCGTAGCCGACATTGCCGCGAATGTTCCGCACCGTTTCATCGATGTGGCCGTTGGCCACAATCAGGTCCACGGACCCGTCGAGATCGGCGTCGAGAAATGCGCAGCCGAAGCCAAGCGTATTTTGAGACGGAATACCGACGCCGGCCTCGACCGCGACGTCGTTGTAAGTGCCTTTTCCGGTGGGGCGGAACAGCCCGATCATCTCGTTGTCGAAATTCGTGATGGCGATGCCGGGAAAACCGGAATTGTCGAAATCGGCGGCGTCGACGCCCATGCCGGCACGCGCTTTGCCTTCGGCGCTGAAGGCGATTCCGGCTTCAACTCCCACGTCCTTAAACGTACCGTTGTGCAAATTGCGATAGAGTTTGTTGGGCTGCGTATCGTTGGCGACGAGCAGACCCGGCCAGCCGTCGCGATCGTAATCCAGCAGCGCGACGCCCAAGGATTTCGAGCTGGTGTCGAAAATGCCGCTCGCGGCCGTGGCGTCTTCGAATGTGCCATTGCCGCGATTGTGAAATAACCAACACGTTTCACCACGATACGCTTCGGGCGTGCAGTAGGATTTTTGTTTTCCGTCGAGACTGCAAAAGACGTCGTGTTCGGCGGACCATTTGACGTAATTGCAGACAAACAAATCGAGGAAACCGTCGCGGTCGTAATCGAACCATACCGCCGAGGTGCTGAAACCGAGGCGGCCACCGAGGCCGCTCGAGCGCGTGACGTCCACGAATGTCCCTTTGCCGGTATTGTGAAACAGGCGGTTTTGGCCAACGCAGGTGATCAGGATGTCCGGAAAACCGTCGTTGTTGTAATCGCCGACTGCCACGCCCATGCCGTACATTTCGAGATCGAGTCCGGCGCGCTGGGTTACGTCAGTGAAGGTACCGTCGCGATCGTTGCGATAGAGACGAAGCGGGGATTTCGCGCGTTTATGGCCGGGCCAGTCCATGCCGTTAATCAGAAGGATGTCCTGCCAGCCGTCGGCGTCATAATCCAAGAAGGCGCAACCGGAACCCAGGGTTTCGGGAAGAAGCTTGCCGCCATAGGCGCCGCTATTGTGGCGGAAGTGAACGCCAGCCGCGGAGGTCACGTCAACGAGGCGAAATCCCGGAGATGCGGGAGAATCAAGCGCCGGTTCGAGCGCGTCAGCGGCTTTAGAAATGGGGCCGGTTGCAAGAGCCGCCAACCCGAGAAGAAACGATCTGCGATTCACGAGATATTCACCAGACCGTTGCGGATGGCATAGACGATGAGTTCGGCAGTCTTATGAATTCCCAGCGCGTCCATGATATTGGCGCGGTGGACGGCGATCGTGTTGACGCTCAGGCTGAGCTGGTCGGCAATCGCTTTGTTGGAGTGTCCGTCCGCGATCAATTGGAGGACTTCGAGTTCGCGGGCGGTGAGTTTAGAATCGCGTTCACCTTTCAGCGAAGGCGATTTGGAAACGCCCGGACTCAGCACGATTTCGCCAGCCGCCACGCGCCGAATCGCGCTGCCCAAGCCGACGTCTTCCGCATTTTTTAGAATGTAGCCGTGGGCGCCCGCGTCAAGCGCCTGACGAACGAGAGTGTCTTCCGCATGCATGCTGAGCATGACAATCAATTGGGCCGGGAACTCTTGGAGGATGATTCGTGCGGCGGCGAGGCCGCTCGTCCCGGGTAACGCGCAATCCATTACGATCACTTTGGGCCGGAGCTTCCGCGCGAGGCTGACCGCATCGTCACCATTGCTGGCTTCGGCGACCACCAGCACGTCCGATTCATCTTCCAGGATGCGCCGGAAACCCTGCCGCACGAGGTTGTGATCGTCGACGAGCAGCACGGTGATTTTGTCTGGCGTGTTATCCGGAAGCTTATTCGGCATTTAGTTGATTTTCCTGCCGCGGAACTCTCAAGCGAACGAGGGTTCCACCTTGCGGCGGTCGTTTGAATTCGATCGTGCCGTGCAACAGCTCGGCCCGCTCGCGCATGCCGACCAATCCGATACCGGCCTTCGCGGTTGCGGCGTCGCTTCCCTTGCCGTGATCTTCGACTTCCAGTTCGAGCGCATCAGGCAAGAAAGTCAATGCTACTTGCGCCTCGCGAGCTCCGGAATGGCGGGTGACATTGTTGAGGGCTTCCTGGAGCACTCGATATATATGGATAGCGGCGTTTCCATCCACGGTAAACGGCTGGCCGGATTTTAGGTAACTTATGTGTATCCCGGTTTGTTTTTCCACGGTAGGAATGTACCAGTCCAGCGTGCTTTCGAGCCCGGTTTCATCGAGCATGACGGGATGCAGCGCTTGCGAGAGGCTGCGAATATTATCCAGGGTGGCTTGCGCGATATCGCGAACTTCGCCGAGCTCGCCGCGCAAGGGCGATCCCTCCGAAAGGTGGTTTGCGGAGCGCGTGAGCATCGAGCCGATTGCGGTCAGCACCTGGCCGAATTCATCGTGAAGCTCGCGTGAAATCGACCGCAGCATGGATTCTTGCGAGGAAATTAGTTTCTGGGCGAGATCGCTGCGCTGCTGGGAAAGTGCGCCTAATTGGGCGAAAAGGCGCCGATTCCAGCGAATGAGATAAAGACTGGTGAGCAGGATGGCCAATAACGTCGCGGTCAGGAATATGTAGACCTGGCGCTGCACCCGATCGTATATGCGGGCTACTTGCGTCGCAGCTTGCTGTTCGCTTTCGTTATTTTGCACGAGCAGGCGAGAGACGGTGGTGGTTAGCGTAGCTTGCCGCGCTTGAAGCGATAGACGAATCTGGGTGCGCGCCTCAGGATCCTTTCCGGCGCGAGCCAGGGCAAACGTGCGGTCGGCGGCGTCCCAGAATTGCGCCAAAGATTGCTGAAGATACAGGGTCTGCTCGGGAGTGCGTTTGGCCATGCTGAACTGATCTTCGGTTTGCAGGGCGTTGCCGAGGTCCGCGCGAATTCTCTGAAATTGCGCTTCCCAAGCGATCAGAGGATAAGGCTCATCATTATCGAGCATGTCCCGCATGGCAAGACCCAGAGAATTCAAGTCATTCTGGACGCGCAGGAGTTGCAATGAATCCCTGCGGTTGTGCTCGACCAAATTATTCTGGAGCTGGCGAAGCGTGGATATCTGCTGGGTGATGTACCAGGAATAGGCGACGACGGCGGCAATCGTAATGAGGAGCCCGAGAAAGAGACCGGCGGTGGGAGAACGTTTCGGGGACGATGCCATTCACGGAGGATATAACGTAGAAACGATCAGCGCCAACAAGACGCCGAGCGGTCGCAGCGAACGATTCTACAAAGGACGGCCCAGAACAATGCGCGCAACAGTTTCGGCGACGTTGCTTGCCAGGTACTCTGCGGGGGCTTGCCATGCGTTTTTCTGGTCGGTGACCATCTTGACCATGCCAAGGATGGTTTGGGTGTCGCAGCCCGCGAGAACGTTGGAGCCACATTCGATGGTCTCGGGCCTCTCGGTTACGTCGCGAAGTGTTACGTTGGGAACGCGCATGATGCAGGCTTCTTCCTGAACGGTGCCGCTATCGGACAGCACGCAGAAAGCGTTTTGTTCGAGGCGGACAAAATCGAAGAAGCCGAAAGGCTCAAGAAAGCGGATCCCCGGGTAATCGAGCGAAATACCGAACTGGGCCGCCCGGGAGCGCGTTCGCGGATGCAACGAGCACAGAATCGGAAAGGCGTATCCTTTCTGCAGCAGGACGAGCGATTCGATCACACCGCGCAAGCGGTGCTCGACATCCACGTTTTCAGCGCGGTGCATGGTGACCAGGAAAAACTTGTTGGCCGTCACATTCAATTTCCGGAGCACCGCGCTTCCCGCGATTTCGCTCGCGAAATGCTGCAGGACCTCATTGATGGGATTGCCCGTGACATAGATACTTTCGGGCGCCAGGCCTTCGCGAACGAGATTTTCGCGGCTACGATTTGTGTAGGGCAGCAAAACGGAACTGAGGTGATCGATGATGCGGCGATTGGCCTCCTCGGGAACTCGGAAATCGTGGCAGCGATTGCCGGCTTCCATGTGATAGACGGGAATCCCGAGACGCCGCGCTACGATGGCGGCTAATCCGCTATTCGTATCACCTAGAATCAAGACCCGGTGAGGCTTGAGATCCTGCAAGACGCGCTCGACCCGCGAGAGAATCTGACCAATTTGCTCTCCAAAACTCGCACCGCGGACTCCGAGGGCAATATCGGGCTGCCGCACGCCGAGCTCGCGAAAAAAAAGGGCGCTGAGGCGGTCATCATAATTTTGGCCGGTATCGACGAGTTGATGATCCGCGTAGCGGTCGAGGATTTTGATGAGCAGGCTGAGGCGAATGATTTCGGGCCTCGTCCCGAGAATGGTCAATACCTTCAACGCAGGACCTCGACAGAATCGTTAGCCATGTCCCCGGGCATCAGCTTCTGGTTTCGAAGCAGGCGGGCCGTCTCTTCGAAGCTCATGACGTCGTCGGCCGAACTATATTCTCTGGTGAGACCAGCGAATTGGGTCTCGTTGGTTTGGAGTTCCGGCAACATCGGCAGGATCGCGTAATACGCGCCACGCTCGACGGCGCGGTGGGCTTCCTCCTCGCTCACCAGAATTTCGTGGACTTTTTCACCGGGCCGGATACCGGTAACCCGGGTCTCGATCGGGCGGTTGCCGATTAAAGCATTGGCGATGTGAGTCACCCGTGCGGAAGGGACTCGAGGAATATAGGTTTCTCCGGGAAAGCCGGTGCGCACGGCCGCGAAAATCACGTCCACCGCGTCACTCAGACTGAGAAGGAATCGCGTCATTTCCGGGGTGGTAATGGTTACCGGCCCCCCGTTACGAATTTGATCGTGAAATAAGGGGACCACGGAGCCGCGCGAGGCCAGCACATTGCCATAACGAACGCACACGAAACGCGTATTCGGACAGCGAATATTCGCCTGGATGAACACGCGTTCCTGAAGCGCCTTGGTCATTCCCATCGCATTGACCGGCTTGCAGGCCTTGTCGGTGGATATTCCGATGACCGTTTCGACGGGCAAGGAGTTTTCCTGAATTGCTCGAATGATGTTTTCAGGGCCTTCGACATTTGTGCGCACGGCCTCATAGGGAAAATATTCGCAGGTCGGGACCTGTTTGAGGGCGGCTGCGTTAAATACGATGTCCACGTCGCGCAGGGCTTGGGTCACCGAGTGAATGTCGCGCACATCGCCAATGCGGAATTCGAGAAGCCGCTGGAAATTGCGATAAATAATTTCGTCGGTCGCAGCGGCTCGATTCTGATATTCCATGCGCATGGAGTGCTGTTTCGCCTCGTCTCGCGAAAGCACCACGATTTTGGCGGGCTTGCCCGCCCGGCCTTCGAGGAACCGGCGCACAAGCGTTTTCCCGAGCGAGCCGGTGCCACCGGTGATCAGGATTCGCTTTCCATCGAAGCTTGGAACCTGCGGCTTACTTCCATTTCTCGTAGGGAGTGTCATCGTTGGCAAGTTCCGCCACAAGTTCCGGCCACGGAGGACAACTGAAGCCGGTCGCTTGCGCGAATTTGTCTCCTTTCATGCTGCGGTCGCAGAAAAAATCGGGGTCTGAATAAATTTCAACGTCGAGCTGGTAGGCCTCTCGTAGAAGGCAGAGAAGATCAAACTTCGAGATCGCCGGACTCGCGACTTGGTATAGACCCGTGAGGCTCGGATGATCTTCAAGCAGGCATTCAACGACGCGCGCCAGGCAATTGGTGGTGATTCCGGAGAACATCGCGTGGATATAGCCCGGAACGCGCTTATGATTTTGTTGAAGAAGCCATTCCAACAGGGACTTGCGGTGCGCTAGTTCCCTGCCGATGATGGAGGTTCGCAGAGTTAGGGCATTGCCAGTTGCCACCTCGCCTAAAAACTTCGTGCGTCCGTACAGATCTTCGGCATCGGAGAAATCGCTTTCCTGATAGTTGCCGCGCCTGCCGCTGAAGACGCAGTCCGTGCTGAAGTGAATCAGCCTTCCGCCCCAGCGTTCACATGCGGAGGCCAGGCGATGCGGCAACAAGGCGTTGATTTCGATGCTGGGAACGTGTTCTTGGGCGGCGGCTCGTTGCTTCACGACTCCGATGCAGTTGATGACGACTTCGGGCTTCTCGCGCGCCAGAAATCGCTCGACGGCAAGAAAATCGGCAACATCAAAGTGATCGAGGACGGCGCCAGATTGAAACAAATCCACATGCTCGAGGTGCGGGTCGCCGATCGAACCGCGAATCGTGCAATACGTTTCTGGATTCGATTTTCGCAGGCGCTGGAAGAGCTTGTGCCCCAGCATTCCCGCGCCGCCCAGAATTAGAATTTTCATTTTCAAAAAAAGACATTTGAAGTAACGCGGAGTTCCTGGGTTGCCACGTTCGAGTTCGGGCTGCTCTATTTGGCGAGAGGAAGATCCGCGCGAAAAGCCGGCGCAGACGGGGATCGCTGAAGGGAGATGGCAAAGTTGAAAAGTTGCACAGTTTCATCGCGCGGATGAGAGGAGGCGGCCCAGGTTTCGACAAATTCGCGCGCCCGCTGAGACATGGAGGCGTAAGTTTCCGACTCCATCTCTACACAGTGCTGCAAGGTTCGACGCCACAGTTGGAGATCATCAAGCGGCAGAGTCCACCCTGCGCCTCGTTCGGCGAGATTCCGCCAGAGCGTCTGGTCGCTCAGGATGACGGGGCAGCCAGCCGCCAGTGCTTCCAGAATTGAGTAACCGAAGCTCTCGCCTTGAGTGGGCAGCAAGAAAAAATCATAGTTCGCGGCGGTTTGCAGGACGCGTTCGCGAGGAATTATTCCGCGGTAGCGGATGACGATGTTAGCGGGCAGCGACTTTCGCTTTTTTTGAAATTCCTGCCAGTAACTTTGATCATCGATGGGGCCAAAGATATCGAACTCAACATGCCCCTGTAGGTCCCGCAGCGCGTTCAAGGCAAATAAGAAATTTTTGACCGGCGCAATCCGGGAGATGCACAAGAACCGGCCAGCTGAGGACTTTGGAGGCTTGGGCGGCTGGCGGGTGGCCCGCAGCCAATCGCGACTGCACAAATCCGGGGCGATCCGGATACACGGTTGCTCGCAGCCGGCGGCTCGCAGAACCGCGGTGATCTGTTCCGCTTCACGCCCGGAAATGGCCTGCCATATCACATCGTGATACAGGCCGGCGCGAACCGCGGCATTTCTGTATAGGTTTTTCTTTAGGCGCTTGATCGCAAGCGCGCCGGTCGAAAGCTCTCCGCGCGGGACCAGAACAACGGCACAAGGAGGAAGGAGATCGAGTTTTCGGAGGCAGAGCGTCTTGATAGTCAGGGTCGAAAAGAAACTGTTCAAGTAAATGATATCGGGCATTACTTCACAAATTCGCTTTCGAATATGACGGAACGACAGGTCGGAGGCATAGAGGACCTGCGCCCTGCCCACGGTCATCCATTCCATTGGACGAATATTCGGATAGGGATTTTCATCGGTCAAATCACGGTCGCGCGTGAAAACATAAAGATCGAAGGCGTCGCCGACGGAATCGGCGAAGTTGGAAAGAGCGGTGATAAGCCCACCCGCTTTAAATCCGGGTAAATACCAGTCCGCGACGATGAAGACCCTGGGTTTCATGGGCGGTCCGGCAGGTCCGCGATTCTCCAGGCCGCCAGCGTGCGGCCCTCGACTACTGCGGCATCCGGAATGGATTGCTGGGGACTCGGAAGGTAAAAAGGAGACTTGTGCAGATTCAGCATTCGAAAATCGCCGGAAAGAATGTCCGCGTTATATTTGAGATCGTTGTCGTTGGTGGCGATGAGGAACGAGGCGCTCGACTTCCGTACGTTCTTGAACACTCTCCAGATATCCCGGAATGACAAATGAAACAGCACCTCCCGGCACAGAACGGTATCGGCCCGCGGTAACGGATCAGCGGTGGCGTCGAGTACTTGAAACGATCGTTCTTCCGAGCGATAGCAAGCGTTATTGGCGCGAACTACCTCCTCGACGATGTCCAGGCCAATGTACTTGCAGGGAAGTCGAACTTCTTTCATCCAAGTGAAATCACCACAGCCGATGTCCAAAAGAGACCGCGTATGAAGAGATTCGAGTAGCTGGGACAGACCGTGCCGGACATTCTGGGTGTTCGCGAAATCCGAACCCAGTCCCGATAGAGATCCAACGGCACGCCCAGTGAGCCAAACCCGGTTCTTGTAAATTGCCGAGAACCGTTCGGAAAGTGAGGGAGGGAAAAGATGATCGACGTTCTGCCCACTGAGTTTCCGGATCGAAACGTGCAGCCGGGCCAGTCCGGCTTTCGCGATCAGATCGCGAGTCATTTCCTTGGCGGTACGCGTGACGCTCATCGTCTTTGCCAACCGTGCCGTTGCAGCGAAAGCGATTCGCTCGGGTGCACGGCCATCAAACGCCGCTCAAAGGCGATGGTTGCCGGTGGCGTGGCACGCAATACACTCGGTAATATCGGTCTACCGCCCATAAATACGCCATGGTCAAGTAAAAATGCAGCCCGATGAAGGCACTGCTCGAAAATAGCCACATCCAGGCGATCGGCATATGGAGGTACAGACAAAAATTAAGGAAATTCGGCTCGCGCCGAAATCTTGCGTAAATCCAACTGACAAAGAGGCCGTACAACACCGGGCAGACGATTATCCCCAGGATTCCAAGTTCCAAATAGATGAGCGTTATAAACGGGTAAGTATTCGCGGGCCCCAGAGTGGGATCAAAATTAATCCTGTCGAGAGAATCGTCGAGCGCCGCTCCTTGGCCGAGCAAGGAAAAAACCGGCCTAAAAAAGCCGATGCCGAGACGAATCGTAGGCCGGTATGCGTCAAATGTGTCGGCAAAGTTCTGCCAGGGCAGCGCGAAATACTCATAGACCTCGGAAAGAAAGCCGTCGACGGGAGGATAAACGCGAATATCCGTGCCCACGATAGTCTGAAAAGCGTCGGACGAGTCGAATCCATTGCGGAGCTGCACAAACTGGGAGGCCAGGAACATCGTCGCGATAATCGCTAACAAGGATGCACACAGATATGGGTACCGCTTCACGAATTGCCGGGGACGCAAACGCTGGCGGCTGCGGGCGCGGGAAAACCGATCGAGATAGTGCTCGACAACGATAAGCACGACCAGCGTAGTTATCAAATTCGTGCGATTCAATTTCAGAATGGCCATCACCGGATACAGCACGCTCAGAACGATCCACCATTTGCCAGTCCCTTTCGGTTGGAGTCTTCCAATCATGTAGACCAGTCCGCTTTGCAGATAAAGCGGGATGGAGAGGTAGAGAGCCCAACTTCTACTCTCGCGGCTTATGCCCCATTCGTGAAAAGCGGGGCCGATCATCGTGGGGTCCAAATAGAGTGCAACAAGCGGTATGCCCACGGGGCTTCGGACAAACTCGTTATAGATGTAAGCCAGAAAGCTGATTGCGAAGGAAATGAGGATGACCCACTGCGTCTTCCGATTTTTCAGAATGGCTAAGGCGCCGGTGTTCCAAATCGATTGCACCGCCGGACGATCCAGGCCCCTAGGTTTGGGTCTGAAATACACGCACGCGATTAAGGCGAGCGTCGTCCAGCCCAGCGACCACCACACCCCGGAACTCCACGGCCTTTCCAGGGACGACAGACTCATGGTGCTCAGGAGCAAAGGCCCCACCCAACCAAACAGCAGCAGGTTAAACGGCGAAAACGAATCGCCGAAGCGCCGTTGATTCAACTTCAGCCAAGCGAGCACCACGCAGACGATCAACAAAACGTGCCAAGCGTTGGAATGGGTGGTCATGATCTGGCCCCTGCGGCGGGAATGGGGATGAAATGGGCTAGCCCGGGCGACGGCTCGAAGGTCGCATCGCGGATGAGGAGCTCCGGGCGCTCATGTGGTCTTAGCCTTGCAAACACCGTTGAAAAGTCGCCGAAACTTCTTCGGCATTGTGATTGGCCAGCGCGGTGGTCCAGGCGTTCGACACCAATTGCTTCCTATATTCTCCGTCCGAAATCAATCTCTCGATCGCTCGTTTGAGGGATTCCACGTCGTTTCGATCGACGACGCACGCAAATCCGTGTCGCTGCGCATACCTGGCGATATAGGATTCCTGCGGCGCATGCAGCAGGATGGGCCTTCCGGAAATCATGTACTCACAGGTCTTCCCGGGGCTGGATGTGTTGATTAAGAGCGGATGAGCCGTCTCGAACGAGAGTCCCGTAAAAAGAATGTCCGCGGATTTTTGAATCGCCGGCATTTCCCGCGGCAGGCCATGAGCAAAGACGAGGGTCTCGCTCTGGCAAAACCCCCGTGATTCCAGAAAGCGATCCTCATGGGGCGTGTAAAGGTAGACAATCACCTTATAGTCCGAAATCGAATTGGCCGCTTTCACCAGGTTACGGATGGCGCCAGCCTGCGCCCAAACGATCGTTCCGGTATAGACAATCTTGTAGGGCTGAGCGTGACTCTCGGGCGGCTGGGGCCGATCGCACGAGTCGATCGGAATCGCATTGCGAATGACGCTGACTTCGCGGCCATATTCGGCCTGATAGTGGCCCGCGAGTGATTCGCACGTGGCGGAAATATGCGCGGCTCTGCGGAAGAGCCGCGGTTCGAGATAGCGGGCGATCGCGCCGAAAAACCAGAGGAGATTATTCCCGTAGTACAGATCGTAAAAGTGCAATGAAAAGGGTTTTTTGGTCAGGCGATGCAGCAGATACACCGCCAGGAGGGCAGGTCCATAGTCGGAGTAGGCGAATAAGTGCTCGATGTGCTCGTCCTGAATGATCTTCCGCCCTCGGATGACAATGTTGTATGGCAAGTAGAAGACCGAGAGAAAGTGCAAAATATCGCGGAGCCAAGGATGACGGCTCGCGAATCGCTTCAGCCTCAGGAAGAAGCGGTTTTCCTGCAAGGGCTGCGCGGCGAGCCCCGGGGTGTCGAAAAAGAAATATTTCGCATTCAATTTTGGACCATTCGCGGCGATTCGGGTATTCAGGCCAGCGTGGCTGGTGAGTATGGCGAACGAGTCCCGCGGAAAATAGCGCAGGAGGTTATACGCCATGAGCGGGGCGCCGCTAATCGCCGGCGGCGCGAAGGTCGAAACGATGAGAATTTTTTTCAGCATTAGGCCGAGCGCAGCCGGCGGTTGAGCGATGCAACGATTTCCCGGAGATACTGGAGAGCCTGGCCATCGAAGGCCCACAACGATCGCGGCGAGATTTTGAGGCGAGTTACACAGAATCCCAGCAGGACACCGAGGTTGAGGAATTGAGCGGCAAGCACGGCCGCCGCGAGCCCATTTATTCCGTGGCGGAGACATGCCGGAATGCCCGCGGCCAGCAGCAGAGCCAATCCCGCGAGATTAGAAACGATTCCAGGCCGAGGGTGCCCCGCAGCGCGTAATCCCTGCTCCAACACTTGACTCATCCCCCAGCACGTGGTCCCGCCGATAAGAAAGTAGGCCGCCGCCGTGGCACGCGCAAAATCCGAGCCGAAAAGTAGCCGGATGCCCCAAGGAGTCACCGCCGCGGCAGCGAGCGCAGCGACGACGGTCGCGAGTTGAGCCAAGCGGAAGTGATGGGCGAGAGCCGCGAGGGCGGCGGCCTGACCTTCCTCGCGGGCCACGGCCGTGAAACTGACGTGGACGAACGGGATGACCGCGCCGATTTGACCGGTGGAGATCGCCTGGGCTACGGCGTACAACCCAATCGCTTCGCGGGAAGCGATCCGCACCAGAATGAACATATCCATTCGATATAGAACGAATCCGGCAATCGCCGGGAGGTAATACGCGATTCCTCGTTTGAGAAGCCGGCGAGCCAGAGCCCCATCGGGCCAGGTGAGAGCAAGCGCGCGCTTGTCCATCGCAACGCGCACGGCTGTAGTCGCCAAAGTGGCCATCAACAGTCCGAGCGCAAACGTCCCCGGCGAAACTCGCCCCAGATCCCACGCCACGATGATGGCTAGCGCGTAAAGGGCGCCAGGCAAAGCTAACAGGAAGCTGAATCGCCCAAAGCGCCCTCGTCCCTGATCGCTGCCCATCAGCGTGGCGGTGATATAGGTGGCCGGAAGATAAATCATGAACCAGCGGGAAGCGGAAAGGAGCTGCAATTTGTCCGGCGGCAAGTATAGGGGAAGGAACACGGCGAGGAGAATCGCCTGGATGGCGCCGAGGCCAATGGCCAGCCAGAAACCGGTGGCCAGCACCGCGCCGGTAACCTGGTCCATCCGGCTGACTTCGTACGCGAGGCTGCGCGGCAGCTCCAACTCCCCGATCGGCACGAGCAGCATCGGCAGGAAAACAATGACCGCCAACTCTCCGCGCCCGGCGGGACCGAGCAAACGAGCCGCAAAAACACCCGAAACGATTCCTAGACATCGCGTCGCCACAGTCGCAGAAAATGTTTGGCCGTAAGCGCGACGATTCGAGAAGCGCACGCGTGCCGGGCGCTGCGCCACGGTTTGTTCCACGACGACGCCCGCCGGATTATTTGGTGGAGCTAGCCTCAACATCTTTAACCTTGGCATGCGAAAATAGTGTGCCTTTGTTACTGAGTCGCTAACTTCCTCTGCTACTATCTGGAATCATGCGCACGCAAGCGCTCTTTGACCGGTATTACTTCTCGAAGCCTGGATTCGTGAGCGGAACTCAGGCATTCCACGGGATTTGCCAATCCCATTTTGGGAATGGCGGGTGCATTCTGGAACTTGGCGCCGGCCCGGCGAATCCGACGACGGCGTTTTTGGCCGGGCTCGGAAGGGTGACAGGGTTGGACGTATCAGCCGAGGTGCGATCCAACCCGGATTTGGACGAAGCGCGAATCTATGATGGGGTCACGATGCCGTTCTCGAACGAGTCGTTTCGCATGTGTGTGTCAAATTACGTTCTGGAGCACGTGAGCGAACCAGGCATGCACTTTTCGGAGATATTCCGGCTATTGGAGCCGGGAGGAGTCTATTGTTTCCGGACGCCAAATCGTTGGCATTACGTGACATTGGCGTCTAATTTGACGCCACATTCGGTGCACCGTGGTTTAGCAAACCGCCTACGAGGATTGCGCCAAGATGCTCACGATCCATGGCCCACCGTGTACCGTGCGAATACTCGCCAACGCTTGCGGGGCCTAGCGAAAAGCGCGGGTTTTATTATCGAGGAGCTCCGCATGATCGAGGCCGAACCGAGTTATGGCGCGGCGCACCCGTTATTGTTTTATCCGATGATGGCCTACGAACGGGTCGTCAACAGCAGCGATCTCTTTAGCGTATTCCGCGTGAATATTCTTGGAACACTTCGTAAACCCCGTTGAATCTTTCATGTCCAGATGGCCGCCCAGAGCTCTGCGGTAAAGGTCTGACCAAAACACGAACGAGTTGCCTTTTTTAGAGAACCTTAACCTCGGGTTTGGACATGTTCCTGCTAGGTCATCGCTGGGCTCTCGATTTTTTCGGAGCAGCCCACGATAGATCGTGAGCGGCTACGTCACCGTCGTTGATAGGTTTGATCTGCCAGGCCCGCAACAAATAGACTTTTCATAAGCTCATAGGGGTTCGCCGGTGGAAAATCGCACAAGCATTCTCGTTCACTGCTGCAACAGACTGTTAGGCGAGTCGGTAACTCGAATCCTAGGCAAAAAAAATGAATTCCGAGTCATTTCTGCGCCGGGGCCGGGTTCCTGTGCCAAATCGGGTATCGCGGAAACCAAAGCTGACGTTGTGGTGCTCGATTCGTTGCAACTCCTTGGTGAGGCTGCCGTTTTGGAGCCGAATCAATTCAAGAGCCGACTGTCGAAGTGTGTCTTGGTCGCCATGGACGATGATCCGAAATCGTTTCTGACCGCGATCCGGCTGGGCGCTTTGGGGTACGTGCTGCAAGAAGCTTCCGCGGTGGAAATCGTGAACGCCATCCGAGCCGTGGCGCAAGGAGAGGCGGTGTGTCCTTCGCGTTTCGTGCGCGTCTTGTACGATTATTTTCTGTCGAGGGCCACCACAGCGCCGAATGGCTGGATTCGCGCGCAACTCGGCCTGACCCGGCGCGAACAGCAACTGATTCCATTGATCGACCGCGGGCTGACCAACAAAGAAATCGCGAATCACCTCAACCTCTCCGAACAGACGGTTAAGAACCACATTCATCGGATTCTTCGTAAAGTGGGCGTCGAAGACCGTCTCAGCGTAGGCGAAGCTTTTCAATCCCAGGCCATGGGCCTGTAGCGTTTCTCACCCCACGCCCCGGCAAAGCCTCTGGCGCCGAAGCCAGGGAAATGCGGCAGGTCCTTTAGTCCGAGGAGACGCTCGCTACCTTGACGGAACGCGCGCCTTTTTCCGCAGCAGGGTGTCGCGCCTGGGAGCGATCGCCGTTCGCGGCGCGGAGCATCGCGCAAGAAATAGCTCTTCGAAACCCGCAACTGAGGAGATTAAAGTCCACGAGCAGAGGATTTTCCGATCCGACGCGGAGCAACGAAAAATTGCCAAGCCGGTGATTGGTATCTTCCATCAGCTCAAAACGAAGTTCCCAGGTCGATTCGTTATTCCTCGTATCGTTCCAGTACAGCTCCAGCTCTCCAGCAGCGGTGCGTTGAAACGAGGTTTCTGAAAATGCATTGGTCAAGGTGGTTCCCAGGCGAAAGCCGTCGAACCCGACGGACTGGAGAGTGTTCTGGAGAATTTTGCAAAGCAGATCCATATCCGCGCAAGAATCCAAGGCTTCGATGGCGTGCCGCACCGCGACATTATTGGCGACGGATCGCTTTCTCTCGGCCGTCCGACGCAGGACTTCTTGAAGCTCCGAAAGCTCGACATATCCGAGATAATGCACGCCGAGAGCGATGCCCAGACCTATCACCGTAAGAACGAGCGCGATCATGGTCGCGTCATGCAGGATGACGAGACTGAGAAGCGCAAAAATGGCGGTTATTCCATAGAGCACTAACACAGCGCCGCGCTGCGAGAGGCCGCGGTTCAGCAATTTGTGATGGATGTGCTCGCGGTCGCCGGAGAATAGCGGCTTGCCACCGAGAAAACGGCGGGTGACCGTCAAGGCCACGTCAAGCAAGGGCAGCCCAAAAGAAACCACGGGGATCGCGACGGCAATCATCGTTGGGGCTTTCTGAGATCCGGCGAGAGCCAGGGCGGCAAGCATAAAGCCGATAAACGTGCTGCCGGAATCGCCCAAGAATATTGACGCGGGATGGAAGTTGAAACGCAGGAAACCGAGGATCACGCCAGCCAAAGCGATCGTCAGCAAGGTCACGGTCACATTGGGAGTGAAGAGCGAAGTGACGAACAAAACGATCGCCGAAAAGAAAGCCGATCCCGCCGCCAATCCATCGAGGCCATCAATCAAGTTAAAAGCATTGGTGATCAGCAGAACCCAAACGACCGTCAGCGGCAGACCTACAAAGGCCCGCAGCGGATGACCGGCCGAAACCAGATCGAGCTGCTGAACGCCCGCGCCGCCCGCGTAGAGGAGAATAGCGGCAATCGATTGAAATGCGAATTTCCAGTACGGCCCGACACAATGTAAATCATCGTAAAGGCCGAGGAGAAAAATGATCCATGCAGCGCCGAAAATACTGACGACGGTATGGACGGGCAAAGAAAGATGAAGGCCGGTCGATCTCGGAAGCAAGACCGCGAGCCCTGCCACAGCCATGAAGGAACCGAAAATCGCAACGCCGCCGAGCCTGGGCACGGACTTGATGTGAACGTGCCGGTCCAATTCGGCTGGGGCCACCCACCCGCGCGCGGTCGCGTAGGCACGCACCCAACGGGTCAACACCAGCGACAAGGAAACGCTCGATAGAAAACAGACGAGATAAATACCCGCGATCAGAATTGCCTCCGTGCGCGCGTCCGGGCGCGCGAGAATCGAGTGCCGTCAGAATTGGGTGTTAGGATTTTTCGGCGAATACCGGCGAATGGAATTGTGGCGCGGTCGAGCCTTCGAAATTCTGGGCATCGCTCAGCGATACGGGTTGGGTTGCATGGAGATGCTTGAAAATCTGATCCACGGCATTGGCCACGGAAAACTCCTGTTCCAGCAAGCGGCGCGCGCTCTTTCGCATGGCCGGCCGGAGAGTGAGGTCATCGGCCAAGCGCAGGGCCGCCCGAGCAAGATTCTCGTCCTGGCCATTCAAGAGGCAGAAACCCGCCCGACTCTCGAGCAGGAGTTGGAAGAGATCATTTCCGGAATTGACACTCGCCAGTACGGGCAATCCCCAGTAAAGATAGCTAAGCAATTTTCCGGGGATGTTATGGCTGGTCAGCCGCGCGTCGAGGGAGATCAGGCCGAAATCGAATTCCGCCACCATGGAAAGATACTGATCCTGGGGGAGCCCGGGAATGATCTGAATGTTAGTGAGACGGCCGGCTTCGATGGCCTTCGTGACGCGCGAAACTTCGCTACCCTCGCCGACCAGGAGGAAGTGAATGTCTCGGCGAGGAGCGAGCCGAGCCGCGAGTCGCAGAATATTGCTCATGTCCTGGGCAACGCCAATATTTCCGCCAAAAAGAAAAACAACTTTGCCTTGCAAGCCGAGGCGGTCGCGGTAATCTGTTTTCGGAAGAAGGCCCTGATTGAGAACCGTCCAATTAAATAGCACTTCCAACGGAAACCTCTCTTGCGGAAACGCTCGCGCGAAGTGCTCCAGGTTTGCCGGGGATTGCACGGCGATCACGTCGGCGATCCGGTACTGCGCGGCTGCCACTCGGCGAAAGAACCGGTAAATTAAACCTCTTCGGAGAACTCCTGCGTCGGCGGCCCAATCCGGGAAAATGTCCCGCAAAATCAAATATGCCGGACAACCCCAAATCTGCTTTAGTTTGCGTACGAGGCCCTCGAAAAAGATTGTCGGCGAATAAAAGAGGATCAGTTCGCAAGGATTCTGGCGCAAGAAATTTGCGGCGCGCCGCCACAAATTGGCTGACAGGCGGGCTTCGCGCAGCGCGCGCTGAAGCTTGTTCGCGCCTTTAATTCGACCGGTCCTAACGCGTACGACCGAAACACCATCTTCGGTACGGAACCGGAGATCTTCGGAAATTGCGTCGCTGGGCGTCAATACGACGGCCTGGTTTCCGCGGCGACACAATTCGACGGCGAGATCGTGAACCAGTTTTGCTCCGGACTTTGTGCTGGGATAGTAGCAATCGACAAGGATTAGGACGCGCACGCCGAACTCTCCTGCATACCGTCGCCATGAAGGTCGGCGAACCCTCGAAACAAGCGTTCGCTCAGGCGGGCGCGGAAACGGCAGACCGCGTCGATCCGAGGACCAGTTCCACGTCCGCGCTATCAAGTTCAACCACTGCGGATTGGCGAATGAGGTCGATGGAAAGCAACAAACGAACCCGGCCCTTCTTGCGAAGTAAAACGCCCTCCAGACCTTGCAATGCTCCGCGGGTGATTCGAACTTTCCGGCCGGCCGCGAAATAGGGGTGCGGTTCAGCGCCGAGCCGATATTTCACCACTTTCCGCAGTGTTTCGATTTCTTCGTCGGGGAGCGCCACGGGCCGGCAGTCAAAGCCCACCAAGCGAACCACGCCGGGAACCACCAGCACGCTCAAGCGCTGCTCCAACGCGACGCGCACAAAAACATAACCAGGAAAAAGCGGCAAGGACAAACGCTTGCGGCGATCCTTCCAGGTGCGCACCGTTTCGTACGTCGGAACGAAGTGCTCGATCGATCGATTTCCGAAATGCTGGGCCGCCGTCTTTTCGTGATGAGACCGCGTATACGCCGCGAACCATTGGAGCCTGGAGCCTTCGTTCAACATTAGAGTTATATATTATTGATTTGGGACAGCTTCGCTCTGTCACTTACAGGGACATGTGACCTAACCCATTGTTTATCTTATTCTTGTGATGATGTTACGGTTCGATTCGCGAAGCCTCGCTGGGGCCGCTGCTTGCATCAGTGCAATTGCTTGGCCGTTCGCTGCTGACAGGATGTCTTGTGAAAGCCCGCGGAAATGCCACGCGCACCGCCCCCAAAGCTTCCCGCGCGAATATGAGTGCGGGTTCCTGGGGATCGATCGCTTTCCAACGCCTCGCTCCGAAAAGCCAAATTGTCGCCAGGATCAGCCCGCACAGCGTTCCGCCGAGAATGATGAGTAGTCTTGGCGGATAGGATTTGCGTTCCGGTATTTCGGGAAGATCCAAAACCTTTACGGACGGAATTTCCTTGGCTTCCTGGACTCTCGCCAATTCGTATTGCTTGGTGAGGGTCTCGAAGACCGCTTCATCGACTTTCAGTTTCCGGAATTTGTCCGCGTAAGGCACTCCTAGAATCGGCAACTGCCGCAAGGTCGGATAGCCGTTGGGGGAGGTTGATTCGTCGGCGCTGGGAAAACCCGCGTCGTAGTTGCCGGTAAGCTTGGTTTGCTGGCTGCGGAGTTCATTGATACGAGCCTGGGTTGAGCGTATGCGTACGTTGTTATCGGAATAGATTTGGCGCAGCCCTTCGAGTTCAGACTCCGCGGCGATGAGTTCGCCCTGTAGCTTGGCCTCGCCTTCGAGCATAGCTTTGCCTTGCGCGCTGATATCCACGGCGTCGTTCTTGCTCGCGAATTGACTGAAGTCCCGCTCCGAGGATTCCAGTTCGCTCTTGACTGCACTCAGGCGCTCCTCCAAAAACACACGCTCGCGATGCGCGGAGGAGGTGTTGAGTTGGGCCATCAGCGTGTCGAGTTCTTCGATGTAAGCGGCCGCAATGCTTGCAGCTCGCCGGGGATCGTGATCCGTGACGCTCAAGGTAATGACTCCGCTCTTACGGTCGTCGGAGATCTCTGTGTTTCGCTCCAACTGCAGCCGGGCTGATTCTTCGAGGCGCGTCCGATACACTTTCGCCAGGTCGAATCTTTGGATGAGCCGGTCCGCGACCGTGCGGCTTCGCATTACGGCAATGAATAGAGCACCGGTCGTCTTCATTCCCAGCAAATCGCCCGCGATGGAACCGAGGCCCGCTCCATTCTGTCCGGCGAGTGAAGCCATCATAGCGAGGCCACTGCCTGACTGAGAGTCAGGAGGCATCAATTGAGCGGTCGATATGAATTCCTTGGGAATCAGAAACGCGATCAGCGCGGATGCGATAAATCCGGCCAGAACGCATCTCCTAACAAATTTTCGCCGGACCCAGAGCAGGCGCAGCGTTTCAAGAATGC
>Ga0302325_10006926_pt1 | contig 25311 bp, 14 predicted proteins | sample Palsa_T0_2_FD_201948 | JGI IMG/M metagenome (GOLD analysis project Ga0302325, IMG submission 201948) | Peat permafrost microbial communities from Stordalen Mire near Abisko, Sweden - Palsa_T0_2 | ecosystem: Environmental > Terrestrial > Soil > Palsa > Peat permafrost | place: Sweden: Abisko... | reverse complement strand
TCCGGACGCGGGGCGACCAGGTGGCGATGCTGATCGCCGATCAACGGATGCCGGGAATGCCGGGCACGGAGTACCTGGTGGAGGCGCGCAAGATCGTCCCCGATGCCAAGCGCGTGCTGCTGACGGCGTACGCGGACACGGAGGCGGCAATCGCGGCGATCAACACGGTGGCGCTCGACTATTACCTGCTGAAGCCCTGGGATCCACCCGAGGAGCAGCTCTACCCGGTCGTCGAGGATCTGCTGACGACGTGGGAGGCGGGCGCCGCGCTCGCGTCCGGCGGCGTGCGCGTGATCGGCCACCGGTTCTCGAAGGACACGCATGACTTGCGGGACTTCCTGGCGCGCAACCGTGTGCCGGCCCGCTGGCTCGACGTCGAACGCGACAGCGAGGCGCGCGAGCTGCTGCAGGTAGCCGGCGTGGGTCCGGATCGCCTGCCGGTGGCGCTGCTGGAGGACGGCGCCGTGCTCGAGCGCCCGACGATCCTCGAGCTGGCGGAGCGTCTCGGCGTTGCCGGGGTGCCGGCCCAGGACCACTACGACCTGGTCGTCGTCGGCGGCGGCCCGGCGGGGCTTGCCGCAGCGGTCTACGGCGCTTCGGAGGGGCTCAAGACCATCATGGTCGAGCGCGAGGCGCCGGGCGGTCAGGCGGGTCAGTCGAGCCGGATCGAGAACTACCTAGGCTTCCCGGCGGGGGTGAGCGGCTCGGAGCTCGCACAACGGGCGACCGTTCAGGCTCGGCGGCTCGGTGCCGAGTTCCTCACTGTCCAGGAGGCCGTCCGTCTGCGCGCCGAGGGCGCAGGTCGCTTCGTCGAGCTGAGCGGAGGCGGCGTCCTGAGCGCGAACTGCGTCCTCGTGGCCTCGGGGGTCTCCTACCGCCAGCTCGATACGCCAGGCTTCCCCGAGCTGACCGGCGCCGGCATCTACTACGGGGCCGCCCTCACCGAGGCACGGGCGTGCTCCGAGCAGCAGGTGGTCGTAATCGGCGGGGCAAACTCGGCCGGCCAGGCCGCCGTCTACTTCAGCGGCTACGCGGGCAAGGTGACGATGCTCGTCCGCGGGCCGTCGCTGGAGAAGTCGATGTCGCACTACCTGATCGAGCAGGTCAGGGCGCTGCATCCCAAGATCGAGGTTCGCGTGAACACCTCCGCGATCGCCGCCGAGAGCGAGGACGGCCACCTCCGCCGGCTGCGTGTCCAAACTCCAGAAGGGGAGACGACAGTGCGGGCCGACGCATGCTTCGTGTTCATCGGGGCGTCACCGCACACCGACTGGCTCGCCGGCGTCCTCGCCCGCGACGAGCGCGGCTTCATCCTGGCCGGCCGCGACGCGCAGGGAAAAGGCTGGCCCCTGCAACGCGAGCCCTTCATGCTCGAGACCACCGTGCCCGGCGTGTTCGTCGCCGGCGATGTGCGCGCACGCTCGATCAAGCGCGTCGCGAGCGCGGTTGGTGAAGGCTCGATGGCGGTCTCACTGATCCACGAGTATTTGGCCGAGGCTTGACTGGCGCGACCGTCACCGCTGCGGATCTCCGCACCATCGACCTGTTCGACGATCTCGACGACGGCGAGCTGGCCGAATGGGTCGCCGCAGCCCAGGCGTACGACGTCGCCCCCGGCGGGGTGATCGCCGAGCAGGGCCAGGAGCCGCGTGGCCTGCATCTCCTGTTCGAGGGTCAGGCGCAGAACTTGATGCTCGAGCATGGGAGGAGCGAGCCGGTCGGCCACCAGCGGGCGCCGACCTGGATGGGTGCGATCGCCGTGCTCACCGAGGGCCCGCTGGGCGTGCGCATGGTCGCCGAAACCGAGTGTCGATTGGCCCTGATCCCGGCGGCGGACTTTCGCCGTCTGGCGTTCGCGCAGCCGGCCGTCCACCGGCGGGTGATGCAGCAGGTCGCGCCGGTGATGAGTCGCATCACCGGGCTCGAGCAGAACCGGGAGCGGCTCGCATCCCTCGGGACGATGGCCGCCGGGCTGGCGCACGAGCTGAACAATCCGGCCACCGCCGCACGCCGTGCCGCCGCGCAGATGACCGAAGCGCTCGACGCGATCGGCTCAGCGCTCGGGAGCTTCGTCGAGGCCGGCATCGAGCGCGATCAGGCTGAGCAGCTCGTGCGGCTGCAGCAGCAGGCCGTCGACCGCGCCGCGTCGGCCACGGCGCTGCAAGCGCTTGACGCGGCGGACGCGGAGGACGAATTGCTCGAGCGTCTCGAGTCGCTCGACGTCGAGGAGCCGTGGCGCCTGGCCGAGCCACTCGCGGCCGCAGGCGTCGACCAGGAATGGCTCGATCGCGTTGCGTCGCTGGCCGGCCCGGCGACCGGCGCCGCCCTACGATGGGTCGCCGCGACCCTGACCGCGGACCGGCTCGCCGCCGAGCTGTGCGAATCCACGGGGCGTATGACGACTCTCGTCGGCGCTGTCAAGTCCTACACCTACATGGACCGCGGCGACGTGGTCGAGGTCGATCTCCACGAGGGACTCGAGACGACGGTCACCGTGCTCGGACACAAGCTCAAGCACACCGAGATCACCGTCGTGCGCGACTACGATCGAACGCTGCCGAAGCTGACCGTCCGCGGGTCCGAACTCAACCAGGTGTGGACGAACTTGCTCGACAACGCCATCGACGCGCTCGGCGATCATGGGACGATCACCATCTCGACGCGGCGCGACGGCAGCTGCGCGGTAGTCGAGATAACCGACGATGGTCCCGGCATCCCAGCCGACGTTGCGGACCGGATCTTCGACCCGTTCTTCACGACCAAGGACGTCGGGCAGGGTTCGGGCCTCGGCCTCGCGACGGCCCGGCGGATCGTCGTCGACCGTCACGACGGCTCGCTCAGTCTCGACACCCGGCCTGGGCGCACGACGTTTCGCGTCAGTCTGCCGTTCGGCCCCGCCCAGGTCTGATAGGCCGGCCGCGCGGGCCCGCCGGGCGCCACGACTGGGCCGGTCCAGGCCTGACGCGATGCTCAGGCCGCCTGGTCCTCCGTGTGGCTGATCCAGGTCGCGTACATCTCGGCGTACCGTCCCCGGCGCGCGATCAGCTCGGCGTGGGGGCCGACCTCGACGATCCGGCCTTCGTCGACGACGACGATCCGGTCCGCCTTCATCGCGGTCGTGAGGCGATGCGCGATCAGGACGGCGGTGCGGGCTTCGAGCAGGATGTCGAGGGCGGCTTCGATCTTGGTCTCCGACAGCAGGTCGAGGTTCGAGGTCGCCTCGTCGAGCACGAGGACGCGCGGGTGGGCGAGGAACGCGCGGGCGAGCGCAATCAGTTGACGCTCACCGGAGGAGAGCGACTGGCCGCGCTCGTGGACGACCGTGTCGAGCCCATCCGGCATCCGCTCAACGACATCCCCGAGCCCGACGGCGCGGACCGCTTCCCAGAGCTCCTCGTCGGATGCGTCGGGGGACGCGAAAGCGATGTTGTAGCGCAGACTCCCGGCGAACAGGAACGGCTCCTGTGGGACCACGCCGAGCTGGCGGCGCAGGGAGTCGAGCGTCACGTCGCGGAGGTCGTGCCCGTCGATCAGGACCCGCCCCTCGGTCGGGTCGTAGAACCGGGTGATCAGCTTCGCCATCGTCGACTTGCCTGAGCCCGTCTCGCCGACGAAGGCGACCGTCTCGCCGGGGCGGATCCGCAGATCGACGTCGCGGATGACCGGGACCTTGGGGTCGTAGCCGAAGGTCACGTGGTCAAACCTGATCTCGCCCTCGATCGGAGGCAGCTCGCTCGCCTCGGCGCCCTCGGGCGTGCTCGGCCGGGTCGCGAACAGGGTGCGCAGCTTCACGAGCGAGGACTGGCCCTGCTGGAAGGTGTTGTACTGCGCGACGAGCAGCTGGATCGGGGCGAAGAAGCGGTTCAGGTACAGGAAGAACGCGACCAGCGCGGCGAGACTGAGCTCGTGATGGACGACCATGTTGCCGCCGATCGCGAGCAATGCACCCTGACCGAGGTACCCGAGCAGCTGGGTGCCCGGGCCGTAGATGGCGTTGATCTGGGCCGTGTAATTGTTTGCGGCCTGGTAGTCGCCGACGACGTTGCGATGCTGGATCACGTTGTGTCGCTGGCGATTGTTCGCGGCCACGGTGCGCACGCCGTGGAGGCTCTCTGACAGGTCAGCGAGGACGTTCGCGATCCCGTCCCTGACCCGGTTGTAACCGCGCTCGGAGGAGGAACGAAACCACAGCGACGCAAGCGTCAGCGCCGGAACCACGAGCACGAGGGTGATCAGGGCGAGCTTGACGTTCAGCGTGAACAGGATGATGGTGATCACCACCATCGTCAGTCCCTGGACGGCGAGCTGGGCGAGGCCGTCTTGCAGCAGCGTCTGGAGGTTCTCGATGTCGCTGGTCATCCGGGTCATGATCACGCCGGCCGGCTCGCCGGTGTAGTAGTTGAGTCCGAGGCGCTGCAGGTGGGTGAAGACGCTTACGCGGAGGTCGTTCATCACCTGAGCCGCGAGCCGTCCGGTCACTCGCGCCTGGCCGCGCTGGGCGAGCGCCGTGATCGCGATCGCGGCGAGGAAGAGGCCCGCCAGCAGCAGAATCACTGCGAAGTTCTCGTGGCCGGGCGACATCCCGTCCTTGATCCCGACGGCGATCAGTGCGGGCCCGGCCTGGCTCGTGACGCTCACGATGCTCACCAGCAATGCCGCCGCGACCCCGAAGCGCCAGTGGCGGAAGATCAGTCCCCGGAGAGTGAGGTTGACACCTTCGGCGCCGTCGTCGCGGTAGCTGAAGCGGGCCGCCGGAGCGCCGTGGTCGGGCTCCTCGGCGATCAGCCGATCGACGCCGGTCTTGAGCTCAGACGGGATGCCGGCGAAGGGAAGGCCGCCACCGGGAGCGGCCGCGGCGCGCGACCCGCCGCTAGCCCCGAATGCCCCGCCGCTGACGGTGCCACCGCCGAAGCTCATCGGTCCTTCTCCCCGCGTTCGTCCGCCTGCACCTGGGCCAGCACTTCGTCATAGAGAGGCGACGTCGCGAGCAGCTCGGCGTGCGTGCCGTCGGCGACGATCCGCCCACCGTCTAACAGCACCACGCGGTCCGCCAGCCCGATTGTCGAGAGGCGGTGGGCGACGATCAGCGTCGTGCGTCCCCGCATCAGCACCCGCAGCGCTTCGTGGATGTCCTGCTCGACCTGGACGTCGACGGCGCTGGTCGCGTCGTCGAGAACGAGGATCGGAGGGTTGACAAGCAGTGTCCTCGCGATCGCGATCCGCTGACGCTGGCCGCCGGAGAGCGTGTAGCCGCGCTCGCCGACCACCGTGTCGTAGCCGTCCGGCAGATCGACGATGAACGCCTCGGCGCCGGCGGCGCGCGCGGCGGCCTGCACCTGCTCGATCGCCGCGTCGGGTCGGCCGTAGGCGATGTTGTCGCGGATCGAGGCGGTGAACAGGAACGGCTCGTCGAGGACGACGCCGATGTGGGCTCGTAGGCTCGCGAGTGTGAGCCCGCGGACGTCGTGGCCGTCGACCTTCACCGAGCCGGCGGTGACGTCGTAAAAGCGCGGTAGCAGCCGCGAGACGGTGGTCTTGCCGCTCGCGGTCCGACCGACCATCGCGACCGTCTCTCCCGGGGTCAGGTGAAGTGAGAAGTTGGTCAGGACCGGAGCACCGTCGGCGTAGGCGAAGTCGACGGCATCGAACTGGACCTCGCCGAGAATTCGCCCCCGCGAATTCTCGCCGGCGGCGAAGCCGCCATCTCCTTCGCAGCCCACGAGATCGATCGCGTCCGGCGCGTCGATAACCGTCGGGGCCTCATCGAGGACCTGGTAGATCCGCCCCGCCGAGGCCTTCGCCCGCTGGCCCAGCATGATCAGCATGCCGAGCAGCTGAAACGGCGGCTGGAGCATCACGATGTAGGCGCTGAAGGCCAGGATCGCGCCCACCTGCAGCTGGTGGTGGATGACCAGGTAGCCGCCGACCAGGAGGATCAGCGCCAGGCCGAGCTGGGGCAGGTTCTGCACCGTCGGGGTAAAGCGGGCGCGGATGTCGGCGTCCCGGATGTAGGCCCACTCGAGCCGGTCAGCGGCCTGCGCGAGGGTGCGGAGCTCGCGGGGCTCGGCGACGAACGACTTGACGACGCGGACGCCGTTGATGTTCTCGTCGACGATCGTGGCGACCTCGGCGAGCCGGGACTGGATCAGCCACGAGACCGGGAAGATCGACTTGCGCATCCGCACGCTCGAGAAGTAGACGAGCGGCGTCGTCGACATCGCGACGAACGCAAGCGGCACGTTGATCGACAGCATGTAGGCGAACGCCACCAAGGCGACGGCGCACTGCACGAGGATCGCCGGGGCGAACGTGAGGTACATCTGAACCGAGCGAATGTCGGAGTTCGCGCGCGAGATCAGCTGGCCCGACTGAACCCGGTCATAGAAGCCGAACGACATTCGCGTCAGGTGCTCGTAGATGATGTTGCGTAGGTCGAACTCCATCGCGTACGCGGTTCGCAGCAGGAACAGCCGTGACACGTAGGCCGAGATCCCGGCGGCTAGCGCCAGCACGATCACCAGCCTCACGTAGTGCCAGAGCGGGACGGTCGCGTGCTGCAGCGAATTCGTGACCGCGTCGTTGAGGAGGAGCGGGATCTGCACCTGGAGCACGAGGCCGGTGAACGAGAGGATCAGGGCTGTCAGGAGCGTCCGCTTGTGTGCGAGGACGACGGGGCGGGCGCGGTAGAGCCACGACCGGCTCCGATCCGGATCGATCGTCGCTCGCGGGGGGCTGTAGCGCGACTGGACCGTGACGGGCGCGAAGCGGTTCGACGGGAGCTGGGTCTCGGCGGCGGTCGCGCTCATGTGGCGGCCTTGGCGGCGGTGGTGGCGGCGGCGGCGGCGGTGGTGGTGGCGGTGGTGGTGGTGGTGGTGGCGGTGGTGGCGGCTGCCTCGGCGCGGCGCGCTGCCCGGGCGGTTTCGGTGCGGCGCGCTGCCCGGGCGGTTTCGGTGCGGCGCGCTGCCCGGGCGGTTTCGGTGCGGCGCGCTGCCCGGGCGGTTTCGGTGCGGCGCGCTGCCCGGGCGGTTTCGGTGCGGCGCGCTGCCCGGGCGGTTTCGGCCTCGGCGGCCCTTTCGGCCCGCCGCATGGCGCGGTAGGCGTGGAGCGCCTCCTGCCAGGGACCGAGGCCGGCGAACGCCGCCGACGCGCCGTCGGGTCGGTGCGCGGCGATCTCGGTCAGGCGCCGTTCGACTTCGGCGTCGGCGGCCTCGAGCACGCGCCCGCCCTCGGTCGTGAGCGTATGGCCGACCCGCCGCCGATCGTCCACGTCGTGATCGCGCTCGACGAGACCCCGGGCGACGAGCCCGTCGACCACGCCAGTGATGCTGGGCCGGCTCACCGCGAGCTTGTCCGCGAGCGCCGACGCCGCCTCGTTGCCCTCGGCGAGGAGGCTCAGGACGCGGTACTGCGCAAGGCTGAGCTCAACGGTCGCCGCCGCCAGTTCGACCTGGCGCGCGAGGCGAGCGATGATGCGGCCGGGTCGGTCAGGTGATTCGGTAGGCACATCATTAGGGTACCGAAGTAATTGTGCGGAGGCCCATTGCTCGGGGGGCCATCGCGCGGGGGCACCGCGGGGGTGCTGCGCGGGGGCACCGCGGGGGTGCTGCGCGGGGGCACCGCGGGGGTGCTGCGCGGGGGGCTAACGCGCCGCCGTCGCGACGTCCCGATCACCAGCCGCACACGACCGTCACTGGCCGCTGGGATTATTGTGGTCGGTGGCATCGCTCGAGTCAGCGATCGGCGAGCTGCCCGTTACCCACGTTCTTAGGAGCACGATGTCGACTTCACCCGCAGACTTCAACGCCAAGGTCATCGACGAGTTCCACGCCAACGGCGGACGCGTCGGCGGCATGTTCGAGACGATGCCGCTGCTGCTGCTCCACCACACTGGAGCGAAATCCGGCAGGAGCCTGACCAACCCGCTCGCCTATCTGAGTGACAACGGGCGCTATGTCATATTCGCCTCAGCGGCCGGCGCCCCGGCGAACCCCGGCTGGTACCACAATCTGAAGGCCAATCCCAACGTGACGATCGAGGTCGGAACCGACACGATCGACGCAGTCGCCAGCGAGGCGACGGGCGAAGAGCGCGAGCGTCTCTACGGCGCCCAGGCCCAGCGCTCCCCGCAGTTCACCGAATACGCCGAGAAGACCGATCGCGTCATCCCGGTGATCGTGTTGACGCCTGCCGGCTGAGCGCGGATGTGGTCGCCGGGCGCGGCGGGGGGGCGCGGCGGGTCGCCGGGGTCGGTGGGTCGCCGGGCGCGGCGGTGGGTCTTGGTCGTTATTAGTTGACTCTCTGTCAAGACTTTTCGGCCACGCCCCCTGACGTTTCGGGCGCGCGGGGGATCGCCCAGAGGCCGTGATGAGTTGTGTCTAACTGTGAGGGTGGCGTGTAAATCGGGTTGGGCGTCGGTGTGCTGTCGCGTTTTGATAACGGATGATGGGATGCTCCGCTCGACGGTGACCCAGGGCCTCGGAACTCAGGGGGGTCGAGGGGGTCCGCGTCGGTGTCGGCGCGAGAATCGTCCGTGATGGGTGTCGGTCTTGGCGTCTCCGCAGTGCTCGGGCGGGGGCGGGGCGCTTTTGCGCACTCCTGGTTCGCAAAAGCGCACCGGCCCCTGTCGCCGTGAGTTCCCGACCCGTTATCACCTTCTTATAAACCCAGAGGGTTTTGCGAAACCCTCCTGTGCTGCATTTCTCATCCCGGCTTCGGGCTCCCGGCCCGGCCCCCGCCCTCCGGGCTCCGGGCCCGGCCCTCCCGGCTCCGGCCCCCCGCCCTCCCGGCACCGGCCCGGCCCTCCCGGCTCCGGCCCCCGCCCTCCCGGCACCGGGCCTGCCCGAAGGCAGCGAACACGCCCACGACCTAGCCCGTGTTCCGAAGCCCGCTGGCGATGCCGTTGATCGTCAGCAGGCTCAGGCGGCCCAGCTGGTCGTCGATCCCGCCGCCGGCGCGGAGCCGGCGCAGGAGATCGAGCTGGACGAAGGACAGTGGTGCCACGAACGGCCTGCGGCGGCGAATCGAGGCTTGGAGCACCGGCTGTCGATCGAGCAGCCGCTCCGAGTCGAGGACGAGGGCCAGTTCGTTCCGGGCTCGCTCGTTCTCAGCGGCGAGCGCGTTCCAGATGCGGTCTCGGGCCGGCTCGTCCTCCCACAGCTTTGCGTAGCGCTCGGCGATCTGGAAGTCGGTCTTCGTCAACGCCATGGCGGCGTTTGACATCAGGGTGACGAAGAACGGCCACGTGGCCACCATCTCGTGCAACTGCTCGAGGCCGTGGCGCTCGCGTGCCGACGCGAGCGCGGTGCCGAGACCCAGCCAGGCGGGAAGGACGATCCGGCACTGAGTCCATGCGAAGACCCACGGGATCGCCCGCAGGTCGTTGATGCCGCCGCCGGCCCGCCGACGGACGGGGCGTGAGCCAAGCCGCAGCCGCGAGATCTCGTCGATCGGCGTGACGGCACTGAAGAAGCGCACGAAGTCGGGATCGTCGTGGACGATTGCGCGATAGGTCTGCTCCGAGACGGCCGCCATCTCCTCCATCACCAGTTCGAACGCGGCGCGATTCTTGGAGGTGACCTGCACACCGGCGGTCAGCGTCGCGCTCGCGGCCAGCTCGAGCTCGCGATGGGCGATCTCGGCAACGCCGTACTTCTCGGCCAGCACTTCACCCTGCTCGGTCATCTTCAGGCGGCCCTGGACGGTTCCGGGCGGGAGCGCATAGATTGCGGCGTTCGTCGGGCCGCCGCCGCGGCCGACGGCGCCGCCGCGGCCGTGGAAGAACATCCAGGTCGCGCCATGTCGGGCGATCACCTCGGCCGTGCGCACCTGCGCCCGGTACGCGGCCCAGCCGGAGGCAAGGTAGCCGACGTCCTTGTTCGAGTCCGAGTAGCCGATCATCACCTCCTGCTCGTCTCCGACGGACCGCAGCGCGGCGCGGTAGACGGGCTCCGAGAGCAGCGCGTCCATCGTCGCCGGCGCAGCCTCGAGCGTTGCTCCGGACTCAAACAGAGGCACGATCCGGAGCATTGCATCGGCACCCCCGGCTCGGCTCAGAGCCGCCTCCTTCATCATCAGCAGCACTTCGAGCAGATCGGCCGGACCCGCGGTCCCAGACACAATGTATGTCTCGATAGCCCCTCGGTGATCCCCCGCCAGAGCGCTGCGGATCATGCGGAAGGTCTCGACAGTCTCCTGCGTGGACGCCGAGAAGCCGCCGATGTCGGCGGGGATCAGGGGACGCCGGTCGGCGATGTCGCTGGCCAGGCGCGCGAGCTTCTCGAGCTCGGGCAGGCTCGCGTAGTCATCGCAGATCCCCAGCGACGCGTAGATCTCGTTCACGGCGTGGCGGTGGATGCGCGCATGCTCGCGGATGTCGAGGCGTGAGAAGTGGAAGCCGAACACGTCGACCTGCCGGATTACGTCATGCAGGTCGCCCATCGCGGCGAGCGATCCGCCACCGTCCCACAGCGACTTCTCAACCAGGCGAAGGTCGCGCAGTAGCTCGGCCGGCTCCGCGTAGAGGCCTGGCTCGCGCCGTCGCGTCGCGCGGACACGCTCGCGCATGAACTTGAGCGCCCGCCGGTAGGGCTCCTCGGGATTGCGTGTCGTCGCCAGTGCGGCGAGATCCGGATAGAACTCGGCGCCGGCCTCGAAGATCGCGTCGAGAGCGGGGGTGTGGCCGCTGATGCGATCCGACAGCGACAGCCGGCTACCGAGGAGCTCGACGCGCTCCTGCAGGAACCGGAGGCACATCACGCGCATCAGCTCGAGCGCCTCGACCGTCGTCTCAGGTGTGACGTTCGGGTTCCCGTCCCGGTCCCCGCCGATCCACGAGCCGAAGGTCAGCAGCCGCGGGACCTGGATCAGATCGTCGGGGTAATACTCGCCGAGCGCGCGCTCGAGATCGCGGTAGACGCGCGGAACCGTGTCCGCGATCGTGGTGTTGAAGTGCACGAGACCGCCTCGGACTTCATCGAGGACTGTCAGGGACGTCGCTCGCAGCTCGTCGGATCCCCACAGCTCCTGCACCGTCGCGAGTAGCTGACTGCGGGCTTCTTCGAGATCGGCATCCGGGCGCTCGTCCAGCTCCCGGAGGATGCGGAAGATGCGCTCGAGCTTCTCGAGCGTGGTGCGCCGGCGCGCCTCCGTCGGGTGCGCGGTCATGACCAGGCGGAGCTCGGCGCGGCGGAGCAGTACCTGCACCTCGTCGGCGCTCATGCCTTTGCGGGCGAACGTGGAAACGGCCTCACGTAGCGAGCCCCGCCGGGGCGCCGGGGCCTCTCGGACGTCCCGTCTCCGGAGCCGGCGGACGCGGTCGTTGTCCTCGGCGAGATTGATGAGCTGAAACCACCGCGTGAGCGATCGGACGAGCACCTCGCTCCGATCGAGGTCGAGGCCGGCGACGAGCTCCGCCAGCTCGTCTGCGGCGGCGTCGTCCCCGTCGTGCGTCGCCCGGCTTAGAGCCACTGCGCGATTGTGGAGTTGGAGTGCCGCCTCACCGTCGCTGAGCTTCACCACGTCGTCGAGGACGTCCGTGAGCAGCGATTCGTCGGCCTCGAAGTCCCGTACCGAGCCTCGCTGGGTGCCGTCCACACCCGGAATGGTCACAGCCGCGGCGTCTGCGCGTCGCGCGGTGCTCAGCTCCCGCACGCGAGCCCGAACGGAGTGCCCTCAGAGTCCTTGCAAATCGCCCACTGCTCACCCGGATGAATCACGCTGCCGCCGAGCGCCCGAACCTGTTCGAGCGTCGCAGCAATATCACTCACCGTCGAGGTCATTTCAGCGCATCCAGGACGATCAGAGTATCCCCGGCGGACAGGACCGGGTCCTCGCCGATGCCGAGATCGACGTGGCCGTCGCGCGCGATCCCGAGCACGAGCGAGCCCGCGGTCGCTCGCGCCTCACTGAGCCGACGGGAGACGAGGGCTTCGTCGACGGCGCGCTCCCCGAGGCGGTAGTTCTCGGTGTCGACGAGCTGCAGCAGTAGATCGCCGGCCTCGGGGGTCTCGAGGCTCTTGGCCAGGGTGTGCCCCACCAGCTCGTCGCTCGCGAGCGTGTGCTTGACCCCGAGCTCCTGCAATGCCCTGGCGACGCGGGGCGACTGCGTCAGTGCGTAAACCTCGAGTTGCGGCGCCAGGCTGTGGATCGCCACGGCGACGACGAGCGTGTCCGAGTCATCGGTGCAGGCGATCAGCGCCCGATTCGCGCGCGCCGGTTCGCTGCGCCCGACGACGCCCTCCTCGCACGGGTCGCCGACGAGGAGCTCGAAGTCCTCCCGATGGACTCCGGCCGGCTTGGCGGGAGCGACAAGCACCACCTCGTCGCCGGCGCGCTGGAGCTCGTCGAGCACCCGCGGCAGAACCGGGTGTGTGCCGTACACAACCGTGTAAGGCTTGTCGGGCAGGTGGGTTTCCATTCCGAGAATCCTCCGCATACGCGAGACTACCGAGGCGCCGGCGACAAGCGCGAAGACGGCCGCGACGATCGGGATCGTGGTGAGCATCACTCCGGCCGCGATGACGCGGCCGGCACTGTTGTGGGGGGTGACGTCGCCATAGCCGACGGTCGTCGCGGTGGTGATCGCCCAGTACAGGGCGACGCCGTAACTGATGTGCTGGCTGAGGGAGAAGAGGCCGGCTCCGATGAACACGATCGCGACCGCCGTTGCCAGCAGCAGGATCTCGCGATGGCGGCTGAGGCGACGGGAGAGGCGGTGGACGACGAGGAAGATCGGCATGAGCGGAGCGCGACGGCCGGCGGGCTGTAGCTTAGGTCGTGCCCGCAGATTGTCGGTTCCGCTTGCGGATTGCGGCCGGTCGGGTGTAAGTTCTCGCGCGGAAGCATCCTCGGCAGGGGAGGTCGTAGATGGGCAAGCTCACCGTTAGATCGTGGTTCGTCGCCTGCGTGTTCGTCGGTGCCCTGATCGCTGGTGGCATCGCCGTCGCCTCCGTCCGCTCCCATCGTCGCGCCGGGCTGTCCGCCGCCAGGGTGCTTGCCGACAACGCGCGCACCCGCGTGCGCGTGATCGTGCTGTTGCGCGACCAGCACGTGAACCTGCCGCCGACCCGTGGCCTGATTCATGCGCGCATCGCTGTGCTGAGAGGCGACCAGGCACCGCTGGAATCCTTGGTCCGCAGAGTGGGTGGCAGGATCACCGACACCTACCGCACCGTGAACGCGTTCGCGGCCGTCGTCTCGAGGTCCGGGCTAAGCCGCCTGGCGGCCAGTCCTTCGGTCGCCCAGATCCTGCCCGACGCCTACGTTCCCGCGCCCGACCCGACCGGCAGCGACGCACTCGGCAGTTCGGCCCCGGCCCGCACCGCCACGGCTGGGAGCAGCGCCCCCGCCACCGGCTCGACGGCGAACGGGGGCCAGGAGATCTGTCCTTCGAACCCCGCCGACCCGCTGGTCCAGCCCGAGGGGCTGTCGCTGATCCAAGCACCCCAAGCGCAGCAGATCGTCGACGGCAGCGGCGTCAAGGTCGGGATCATCGCCGACGGTCTCGACGTCAACAACCCGGACTTCATCCGTCCCGACGGTTCGCACGTGATCACCGATTACCGCGACTTCACCGGCGGCGGGCCGAGCGCGCCAACCTCAGGCGGGGAGGCGTTCGGGGATGCCTCGACGATCGCGGCGCAGGGCAACGTCGTCTACGACCTGTCCAAGTTCGTGAACCCCGCCCATCCCCTGCCGGCGGGATGCAACATCGTGCTGCGCGGCGTCGCTCCTGGTGTCTCCCTCGACGTGATGGACACGTTCCCCCAGAACAGTGGCGCGTTCGATTCGATGCTCCTGGAGGGTATGGACTGGGCGGTGTCGGTTGACCACGTCAACGTCCTCAACGAGTCCTTCGGCGGAGACGAGCTTCCGGACACCGACGCGGACGCCACGAAGCAGTTCAACCGGCTCGCCGTCGCAGCCGGCGTGGTCGTGACCACCTCGAGCGGTGACCAGGGCACCGCCAACACGATCGGCTCGCCGGCAAGCGACCCGGACGACCCCGGCCAGCTCGCGGTCGGCGCGACCACACAGTTCCAGCACTTTGCCCAGACCGACCGCGGCGGCTACCAGCTGAGCCCCAACGGCTGGGTCGACGACAACATCGCCGAGTTCAGCTCGAGCGGGTTCACCCCGGAGGGCGGCACGGTCGCTCTGGTCGCACCGGGCAACGAGAGCTACGAGGCCTGCACGGCTAATACGGCGCTCTACTCCGACTGCACGAACTTCGCGGGCCAGGCTTCCAACGTCAGCACCTTCGGCGGCACGAGCGAATCCTCACCGATGACCGCGGGGGTGGCCGCGCTCGTGATCGAGGCCTACCGCAACACCCACGGCGGCGCCAGCCCGTCGCCGGAGCTCGTCAAGCAGCTGATCACCAGCAATACCGACGATCTGAACATCCCGAGCGATGAGGAGGGCGCCGGTGAGCTCGATGCGCTCGCGGCGGTACAGGCGGCGGAGTCGGTCGGATCCAGCACCCCGACCGGCGACGGGCGGCTCGTCAGTCCCAGCCAGCTCGACCTCGCCGTGCCGGCCGGGGCCCCAGTCAGTGCTGACGTGCGGCTGACGAACATCGGCGCTGCCCCCGAGACTTACAGCGCCAGGTTGCGCACGCTGACGACTCAGCTCAGCGACGATCACGGCGATGTCACGCTCGACCCGGCGTCGGACCAGACGTTCGTCGATAACAAGGGCGTGCCCCAGGCGTACACGGAGCTTCACTTCACGGTTCCGGCGGGCGCCGACCGGCTTGACGGCTCGATCTCCTATCCGGGCCCGACGAGCACCGTCAACATGGTCTTGTTCGATCCGTCGGGCCGCTTCACGGCGTACACGTACCAGCCGCCGGGAGGCGGTTCGGACTTCGGCCACATCAGTGCACGCAACCCGCAGGCGGGGACCTGGACGGCGGCGTTCTTCACGCCCGACGACGGCACCGGCTTTAGCGGCGCCGTGCACTACGACCTGAGCACGTCGAGCTTCGGGACCGTCGGCTCGGTGACGCCGTCGTCGGTGATGCTTTCGCCAGGGGCGAGCACATGGCTGCACGTGGCGCTGACGGCGCCGTCGGGCCCGGGCGACTACAGCCGCGACCTGGAGCTGAGCGACAGCTCAGGCAAGACGAGTGTGGTCCCTGTCGTGCTGCGCTCACTCGTGCCGTTGCGGGGCGGCCAGGGGAGCTTTGCGGGGACGATCACGGGCGGTGACGGCGACGGCTTCGTCGGCCGGGAGGACACGTTCGCGTTCGACGTCCCGGGCGGCGCGCCCGCACTCGACGTGCAGTTGCAGCTCCCTGATGACCCCAACACGGAGCTGCTGGGATTCCTGGTATCGCCCGACGGTCAGACGATCGGCCAGGAGACCGCGGTTGAGTCCGCAAGCGGTGCCGAGACGATGCAGCTCTTCGAGCGCCAGCCGGCGCCGGGGCGGTGGAGCTTCGTGCTCGCCACTGTGAGCCCGGTGGGCGGAACGACGACCGCCGGCCAGTTCACCGGCACGGTGTCGCTGGGGGCGCCACCGATCCACGCCTCGGGAGTACCTGATAGCGCCCGCGGAGCGATCCCGTCTGGGGGTCAGCGCGCAGCCAGCGTGACAGTCACGAACTCTGGCAATACACCGATGAACGTGTTCATCGATCCGCGCCTCTCGGAGAGGACGTACTACTCGCTGCTTGGGCTCGATCCCGTGACCGGCGTCGCGCTGCCACTGTCCGCCACGGTCAACCCGCCGCTGTTCGCAGTCCCGACGGAGACCGACGTTCTACTCGCGGCGGCGCAGGCGACCGCCCCGATCGACATGGATTGGGGGTTCGGAGATCCCGACCTCGAAGCTCGCAGCTTCGGCGACACCGCGGCCGGCGAGACCAGCGCACCCGAGCTCACGCCGGGCGTTTGGTTCTTGGCGCCGTCGCTGGCCGGTCCGTTCGGCGCGCCGGCATCGGGCACCGTCAACACCGGCATGACGGCCCTTTCCAGGGTCTTTGACAGCTCGGTGACCTCCGGCACGGGCGATCCGCAGCTGGCTGATATCGACGCGAGTCCGCCCGCCGCGAACCCTGTGGCGGTCGCGCCCGGCGCGACCGTGACGATCCCGGTGGCGTTCGCACCGACAGGCCGACGCGGAACCGTGGTCTCCGGAGATCTGTTCGTGGACGACTATCAGGCAGGCGATGACTCGGCCAACGAGCTGGCCGCGATCCCGTACGAGTACCGGGTGCGATGAGCCCCGGCCGCTAGCCGCCGGGGCGAGTGCTGCTGGGCGTCAGGCGAGTTCACGTGCCTGACGCCGCCGCGGTGGCTGCCACTGCTCGAACGCGGTCGTGCACGAAGGCGAGCTTCTCGATCACCGTCGTGGCGAGCGTGAACGGGTAGAGATCCTCGTGACCCATGCTGCGGTTGACGGCGTTGAGCGCGTAGGTGAGCGGCAGCCAGTCGTCGATGATCACGTCGAACGGGCGCTCAGCGGCGTCGGGCGCGGGCAGGGAGGCGAGCGAGTGGTCCCGCACCTCATCTGGGCCCGAGATCGCCAACCCGAACGCCGCGGCGGTCTGGAGCGTGTCGAGGATGTGGAGGTAATGCGCGAACGTCTCCGCCCAGTCCTCCCACGGGTGCATGGTCGCGTAGGCGCTGACGTAGCGGCTCCTCCAGTCGCGCGGCGGCCCCAGCTCATAGTGGCGCTTGAGCGCCGTGTCGTAGTCGAGCCGATCGTCGCCGAACAGCGAGCGCCCGCGCTCGAGCTCGCCCGTGCGCTCCACCAGGATGGGCCAGTAGTAGTGGCCGACCTCGTGGCGGAAGTGGCCGAGCATCGTGCGGTACGGCTCGCCGAGCTCGGCGCGGCGCCGCTCGCGCCGGGCGTCGTCGGATTCGGCGAGGTCGATCGTGATCACCCCGTCGTCGTGGCCGGTGACCACGGGACCCGTACGGCTCGACAGCAGGTCGAAGGCGAGGTCGTCGGCGATCGGGAGTCCGAGGTCGAGCAGCTCGAAGATCAGGCGCCGCTTCGCGGCTTCGGATTTCGCGAACGCGGCCAGCCCGCCGGGATCGTCGTCGCCCGGGCGCTTGCGCGTCAGCGCGCAGCTGCGGCAGAGCGGACCGGGGTCGCTGTCCTCGATCAGCCAGTTGCATTCCGCCAACCCGGCGTTCCCGCACTTGCGCAGCGTCGCTCCGAGCGGGCCGTCCAACTCCACGATGTCGAGTCGTGAGGGCACGAATCCGAGCCGGGCCGAGCAGCGCAGGCAGAGGCTGTTCTCGAAGAACAAGAGCTGCCCGCAGTTGTCACAGGTGAACGCGCGCACGACCTAGAACCTATACGTCGATCGACACCAGGTTAATCGGACAACGCGACGACGTCGACGTGCACGCGTAGGCTCTCGGTCTTGCCCTCCGTGTAGATGACCCCGTTCAGCGGCGGAACGTCGTTGTAGTCGCGACCGTAGGCGGTGACGACATAACGGCTGGTTACGAGCTGATCGTTGGTCGGATCGACGTCGAGCCAGCCGGCGTCCGGCACCAGCACTGAGAGCCAGGCGTGCGACCCGTCGGCGCCGCTGAGCTTCGGGCGGCCCGGCGGCGGGTCGGTCTCGAGGTACCCGCTGACGTAGCGGGCCGGCAGCCCGATCGAGCGCAGGCACGCGATCCCGACATGTGCGAAGTCCTGGCAGACGCCTTCGCGCTGCTCGAACACCTCGGCGAGCGTAGTCGTGACCGAGGTAGATCCCGGCGCGTAGGCGAAGTCCGCGTGGATCCGCGAACACAGCGACATGACCGCGTCGAGTAGGTGGCGAGCCGGCGTGAACGACGCGGCGGCGTACTCACGGTAGGCATCCGCCACCGCCACCACGGGCGAGTCGAGCACGAACTGCGCGGCGTCGACCGGATCCGGGACGTGGCCGCTGCGCACGGCGTCGCGGGCGTCCTCCCAGGGGCGCTGCCCGAACAGCGACAGCCCGTCGGGCCGCTCCTCGACCTCGACGATGCTGGTGGCGGTCACGGTCAGTGAGCAGTGAGGTTCGTGGATCGCGAAGAAGGCGACGCGGTTGCCGAAGTAGTCCACGCGTTCGCGGTAGTCGCCCGGCGAGGGGGTGACGGTCACGCCCGCCGTCCGGCACCGCTGGCCCGGCAGGTCGCGCGGGAGGAGGTGGAGCTGGCTGTAGCTCGCCGAGACCTCGGATTCGTACTCGTACACGGTGCGATGGGTGACGCAATAGGTCGCAGTCATCTCACGCCGCCCGTCCGATCGCGGGCTCGGTACCCGCCGGCCCGACCAGCGAGAACACCGGGACGAGGTGGCTGAAATAGGTGTCGTCGACCGTGTCCGCGGCACGCAGGAGCGTCTCCTGCATCTGGGTCAGGAACGCATCGAGCGCCGGCCGCAGCCCGTCTTCCTGCTCGCTCACAAGCGACGCCGGATCGGCCAGGCGCAGCGCCGTAGAGGCCTCGAGGACGAGGCGCTGCTCCTCGCGCAGCCGCCGCTCTGACGGAATCGGGAGCGCGTCAAGGTCGTCGGTCAGACGGTCGAGCTGGTAGGCGAGCGAGCGCGGGTTGCCCGAATCGAACAGGAGCAGGTCGAGCAGCGTCTCGAGCTGCGCCTGGGATCGATAGCGGAAGCGATAGGTGATGATGCTCTCGGCGGCGGTCAGCACCGACTCGAGCACGAGGCTGTCGGTGGCGGTGCCGCTCGCCTGGGTGACGGTTGAGCGCAGCAGTGACAGCAGCTGGATGCTCCGCTCGATCCGCCGGCCCGCGTCCATGAAGCGCCACCCGAGATCGCGCACCATGCTTTCGATGCCGAGGCCGCCCAGCGCCAGGAGGCTCTGCATGACCTGCTGGAGCGCGGCCTGGACGTGCGCCTGATGGTCATCGGGGGAATCGCTCAGGCCCGAGATCGCCCGGTCGAGGGGTCCGACGACAAGCCATGTGTCCCGAGAGAGCTGGTCGCGCACCGCATACGCGGAGTCACTCAGCGACCGGACCGCATGGGCCAGCGTCCCCGGCCGCTTGTAGTTGATGACGAGGTCGAGCAGCTCGCGCTCGGGTGCTGCAAGCCGCTCCGTCGATCCGTCGCCGACGAAGCCGGGGTAGGTGGCGGTGATCTTGGTCAGCGCCACGAGCAAGGCGCGCAGCGACGCGATACCGGCCGGGTTGTCGCTTCCCTGGAAGTCGTTACGGCGGTCGTGGACGGTTCTCAGCAGCCGCGTCACCGCCTCCGCGCGCTCCGCATAGCGGCCGAGCCACCAGAGGTTCTCCGCCGCGCGGGATGGGATCGAGGACATCGGGTCGATCCCCTCCACCGCCGGCCCCGAGTGCAGCCAGAACCCGGTCAGGCTCTCAGGCTCGGACGCCAGCACCCAAGTGTCTTTCGCGATCGCCCCGGCCTGATTGGAGATGCGGCCGTCGCCGCCGTTGGGCGCGACACGGGTGAGGCCGCCCGGCATCACCACGTACGAATCCCGGCGGGCAACCGCGAATGCTCGCAACACGCTGCGGCGTGATTCGAGGCCGGCGGCGGTCAGCGTCGGGGCGGAAGCCATCGCGAGTGCCTCCTGCCCGACCCAGGCGAACGGCTGGTGCTCGATCCGCCGCCGCAGCTCGTCGAGCTCGGCCGCGGACTGCTCCCAGCCAAGCACCGACCCGACTCCGGCCTCCCGTGAGACAGGCCGAATGATCAGGCTGTCAAGGTTGCCGAGGACGCGCCGGCGACTGTCCTCATCCCCGCACCACCACGTCGGCACGCTGCCGAGGCGCAGCGGCGTGCCGAGCAGGTGTTCGCTGAGTCGCGGGAGGAAGCTCATCAGTGCCGGGCTTTCGAGCACGCCCGAACCGAGCGTGTTGACCACCGACACAGCTCCGCAACGGGCCGCCTCGACGAGTCCGGGGACGCCGAGCTGGGAATCGGGCTTGAGCTCGAGCGGATCGCAGAACCAGTCGTCCACCCGGCGCAGGATCACGTCGACCGGCTCCAGCTGGCCGACCGATCGCATCCACACACGGCCGTCGCGCACGGTCAGGTCCGAGCCCTCGACGAGCGAGTAGCCGAGCGACGAGGCGAGCACGGCGTGCTCGAAGGCGGTCTCGTTCCACGGTCCGGGCGTCAGCACGACAATCCGCGGATCCTCGACCCCGGGGGGTGCCGCCTCCTGGAGCGCGACCCGGAGCGAGCGGAAGAAGGGCGCCAGCCGGTGGACCTGTGAATCGCGATACAGGCTTGGCAGGACGCGAGAGACCACGGTGCGGTTCTCGAGTGCATAACCCGAGCCCGAGGGCGCCTGGGTGCGGTCGGCGATCACGAGGCATCGGCCGTCGCTGTCGCGTCCGAGGTCGGCGGCATAGCTGAACAGCTGCTGCGCTCCCGGTAGCCGGATCTGGTCGCATTGGCGCAAGAACCCCGCGTGGCCGAACACCACCTCGGGCGGAAGCAGTCGCCGGCGGAGCAGGTCACGCGGGCCGTAGAGGTCTTCGAGCACCAGGTTCAGCAGCTCGGCGCGCTCGATCACCCCCGTCTCGATGCTCTCCCATTCGCGGCTGCTGACGACAGTCGGCACCGGATCGAGCCGCCAGCGCCGGCCCGGGCGCGGGGACTCGCGATAGGCGTGATAGATGACGCCATCCTGGTCCAGCAGCCGAGTTGCCTCCTCCTGCCGGCGCAGGAGCTCGCCGACGCCGAGCTCGGCGAAAGCCTCGGCGAGGTGCGCCCAATGCGGGCGCGGCGCACCGGCGCCGTCGATCATCTCGTCGTAGCAACCCGGCAATGGCCGGTAAGCAGGTGATGGTTGGGGGACGGTGCTTGTCATTGGATCTCTGCGCTACCACTCGCCGCCGGACGCACCCCGACTCGACGCAGATCAAGCGTTCGAGGGTATTCCCCGCCGCGGCGGACGTCGGTCACCTCGATCCGGCCGGGGGTGTGGCCGGTCGGCTCGAAGCGGCTCGCACGGCGCGCCTCGGCATCGTTCGCGTTGATCGGGAAGCGCTCGTACGCGACGCCGCCCGGGTGCATTACGTGATACGTGCAACCGCCGATAGAGCGGCTGCTCCAGCGGTCGACGATGTCGAACACAAGTGGGGTATGGACGCCGATCGTGGGGTGCAGCGTCGACGGCGGCTGCCACGCCCTGTAGCGCACAGCTCCGACGTACGTTCCCGGCGTCTCGGTCGGTTGGACGGGCACCTCGAAGCCGTTGCAGGTCACCGCGTAGCGCGATTCGGCAACGCCGTCGACCCGGACTTGGAGCCGCTCGAGCGAGGAGTCGACGAAGCGCGATGTTGTCGCGGCGGCCTCCTCACCGAGCACGTTCCACGGTTCGATTGCGGTGCGCAGCTCGAGTGAGATGCCGTCGACGTTGACGACGCCGAGCAGCGGAAAGCGAAATTCGATGAACGGTGCCATCCACGCCTCGTCGAACGGGAAGCCATGCCGGGCGAGGTCCTCGACGACGGAGCGGATGTCGAGCTCCACCCACCACGGCAGCAGGAAGCGGTCGTGCAGCTCGGTGCCCCAACGCACGAGTGGTCCGGCGTAAGGCTCGGCCCAGAAGCGCGCGACGAGCGCGCGTACCAGCAGCGCCTGCACGAGCGACATCTGCGGATGGGGCGGCATCTCGAAACCGCGCAGCTCGATCACGCCGAGGCGTCCATGCTCCGCGCCGGGACTGAAGAGCTTGTCGATGCAGAACTCCGCGCGGTGCGTGTTTCCGGTCAGGTCGGTCAGCAGGTGACGAAAGAGCCGGTCGACCTGCCAAGGCGGCGCCGGGCCGTCGGCGCTCAGCCGCTCGAGCTCGGCGAAGGCGATCTCGAGCTCGTAGAGGCTCTCGTGGCGGCCCTCGTCGACTCGCGGCGACTGGCTCGTCGGTCCGACGAAGCGGCCGGCGAACAGGTACGACAGCGACGGATGGTGCTGCCAGTACGTGAGCAGGCTTCGCAGAAGTTCGGGGCGACGCAAGAGCGGGCTGTCCGCGGGGGTTGGACCCCCAAGGGTCAGGTGGCTGCCGCCGCCCGTGCCGGTGTGGGTGCCGTCGAGCCTGAACTTCTCGGTTGCGAGGCCGAGCCGCCGGGCCTCCTCGACGATCGTCGTCGTACGCTCCGACAGCTCCGGCCAGGAGGCACTGGGATGGATGTTCACCTCGATCACGCCCGGGTCCGGGGCGACGACGAAGTGGTGCCCGCGGGTGTCGGACGGCGGTGGGTATCCCTCGATGACGACCGGCACCCCGGTCTCTGCGGCCGCGTCCTCGATCACTCCGATCAGCTCGGCGGCATGGCCGAAGTCGGTAACCGGGGGTAGGAAGACGTAAACGTGGCCGCCTCGAAGCTCGACGCACAGCGCGGTGATCGGCGGCGGCTCGACCGGCTGCGCGAGCGATGGCGCACGGGACTCCGGCAGGTCTGCGACCGGCCGGAACAGCGACAGCTCCGGCTCGCCGGGCGGCGGCGTCCACGTGAGGGAGTCCAGCGGCAGCCGCAGGCCGATGGGAGAGTCGCCGGGGACGAGGAACAGGTGTCCGCGGCGCAGCAGCCACCGTCCCGTCGACCAGCTCGGATCTCCCGGCGCGCGGTGCAGCGGCATCGCCCACCCTCGGGGTCGCCCGCGGCCGGCGTCCAGATCCGCGATGATCGCCGCTCGTGCGTCGGCATCTGCGAGCGCCGGATCTACCGGGTCCGGCCCGGCCTGGCTCGGGGGCTCGCCACCGGGCAGCCTCGCTTCGCTCCAGAGCTGCGCGACCGGGTCCTCGTAGGCTGGATAGCGGGCTTCCTCTGGGAGGCCGAGGGATCCGGCAATCGTCCGCGTGAGCAGATCGGCATCCGTATCGGTGGCTGATCCGGTCACAGTCGGGTCCGCGAGCAGCTCGGGGTCGCGCCAGAGCGGAAGCCCGTCGGTCCTCCAGTACACGCCGATCTGCCAGCGCGGCAGCGGCTCCCCGGGATACCACTTGCCCTGACCGTGGTGGAGCATCGCCCCGGGGGCGAAGTCGGCGGCTAGGCGTCCGGCAAGGGTGGTTGCGAGCGCCTCCTTGCGACCGCCGACCGCCTCGGTGCTCCACTCGGGCGCCTCGACATCCTTGACGGAGACGAACGTCGGCTCGCCCCCCATCGTCAGCCGGACGTCGCCGGCCTCGAGTCGCGCGTCGACCTTCCGGCCGAGCGCATCGATCCGTTCCCACTGCTCGGTCGTGTAGGGCAGCGTGACGCGCGCGTCCTCGTGGACTCGCCGGACGACGTTGGAGTACTCGAGCGTTGTCCCGGTCGGCTCCATCGTTCCGGTAATCGGCATCGCCGCGGCGGGTAGTGAGGTGCAGGCGAGCGGGATGTGGCCCTCGCCGGTCAGAAGTCCAGAGGTGGGGTCGAGGCCAACCCATCCCGCCCCGGGGATGTACGCCTCGGCCCAGGCGTGCAGGTCGGTGACGTCGGCCTTGGGGCCGGCGGGACCCGGGTTGCCGCCATCCGGAGAAAGCGCTTTCCCTTCTGCGGCATCGCCATCACCCGAAGTAAGCGCTTTCTCCGATGGACGAGCTTGCTCGTCCACATCCTGCTTCAACTGAACCAGGTATCCGGAGGCGAACCGCGCCGCGATCCCGAGCCGCCTGAGAATCTGGACGAGCAGCCAGGCACTGTCGCGGCACGAGCCGAGCGCGTGTGCGAGTGTCTCGTCGGGTGTCTGTACGCCCGGATCCATGCGCACGGAGTACGAGACGTCGTCGCGAACACGCCGGTTGAGGTCGACGAGGAAGTTGATCACCCCGATCGGCGTCCGTGGCACGTTCTCGACCCAGCCGTCGAGGAGCGGGCCGCCGTCGTCGAGGGTCAGGCACGGGGTCAGGTCGTGCGCGAGCGACGGGTCATAGCTGAACGGCCACTCTCGGGCGCTGTCGTCGACGAAGAAATCGAACGGATTGATCACCGTCATGTCGGCGACCAGGCTGACCGACACCGTGAGCTCCCGGGTTGGCTCCGGGAAGACGAACCGCGCCACGTGATTACCGAACGGATCCTGCTGCCAGTTGACGAAGTGGTCCTCCGGCGTGACTCGGAGCGAGTACGCGAGGATCGGCGTGCGGCAATGTGGCGCCGGGCGCAAGCGGACCTCTTGTGGCCCCAGCCGGACCCGCCGCTCGTAGCGGTAGACCGTCCGGTGCTCGATGGCGAGTCGGATGCTCACGATGGAGTGGAAGAGCCAGCACTTCGTGGAAGTGCTGCGCACTTCCATTTGGAGAAAGGGCAAGCTCTTTCTCCGGGTGAAATTGGGTTCAAGGGGCTGGCAGGGGCCACCCCTCATCGCAGGGGGTGGCGTCCCCTGAGAGCCTGATCATAGCCGTGGGGCCGGAATTGACGTCTCGGTCAGTCGCGCGCGGCCACACCCTCGATCGCGACGCTCGGTTGCGACGTCTCGGTCAGTCGCGCGCGGCCACACCCTCGATCGCGACCGCGAGGACCGCCTCGCGCGTGCGCTCGGCCGTCCAGCCGTGATCGGTCCGGAGGTGGCGGTACGTATGCGCGACGAGATTGAAGAGCACGGTGGCTGTCTCGGCGGCGTCATCGGCCGCGAGTGACCCGTCGGCCGCCCCGTCGAGGAGCAGCCGCTCGAGCGGCTCGACGAACACTGCGCGCCTCAGCACGCCGCCCGACAGCGCTGCCAGCAGCTCGAGGTTGTCTTCCGCGACATCGCACTCGATCTCGAGCGCGTGGCGCAGGCGTTGACGGGCATTCCCCTTCGACACGAGCGCCCGCCAGATCGCCTCGCGGTAGTCGGCTTCGACATCGTCGGCGAGCGCCTCGAGGATCGTCCGCTTCGACAGCCCGCGCCGGTGAAGCGTCATCCGCGAGACTCCGGCGGCCACCGAGATCCGCTCGAGCGTGGCGGCTGCAAGTCCGTCCTCGGCGAGGACGTGGCGTGCCCCTTCGACGATGTGCGGCGGGACCTTCGGAGCGTCGCTCACGCCGGCTTGTGTGCGCGGAAGCGGAACGAGCGCTCGGTGCAATCGACGTCGGCGTCAGCGAAACCGGCGGCGGCGAGGCGCTCCGGAAACGCCGCGGGATCGATCTTCACGAGCGTGTCGCCGATGTGGATCACGCGGAACAGCAGGCCGTTGCCGACGCTGTCGGTGCCTGCGAACACGCCGCCGGGGCGCAGGACCCTCAGCGTCTCCGCGAGCGCGCGGTCCTGCGCCTCCCGCGACGGGAGGTGGTGCAGCATCGTGAAGCAGACCGCGGCCGAGAACCGGTCGTCGGGGAACGGCATTCTGGTCGCGTCACCGTGGACGATGTCGACTGCTCCCGCGAGATCGTGCCGGAGCCGCTCGCAATATCGCTGCTCGAG
>Ga0302325_10006925_pt1 | contig 25314 bp, 22 predicted proteins | sample Palsa_T0_2_FD_201948 | JGI IMG/M metagenome (GOLD analysis project Ga0302325, IMG submission 201948) | Peat permafrost microbial communities from Stordalen Mire near Abisko, Sweden - Palsa_T0_2 | ecosystem: Environmental > Terrestrial > Soil > Palsa > Peat permafrost | place: Sweden: Abisko... | reverse complement strand
CGTGGTGAGCGCCATGAAACGAAGCTCGTCCACGCGACGCTCGCCGCGCGATTCGTAAAGGAGTTCCCGGAGAAGCTGATCGGCGACCGCGCGTATGACAGCGATGAACTCGACCGCGACCTACGCGACTACGGCGTGGAGCTGATCGCGCCGCACAACCCGCGACGAAAGACCAAGACGCAAGATGGCCGCGCCCTGCGCCGCTACAAGAGGCGCTGGCACGTCGAGCGCCTCTTCGCCTGGATGCTGCGCTTCCGCCGTCTCGTCACTCGCTACGAGTGTCACGCTCGCAACTTCTACGCGTTCACCAAGCTCGCCTGCATCGTCATCCTGGCGAGGACAGCGCATCCCCGGCACAAAGCGCCATCGCGCGCCCAAACGCTCACGACGAGGTTGCCGGATGCGTTCTAGTCCATGAGAAGGGCGGCAAGGAGCGACGTATAGGCTGCCACCACAAGACGCGCGAGTTTCCGCGGGCTTACATCCAGACGGCAGGATTTGAGGCAGGTGCGAAAACGGCGCTGTTCCAGTCCGCCCCGGGGCACTCGGGGACGCTCACCGGCGAAGCGATGACGATTGACGACGCGCTGCGGGCCGTGAAACGACGGTGCAGAGTGGCCGCCCTCCCCTCCTCCATCTGCAACCATTCGTTCCGGGCGACGGGCGTCACAATCTTCATGGAGAACGGCGGGCGGCTCGAGGACGCGCAGGAGCGGGCGGGCCATGCGGACTCGCGGACGACGCGCCTCTACGTCCGCAAGGCGCGCAGCATCGCCCAGGCGGAAGTTGAGCGCGTGCAGCTATGAGCGCACATGAACAGGAGAGATAGCAGTGGGAAGGCTTGATGAAATTCCGCAATTCACAGTCGCGCGGCTTCGAGGGGTGGCGGAACACGAAGACCCGGTGCTGCATCCTGGCGAACGAACGTTCTTGGCTTCCGGGTTCTGGATGCAGCTCTCCGAGGGGCCCTGTGGGTTCTGCACGAACAAGCACAACGTACTGCCTTCGATGAAGGCGGCCGGGATGCGCCTGCTGCAACTGGAGATCGAGATCCGTCGAGCGTCGGGCGGGCCCCCTGCGTTCTATCGCGTGCAGAATCTGGATGCCGCGTTGTGGATGCACGATGCGGCCGACTGTGCCGTCATCCTCAACCCAGCGGTCGAAAACCTTCCTGCGGATGCCAAACTATTTCCACTGCCCGAAACCTGGTTGGGCGATCAGGTGCATTTCGAGCGACTGCAGCTTGCGGACGAGGCCTTCTTCGTCGGGTTCCCCGGCTTCAACGGCCGCATGTGGTTCGACGACGACAAGATTCTTCCCATCGCGCGCAGCTGCTCGCTGGCGTCGATTCCGAGTATAGCGTTCACCAACGCCGAGGTTCGCACCAGCGACACGCTGATGGTCGCAGGTCTTTCGTTCACGGGGTCGAGCGGTAGTTTGGTCGCCAACAGGGCAAAGGGTATCGCGCCCGGCGGAGATATAAGCGACCCCTCTCACGTACCGTCGCATATCATTGGCATCATGTCCGGGCACTTCAGCGACCCCGCACCTGCGTTGCCAGCGGCGCTCCAGCACGGCGGGCTGTCCTACTTGACCCGTTCGACAGCGCTGCGCGAATTATTTCAAATCGCCCGCGCCGCAGGCTTCCGCCGATAACACCGGCTTCCTGTCACGCAACCGAGCGTTATGTGACAGACGCGCTCGCGTCCTTCTGGGCGGCACAACCTGTCACTTATCCTGTCACGATTTCTAGGTACCCTAAAGAACCTTATTCAGGTCGATGTCGAAGTTAGCGGCCTTCAGTTCGCCGTAAGCCCCCCACGAGCGACGTAGAGAGCGCGGTTGGCGGAGGTGTCGCGCGGGGCGACGATCGGCGCCGATGGCCATGCAGCCCCCGCCTTCGCCGTTCAACCGCCTTCGTTGGACAGAGCAGGACGCCCGCGCGGCGCTCGCGGCCTTGGTGCGTTCGCGCAAGCCGGTGAGCGCTTTTGCAGCCGAGCACGGGATTGATCCTCAGCGCCTGTACTCGTGGCGTCGCCGGCTCGGCGGAGCCGAGCGTACCCGATTCCGTGAGCTGATCGTTCCATCTTCCGGCGCGGCTTCGTTGGGTGCTCGGGCAGGTGCGCCCTTCGAGATCGTGCTGGCCACGGGAATTGTCGTGCGGGTGCCGGGGTCGTTCGATGCCGCGGCTCTGGAGCGTCTGCTGGAGGTCTTGGCGCAGGCGCGCGCGTGCTGAGCCTGCCGCCGAGCGTTCGCCTGTTCGTGGCGACGCAGCCCGTCGACGGACGCAAGGGGCCCGACAGCCTGATGGCGCTCGTGCGCGACGTGTTCCGCCACGACCCGCTGAGCGGTCATCTGTTCATCTTCTTTTCCAAACGGTGCGATCGCGTCCGCATCGTGTACTGGGACCGCAACGGCTACGCGATGTGGACCAAGCGCCTCGAGAAGGGGCGCTTCCACCCGGCGTTGTCCAACGATACGCGCTTGTCGTCCGTGTCGATCGAAGCTGCCGAGCTTGCGCTTATCGTCGAAGGCATCGAGTTGGCCGGCGCGCGGCGCCGCCCCCGATGGCAGCCCGCCGCTCTGCCCGCGTAGAAATCGACCGCATTCGATCGCGCTCGGGAATTAAGTCGCTGTCGCTGCAGTTTCAGCCAGCGACGATGGCTTCGCGCGACCGCGTCACCTCCGCCTTCGCCCCCGACCTCGAGCAGGTCCGTGCGTGGCTCCAGAAGATGATCGCCGCGCTGCGCTTCGTGGACCTGGTGACGGCGATCCTCGCTCTCATCGTACGCATGCGTGACCTCAACACGGAGCTGGTCGCGCAACTCGCGCATCTGCGCCGCGCGCGCCCGCGGTCCGAGACGCTCGAGCGGCTCGAGCGACAGCTCGTGCTACCCATCGACGGCCTGGCCGTGCCGCACATTTCCAAGTCCAACACCGAAACTCCTTCGGGCGACGACGACAAGAAGAAGGGGCGTCGAGGACGGCACCCGGGTCGCAGCGCGCCACCGGCCCACCTGCAACGCGTACCCGTGTTCAACCGGGTGCCCCCCGAGCAGCGCATCTGCCCACAATGCGGCTCGCTGATGACCACCGTCAGCCACTCGAGTTGCTTCATCCTCAACGTCGTTCCCGCACGCGTCTTCGTCGAAGAGCGACTCGACGAGACCATCGCTTGCCGCAACGACGACACAATCGTCTCGGCGTCGCCGCCTGCGCAGATCGTCGAGCGCGGCAAGCTGGGTGACACGCTCATCCTCGAAGCCGTCTGCGACAAGTACATCGAGCATGCTCCCGTCGAGCGGCAGTGCGCCCGATTTGCCCGCGCCGGGGTCGATGTCGCTCCCCAGACGCTCGGGCGCAGCGTCAATGTCGCGCTCGATCTGCTCGCACCCGTCGCGCGCATGATCCACCAGCAGACGCGGGCCCCCGGCCTGCTCGGCACCGATGCCACCGGCCTGCCCGTGCTCGATCCCAGCACACCCGAAGGCATTCGTAACGGCACGATGTGGGCGTGGACCAACGCGCGTTGGGTCGCCTTCTTCTACTCGCCTGTCGGCGACGCCGACAGCGTCAAGCGCTTCCTCGGCGAAGACCTCGCGCGCACCGTCCAGTGCGATGGCACCAGCATCACCAACTTTCTCGAGCGCGCAGGCGGCAAGCGCCCAGGATGCTGGGCACATGCGCGACGGCGTCTCGTCGAAGCCGCTCGCGGTGGCGACCGCGTCGCGCTCGACGGCGTGCGCATCATCGCCAGGTTGTTCGGCGTCGAGCGGGAATCGACGTGTGCCGGCGACACGGCCGAGCAGCGTCGCGAAAGACGCCAACGAGTCACTCGTCCCATCCTCGATGAGCTCAAAGCGTGGGTCGACCGACAGGCCGCCATCACCCCTCCGAAGACGCCGCTCGGCAAGGCCGTGGGCTATATCGATCGACAGTGGAAGCGGCTCTTGCTCTTCCTCGAAGACGGAAACATCGAGGCCACCAACAACCGGCGTGAGCGCGAGCTCAGACGCCTTGTCCTCGGCAGACGCAACTGGCTTTTTACATGGCTCGACGACGGCGGGGAACGCACCGCGAACATCCTCTCGATCGTCGCGACGTGCATTGCCCACGAGGTCAATCCACGTGCGTACCTGCACAAGGTCGTCCATTGCATCCTGCACGGATGGCCGCAGGACAAGCTCCGCGACTTGCTCCCAGACCGCATGCTCGCCTCTCATCCCGAGCTCTACTTCGGCGACCCCGACGCGCTCCCGCTGCCAGCACCCGTAACCGCGCTCGCGCGCTGATCCAGCGCCTTGCCGGCCCCTTCATGAAGCCGCGTCGCGCGCAACCCCCTGCGTGACGTCCTTCGCGAGGGGCTTACAGTTCGCGCGCTAGGTCGGTCTTCCAGGCCGTGTTCGTCCCGTACTCGACGTAGACCACCCCCTCGAAGTCCGAGGGCCTCTCGATGTTACCTGAGAAGAGCGCGCAGACGCGATCTGCTCCAAGCTGTCCGAGGAAGAAGCCCAGTTCAAAAATCACGTTCTGGCGTGCCCGTGGTTGCTGCGTACCCCCAACTACGCCGCCGACATCATCGGGTGTCATGAGGACGACAGCGAAACGAATATCGGCCGACTCTTCCTGGAATTTGCTGATAAGGGTGCGGCCCTTGTTCGGGCGTTCGTGAAGGATCACCGGCTCAATGCCCAGCCGCTCCAGGAACCGCGCGACCTCGTGTTTTGCACCGTTGTCGCGGCCGTGCACGATGAAGACCTTGGCGGGCGATGCGGTGACCACGGGTGAGCTCCGGCTCTGAGGAGTGAAGGCTGCGGGCGGCGCGCTTGCTTTCGGCGCAGTGGGCGGACGTTCCTCCACCGCAGGCACCGCATAGGGCGGCCGCACTGAGACTTCTGTGGCGGCCTGCGCCACGACGTTGCCATCATCGACGGCGTAGCCGTCCTTGCGAAGGTTATCGTAGAAGGCATCGCGTTCCTGGAGGCTAGGATTGGCGACTATCGCGCGTTTCACCACCGCCAAGCCGAGCGGCTCCCCGTCTGCCGTAGGCTCGCTGGCGTGGTCGATGATATAGGCACCCAGGGCGTTGGCTCGACCTTGCAGGCCGCCGAGGTCGCGGTCTGCCTTCAGCCCCGGAATGCCGAGCTCAAGAACGAAATGATCGAACGGCGTGTGCCCGAGCGTGCGAAGGATGGCACTGGCTTTGAGAAGAGTCTGACGCGTGAAGCGGAATTCCGGCGTGGCGGCAGTGAGCAGCCCGTTGCTCTGGAGAACTTTCAGGAGGTCTCGCTCCTTCACAGCCCAATGCGTGTGGTTCATCGCTGTGAGATCCAGGTCCCAAGACAGCGCTTGAAGGCGTTCCTGCTCGATCGCGGCGATAGCACTGTCGAAGGCAAAGGTGATGCGAATCTCATCGCCTCTCGCCTGGATCGTTTTCAGCCAACCGATGCGCGCAGGCGCGCCAACGTGGGTCTCGTAGGCGAAGATGGTCGGCAATGTCACCAGCTCGGCAATTGCTTTGTCCGTCGGCGGCTTCAGGCGAGCCACCAAGTCGTCGGGCGTGTACTTGAGAAACCGGGTAATGTCGAAGCGGTAGTCAGGCTTGTCCCAGGCTCCAGCTCCCGCAGTTACCAGATAATTGAACATCGATCGGATGGCTCCCAAGTTTGTAGGATATGCAAACGGACGACTTTGCGGTGTGGCGGCCTTTTCAAGGTCTTACGTTGTCCACGGACGGCAACGAGTAGCGCTGCCTGCGCTTCTCGAAGGCCTCGCGGCCACCTTCGAGAATCCGGCACACCTCGTCGCGAATCTGCGCGTGCTCCAGGCCCCCAGCGATGTAGGTCACGAGTGGCAGATCCGTCGGTGACGTCCGGGACGCGGTCGCGACGATCACCTGGTCGGAGTCGGTGTTGACGACGAGGTTCGCGTTGTGCGTGACCATGACGATCTGCCTTCGCCGCGACGCATCCCGGAAAAACGGCCGCAGGTCATCGTAGACTGACCGGGGATCGAGATTTTCCTCGGGCTGATCGATGACGAGTGGACGCCGATCCCACCGGTCTAGCGCGAGATACAGGGTGAGGAGGACCACCCCGCGCGTTCCCGGCGAAAGCGTGCTGAGTCCCTGCCCTTCGTACAGGATGCCGTAGTGCACGGAAATGTGATCGGTGGCGAACAGCCATTCACCCAGGTCGAGGAAAGTCACATCCTGCGCGAGTGCCGTCATCGCTTTGGACACGTGCTTGTCCAAGAAGGCAGCCATTGCCTCGCGCGCGGTGGTCGGTGAGCCCGTCGCCCAGGACGGCAGCAGCTCACGCCTTGCAAGCTCTTCAAGCGTGGCCTCGGCAAAGGGGCGTTTGCGCAGGTCGAACAGCTGCTCTCCGCGCGCGGCCCACGCGTCCAGGTCCACGGATCGCTGTACGGTGAAGGAGAGCTTCTGCAGGCGTGGATCTCCCGCAAGCGTCTTGCTCAGGGGACCGTACAGCGTGCGGAGCGCCGTTTCCTCCGATGCGAGCGCCCCGAAGAGCGCCTCGTAGGCCGCCAGGCGCGCGGCCTGATGTTCCTTTCGGCGCTCCTGCGCCTTCTTCGCATGCTCGACGTCTTTGCGCGCGGTGTCTTCCTTCTGCTTGGCAACCGGAATCTTGGCCTGAAGGTCGGTGCGCTTCTGTGCGTTCACCTTGTCGAGCCCGAGCTGCTTGCCCAGCGCCTCACACTCGGTTTCGAGCGCCTGCAATCCCTTTGCCGCCTCCCCTGTGGCGCTTACGGGCTGCGCGATTCCGTCGCGGCGCAGCTGGGCGATCCTGTCGGTTGAGAACTTCTGGAGCGTGGCGAGGATCGAGGACGCGGACGGCGGCAGCGTCGGCCGGAGCTGCTCCCATTGCGTCGTCTCGAGCGCCGAGCCGTACTTCGTCTGAAGCCGTTGCCAACCAGCTTCGACCTCGCGGGCGTACCGCTGCACCTCGGCGGCCAGATCCTGCAGCGTCTTCTCTCGCCGCTGCTCCGTCCCGATGGCGTCCTTCAACGCGACGAGTGCTTTGTTGGCGGCGTCGTGGGCCTTGACGTTCGCCTCGTTGGCCTTGACGGGAATTTTTCCAAGCTCGGTTTCCAGCGACTTTCTCCCGCGCTCCAGGTCCTTCAACTTGGCTTCGAGCGTAGGGATCGACTGCTGGAGCTTCAGCTCGGTGGCGACTGCATTCGTCTTCTCGCGGATGATCTCGCGCTCGGAGGTCTGCTGAGCGTGCGCGTTGTCGAGCCACACACGGCGCAGCTCGGCAAAGTCGGAGCACAGGAGTCGGTCCTCCTCGGGGATGGCACTGAAGACAACGTGCTCGATCTCCTCGTCGAGCGCGTCGGTTCCGCCACCGGGAGAGCACAAGCTCTCCACAAACTTCTGCGACAGGTACCGGACCCGGGGCTGTCTCGTCTCAAAGGAGAAGCGCGGAAATTCACCCGATTGCGTCGCGCCATCGCCCCATTCAAGCTCGACCTCCAGGCCATCGAGCAGCGGTCCCGCCTTCTTGATGAAGGAAGCCTCCCCCGGCTCCTCCTCGTCGGCTTCGGCGGCAAGCGCAATGAGATCCGCGAGAGCGGTCTTTCCGGACCCGCGTGAGCCAATGACGGTCACCAGCCCAGGATTGAGCTCAATCTCGTCGTTCCGCAGCCAGGGCGTCGAGCGAAATCGAACGCGGCGAATCACGTCAGTGTGGCTTGCTCCTTCCGGCGGCTCCGGGCCGATATGCACGCGGCGCTCCGGCTCGGCAAGGGTCTGGCGAAAGCCGTCAAAGGTCGGTTCTGCACGTATCCAGCACCGACGCTCCATCGCTGGTTGCAGGATGTCGTCGAGCTTGTGGGCGTCCGAGCCGTGCATGCACGGCTTCGGTCTCTGGCCGTTCTTCTCGAAGTCCGGGTGCCTGCCGAGCCAGTAGGTCCTGTCGCCGGGACTACCGGAAAAAATGATGTGGGCAAATCGGCCGATTTCCTCGCGCCGCGAGTGGAACGACGCGTCTTCTGCAATACCGGCAAGGCCGTCGTTTCCCGCCGCTACAGCGATCAGTACGTTGGCGCGAACCCAGGGGTCCGTTTCGTACATCTCGCGGATTTTCTCGAACTCGACCTTGAACTGGTTTGCGCCGTCTGTGAGTGCGGCTTGATCACTGATGCTTGTGTCTTTGCAATGCGCTCGTCCGAGCCGCATCAGGCCATCGTCCGTGCAGGGGTACCAGTCATCAAAGCGATAACGCAGCGCCGCGAGTTTTTCCTCGATGCGCTCGACGTGGTCGCGATCATCAGGGCACACGAGCAGGTGCAGGTTGATGCCCTGGCGAGTCTTGGTTTCCAGCGTCAGCCGCAGCTCGATGTTCGGGAAGACCAGACGGACGTTTGGGAGCGCACCGTGGTGGCGGCGGCGAACGACCTCCTTGTATCCCCGGAGGGTGAAGTAGTCGGTGATCCCGAGCGCCACCGGCGCGGGCGAGGCAGCCTCGATGCGCTGCAGGTAGGCGTCCCAATCGCCCCCGAACTGGTCGTTGCGCAACGTCCCAGGCGCATGCAGGTGCGGGTCCCAGCGATACCACCTGGAGCCCGGATTCCATTTGTCGGACACCGCTCCTCCCCCTCGGTCAGCGCGTACCCAGACGAGCTAGCTCAGGGTCCACGCGATTTTCGTGCACGGTACAGCGCGCTCATCCGTTCAGTCAACCGCAACCCCAGGGCTGTCAGGAGGGGACTCTCACCCCCCGCGCGCCACGCGCCTCGTTCGTGAGTCCCGAGCCCGAAGCCGCCCCAGCGGCGAGCGGTGGTCTTGCCGTCCCTCGCCCTCGCCACAGGTTCCCTCCACGGCGAAGGGAGGCTCGGGTCAAGGACCCGCGCAGGCTTTGCGGAGCGGGCCGCTTGCGGCGCGCAGCCCCGGATGGGGCGGAGCGTCCTTGATGCGGGCCGAGTCCGCCGTACCATCCGGCTTCGGTGGGCGTCAGACGCGTCTCCCGCGCCCGGCGTGCCCGCCGCAGGCGGGCGTCTCCCTCCGCCCCCTGAGCGCCAGCGACTTGGGGGAGGTCGGCCGCCCGCAAGCGCCGTCAGGCGCGAGGACGGACGGGCGGGGGCAGCGGCTTCCGGCTCTGCGGTTGACGAATCGACAGAATCGCATTAGAATCTCAATAGTTAGGAAACGACCGACGGAGCCAACCGATGCGCGCTGCCAACATCAAGCTACCGGAGCCACTCGACGACAAGCTGACGGAGATCGCCAAGCGGCGGCACACGACGCGCGCCAAGGCCCTCGGCGAAGCGCTGGACGCCCTCGAGAAGCAGACGGCGAAGCCGACGGTTGAATCGCTCGTCGGCGATCTGATCGGGTCGCTCAAAGGACCCGGGGACCTCTTGTCCGATCCGAAGCGCATGGCCGGCTACGGACGGTGACGGCGATCGTCGATACGGGGCCGCTGGTCGCCCTGCTTGACGCACGAGAGCCACACCACGCCTGGGCGCGCGAGACGCTTCGCAATCTCCAGACGCCGCTGCAGACCTGCGAGGCGGTCCTCAGCGAGGCGTGCTTCCTGCTGAAGGACGTCAAGGGCGGACGCAATGCCGTGCTCTCGCTCGTCAGCCGTGGAATGCTGGTGCTCAATTTCCAGCTCGGGGCGGAGCTCGAGGCCGTCCGCAAGCTCATGCAGAAATACGCAAACGTGCCAATGGCTCTCGCCGACGCGTGCCTGGTGCGCATGGCGGAGATGACTCCGCGCGCAGCCGTCGTCACGGTCGATAGCGATTTCCGCGTCTACCGCCGCAACGGGCGGCAGGCGATCCCCGTCGTGATGCCCGACTGACAACAGGCTGGAACGGTTCTAAGGGCCCGGTCCTCGAAACGCGCCCTGAAACCCTGAGGGCATTCTTCGGGCGTAGCGTTAGCGGAGCCCGTTGTCGCGAGGCGCGGCGTAGCCGTAGGCGAGCAAGCCGAGCGTTGATGGTCTATGCGGCCGATAGGCCGCTCCGGTTAGCAGTTGATAGTGGAGAACCTCTCTTCAAGGGAAGCGAAAGCCCTCGATGGGCTTGAGCTTCCTATCACACCGCTTGCTCGGGCTTTCGGGAACGCTCCAGCTGTTAGATAGTTATATAAGATAGTTAAAAGAGTTAGAGGGTCGCGGAGGCGCAGATCAAGCTGGATTATCAAGTGGTTGTCGAACGGTGGTGTTCCTGATACCCCGAGGATTTGTTCCTGATACCCCGAATGACGTGTTCCCGATGTCCCGTGCTTCTGTTCCTGAAATCCCGCTAATGCGGGTGAGTTATCCACAGCTTAGGGCAATTCGAGTCCGTCGCGACCTGGGCGTTCCTGATAACCCGAAGTCGAATCGATCAAGAAGCTGAAAAACATCAATACACGTGGTTGTCGCCTCGCTTCCTGTCGGGTTATCAGGAACAGGACGCCACTTTGGCGTGACTGCGTTGATGGTGGTTCTTCACGAAGCCGTAGAACGCGGCCTCGTAGTCCTTGGGTTCGCGGGAGGCATCGGCGTCGAGCCACTCGTCGAAGTCCGCCTTGAGGGCGTAGACGTCCCAGCCGGGGAATTCGTGGCGTACCTGGACGATCATGCGCTCCGACAATGAGCGGATGAGCGGATTCAGGAGAGGCAGTGCGCGGACGGTGCCTGCCTCTCCCTGCACCGCAGGGCGCGGACGCGGAGCCGTGCTTCGGGGTCGGTCTCCATTCGTGGGTCGCCCCCTCCCCTACTGAGTCGCGTCTCAGCATGTGGACGAGCGGCTCGCTCCCACCTCCCTCCCGCACGGCCAGTGAAAAACCCGGCAGGTCATTGCGCTTCACGATGCGCAGTATCTCGAACTTGAAGCGGCGGTAAGTGCCTTCGGCACCGGATTTCTCGAAGAGCGTCGGCATCGAGATCGCGAAACCGTCGGCCCCGTTGCCGCCGGCGTGCTTGCGGGCGACGCGGTATAGCCAGCGCTCCCGGCCGCCAGTGATCTGAAAGTAGGCTGGATCGATTGACAGGACGCCGCCGTCCTCGAGCACGCCGCGATAGAACCAGTCGGAAACGGTGACGGTGAGCCCCCTGCTCTGCCGCGTATCCGCGTCGATCAGGTCGTCCCACTGATCGATCCAGCTGAACATGCCGTCCTTCTTGCCGCGACTGGTGCGGATGTTGGTCGTGATGACGGTCGACTTGAGGCGTTCGAGAGAGTCGCGCAGCTGTCCGTACTCGCGGCCACCGGTCGAGCGCAGGATGGCCTTGAGCAGGTCGTGCGGCTGGAATGTCAGGACGCGTGGGATGTCGTTTACGCCTCGATTCTTCAGGTCGCAGAGCACCGATGCGGCCCAGATGAGGATGTCAGCGTCCCAGATGGTAGCCATGCCGTAGTCCTGGTGCGGCTGCACGGTCACGAAGATGCCGTCGTTCTCGTTCATGTACTCGATCGGCTTCATCCGCTTGGACTTGGAGAGCGAGAAGAATGGCCGCTCCATCGTGTCTTTCTGGTCGCGGAAGCGGAGGTCGACGATGCTCGGCAAGAAGAGGTCGAACTGCGGGTTGTAGAACCGGGTCCTGCTCATGAGGTCTTTTCCAGCTCGCGCTTCAGCGCCGCGACGGCGCGCTCCAGCGTGTAGCCCAGCACCCAGTCCTGGGCTTCGGTAATGGCGTAGAACGCGTCGATGGTCTCCTGCGACGCCTTGGCGTTGAACTGGACGCTGCGCCCCGTGCGGTAGCGACGTACCGGGCGCTTCGTCGCCGCTCTCGATTCCGCTCTTGGGGCAGCGGCCTCGCGGCTGCGGAAGTTTGCCGTCTCGGCGACGGCCTTGACCGCTTCTAGCGGCCGTCCCTTGGCATCCGCCTCGGTCTTGGGCGCGAAGGCGCTCAGGTCGAGGCCGGCTGAATCTCCGAAGATGCTCGCACGTTTGCCGGTCATGCGACCGGCTCCACCGGAGCCTTGGCGAATGCCGCCCGCGACTTGGGCTTCGCGCTGTCCTTCAGGAGCATGACTACCTCGGAGGTGAAGGCGAGCGCGTTGGCCCGCGCAGTTGCGAGGTTCGGCACCTCGCTCGGATCGAGGGTCGCGAGCGTACCGCCGAAAGAGAAGATGGCACGGTATGCGTCGCGTTCGTGAATCTGAGCGCCGAACATCGGGATGGAGTTCGCGGCGAACTGCGCTTCGACGTTCTGGAGCGTACGCGGCCGGATGGCGGCGTTGGTGCGGGTGAATAGTACGGAGTACCGGATGCGCCTGCCGAAGGTGATTCCCTGCCCGCGAACCAATTGGACAGCCTTCACCGCTTCGACGGCATCCAGCTGCGACCCTTGCGTGGGGATGATGACCAGGTCGGCGCGGCTTATCGCGTTGGCCACTATCATCGACGCGGTGCCCTCGAGATCCACAATGACGAAGGTGGTCTGCAGGGCTGCCCTCTCAATGCTGTGGATGATCGTCTTCTCGGAGACGCTCTCGGTCACCCGCAGACGTTCGGGCTTGCCGGGCCGCGCAGCCCACTGCGACAGCGGCCAAGTTGGGCCCGCTTTCCGGTGTCACTGGATGGCCCAAAAGGGTCCCCTTTCGGGACGCGTTGCTTGCGCGCGACGGCCCTCTACCGCTGCTTACTCGCAGTGCACCCCCGTGGATAGGGAGAGGAGAGCCGCCAAGCCGCCAAGCCCGCCAAGAGAGAAGGAGAAGGGGCATCGGCTCCGGTACTCAGGTGCCGGCTTCCGGTCCCGCGAGGGCGTCTATCGCTTCGTCCGCTTCATGCACAATCTTTCACTTGGCGCCTTCGCGGCTTGGCGGCTCTCTCTTCTCCTCTCTTCGACCCCAACGGGCCCCAGCTGAATACGAGTCCTGCATCGAGATGTGTGGGAGCTTGAGACTCGCGCACGACTCCAGCTCGAAGGCGCGCGAGCGCGCCAAGAAGGTGCTCCTCTCCGACGTGCTCGCGCACGACTCCAGCTCGAAGGCGTGCGAGCGCGCGAAGAAGGTGCTCCTCTCCGACGTGCTCGCGCACGACTCCAACTCGAAGGCGTGCGAGCGCGCGAAGAAGGTGCTCCTCTCCGAGGTGCACGTGCACGACTCCAAGTGGAACATGCACCCCTGAGGCTCGCTCGAGGGCTGCTGCCGCTCGCGGGCACGCTTTTCGGCTCGACGCGAGCGAGGGTCGGCCTGGGGGAACCACCGGACCGTAGTCCGTGCGAGGCGCAGCGCGAAGCCGTGGCTCCGGTCTGCTGGGAGGAGCGCCCTCCGACGCTCGAGAAGTCCGCTTTCTTGCTCGGAACCTAGCCTTCCCACGCTCAAGGCGCGGTGCAGACGCGACCCGATGCCCCTTCTTCTCTCTTGGCGGCTTGGCAGGCTTGGCGGCTCTCCCTCTCCGCATCCACGAAGGTCCGCTCGCGGAGATGTGTAGGATCCTGCACGGCCGTGTCCGCGCCGGGGTAGGCGATTCGATGACCGCCGCGATCCCTGAAGAAGCGTACCTCCGGCACGACGGGACCATCCTAACTGGAGCCGCAGACGGCCGAGAAGCTGGTGAGACCACTTGGGCCATCGCGTCGAGGGGCACGACGTTGCCCGCGCGCGCCAGGCGCCGCGCCTCGATGCGGGCGCCTCCCTCGGCGATCTCACTCCACGACGGTCGTGGGCGTCGACGAGGACTCCGTCGTGCCGTTGCCCAGCTCGCCGGCGCCGTTGCCACCCCAGCACTGCATGGTCCCCCCCGACAGCCGCGCACATGCGTTGCCATAGCCGACGGAGACCGCCACCGCGTCGGTGATCCCGACCACGCTGCTCGGCTTCGAGGAGTTGTTCGTCCTGCCGTTGCCCAGCTCGCCCACCGCGTTGCTCCCCCAGCACTTCACGGCGCCGCTGGAGTGGACTGCGCAGGCCGAGACGTGACCGACGGACACGTGGTGCGCATCCGTGAGATCGACCACTTCGACGGGCGTCGACGAGCTGACGTGCGTGCCGTTGCCGAGCTGACCTTGCTCGTTGTATCCCCAGCACTCGACCGTATCCCCCTTGATAAGCGCGCACGCTGAGCTCTCGCTGCAGGAGACGAGTCGGGCGCCGGTCAGGCCGCTGACCTCGACCGGCGTCGACGAGTTCGTCGTCGTGCCGTTGCCGAGCTGGCCGTAAGTGTTGACTCCCCAGCACTTCACGCTGCCTCCCGCGACCACGGCGCAAGCGAACTCGCCGCCGACGGAGATGGACGTCGCGCCGGTCAGGCCGCTGACCTCGACCGGCGTCGAGGCACACGCCTCACCGCTCTCGCATCCGTCTGGCCCTGTCGTGGTGCCGATACCCAGCGCGCCGTTGACGTTGACCCCCCAGCACATCACGGCGCCTCCCGATACGATGGCGCACTCCAGCTCGCCGCCACCCGCGATCGCCGTGGCGTCCGTCAAACCGCTCACTGTGACCGGCTTCGACGAATTGCTCGACTTGCCGTTGCCGAGCTCCCCATCGGCACCCAAGCCCCAACACCGGACCGACCCCCCCGAAATCAGCGCGCAGATCGTGTTGTCACCGGCAGAAAGCGCCGTCGCGTCCGTCAGCCCGACGACGGGCTCCGGCGTCAGCGCGCTGTTGGTCTCCTGGACCGAACCGCCGTTCCCGAGTGAACCCCAGAGGTTGTACCCCCAGCAGTCCACGCCGCCTCCCGTCAGCAGCGCGCATGTCGTGCCGCCCGACCCGACGGACATGTGGACGACGCCCTCGAGCGGGGGTCCGGCGTCGGCGCCAAGACCGGCGTCGACGCTGACGGAGTCGACTGTGGCCACCGAGATTGCGGTTGTGGTGCGGGTCGTGGCGCCCTGCGCGGCGGGCGCGCCGGGCGCCCCGGAACAGCCGGTGGACAGCAGCGCACACGCCAAAGAGACGAAAAAGAGCGGGGCGAGCCCGTGTTTCGCAAACGACAATTTCACTCGACCTCTCCCGCGGTGACGACCCTGTCCAGGTCCGACCTGCGACGATCGGTAGTCGTTCCTCCGCTGCGAGGCCATCGCTTTCGATTCGTGGTTGTCGGGGACCGCGTTCGTCATCGCGACATTGATGAGCCGCACGCAATCTGTTCCCGCGTGCGGTCCATTCCATTCCGGACCGGGGGTAGCCTGCATGCCTGCCATGGCCGACTCGTTGATCATTCCCCGCCGCTTCCGGGGCCCCCCCGAGTCGGGCAATGGGGGCTACTCTTGTGGCGTCCTGGCCGCCTTCGTTTCCGGCGACGCCGAGGTGACGCTGAGGAGCCCGCCGCCGCTCGATCGGGCCATCGATGTCGCACGCATCGGCGAGGCTGTGCAGGCGACTGTCGACGGACGCCTCGTCGCCGAGGCAAGGCCGGCACCGATGGCCCTCGAGCCTCCGCCCGCCGTGGCCTTCGAGGAAGCGGAGCAGGCCACCCTGCGCTTCCCGTGGCGTGAGGGCCACCTGTACCCGATGTGCTTCGTGTGCGGGCCGGAGCGCGCGCCCGGCGACGGGCTCTGCATCTCCCCGGGCGCGGTCGAGGGCCGCGGGGTCGCAGCCGCGCCGTTCGTGCCCGATCGGTCCGTCGTCGACGACCGCGGCGAGGTGCGGCCCGAGATCGTGTGGGCGGCCCTGGACTGCCCGTCCTGGTTCGGGTTTCACTGCTTCAACCCATTCGACGGCGGCGTGCTGCTCGGACGCCTCGCGGCGCACGTCGAGGCGCGCCCGCGTCTCGGCGACCGCTGCGTCGCCGTCGGTTGGTCGCTCGGCCGGGACGGCCGAAAGATCCGCTGCGGCTCGGCGCTCTACTCGGAGCGCGGCGCGCTGCTGGCGCTCGGGCAGGCGACGTGGATCGCGGTCGGTTGATCGGAGCCGCCGTGGGCGCCGGGTGGACCGACCCGCTTCGCCTGGCCAGACTACTGCGCGATCACCATCGGGGGCGGCGGGGGCGGCACGTTGAAGTACTCCCACGCCGGCGTGTGATTGCCCTCGGTGGACGGCTGGTTCCACAAATAGAGCGCGCCGTAGGTCTCCACGCCGCCGCTCGCGGTCGTGACCATCGCCGTGATGAAGAGCTGGGGCGACGATCCGAGGCGCGTCGAGCTGAAGACGATCCAGTAGAACGTGCGCCCGTCGGGCGTCGTCGTGATCGACGGCGACCACTTGGGCCAACTGTTGGTCACGCCCGGGCTCGAGACGGCCGAGCACGCGGGCGGGTCGTTGGCGTGGAGGCGCGTCGGGGTGCCGCCCTTGCTCGGGATCACGTAAAGCTCGGCCTGCGCCTGGTTGTACATGCTTAGGCCATTGGCAGCCTTGTCGAAGGCCAGGTACGCGTCGTCCGGGGAGAAGGCCGGGTAAAACTCTTCGTTGTTCGGGCCCGTCGCGCCCATGACCGGCGCGATGGTGCCGCCCTGGCCATTGTTATAAGGGACCGTGAACAGGTCGGCCGTCGCGCCGGGATCCGTGGAGATGAACGACGCGAGGGCGCTCCCGAGGCGGCCGTCGGTGACTTCGTTCGTGGCCACGTACGCGATCGTCTTGCCGTCGTGGCTCCACGACGGTGCGCCGGCCAGGGAGCCGCCGGTCTGGGTGCCGCTGCGCGCGATCGTTCCTCGCGCGGCGCCCGCGTCGACCGCGTCGAGGTTGATCCAGACGAGGTCCGTGTCGTTGCTCGCGACGATCATGTGCGCGCCTGTGGACCAGTGGGCCCTGGAGACCGTGTTGATTCCGAGGGGCCCGTCGTCGAGCGAGGCGAGCCCCCCGGCGCCGAGGAAGGGCGGCATCGCGCCCACGGCGCCGGCGTCGGGGTTGATGAGGGCCGCGACGTCGCCAAGTTGGCCCGCTTTCCGGTGTCACTGGATGGCCCAAAAGGGTCCCCTTTCGGGACGCGTTGCTTGCGCGCGACGGCCCTCTACCGCTGCTTACTCGCCTACCACCGAGCCCCGCACGCAGCCCTCATGGGCAAGACCCCTGCCGACGTCTTCGCCTCCGCCCCGCGTCCGACCGATACCTTTGACGAGAAGCGACTCATCGACGCGCTCACGGTCCGCGCCCGCCGGCGCGTCCGACGGGACAACACCCTCGCGATGGAGGGACAGGACTGGGAGACCTCGCTTCACTTCCTCGCCGGACGCCTCGTCACCGTCGCGCGCTCGCTCGCCGAGCCCGACGCACCACCCTGGATCGAGCACGAGGGCAAGCGCTTCGCGCTCGCCCCCGTCGACGCCATGGTGAAGTTCGTAGGCGACGAACCAGCAAAACATATTTTGTAGTCGAAGAGCTGCGACGAGAAGTGCGCGTACACGCCGTCGGGCGTTCCCGTCTGGCTCCATTGCAGCACCGGGGCGGGGATGCCGCCCGGGAAGACCGTCTGGTCGTAGGGGTAGAGCATCTTCATGGAGCCGACCGAGGCGGCCGCAGGGCCCGGCACCGTCACCAATCGATGACGGAGCAGCCCCACGTGAAGCCGGCGCCGAACGCAGCCAGGACGACTTTCATGCCGCGCCGCAGACGGCCGCTCTGTTCGGCCTCGAACAGCAGCGAAGGCAACGTCGCCGCGGTCGTGTTGCCGTAGCGCTCGATGTTGTTGATGACCTTCTCGGCGGGCACGTTCATTTGGTCTCGGACGTACTCGTTGATGCGCAGGTTGGCCTGGTGAAAACAGAACAGGTCCACGTCGTTCGCGGCCAAGTTGTGCTTCTGGAGGCTTTCGCCCAGAACGACCAGCAGGCGCTCGACGGCGTTCTTGAAGACCGCCCGGCCGTCCATCTGCGGATACATGGACCGCGGCTCGATGCGCCCGAAGCCGTCGGCGTCCACGGGGATGAACGGTCGGTTGCCGATGTTCCAGATCTTCATCGACAGCGTATCCGCGTAGCGACCATCGGCACCGAGATACGTCCCACGTACACCTCGGTCCTCGTGCGTGGCGCTCAAGACCACCGCGCCGGCTGCATCCCCGAAGAGGACACCGACCGTGCGGCCACGCGTGGTGAGATCGAGCGCAGACGAGTGCACTTCGGCGCCGACCAAGAGCACGTGCCGGTACGAGCCATTCTGAATCAGGGCCACCGCCGTGCTCAGGCCGTACAGGAAACCGGAACACTGATTGCGGACGTCCAGGCACGGGATGAATCGTCCCGCGTCGCACAAACCGAGTTTGCGCTGAAGGTACACACCCGTACCTGGAAACATCTGATCCGGAGAGAGAGTGCAGAACACGATCATGTCGATGTCGGTTTTCTGGAGCCCGGCCCGCTGGATAGCCTGCTCGCTGGCGGGCACGGCCAAGTCCGAGCAGCTCACGCCTTCGGCCGCGAAGCGGCGCTCCTTAATGCCACTGCGTTGTTGAATCCACTCGTCGTTGGTGTCGATGCCGTAGATCGATCGCAGGTCGTCGTTGGTCACGACGCGCGGCGGGGCGAAGAATCCGGTTCCCGAGATGTAGGCGTTGGGCATGGAAGCCTTGCTTCCTAGCGTACATCGAAAGCCGGACGGTGTACGGACCGAACGCAAAGGCCACTTGGAGCGCCCTGAGCGCGGAGGACCGAGAGTTGAGCGCATACGCCTGACTTGGACGCCGCGCCGCGTGAGCCCCTGAGCGTTCGACCGGGGGAACGACCCGTAGGGTCCAAGTTCGGCTAGCGGATCCTCTCGGCTTCTCCGCTTCCGCTCGGACTGGAGGCGTGGTCCTTCAGCGGGACCATCGTTTGCCGGGCATGTGCAGCGCCAGCCAGCGTGCGGGGTTCTGGATGTCCTGGGCCGCCATCGCGTCGAGTGCCGTCTGCACGAGCTTCATCCCTTCGTCGCCCCCGAGTAGCTCTCCGAGTCGGTGGCGCGCAGGAACCGCGTACAAGATCGTGTCGGTCGCGGTAGCGGCTTCGACTCCGGATTGGAGGGCGTCCACGGCGGCGGCGCGATTCCCCGCCGCATTCTCGGCCATTCCCGTAACCATGAAGGCGAGCGCTCCAGCCCATGGGGCGTACTCGCGCGCGAGTCGTCGGGCCATGAGCCGTGCCTCGGCGATCCGGTTCTGCCGGAGCTCGGGGTTGGACTCGATCGAAGCGATCGCGGCCCGCCCGCGCGCAAAGAATGTCAGGACGCGAATCATCGCCGAGCTAAGCAGGAAGCTCTTCCTCAGGGCGGCCCGATCTCGCACGGTGCGCTGGTAGGCGCGATCGCCGTCGCCGACGTAGAGCTCGATCTCGGTTTCGTAGATCATGGCCATCCAGTGCTGCACGAAGAACTCCGTCTTCGGCCACTGGGTAAGACTGTCGCGCAGGCTGCGTAACGCGCCCCCCGGGTCATCCGCCGCCAAAGAGGCCTTAGCGCCCGCGGTCGTATCCAGCGTCACCAGGGTATAGAGGTCGCCGCGGTCGCGGGCGATCTCGCGGAGGCTATTCGTCCGCTTTGTCATCTCCTTCAGATCGCCCATGTAGAGGAGCGCGAGGACGGCGTAGACGCGCGCGATCGACGATCCGGCCAGACCCCGCATGCCCTCCCTGTCAGAGCGATCGAGCATGCCGAGCGCCTCTCTCCAGCGACCGCGCTGGAAGAGGCCGACGCCCCAGATTCCTTCGAAGTAGGTCGCGGCCTCGGGTGTCCCGTGCTCCTCGGCGAGCCGGCGGCCCATTTGGACGAGCTTCGTCTCGCGCTCCCCGAGTGGTTTGCCGGTGGCGGCCGAGTGCGCGGCCGCCATTGTGAGAGCGCGCACCAGTTGGAATCGATCTCCCACCCGCAGCGCTTCGACGAAGTATCGTGCCTGCATGCACGCCCCCACGATCACGTTGACGATCGCGAATCCCACGGCCACGGTGGCGAGCGCTTCGAGTCGCAAGCGGTCTTCCGACGAGACGTCCTCCGGCTTGCGCTCCTGGAAACGTAGACCGATGAGGGCGAGCCAGAGTCGATAGACGAACAGCCAGAAGACAGCAGCCCTCGGCGAGCGGGGCGCCCTCATGCCGACCGCGGCGAGGACGCCCCGGAGCACCTCGGCACCCTCGTGGATACGCCCGGCGCTGAGCAACTGCTGGGCGGCAGCTTGCTGATATCCGAGGCGCGCGTCCGCAGTCACCACCTGCGCGGCGGCGAGAAACTCCTTCGCCGATTCTCCGTGGCGACCGGCGTGCTGCAGCACCCGGGCGAGGCGCGGGCGCAGTCGGAGAACGTCCGGCGACGACGCGGGGACGTTCTCGAGCGCCAGACGAAACAGCCGTGACGCCTGATCGAAGGCGAGCTTCGTGGCGGCTTGCTCGGCGGCGCTCTCTGCGAAGTGTGCGGCGCGCGCGTTCTCGCCCGCGCCCAGCCAGTGCATTGCGATCGCCTCCGCATCCGCGCTCGCCACGTCCTCGAGTGCCCTCGCCAGGCAACCGTGGTGCTCGCGCAGGGTCGACGCCGGGATCTGCGCGACGATGGTCCGGCGGATGGGTTCGTGGATCATCTCGACGATCTCCCGTCCGTCGTGGAGCCCCGTCCTCACGAAACGTCCGGCGCCAAGGAGTGCGATGACCTGGTCGGCGTCGTCGCCCGCCGACGACGCGTCCGCAACGACCGAGATCGGGAGCGGTCGCGCCGCGAGCGCGACGATCTCTGACAGCCGTCGCGCCTGGTCGGGCAGCCGCGCGAGTCGCGCTCCTACCATCTCCTCCAGCGTGACCTCGGCGAACGTCGGCTCGCCGGACTGCGGGCTGCCGCGGGTGCCGCGGACGAGCTCCTCGGTCAGAAACGGGCTTCCACGCGCCTCGCGCGCCACCGAATGCGCCGTCCGGTGCGCCCGCTCATCGTCCGCGCCGAGCAGATCGAGGGCGAGGCGACGCGCATCTTCAGTGGTGAGCGGACCGACGGTGATCTCGCGCATCTGCGCTCCTTCGGGCCACCGGACGCGCAGATCGTTCAGGAACGGGCTCGCTGGGGCGCGCGCGTCGTCCTGGACCAAGAGAAGGAGCAGCGGCGGCGCGATGGGGGGGCGAAGAAGATCGAGCAGGAGCGCGGCACTGTCCGCGTCGCCCCAGTGAACGTCATCGACGAAGAGGACCACCGGCTTGCGGCCGGCGAGCGACGCGAAGATCTCGCGCAGCGCGGCGAACGCACGGCGCCGGACGCTGGTCGGGTCGTCGCCCGACGCGGCGAGGGTCGCGTCGATCCCGGGGACTCGCTCGAGCACGGGGAACAGTCGCGCGAGCGCCCACATGTCCGCCGGGAGGTCGACCGGATTGCCGTCGTCCTCCAGCGCCAGCAAATGGAGGCTGAGCGCGTCGATCACGCTGTCGACGACCTTGTAGGGAACCGACTCGCGCTCGTAGGCCCTGCCGCGCAGGACGACGGCGTCGCTCGTGAGGCCGTCGATGAAGTGGCGCACGACCGTCGACTTGCCCATCCCTGGAAGGCCGCCAATGCGCACAGTGATCGTCTCGCCCGACCTTGACCTTTCGAACGCTTCGCGCAGCGCCTGCAGCTGTCCTTCGCGTCCCATGAGTTCCACGTTGGCCCTGCCGGGAGCTCGGGGCGCGGGCGCGCTGCTGCGGGTGACGCCGAGTAGACGGAGAATCTCCATGCCCGTCGGTCGCATGTTGGGCTCTCGCTGCAGCAGTGAGCGGCAGAGCAAGTCGAGATCGGTGGGAACCCACTCGACGCACTCGGAGGGTGGCAGCGGGTCGACCATGCTCTTTAGCGTGAGCATGTCGACGAGCGAACCGTCGAACGGGGGACGCCCGACGAGGGCTTCGTAGAGCATCACGCCGATGCTGTACCAGTCCGACGCGGGGGTTGGCGGATCGTCGTCGACCTGCTCGGGCGCCATGTAGCGCGCCGTACCCACCACGTGCCCCGCGCCCCCGGGGCCCCCTCTCTCGGGCCCCCCTACCTCCGTGGCCACCCCGAAGTCGAGGACGACGACTCGCCCCGCCGGTGTGACGAGCACGTTGGACGGCTTGATGTCCCGGTGCAGTTTGCCGGCCGAGTGGAGCCCATGAATGCCGTCGACGAGCTGGCGGAGCGCCTGGCGCAGCCGGTCCACGTCAGCCGGGGATCGCGGTCTTGCCGGCGTTTCTTCGCCCGGGCGCGGCGGAGGTAATGTCGCTCCCGGGGACGCGGTCGGCCGCGAGGTGGTGATGGGCGGGGGTGCGGTGGAATTTCGATAGGCCTCCGGCCTCTGCACATATCGGAGAAAGTCGATGCCGCGCACCAGCTCCATCGTGAAGAAGATGTGACGCAGGTCGTCCGCAACGAGTTCGTGGAGGCGGACCAGATTGGTGTGACGGACGTCGGCGAGCGTCCGAAATTCTTGCTTGAAGAGGTAGAGCGCCGAGGCATCGAAGTGCAGCAGTGTCTTGAGCGCGACCCGCTGGCGGCGCTCCCGGTCGAAGGCCTCGTAAACAACGCCCATGCCGCCCGTTCCAAGGCGGCCGACGATCTCGTAGCGGACCGTCCCAATCCAGTCAGCTGGCTCAGAGACCACGCTTCTATCCAGCGTACGCTCTTCCTCGACGATCTGGGCCGAAAGCTCGCTCCAGGCACCCGGGCTCAGCCCGCGCTTGCCCGCCGCCGGAAGGTCTCCTTCGCCGCGCGACCGCGGCGCTCGAGCAGTGGCGTGAGGCGCGAGCGGAGCGCCGGGAACAGATAGCCCAACGTCGTCACGAGGCTCGCGGCACGCGACGGCGTGCGCTCTCTCCGTCCGTCGGCGGCGGAGTCGAGCACCAGCGCTGCAATCTGCGCGGCCGTGCTCATAGGCTGCGAGAACACCAGGTCGGGGACTCGATCCAGATCGGTCATGATGAATCCGGTGTCGACCGGCCCGGGGGAGACGACGGCGACCGTGATGGCCGATCCGGCGAGCTCCTCGGCCAGCGAGAGGCTGAAGGCTCGCAGACCGAACTTGGTGGCCGAGTACGTGGCCTCGTGAGGCAGCGGTACGCGGCCCGCGAGGGACGCCACGTTGACGACAGCGCCCGCGCCGCGGCGCCTGAGGTAGGGCAGCACCGCGCGCGTCAGCAGGATCGGCGCTGTCAGGTTGATGGCCACGATCTGCGCGAGCTCCGCGCCGGTGCGCTCCTCCACCGCGCCGCGGTAGTTGACGCCCGCGTTGTTGACCAGCACGTCGATGCCGCCGAGCTCGCGAGCCGCGCGCTCGAGTAGTCGCTCCGGCGCGCCCGGCTCGCCGACGTCGATGGGCACGGCGAGCGCCCGGCCGCCGGCCGCGATGATTTCACCGACGCGCTGCTCGAGCGGCGCGGCCGAGCGCGCGGCGAGCACGACGTGACCGCCCTCGGCCGCGAAGGCACGCGCGGCGGCCGCCCCGATGCCCGACGAAGCGCCCGTGACGACGATGACTTTCCCTTCGAATCGCTGACCCGCCTTCATCGTGTGCCTCGTGCCTTGCTACGAGCGCTCGCAGAGACTGCCCGCGTAATGCGGCTGTTGTCGCGCGATCTGTCGGACGAGCGCGTACCACTGGAGGGCGATGCGCGCCGGGTGCGTGAGCGTTTCACGCGCCTGGACGGCGGCTTCCCGAGGGACCTCGACGACGTCGCTCCACTTCGGCAAAAGGCCCATGCACAGCTCGCACGTCCGCTCCAGGTCGAGCATGTCCACGACCGCCTCCTCGATCGACCTGCCGAGCGTGATGAGCCCGTGATTCTGCAGCACGGCGACGCGCTTGCCCGCGATGCCCCGGGCGAGCTGGCGCGCCAGGTCCCTGGTGTTCACCATGCCGCCGTACTCCGAGACGAGGGCGTGGTCTTCGTGAAAGGAGCACGCGGTCTGGTCGACGAGCTTGATCGGGATCCCGAGCGCAGAGAACGCCGTCCCCCGGGGGGGATGCGTATGGCAGATCGCGACGACGTCGGGCCGCTCCTCGTGCAGGGTCGCGTGGATGGCGAATGCGGCCTGGTTGTAGGGGCGCTGCCCCTCGATGACATTGCCGGCGCCGTCGATGACCAGCAGGTCGTCCACGGTGATCTCCTCGAAGAGGGGCCCGAGCGGATTGACCCAGAACTGGTCGCGCGTCCCCGGCACCCGGCAGCTGATGTGACCGGCGATGCCGTCGTCCATCTTGCGCCGCGCGATGATGCGGAACGCCGCGGCAAGGTTGCATTTGAGCGCGATGCACTCGGGCGTGCTCCGGTCGAACGGCGCGGTCTCGAAACGGTCGTGCAGATGTCTCTGGGCCATCATGATCCTTGTGCCTCCGTGGCGAACGAGGACACAATGCGACGGATTGCTCGCTTTCGCTACTCGCGTTCGAGGAGGCTAGGTTGACCCGCACGCCGTCGGCACGTGTCCGCCCGCGCAAGACGCCTGTGCAGCGTCGCTCTCGCGAAATGCTCGAGACCATCTTGCAGGCGGCGACTCGCGTTCTGATCCGGGAGGGCTATACGCGGACGACCACCAATCGCGTCGCGGCCGCGGCTGGGATCAGCGTCGGCTCGCTTTACCAGTACTTCCCGAGCAAGGACGCGCTGGTCGTGGCGCTGCTGCGCCGGCACCGCGAGAGCATGTTGCGGGTGCTGACGACGCACCTGGATGGACTCACCGCGACGACGCCGATCGAGACGACGGTGCGCGCGCTTGTCCGCGCGATGCTCGAGGCGCACGGGGTCAACCCCCGGCTGCACCGGGTCATGATCGAGCAGGTTTTGCGCAAGGACGCGCGCGCCGAGGTCGGCGACTTCGAGCCCCGGGTCGAGGAGCTGCTCGCGAGCGCGCTCCACACCTACCGGGATCGCCTGCGCATCCGAAACGTCGACCTCGCCGCCTTCATCCTGGTCCGCATGATGCTCGGCGTGGCGCACGCCGCCGTCGTGGACAACCCCGAGCGCGCGCGCGACCCGCGTCTCGTCGACGAGCTGGGCGACGTCGTGCTCCGGTACTTAGTGAGTGAAGTCCGCCCTGAAGTCGTGCCGAAATAGTCGTCTTGCGGGACGTTCCTGGCCGGAGGCGGGCGAGAGGTCGTTGGTGGTCGAGGCATCCGGGACCCGGCGACGGTGGGGCCCGGCGCTCGGAGGGGGAGCGGGATCCCGTTCCACCGTGCTCGTCCTGATTGCTTCTCGCCGTAGATCGATCCTTACAAGTTCAATCCAACGCATTGTTTACGCCAGGCTCATCCGCAAGCGTATCGGCAGGCGGCTCGCGCCGGGTCGCGCTACAAGGGACGCGCGCGGGCGAGCGGCCGGGAAAACAAGCCCGATCTCGAGCGAGGGCTCCCGCGAACGCGTCCTCGACGGTTGGAGCCTCCAAATCCGGTGGCCCAAACGCGACCAGGTCACGCGCACTTACGTCACTTCGCGGAGGGTCATTCGTACGCGGGTCGACGTGAATCGCCGTGAATTCAGCACTTTCGGAGGGTTCGATCCCCCGTTGCTCCACTCGGTTTCG